>WNGD01002845.1_pt1 | contig 17892 bp, 14 predicted proteins | sample 5400671 | NCBI WGS metagenome assembly WNGD01 (sample SAMN13153369, study PRJNA577476) | soil metagenome | isolation source: 40 cm soil or saprolite under grassland replicate 2 | place: USA:California | collected 2016-06-15
CATGACGGGCCCGGCGGCGAGCCGACACATCCCACAAACGACACCCAATGGGTCAGCCAACCTCGGAGTCAGACCCACCGCCGAACCCAGGCCCATTCTCACCGAACGAGCCAGGCGTCATCTTCACTGCCAACCTCAAGGGCAACGAGCTGGCCAATGTGGCCTGCGAGGGGCTGGGTGGGGTCATCGCCGCGGCCCGGCAGGGGATCGGGCGTATCCGCGCGACTTGGTATCTGCCGTATTCGTTCCTCCGCCACGCCGGCCTATCGGTCTGCTGACCGCCTTATCCAGCGGGCTGGGTGGTCTCGCGCACCGGCCCATGCTCAACGGCTGTCTTGAACCGTGGGTGGACGTCATACAACTCCACGGTGCCGCCCTTGGGATCCAGGTGTCCCTCCACCGTCACCAAGGGAGCCAGCAGCCACAGCACCCCGGCCACGGCCACCAGGACACGGCCAGCAAGCAGCATCGACCCCGGGCCAGCGCCATGTACGATCCACCCGCCCGCCAGGAACGCCACGACCCATGCCCAGCGCAGGACGGCGATCCGCCGGACCGCGGCCCGCGTGATCGGCACATCCCCCATCGCTCGTCTGCTGGCAGGCCACAAGTGCCTGACCACGGGCAGCAGGCGGATCAGCCACCAAGCGCCGCCAGTCGCGGCAACAGCCTCAGTCTGGCCCACCAGCTCAGCCGGCCGGCCCGTCTTGACGCACACGGGTGGGAACTGCCCACGCTGGAAGACCTCCAGCGGCACCACCACCCGCGCCACGACCTCGCCTCCCGCCAGCGCTCGGCTCGCCCTGCCAGATGGTAAGACCTGACCGCCCCCCGTCACTCCAACCCCTGAAACCCTTTAATTACAGAGGTTTGCGCTTCCCGGTGACAGCGCCGAGGCGGCCACATCTGTTTCATCTGCAAGAGTGCCTTCCGTGCGTGTCACCAGAGCGAGCTAATGTTCTTAATTTGAGCTGTTGATGAATGGCTTCTAAGCGCCGACTAATGCTTCCGTGACTTCGTCAGGAGCGACTGTCGGAACACTCGCCTCATCAAACCACCGGAGGACACGCCTGTGAGCTTGCACAGCGTTTGAATGGCTGGAATCCGTTGGTTGTTGGATGACCGCCAATCCATTGAACCGAGTCCGCTCCAAAGCATAAAGGAAGTATCCAGCGTCATGCTCGACAGGTACCCAGCTCTTTGCGCTGGTGGCGAAGGATAGCACCTGTAACACTGTCTTACCATGGCCTTCAAGTACGGCATCAAAGAGGTAGTCGGATACATAATCTCCTCGGCGCACGGTAAGGCCCTTACTTCGGATGCGAGAGATGACGCTATCAAGGACCCTGCCCTTGGTGAGCACCTGTGAACCTCTCGCCGGCCGAGGTGCGACATACGCACGATAGAGGGCGGACAATACCGAGTCCATGTCCGGTATCGCGGTAGGCTTTGGCGCCGTCAAGTAGATTGAGTGCTGTAGTGAGCGATGCAAGTCCCGGAGTCTCGTAAGGCCCGAGCCTTCGATATTACGGAATTGCTCGTCAAGGTGCACTATGAGCTTATCCAGGATTCCTTGCTCGTGGAGCCTGGCGCTGATGCCACTAATGGGAGCGGCCTTGACAGCGGCTTGAGCTCCATCCCCGGCCACCAAGATAACGGCAACATTGCGCGCTTCATCCCTAGTCGCATCGAGCCTCCATCGAAGGATCGAGAAGTGCCCTGTCCGGGTCAAGGCTGCATCCATGACTGCATCACTCCCCGCAGCATGTCCCGCCTCTCGGCGAGCCAACGCCCAATCAAGAGTCGGCGATCGCTGGGGCTCTGCCAGGCGTCGCCACCGGGCACTTGCGCAATGGCCCCCAACAGGTCCGTGTCGGTCACTGCTTCAACACGGGCAACGGCAGCCAGCACGTGAACCGCCTCCCGTCCGACATCAGGCGACACCCCAGGTATATCAGTGACTACCGACACAGGTAGGTTAGCCGGGCTAGTCAACGCACCGAAGCAGTCCCCATGATCGATGCTCAATACCTTGCCGTCTGCAACGCCGACCAGTACCTGCGAGTCTCCCACGCCGAGCCAGGATTGGAAGACAATGACTCGCGCCCGAGACTCTGGCTCGACAAGCCCCGGTTGGAACTGGCCACTGCTGGCCAAGGGCGACAGGTCCCGGGCATTGACCATGCCTGCCTTATCCTCACTCCCGACTACAACGCCGAGCAGATGGTTGGCACTACCGTCCTTCGGGGCCGCCTCCGGGGTCACCCGAATGATCCTTGCTGCCGGCCCGGCTCCGATCCTGGAAGCCAAGCGCCCTGCAATCAACTCCGATACGAGGCCCTGCTGAACGGTGCCCTTCACCCAATAGGTCCTTCCGTCGATGCATACAAAGGCGTTGGGCTTGGAGTAGGTAGCCGACGGCGCCAAGGCGGCCGTCGTCAAGGCCTCCAGCACCGTGTACCCCATCTTGTCCAACTTGAGCAGTCCGGTCGAATCTTGCCAGTTCATCTCAATCCAGACAAAGAGTGCGCGGACACATGCGACCGATTATCGCCCAGATCCCATTCACGCAGGCGCGAATGGTCGCCAAGACGGTCCAATTGACTCGGAACGTGCGACCAAGGCCACCGAGCACAAGATCGTTCATGTCCTCCCCGTTCGTGCCGACAGGTCGCCAGTGGGGCGGGAGTTCTGGGAGAGCCAGACGGCGCTCGATGGCTTATTCGCGCCAAGAAGCGAAGTGCTCTTGACTCGAGACGCTGCGACACAGCCGAAAGTGGTGGGTGCGGGTTGGCGGCGCTGCGCTCGGCGCTTGGCTACCGCCGGAAGCGCTCCGGGATGTGTTGCTCGAAACCGGTGAGTAGTCCATCCATGAAGCGCTCCACTCGCCTGAGCAGATCGTCGGCGACCGTTCTTGCGTCCCGGTCGCACCGATAGGTGAACTCCTCCACCGACCAGACCTTGCGCCCTGGCCGATCTGGCAGCAGGAACTTGACCCGCCCGTCCGGCCTGCGGCGGAGCCACGGCGTGCCACCATGCAGAGGTCCGATGTGCAACGTGTAGCCCGCCAGGTAGCTCTCCGCCTCGACCCAATGAGCGAGTTCGTCGTGGAATCGCCTCACGTGGTCCTTGAGGTCACCTTCGGCGAGGGCCGGAAGCAACCCGACCTGGATCCCGCGGACCTTGTCTTTGCTTTCCAGCCGCTCGACGAGCGTGCGCGCCCAGATCACGAGGTTGCTCACCTCGAAGGAGACGTCCCAGCGTTCTGGACCCCACAAGTCTCCGAGCTTGGGGAACTCGGGAGCAGGGGGGCTATGCTCGTCCGCCCGCTGCTGTACGACGTCGAGCGCGGCCACCAGCTTCTCGATGGTGTATTCGATGCCGCCAGCGGCGTGGATGACGGCCAGTAGCAACGGGCGGGTGATCCTGTCGGCGATGTCGTCGGCGTCGATGCTCCGCCCGTGGGCCTGTGCGATAGCTTCGAGCCTCGCAACGGCGGGATGCGTCGACACGTCCGCCCAGAGCTCGGACCCCATGGCAAGCCCTCTAAGGACGTACCGGCGCGTCCAATCCTGATAGCGCGTCATGACCTCTGCCTTGATCATCGGCCTTGACCCACAGAATGGAGAAGGCGGCACAAGAGGACCGCAGGTTTCCTGCAACGCGAGGCCGTCTCGTACGCGGTTGCTGCCCGTTTGCTGCCCGGAGAGCCACTCTGGGGCAGCGAGAACCACCGCAAGCGACCTGCTAGGCCGCTGACCAGCGAACATGAGGGGTGGAGGTGAGGGGATTTGAACCCCTGACTTCCTCCGTGCGAGTAAGGACCCCGCTCACCGCTGTGCCGACCGGCGTTTCCGCAGGTCGCTCCGGACCGTCAGCGGCGAAGTAAGGTGTTCTGACGTAGCGCCATGGGGCACCCCAAGAAGAGCCTCGCCAAGCTCGGCTACCCTTACTGCATAGGCACCTGGGTGCATCGGCACGACCTCGATCAAGTAGAGGCGGCCAGGGACAGAAGGTAGCGCAGGCGGGCAACGCGCTCCTGACCCATGCCGAGTTCCTCTGCAACGGTCGCGCAGGCCTTGGCGATCGCGACGTCCTCCGAGACATTCGACGTCGCATGCGCCAGCACTAGCTCGGCGTGGGCCTGCCCGAGGTACAGGTAGCCTTCTGGGGTCGGCTCTCGCCGGATCGACTGTTGCAGCAGGCTGATGCCCTCGTCCATCGCTTGCGGGTCATTCGTGCGCACCTGTGCCCACCCGCAGTAGGCCTCCCAAACCGCTCGATGTTCGGATGGCAGCTCGGTCTTTGGGGACGCCAGCAGCCGCCTTGGCTCCGCTTCTCCCTCCAGCTCCTGGAGAGCTTGGCTGGCCTGGTCGGCATCGCCCAGCTCAAGCCGCGCGGCCCAGCCGTGGATGATCAGGAGGACCTTGACGTCACGTAGTAGATGCTCATCTCCCGGTGGGCCAATCCGCGTCGGGTCCACCACCGTGTCGTCTGTACGGTGCACCTGCTTCAGTGTCCGTCCGAACGTCGCCTCAGCGCGGGTGAAGACGCCGATGCGCAGCTGGGCCAGGCCGAGGTAGAGACCGAGTAGTGAGGCAGTTAGAGAGGAGGATTCGCCCAGCGCTCGGGCGATCACGAATTGGTTGATCGCATCCTGGTAGCGGTACTGTTCAAAGCGCACCCGGCCAAGCCAATAGTGGACATTACGCTTGTGGTCGCGCAGCTCATTGGAGGGTCGCGGCCGGGGGCGCTCCACCCCATTGGCGTTCTCGGGCTGGCCCTGGGAGAGTCGTAACTCGCAAAGGTCCACTGCGCGTTGAAGCAGGCCGGCGGCCGTCTCGAGCAGCTCCAGGCGGTGGCCTTTGTCGTGACAGCGGAGCGCAGCGCTCGCGGCTGCGGTCGCGGCCCCCAGTCTGGCGTCGACGTCGTCGGGATCGCAGCGGATCGCCTCCTGGTAGGAGCGTGCGGCCCGGTCGTATTCCTTTAGCGCGAAGTAGGCGGCCGCGATCTCCCGATGGGCGGTGCAGCTGAGCGGGTTTTGCTGCACAGCGATCTCGGCCTGCTCCAGCGCCGGCAAGTATTCCTCGGCGGCGCGGTAGGCGCGTGCCAGCAGCGCGTGGACATCCAGCCGTCGACTTTCAGCAGGGTAGTGCGTGCAGAGCACCTCGGTGGCGGTCGTAAGCGCCTTCACCGCCTCATGCCGGCCAGCCCGCTGGCCTGTGTCCAGTAAACATCGACCGAGCTCAAGCGCGGCCATGGCGAACTCCCATGGAAGGTGGTTGGCCGAGTCGTCGGGGTCCGGGTTGTGGTAGCGCGCTCGTAACTCCTTGAGATTCAGCCTGGATGGTTGCCAGGCGTTGCGCCATTCCTTGAAGTTCTTCAGGCTCACCGCTCGATCTGCACAAGCCTTGGCGAGGCGATTGAGGTCTTCGTCCTGCAACCTTGAGGGCTGCTTCAGCGCCTGGTCGCAGGCTCCCCTGACCTGCTCGTCCGAGCCCCCTTGCATGGCGTAGACCTTGGCGATGTAGACGTGGAAGCGCGGATTCTCCGGGTCCACCCGCAACGCCGCCTTCAGCCGCTCCACGGCTCGCTTCCACTGGCGCCGATTCATATAGAGCTTGCCGAGTTCGAACTGCGGCGTCGCGTCGCTCCTGTCGACCTTCGTGCCTAGCCGCAGCTCGGTTAGCGCGGCCTGGAAGCTGAGCGCCCGGGTCAAGGAGGGTCTGGGCTTGTCGGCATTGGATGGCTTGGCGTTGCCGTCACTTTGGTAGCCGAAGTAGACGCCCGCGTTGACAAGCGAGAGAACCATCAGGCGGCGGGTCGGCGTTGCCTCGTCCCCGCGTCGGGCAGCCTGGCGCAACGCCGGCCAGCCCCAGCGGATGAGCTGGCGGCGCGCGTTGATCGTTCCGGCAAGGTCGTGAGTTGACCGCCTGGCGATCGCGGACAGATGCAGTGCCTGTAGGTTGCGCGGGTCTAGGTCCAAGACGCGCCGGCACAACCGGTCGACATCGCTGAAGCGCCCCTCGCGGCAGGCTAGCTCGGCGAGCGCATAGTACGACTGCCAGCGACCTGGGTTGCGCTCGATGGCATGGTGGAAGGCGTCGGCGGCGGCGTCGAACAGGCCGAGCTCGGTGTCCACGATGCCCAAGTCATAGTAGAGCAAGTCCCATTCCCGATCCCACACTAACGCCTCAGCGAGATGCTCACGCACCTCCAGCAGCTTCAGCTGGTAGCCCGCCATGGCGCCCAGGCAACTCCGGTAGGCGGTAAGACCCTTGAACAGGGCATGGATCGCGCGCCAGCGGCTCGAACCCGGCATTGCCAAGTCGGTAAACACGCGAACGGCGAGCAGCGGGATGAGGTCTTGTGGCCCAGGTTCGGCGAGCCGGGATGTCTCCGGCGTGTCATCGGCGTCCACTCGCCAGGTCCGCAGCTGCCCACCGCCGACGAGCTTGGCCGTTAGGGTCGGCTTGCCGTCCACGCGGTGCAACTCGCCGCTGAGGCGGGGCCCCTGTGCCAGCACCGTGAACAGGTTGATGATCGCGCCGATCGGGACGGTGATGCCGGCGGCACTCACCTTCGTGTCAATGGCCACTGCGTTACGAAGAGCCTGGTTGACCTCGCCCACCTGGAAAGAAGCGGGCATAGGGAGCATGGACAGCGGGGGGCTGGGATCGGTGACTACCTCGTCGAGGCTTCTGCCCTGCTCGAAGTGAAGTTCCTGGAAAGCCTCGACTCTCGGCCGGACACGTTTCCCGTCCACTATCTGGGACACCCGGGCCAGACGGGCCAACTCGACGACGAGCAGCGACCCGAGCCCGGGACAGAGTTGTGCCTTGGTTCCTGTGCTGTCGACGAAGTTGCCCACAACCATCCGAGCACGTGCCCGCAGCATCCCGCCGACCAGCAGCAGCGCCCCGACCGCCGCGATAGCTTTCCAAGGCGTCAGCCAGACGCGCTGGTGCGGCAGCCACGAGGGCAGAAGCCGCGTATGGGCCAGCCAGACCAGGAGCAGTGCTAGGGCTACCAGCAACACCGGCACGCGGGCTGGTCGCATCCACGGCCGATCGGCGGCACGGCGCGTCCGGCCGATCAGACGGTTGACGGCCAGGCTCACGCGCCGCCACGGATACTCCGCAAGCACGCGGATGCTCAACCTCATCTGCTCTGTTGTGCTCAGACTCCGCAAGTGCGGCGTCTGCGATAGAGCGTTAGGCGGCGTAGTTGCAGTCATTTGCCCCATGGCGATCCCTCCCTCGCGACGAGGATTATCGCGTAAGAGACGATCGAAAGAGATAAGTCCTTCAGGCGATAGAGCCGTAGGCTGGCTGAGCTACCTACATTCCTTGGGCAGGAGCGCTCTGCTCGGCGGCTGATACGACGCGGCGATGCTGAGCTTGGCCTCAGGATGCTGGATTCGGTTCGGCGTCGCTGTAATCGCGGTCACGGCCGGCAGGTGACGTTCAGCACAGCACCTCACGACCCGACGCGCATAAGCCGGCCTACTGAAGATCCGTGCCGCTCTCCATGCAAACGCTTGGGAACAAACACCAGCACCCAGGCTGCAGGATAAGGACGCTTCACTCAATATAGAGGAGGAAAGGCAAACTACGCAAAGCTCATAAAGCCATGATAAGTCTTTCCAAGGATTCTCACAAGGACTGAACCGGCCGCCGCCTTCTCCAAGCCTCCCATTGGCAGACAGCTGTCGGAACCAACCATGCACGGACCTGGCTTCTCCAGCCGGCAACACCCACGCCATAACGGATGAAGCTTCGCCGCTCGCTCTACTCTCGACCCGAAATCGTCTGAGGAGAGCAATGCACCAGGGTGCCGCAATGGCGCCCGCCAGGTGGCGCGGGTGGGTCGGAGCATGGTGGCGGATATCGCGAAGCTGTCGGTTGGCCGGGAGGACTACTACGTCCGCGAGGTCGCCGACAACCGCGAAGAGTACCTGTCTGGCCACGGCGAGTCACCAGGCCGCTGGCTCGGCCGTGGTGCGGCGGCTCTCGGCCAGCACGACGTCGCCAGTACCGAGGCGTTCGTGCGGATGTTCCACGGCCGCCACCCCGAGACCGGGGAGCTGCTCGGCCGCCCGCACGGCGAGCATGGGGTGCCGGCGTTTGATGTGGTGTTGCGGCCGACCAAGAGCGTGTCGCTGCTGTACGGGCTTGGGGACGCCAAGGTCGCCGCCCAGGTGCTGGACGCCCACCACCAAGCGACCGAGCAGGCGTTGAGCTACCTGGAGGAGCACGTCGGTGCGCGACGCGGCCATGGCGGCTGCGAACACATCGCCGGCGACGGGTTAGTCGCGGTCGGGTTCGACCACCGCACCAGCCGCGCCGGGGACCCCCTGTTGCACACCCACGTGATCGTTGCGAACCGGGTGCAGGGGCCGGATGGTCGCTGGACCGCGCTGGATGGTCGCGACCTGTACCGGCATCGGCTGGCGGCGGACGCGATCTACCGGGGCGCCTACCAGCGCGCCCTGACCAGGTCGCTTGGGGTCGCCTGGGGTGAGGCGGATCGGTGGGGTAACCGCGAGCTGGCCGGCATGCCCGCCGAGCTGCTCAAAACGTTCTCGAAGCGGGCGGACGCGATCGACGGCGAGGTCGAGCGGCTGGAGGCCGAGGGTCGGGTGCGCACGCCCAAGCTGGTCAAGTGGGCGGTCCAAAGCACTCGGCAGGCCAAGCGGCAGGAGGCGCCCGCCGCGCTGGCGGAGCGGTGGCGCGCCGAGGCCACCGAGCACGGGTTCGACGTGCCGGAGCTGCTGCGCGGGGTGCTTGGCCGTGACCGGCAGACACCCAGCCAGGCGACCGCCAGCGGCGACGGGCTGGGCGCTCACGCGACCCCTGATCAGGTGGCGGTCGCTGGGGTGTTCGATCGGCTCGGCGGCGCGCAGGGGTTGACCGCGCAGGCGTCCACGTTCGCGCGTCCCGAGGTGATCGCCGCCCTCGGCGACCAGCTCGTCGGCGCCGACCGGGCCGAGCTGGAAGGGCTGGCGGATCGGTTTCTCGAGGAGCGAGCGGTCAGCGTGGTCGCCGACCGCACCCTTGGCGAGCGGCGCTGGTCGACCCCGGAGCTGCTGGACGTCGAGCGCGCCCTGGTCGCCGGCGCGATGCAGCGACGCGGCGAACAAGCCGCGGTGTGCTCGGCGGAGACGGTGCGGGCGGCGCTCGCCGAGCATCCCACGGTGGGCGAGGACCAGGCCGGTATGGTCCGCGACCTCGCCCTGTCACCGGATGGGGTGCGGGTGGTGGTCGGCAAGGCCGGCACCGGCAAGACCTACGCGCTCGGGGTCGCCCGGCACGCGTTCGCCCTGGACGGCTACCGAGTGCTGGGCGCGGCGCCCACGGGGATCGCGGCGACCAGCCTGGAGGCGGAGGGGTTCGAGGAGGTCGCCACCGTCGACCGCCTCCTGCACGAGCTCGACCAGGACGCCCCCGCCCACAACCACCATGCTTGGCGCGCCGCCCGGCACGACCAGGCCGAGGGGGCGGTGTTGGACGCCAGGTCGGTGCTGGTGGTGGACGAGGCCGGCATGGTCGGCTCCCGCAAGCTCGCCCGCCTCCTCCACCACGCTGACCAGGCCGGCGCCAGGGTCGTGCTGGTCGGCGATGACCGGCAGCTTGCGGCGATCGACGCCGGCGGCGGCTTCCGTGGCCTGCGGGTGCGGCTTGGCGCCAGCGTGCTGTCGGAGAACCGGCGGCAGCAGCAGGCGTGGGAGCGGGAGGCGCTGGAGCTGGTCCGCGACGGCCAGGTCGACCAGGCCGTGGGCGCCTACCGTGAACACGACCGCATGGTCCCAGCCACCTCCAAGACCGAGCTGACCCTGAACCTCGTGCGCGACTGGTGGCAGGCCCACCAGCAGGCCGAAGCCGCCGAGCGGGCCGGCGTGGCAGGTGGAGAGGCGGTGATCCTGGCCTACCGTCGCGACGAGGTCGACCGGCTCAACACCACCTGCCAACACGTCATGAACCTGAACGGCCGGCTCGGCGACCAGGCGCTCCAGGTCGGCGACCGCCAACTCCACGTTGGGGATCGGGTCGTGTTGGGCCGCAATGACCTCCAGAGACTGGGGGTCGCCAACGGCACCCGCGGGACCGTGACCGCCGTCGACCCCGAGCGGCGGGGACTCACCTTTAGGACCGAGCAGGGCCGCCAGCTCACCCTCCCCGCCGCCTACCTGGACGGGCCGGTGCCACCGGGCCGGCGGGTGGTGGACTTGGCGTATGCGACCACCGGGCACAAGGCCCAGGGGCTGACCCGTTGGCGGGCGCTGGTCCGCATCACGGGGCAGGAGGACGCCAACTGGCTGTACGTGCAGCTCTCCCGAGCCCGCCAGGACACCCGCCTGCACACCATCGTCGGCCCCGAACCCCACGCCGGCGAGGTGGACCTGCCCGACCGCGAGCCCCCCGACGCCTACCAGCAGCTCGCCGCCGCGCTGACCCGCCCCGGCGGCCAGCGGTTGGCGATCGACACCAGCGCGCGGTTGGACGTGCGCGCCACCCCAACCGTGGAGCTGCGCGCCGAACGTGACCGGCTCCAGGCCGAGCTGGATCAGGCGCCACCCGACCGCGCCCGGCTGTTAGAGCGAACGACCGAGCGGCGCCGGCAGGCCGAGCAGCAGCTCGCCGCGGTCGAGGCCGAGCATCCGGGGCAGGGCCGGGGTGGGCTGTTCGGCCGCCGCCACGACGCCCACCACGAGCAGGACGTGGCGGGGCGGGCGTTGGCGGCTCGCCAGGCCGAGCGGGCCGCCCAGGCCGAGGTCGAGGCGCGGGCGGCGCAGCAGCAGCACCAGGCGTGGGTGGAAGACCACCAGGACGTGGGCCACAACTACCGGGAGGTCACTGGGGAGCTGGCGTTGCGGTCCCGCCAGCGAGTCGCCTTCGCCGAGCTGGAGCAGCCCACCTACCTGACAGGCGTGCTCGGCCCGGTGCCGGAGTCGGTGCGTGGCCGCCGTGCTTGGCGGCAAGCCGCCCGGCAGGTCGAGGACTACCGCCAGCGCTTCCAGGTCGACGACACCGACCGACCCCTGGGACTGCCGCCGGGACGGTCCGACGCCGAACGCCAGCAGGCATGGCGGCAGACCAGCAGCGCGATCCAGCGCATGCAGGCCCGCCAGCAGCGCGAGCTTGACCGAACCGCATCACCGGGTTCCGTGAGAAGCATCGACAACCACCACGGCGAGTCCATCAGCCGGCATGCCGCCAGCCGCGATCCCAACCCGGTCCAGGGTCCCGAGCGCGCCGCCGGCTAACCACCAGGGAGGCCCCGATGGCCCACCAGCCCGCCCACTGGCCCCACGACGACCGAGACGAAGACCCGCCGGTCGGCGTCAGCATCCGCCCCCTCCAGCAGCTCCCCGACCTCGACCAGCTCCCCATCCCGACCAGCCCGGCCGTCCCGGCATTCACGGGCGAGCAGCGGGGCGGCTCCTTCGGGACCCCTGGCGGCTCCGCCATGGCCCACTACCAACGCGCCCGCGCCGGCGAGTGGACCCGGTTCGTCCGCACCCTGCCGTGGCGGCTGGCTGCCGTGGTGGCCACCGGCGGCCTAGCCGGCACCCTAGCCCACCCTGGCGGGCCGCGGCTGGCCGGCCCGGCCGCCGCGATCGCCGCCGCCGCGGTGGGCTGGCGGCTCCGCTTCCGCGTCTCCGCGGAGACCGTCGCCTGGCGGCGCGGCGTCCGCGGGGAGCGGCGCACCGCCCGCCACCTCCGCAAGCTGGCCCGCCAGGGCTGGACGGTCCTGCACGACCTGGCCATCCCAGGCAGTCGCGCCAACGGCGATCACCTGCTGATCGGCCCGCCCGGGGTGTTCCTGGTCGACTCCAAAGCCTGGCACGGCCACATCACCCTCGCCATCGACGGGTCCGCGTGGCACAACGGCCACCCGCTCGACCAGACCCTGGCCACCGTGCGCTGGGAAGCCCAGCAGCTCGCCGGCGCGATCGGCGCGCCCGTGCTCCCCCTCCTGTGCGTCCACGACACCCGCATCCCCTGGGACGAGATCTACGTGGACAGCGTCCCGGTGCTCACCCCGGCCAAGCTGCTGGCCCTGCTGCGGTCGCTGCCGGCCCACATGGACGACATCGGTGTGATGCTGCTGGCCGAGCACTCCCGCCACCAGCTACGCCCCGCCACCTAGGCAGACCACCAGAGGTTCTGTCCGTACCGCTGGTTGTGCGGGGAGTGGCCTGGCGGCCCAGAGAAGCGGTGGCATGGGCTGTTGCGATCGGCAACACTCCCAACGATGACCACGGTCCCGCCTCCGACCCTGTACCACCGCTGGGTGGGCTGGCACGCCCCTGCCATGCGGCGCGCCGCCGTCGTGGCCGCCATCGGGCTGCTCGTCACCCTCGTGCTCCTTGGGTTCGTGACGTGGGGATTGGCGGTGGTCGCAGGCTGGGACGCCGCCGCGCTCGCCTTCCTGATGACCGTGTGGCCGATCATCCTGCGAGCGGACGGCCCGCACGCCGAGCAGCTGGCCACGCGCGAGGACGAGACCCGCGGCTCCGCCAGGCTGCTGCTGGTCGGGGCGAGCGCCGCCAGCCTGCTGGGGGTCGGCTTCGCCCTCATCCTTGCGGGGCGAGAGGGCGGCGCACAGCGGGTGCTGCTGATCGGCGTCGCCGTGCTGACTGTGGTGCTGTCGTGGACCGTGGTCAACACCGTCTACGCCCTGCGCTACGCCGACCTGCACTACCGATCCAAGGCCACGGGCATTGACTTTGCGGACTCAGCCGGGCAGGAGCGGCCCACCTACCGGGACTTCGCCTACGTCGCCTTCACCATCGGCATGTGCTACCAGGTGTCCGACACCGCGGTGCGTGATCGCCGGATCCGGCGCACCGTGCTGGCCCATGCCTTGCTGTCGTACCTGTTCGGGGTGGTGATCGTGGGGGGTTCGGTCAACCTCATCGCCGGGCTGCTCCGCTGATCCCATCGGACCGCCCGAGCGGCCAACCTAGTGGTGTGTCGCTTAATAGTGATCTGTCGTAGTGTGGGTGGGATGGTGGCTGCGGCTGGGGCTTTGGAGATGACGGGTGGACAGCGGGCTGAGCTGGAGCGGCTTGCTCGTTCGCACACCGCGCCGGCTCGGGAGGTGCGCCAGGCCAAGGCGTTGTTGTGGGCCACGGACGGTGTTTCGAACGCCGAGATCGCTCGTCGGTGCGCGTCCACGCCGAAGTCTGTCCGTCGGTGGCGTAGCCGGTTCGCCGCGGAGGGAACCGCTGCGGTGGGGCGCATCCGGGCGGGGCGTGGCCGCCCTGTTGTGCTCGGCGACGATGTTGTGGAAGCGATCGTGCATGACACGTTGCACACGGTGCCCGAGGACGGCTCTGCGTGCTGGTCGACGAGGTCGATGGCGGCCCGGTACGGGATCGGCAAGGACACGGTGGCCCGGATATGGCAGGCACGGCGGATCCGGCCGTGGAAGGTGGAGACCTTCAAGCTGTCCACAGACCCGAGCTTCGAGTCGAAGCTGCGTGACGTGGTCGGCCTGTACGTGAACCCGCCGGCTGCCGCAGCGGTGTTCTGTTTCGACGAGAAAACCCAGGTCCAGGCTCTGGACCGCACCCAGCCGTCCCTGCCGATGGTGCCGGGGCGGGCCGGGACGATGACCCACGACTACAAGAGAAACGGCACCCTGGACCTGTTCGCCGCGCTGAACGTGGGCTCCGGGGAGGTGCTGCACGACACCCGCCGCTCCCACACCGGCCGTGACGTGCTGGCGTTCTTCCGCTGGATCGACATGCACGTCGACCCCGACCTGGAGCTGCACGTCATCTTGGACAACCTGTCGGCCCACAAGAGCCAGCCTGTCCGTGACTGGCTGGCCCACAAGAAACGCCGCCGCTGGCACCTGCACTTCACCCCGACCAGCTCGTCATGGCTCAACCTCGTCGAGTGCTGGTTCTCCGTGCTCAGCCGCAAAGCCCTTGACCAACACCAGCTTCACCTCCGTCGCCGAACTCGAAACCCGGATCGACTGCTGGGTCTTCCACTGGAACGACAACCCCGAGCCCTTCGTCTGGACCAAACCCGCCGACGAGATCCTCGACAAAGTCGCCCGCGGACAAGCCACTCTCGACCGGATCACCAAATCCGCGACGCACCACTAGTCTAGGCGCCGTCCGGTTGGGTCGGGCCGGCAGGCGTCCGTGCCGCGGTCATCGCGTGGATGGCCTTGGTCAGCTCCAGAATCTGGTTGGAAACCTGGAGTAGCTCCTGGTCTTGCTGCTCCTCTTCCTGGACGGTCCGCCACTGCTGGTTGGCCAGCACCTGGCGCTTCTCGTCGGCGCGGTTCTGGCTGATCATCACGAACGTCGACAGGAAGATCGCCTCCAGCGACACGATCATGGTCAGCAGCCCGAACGGGTAGTGCTCGACGCGGAAGCCGATCCAGGAGGCGAACCAGATGACGTGCAGGTAGACGAACTGCATCGACCCGGCGAACCGCGTGATCTGGTCGGCGATCCGGTTCTCCCGGCTCTTCCTGCGCTCCTCGGCGTGCTGCAGCAGCGCCGGATTGATTGGCATGGGTAGTGGCCTTGCGCTCACGGCTCCTCCTTGTTTGGTGGTTGCCTCGCGTGCTGGTCACCGGCCGCAAGTGCGCCGTGCCGGAGTGCTCTCAGGCCCAGGCCAGAGCAGGCCAGCCAGCCGCCACCTCGCGCGCCGACCGGCCCGGCCCGATGCCAGGGTCGGGTGGCGGTCAGCGGACCAGTTGTTCCGCCCGCTTGCCGGCCTGACGCAGGGTGAACGCGGCGAAGATCTCGCTCACCCCGTGAAAGATCGCCCATACCCCCACCAGGGTCACCAGCGTCAAAAGCGACCGCTGCCAGGACCGCACCGCCCACACCCCAAGCACCAGCTCGGCGGCCCCCAGCAGCAACTGGGTCCACCAGTAGCTCAGCTTGGGGCCGGCCAGCGCGCTGACCAGGTGCACGATCCCGAAGGCGATCAGGTACCAGGCCACCAGGATCGACACCACATACAAGGTGATGCTCGGCCACACGAAGGTGAGGATCCCGGCGGCCACCCCCAAGATCCCTGCGATGACAAACAGCCAGCGCCACCCCCGCACCCGGCTGGCCACCGCCAGCTGGGTCAGGCCGCCGAACAGGAACGCCACCCCCACGAAGGCGGCTACCGCGGCCAGGCTGCCCACGCGGTAGGACAGCACGAACAGGCCGAACCAGGTCCACAGGATCCCAAGGAGCAGAAACCACCACCAGATCCCCGAGACCTCCCGCGCGCCGGTCCCGATGGTGTCCCGCAGTGTGTCCGGCGGACTTGTATCACGTGTCATGACGCCCTCCCTTGCCGCCCGCCACCTCGCCGCGGGCCGATCACCCTCTCAGGAGCCCGCGGCGGCGTGGCCGGTCATCCCCTTGGGCCGTGGTGGGTCATGCCCGCCGATCGGGGCAGGGCTAGGCGCCCGCCGCGTTGGCGCGCTCGTCGGCGTAGGCGCGGGCGTCGATGGCGTCCAGCACCGCCAGCCGCGCGTTGTCGACCGTCCAGGCGGCGAAGTCGATCGCGTCGGCGGCGTCGGATTCCGCCCCGTCGGCCTGGCTGGCGGCAAGCTTGGCATCCACCTGGTCGGCCTGCCGTTCCATCTTCGCCTGCAGGTTGTCCGTTCTGGCGGCGGCGTCGGCCTTCATCTGCGCCCACTTGCTGCGCGCGTCGGCGGCGGCCTGCCCGGCCTGCTGCTGGGCGTCCTTGGCGGCCTGGTTCATGTCGACCTGGGCTTGGTCGATGCGCTGGCGCAGCTGCTCGCGGGACTCGCTGGCAGCCTGTTCGGCGGCCTGCTTGGCCTCGGCGGCGCGCTGCTGAAGTGCGTCGAGTTGTGCGGAGAAGTCCATGCTTCCTCCTTGGACGGCGCCGATCGCCGATCTTGCTGCTACAAGGTTCATCGGCTGCTCACCCCCGCGCACTGAGTCGATGGTCATCCGCATGCCGGCGCGCACTATGTGGCGGGCAACCGGCACCGAGCAGTGGTCGCGGGGAAGCGCCAGGGCCAGCTCAAGCTGCACGATGCCTCCTCCCCGTCGCCGTCGTTGGCGTGCTCGCCTGCTTCCCACCACCGATCAGGGCAACCACCGCGAGCGCCACCACGTGGAGCGCACGATCGGCCGGCTCAAGGCGCTCCGCCGGGGCGCAACCGCTTTGGTCAAGATCGCCGCCATCGTGCTGCTATGGCGGAGTGACAGTGCAAACACGGCCTGGCTACTCGTGTCCGTCGTCCTCGGGGTGGAACTCGCCGTGGCAGATGCCGCACAGGATCGGCCCGCGCTCGGCCTGCCTGGGCGAGACCCGGATGGAGCGCTCGGGATAGCAGTCACAGACCAGCTTGGAGCGGTTGAACGTCTTGCTCCCACCGTCGCCGTCGGTGTGGCCGTCGCCCTGGTCCTGGCCGCCGGCGCCGGGGTCGGGCTGGCCCTGGCCGGCCAGGCCGAGACGGCGGAAGGTGTCCAGGTGCAGGGTGATCGCGCTGTCGAGGTCGCTGATCGTCTCGGCGTAGACCTCGCGGGTGTCGTCGGTGAGTTGGACGTCGGAGAAGCCGTTGACCGGGTGGATCTTGGTGTCGGTGGGCCATTGCAGGCCCAGCTCGGCGGCCAGCTCCAGGTAGCGGCGGTTATGGTACTTGCCTTGGCGGCTGGTGTCTTTGATCCCGCGGACCTGGGCCAGCGCGTGGGCGGCCTCGTGCAGGATCGTGGTCAGCGTGTGGGTGGCGCCCTCTGCGAAGCACTCCCCGGCCACAAACAGCTCCGGCTTGCGGTCGGCTGCGACCTGGAGCTTGGCGTCCTGGCCAGCTTCGGGGGCAGGAGTGGCGATCGGCTGGGGGCGGCCGTGAACCCAGCGTTGCGCGCCGAAGTGGCCCCAGCGGGCATCGACGCTGGCGGCGGCGGCGTGGCGGACGCCGGTGCCGGTGATGAACACCACCTCGGGCAGGTCCGGGTGCTGGCGGCGGATGGTGGCCCAGGTGTCCTCCAGGGCGGTGATGAGGCTGGACCCGGAGGCGGTCGGCTGGGTGGTGGTCATGGCGGTGCTCCTGCGGCGGGTAGGTCCCTTTCGATGCCCTGATTGTCTCCTACTTTACTCGTACGAGTCAATCATACAACTGGGCGTATTCGTGGGTTAGCAGCCACCGCACGGCTAGTCGTCCAGGCCGCCGGTGGCCGGGGCGGTGATGTGGCCTTTGGCCCAGCCGACGAGCGGGTGGAGCTCCCACCAGTTGTGCAGGCCGTCGTGGCGGACGATGCCCCAGGCGGTGATGCGGTCGTCGTCGTGGGGGGCGGGGATGGGCAGCTCCGGGATGATCTCCAGGACCACGAATGCCCCGTCAGGGGTTTTGAGCACGACGTGGACGTCGCCGTCGAGCTCGCGGTTGACGTAGGTGACCTGCCCGTACACCCGCGCGCGGGTGGGCCGCCAGCGGCCCGCGACCAGGGTGTCGATCGTGGTGGGCCGGTACAGCCGCGCGTCGGTGGGCAGGTGGCCGCCAAGCCGCCCGTCGGCCCGGTTGAGCGCGATCCGCAGGCCGTGGTCCTGGACGCGGGCGACCAGCCAGCCGCCCAACCCGACCAGCAGGATCAGGGCGATGACGCCCACGCGGAGCTCCCGCCGCTGCGGGGCCGCCGCCGCGACGGGGGTGCGCAGCAGCCGGCCGGTCAGGCGCTCGGTGCGGTGGCGCAGGGGCAGCAGCGCCGCGGTGCAGGCCACGCCGACGGCCAGGCCGACCGCCACGTCGAGGGGGTAGTTGGCGCCGGTGGCGACCTGCCCGAGGCCAATCAGCAGCGCGGCCGCGACCGCCGCCAGCCCCCAGCGGCGGGCTGCCAGCAGCAGGCCACACGCCAGGGCCGCGGCGATTGCGGCCTGCAGGGAGAAG
>WNGD01002846.1_pt1 | contig 17889 bp, 10 predicted proteins | sample 5400671 | NCBI WGS metagenome assembly WNGD01 (sample SAMN13153369, study PRJNA577476) | soil metagenome | isolation source: 40 cm soil or saprolite under grassland replicate 2 | place: USA:California | collected 2016-06-15
TGCGGGCCAATTGCCGTCCACAGCTTGTTGATCGCTTCCACAACTAACGCGGCCCCACGACGTACAATCAGCGAAACTCCTGAAGGCACACGCGCCAGTACCTCCTGTGTAGCCAGTGAAAAGGCTGCCTGCGCTGGTTCGAGCCTCAAATTGATTACTCCTGCCAACGCCATCTGGCTCATTGTTGCCGCCTGCTGGGGGATATCTGAGAGAAAGGCAGTGATAGTCGCTTCGAGCTGAGCGCGGGCTACTGTAGGATCATTCGGCAGAACTGTCCGCTCTACTTCTAGCAAGCCACCTATACCTTCTTCCAAAGGTGCATCCAGTATTCGGCGCACCAGATCTGAAGCCAACACCGCATTGCTGACACCTCGCTCTCTCTCGCCTGTAAGACCAACATTCTCCGCGTCTAGTAAGTCGCTTGCAACCGAGAGATCGTAAGCGGCAGTGGCCACCAGTTTGAGCGCAGCCAGTTCGCGCTGCGACAGGTTCTCGCCTTCGAGGCTGTCCGCTAGGACCTGTCGCAGTTCTTCAGAGCGCGTGAGTACCATCTCACTCCGCTCCTCGAGCAGTTCAGTTACTACTGGTATGTCCGTGCCGCGATCTGCCACTTCCGATGTGCTCGGCGGTGCATAGAGCGTCCTGACGGCTTTTTGATACTGGTCCCAGGTGTTCTGGTATGCATTTGTTGTTGACATGATGCTTCTCCTCGTGCGGCACAATACTGACCTTCCGACCTTTTATCCTCCAAGCTTATCGAGCTTGAGGCTGGTAAAATTTGCCCCTTTCTCGACGACATCTACCTTGTTGCTGATCTGAAGACGACCTCCGGTCATGAGACCGATCTGGGTATCGATGACCTCACCCAAAACTCGGTTGAAGGTAGTGGAGACCTGTACAAAAGGACTCGTAGAGGATGCCCCTGTGGGGTCGGATTCGGGTCTTGGGAAGAGGACACCACTCTTATCGTGCAGATACAGCACTGGGACAACCCAGTCTCGCTGTTCCAGGCCGTATTGCTGGTAGATCCCCTGGCGTGCCTCATAAAGCGCCTCGTCAATCGTATACCCGGCCAGCACGCGGGGAAAAATCCTGGCCACCAGCAGAATCGCACTCGTGTCCAGGATCTTGAACTGGTTGGCAACCACAGCGGGGATCTTCTCGTGGGTCAGCGCTGGAGCTACTCCACTCCAGACGAACTCGCTAGCGCGCCGACCCGTGTCGCATGCGCCCAGCACCACCAGCCGCACCCCCGCGTTCCCGAGGAGTGTTGCCAGCTGCTCGCCGCTGTAGTAGTCGCTAATGATATCTCCCCCATCCTTCTTGCGCTCCAAAATGATCTGACCTTGCATACTCAGACGTTCAAACTGCCCATGGCCGGCAAAATGAAAGATGTCGGCGTCGTCGGCCAGCGCCTGTTCAAGGGCTTCGCGAGTAAGGGGTCTAGCGGCCCAAGTAGCCTCGATCGACTGACGCCCGGCGGCTCCATTGAGCGCCCTAACTGCCTGCTCAAGTCCGGCCAGGTCCTTGTCTACCCCCAGGTCATCCTGATCTTCGGGACTGGAAAACGCACCAACAACGCGTATCAGCGCGCGATTGGGCGCACTACGTGCTCTCCCTTCAACAGTGTCGGTCCGTGCGATGGAGATCTCACGCCGCAGCGCAAGGAAATCGCTGGCCTGCGGTTCACCGGATGCCTGGGGGAGAGTAAGCATTTCCCAGGGCAACTGCGCAAGCACAATCGGATCGATATGCAAGCGCAGGCGCAGTCCCTCACCTGCTTTCAGCGTGTCCACACTCTGTCGGAAGAGTTCGCGTACTCGTCCCTCCGGCAAGGCCAGATCGGCGAGCAGATGGCCCAGCGTGAACATCTCCTCTCTGGCTAGTTTACGCCGATCCAGTCTGCCCAACAACCCGCCTGTACCCTGAGCGGGATCAGACCAGAAGGCATTGGGGTTGTATGTGCGTTCTGAGGCATCATCTGGTCGCATCGATCCGCCGCCGGGCGTGTCTCCTTCCACCCATACCTTGAAGGTACTGTCCGCCTCGTTGTACCCGCCAAAGCGAAGATTGAAGTCCTGGTAGACCAGTGGCTTTCGCTCGGCGTTCTCTGTCTCTGTTTGCTTCTTTTCCAGGGTCATATCTGATTTCCTCCTTGTTCGTCCAAATACCTCACTCTCCAAGTTCGTCGATCTTCAGGCCGGTAAACTCCGCCCCTTTCTCAACCACATCAATCATATTGCTAATTTGAATGCGCCCTCCGGTCACGATATCGACCTGAGCACCGATAGCATTCCCCACCACCAGATTAAAGGTATTAGAGACCTGAATGAAAGGGGACGCAAGAGTTCTATCCGCTGCGTAAGTTTCGAAATGAGGGAAGAGTACCTCGCTTTGATCGCATAGATAGAGCACCGGAGCGGCCCAGTCTCGCTGTTCCAGGTCATACTGCTGGTAGATGGCCTGGCGCGCCTCGTAGAGCGCCTCATCAATCGTGTACCCGGCCAGCACGCGGGGAAAAAGCCGGGACGCCAGCAGGACCTCGCTAGTATCCAGGATCTTGAACTGGTTGACCACCACAGCAGGTACTTTGTGATGCATTAATGTCAGAGCAGCATCTCTGTTTGAGGGATCAAGTTCATGGGCACCGAATATCGCGAGACGAACTCCAGCGCTAACCAGAAGCGACGCGAGTTGTTCACCGCTAAAGTAGTCGCTAATGATATCTCCACCATCTTGTGCGCGCTCCAAAACAATCTGCCCCTGCATGCTGAAGCTATCGAACTGCGTATGGCCGACAAAATGGAAGATATCAGCACCGTCGGAGAGAACTTTTCGCAATGCTTCACGTGTTGACGGTCTCTCAGCCCACTTTACTTCGATGAGCAGCTGTCCTGCAGCCCGATTGAGCGCCTCAACTGCTTGCTCGAGCGCGACTCGGTCTCTCTCCAACTCCAGCTCAGGCTGGTCATACGGATTGGAAAGCACGCCTATAACTCGTGCAATAGCCCGATGCGGCGCGTTTCGCATCAGTGAATTATCCGAATAAGTATTGGTACGCACGATGGAGATGTCTCGTCGTAACGCAAGAAAATCGGTGGCAGTCGTCTCACTTGCTTCCTGTGGAAGCGCTATCAACTCCCAGGGCAGGCGCTCAAGCATCGCCGTGGTGATATGCAGGCGCAGGCGGACCCCCTCGCCTTCTTTGAGAGCAGCTATGCTCTGACGGAAGAGGTTGCGCACTCGTCCCTCCGGCAGAGCCAGATCAGCTAGCAGCTTCCCAATTGCAAACATACCCTCCTTATCCAATCGTCTACGTTCCAGCCTGTCCAATAGACCGTCTCGGCCCATGCTTGGGATGTCCCGGAAGGCCTTCGGGTCATAGGTACAGGTGATGGCATCCTCTGGTCGCATCGTGCCCCTGAGAGTGTCTCCTTCCACCCATACCTTCAATGTCCCCTGCTCCTCTTTGTGATCGCTGAAGTGCAGGTTGAAATCGCGATACAAGACCGGTCTGCGGAGCAGTTCCGCCAGAGCACGCTCAACATTGATAGCCTCAGGAGCGTTAATCGCGCTGAGAGCGTGATGCACCTCTGTAAGTACATCTCTCGCTGCAACTGAATCCCCTTTTTGCGCCTGAAGTAGCCCAAGATGGTATCGGGCTGCCAGCTCTGTCAAGCGATCTTCGGATTTTTTGGATAGCTCGACCGCCCGATGCTCGTAGTCGTTTGCAGTTTCCCAATCACCGGAAGAGAGCGAAAGAGCACCAAGCTGATGGAGTGATGCAGCTTGAAGTCCCAGATCCTCCATCGCCTCGGCAGATTCCAGAGCGCTCCGATAAGCTGCTTCAGCCTCCTTTTGCTGCTGACGACGCTGTGCGATCAAGCCTAGCTGGTACACATTGTATGCCGCTTCCAACGCAATATTCATTTCTCGATTGATGGCAAGAGCCTTTTGGTATTGTTCGGAGGCACCATCAAGGTCTGCCTGGGCAAACGCGACATTTCCAAGTGCATGCAATGCCTGGGCCTCACCGCGCCTGTCCTTTAGTTGTTGGAAACCAAGTCTCGCGCGCTGGAATAGCTCCAGTGCCTGTGCATAGTGGCCCTCCTGGTAATAATTCAGGTAACCGAGTTCCAACTCGAGCAAGGTTGTGTCCAAGAGATGGCCCAACTCCCTGGTCAGCCCAAGTGCATGCTGAAAATGGTATTGGGCTGTGCCATAATCGCTTGCATGCCGTGCCAGTCCACCAATGGCAAGATGCACGCTCGCAGTTTCCTCACGGTCGCTGGCGAGTTTGCTCAAAGCCAGTGCTTGCTGGTAGTAACGACGTGCCAGACCCGGGTCTCCCTGTACGGCTACAATCGTGCCCAATCGCCGCAGAGCACCGGCCCTATCACGAAGAGATGCTTTTTCTCCCATCAACTCGAGCGCACGCTCCAACTGGTCGCGCGCCAGTAGGAGTTTGCCGGCGAGCGCAGATAAGTTTGCGCGCCGGTATAGTACCAGCCCTTGTCCCACCAGGTCGTGATCTTGCTGGTAGAGGTGATCGGCCTGCTCGAAGTCAGTATTTGCCTCATCGTAGCCGCCCTGCAACATACGGATGATCCCTCGATGCAAATAGACCCAGGCCAGATCAGCTGGACGGCCGAGGCTTTGGGCAGCTCGCAGCGCAGCATCTAGCCGATGGTATGCCTCCTGCCAGTAGCCGCGGACTCGTAAATAGTCATACAGACAACGTGTCAAGGCGATCAGCATATCCTGTTTCTGTGTTTGCTCCAGCCAGTCGAGAGTACCCAATAGATTCCGATGTTCTGGTTCGAGCGCGTTATAGTCGTTTGCATGTTGTTGAGCTAAGCTCAGCAGCCAATTGCTCGCCCGCTCCCGTTCAGCTTCCATGAATTGTGGATCGGCTTGCTGTCGCGCAAGCAAACCGAGTAGTGGATGGAGGGACAGCCGGTCTAAGCCGGCTGCACTGACGAGTCCCAGTGCAATGAGCTTATCCTTAGCCTGGAAGAAGTCGAGATCTCGTTCATTCGAGCGCAAGGGTGCAAGTGGCGCTTCCAGCGCCGGGAAGCTGGCGATCCGCAATAACAGTCGTAGCGCTGCGGGAAACCCCTGTAGATCGTGGTAGACCGTTTCGAAGATGGCGCTGACCTCCTCGTGCTCCGAGATAATGGTGGCCGGAGCGCTTTGCAGTCGTTCCCAGAGAGTTTCGAGCGATTCTCCTTCGGCATGTTTGAGTGCAGCCAGTTTGATTGCCAGAGGGAGGTAGCGCATCCTTTCGCAGATCTTCTGAATCTGCTCACGCTCGACTATCCCCAGGCTTGTCAGCGATCGATTGGCGAGATTTACAAAGAGTTGCTCTGCCTCATCCAGGTCAAGCGGGGTGAGTTCGAACTCCTGAGCTTGTCCACTCAGCTGGAGGTGGCGTGGGCCGTTGAGCAGCAGCGAGCAATTTCCTGCCGCTTCTAGCAGGGCATGGATCACCCTCATGTCGTTTATCTCGTCCATCCCGATCAAGAGTTCCTGGCGCAGCGCTAGCAATTCGCGCAGGGCATTGATCTTGGCAGCCTGACCCATCGCCTGAGCCACCTCCTGGCCAGGAAAGTGGCTGGCAACCCATTCCAATACCTGTTCCACACCCATGCCTGCTACACGGCACCACAGGTATCCATCCGCGAACGTTCCCTCCTTCACTGCCTGAGTGAATAGCTCGGTCACCAGACTGGTTTTGCCTATCCCAAAGGTGCCGTAGAAATAATATTTACGGCCATTGCGAACGCCGAGCCTGGCTGTCGCGAGTTCGTCGTCACGTCCAATAAGCGGCGTGAGTAAAGGTGTTGGGGCGATCCTGGGAATTGCGCGGAAATGATCGGCACCCGCCGCCAAGCTGGGAAAGATGACCCCATCTTCGACTCGCAGGTAGAGTACCGGTGCTCCCCAATCGCGATTCTCCAGGCCAGCCTGCTGGTAGATGCTCAAGCGTGCGTTAAAAACCGCTTCATCCACCGAATCACCAGCCAACACACCCCGGTAGAGCTCCTCGGCCAGTGGAATCGCATTACGATCTTGAAGGCGATATTGGCTGGCAACCACTGCTGCCAGACCTGCTCTAACCAATGCCGGGGCGACACCCCCCCAGATGTTCTCCCCAGAGCGCTGCGCTGTTTCACAGGCACCGAGAATAGCGAGCTTCACTCCAGCCTGCCGCAGTAGATTAGCAAGCAAGGAAGCATTATAGAAATCGCTTTTTTTGCCATCCCCTTTATCGAGGACGATTTGACCGCTTCTCCCATCAAAGTAGCCGTGCCCTGCAAAGTGGAAGATGTCGGTTGGTTGACGCAACGCTTCGCGAAGCAACTGGCGCGTTGCCCTTTTCACCCAGACTGGCTTGACGTCTCCGATGGTCGTTACCTTCTTCAGCATGCGCTCGATCGCCTTGCGGTCTTCTACTATCTTGAGCGCGGGCTGCTCACTCGGTGCGGCTAGCGCTGCGACAAGGCGGTATTGCCCTCGCCGCTCGAGGCGGGGTTCCGCTTGATCAATGCGTTCGTGCCTGATAATGGAGATATCAGATTGGAGCGCCAGGAAATTGAGGTCATCGTGTTCCAGTACTTCGGGAGGTCTCAAATAGAGGTACTCCCAGGGAAGAGGAACCAGTTCATTGGCTTCAATGATTAGACGCAGACGCAGGCGCTGCTTGCGCTCTCGCACAACGTTTAAGCTTTGAAACAGTCTCTCTCGGATGGATCCCGGCAAAAGCAAATCACTGAGGATCGTTCCCAGTTGGTAGAGCTGGGTGGTCGTGACGCGCCGAATTTTCATCGCCTCGAGCAGATCGACCGAATGACCTCCTGATTCAACGAGAAAGACCGCTGGATTGTAGATCCGAGTTTCTTTCTCATTGAAACCGGGTTGTCCGCCAGGTACAGGTCCGATCACACGCACGTGATAGCGCCGTGTCTTGGGAGCGATTCGGCTGACATGTATGGGGAAATCGCGATATCCATTTGGCTCCATAAGCTTCGTTCCTTTTGCGTTGCCTCATTTGGCTTGTGGAAGAGGGGGCATGATCTCAACCGCAATCAGTTCCTGCAGGCCGACAGTTGGTTCGCCCTCGACACGCACGGTTGCCTTCAGTTGATAGTATCCCTCGTTTGCTGTTGCTGGCAGACTGCCCTCGTAACGGCTCGGTGTTTGCTCGCTCTCCCAGAGATTCGCCTTAGAAAACTTTGCAGCGTCCGGTGCTCGCTTACCGCCTGGTAACGCCTGGTGCCAGACCGGTTGCACTTCGATGATGGCCCCCGACACAGCAGGTGTATCCTTCTCGTCGTTGCGGTGAACGGTTGCCCAGCACTGGATCGCCTCGCCTGGGCTGTACACGTCTTTGTCGGGTTCGAGGATAATCGTCAGGCGCTCAGTGACAAGCGCGGCTCGTTCACGCTCTGCGCGTTCCTCTGGCAGACGATACTTGTCGATCAGTTCCCAGGTCAGAAACTCGTGGACGGCGGAAATGGCGTAGATGCTGCCGTGGTCGACGGCGAAGGGCAGCTTTTCTTTGGCATTGGGATGTACCGCACTGCGCTCAGGAACCGTGCCGTCTCCGGCCTCCGTTGTTCCCCACTCGATGTTGCTCCACTTCCCACCAGCAGCAAAATGCACCATCCCGAATGTGGTGGTGGGGGTTTTGCGCCCAAAGAAGCACAGCGTCTCCACGCTGGTAGTCGTGCCAAGTTCCTCGTTGAAGCGCCGTCCATCGAGCAGTAATTGTCGCTGGTGCTCGTCCTGGAGCCACCCCGCTGCATCCTTGTAAGGGTCGATTCCCTCATTGTTGAGTCCCCGAAGGAACGGATCCTGGTGAGGAAGTAGTTGGTATGCAGAGGGAAACGTGCGCAGTAGTGTACGAGTGCGAGGGCCGATATTGAACAGATTAAAGAGGCGACGGAGGAATGTGTCCATGCCGTCAAAGAGCATGTCCATGGCCTTGGGGCTGCCGTCCCGGGGGGAGGCTAGCAGCATGAGGCGGCTCACTTTGTCCTTGCCCTCCTCCTTCTCGATGTACCATCGGGCGACCAGACCTCCCATACTGTGGGCGAGGATCCAGACCTTGGCACCGGGATGGAAAGCCTGCCAGTGGTTGATGGCCGCTCCTAGCTGGCGGGCCGAGAGGCGGTTGTCCTGCCGCCAGTCATAGGCGAAGGCGTGGACGTTCAAGTCCTGCTCTGGGTGCTTAGCGGGGTCTGCCCGATACCCCATACTTTCCAGGGCATCGAGCAGGCGGCCATAGGCCGCCTGTTTGACCCAGGGAGGCACAAAGATCACCTCATCCATGATGCCCGCTGGCTCCAGGTCAGAGTTGGGGTACGCCAGGGTATCCAACAAGTGGCTCAGCCACTTGTCCCACTCGAGAGGATTGAGGACGGGGAACGAAGAGAAATCCACCCAGACAATATCGCCCGTGGTACGGTCTCGCAGCTTACTTCCCATAATGCCCGGAATAAAGACGATAAAATGAGGAGGTACGCCTTCTGTCCCATTTGCCATCACTGACTCCTTTCCTTTTTTTGTGTTATGCTTCCCACCAGCTCTCAATTTCTATTACCACGTCGCAGGCAAAGCCCGATGCTTGTCCCTGATCCCTTTGAGCGATGTCTCTTTCCTACATTTTCATCTGATCTTCTTCCGACCATCAGACAAACCAGCAGATACCCATAAAAGATCGACGTTCAGGTTAGTGCCATTGATTTAACTCCCAGGGCCGACTGCGCGTGAAGTAGGTAGCGCAGAGGCGGATTGCTTCGGTTAGATCGCTATTGCTCAGATTACTAACGGCAGAGCCGAAGAGCCTTCCCAGGAGTATATCCAGTGTCGTGCCATCTGCCAGCGTCGTCAAGAGCAGCGACTTCATTCCAATCGGGTTGTGATTTTTCAGACCGGCCCATCGCGCGCTGATGAAGTCCGTGAAGGCCTTACGGGTTTCAGGATCCACAGTCTCCGATAGGGTCTTCAGCACGGTTTCGTCGTCAGGGGTATCGCCCATCGCCCATTCACGGTATCTCCTCACCAGTTCTATACGCTCTGCACGAAACTGCAGGTTTCGTACCTGCTCTGCTTGCCATCCTGCATCACTGATCAGGTTCTCCATATCTGGCGATGGTGAAAGCCCGAACTCCGCACTGCGATTGATCAGCGAAAGCAGAGTGACGACCGCATAGCCAGCAAAGCCTCGATTTTGCCGAATAGCCTCTTCCCATTCGCGTTGAGCATCCTCGGTCCAGCTTTGTCGGAACAGGGCGGCGGCGCTGGCGCTCCGCGCTCGCATGGAAGTGCCCCAACGGTCGTTGCTCTCCAGTGCCTGTGCGAGGTATTCAGAGAGATCCTGTGCAGGCAGCTTGCGCTTCTCGGCCTCGGCAAGCAGAGTAGCCGGAAGGTCGAAGGTGAAGATGACTCCTTCCTGGTCCAATGCCGTGCGGAGAATAGCTTGAAGTCGTGAACGTACCCACGACGTCTCTGGCACAGCCAGGCAGGAGACTCCGAGTGCCACCAGGGCAATATCACGATAGTATGGATAGGGATTGGGTAAGACGAGTTGCAATATCCGATCAATAGCCTCCTGGCCAGATGAATGCGCTGCTACCTGCGTCAGTAGGTCTTGCAGGCCGACGGCCTGCTTCTCCACCAACTCTTCATCGTAGAAAGGCACCATGGAGACAGCCTCAGCGTTGCCTTCGCTGACAAGTTGCTCGAAGTCGGTCAATCGGCGGTTTACTTCTGTCATACATGATTGTAGTGCGGTAGGCTCTAATGGTTGAGCTATTCTATAAGATGTGAGAAGTGCTTGCGCGGATTGATCAGCATCCCATAGGGTTAACCACACTTTTGCGTCTCTTGTATCTCCACCGGGACGTGCCGACGCGTTAGCGATGCGTGCCAGGAATGCATCGGATAGCTTTTTGCTCCGAATTGCCTCAGATGATTCGTTCGCTTGAAAGTGAGGCAGGCGCTTTGTCTCGGAAATCACCTTCTGCGTCGCCTCAAGATTCCCCTGCTCGGCAGCTTCCCAGGCTATGTAGAGTTGCAAAATGCTTTCCCAACCCCCTGCTCGTTTAGGGATCACGGTATAGTGCGCGGCGCGCTGCAAAGCCCGTTCAAAGTTGCCTGCCTGAGCAGCATCGAAGACTGCCTGGGAGATACCCCGACTGTTGTGCTTAGTATCACGATAGCAGCCGATACAGGCCAACGCCTTCACCAGATGGTTACGTGCCAGAGCAATCTCCAGCGTCGTGCGCAGGTCGGTTAGCGTGACATAGATATCACCCAACTTTTCGCGTTGGGCACGCTGGAATTCTGGGTCGAGAACCACAGCGTAGAGTTCCTCGACCAGTTGGCTTAGTTTCTTCGGCAACTGCTCCTGACTGAGGCGGGCTTGCATATGTCCGACGAGCTGGCGTAGCCCATAGAGATCACAGTGCTGCCAGTAGCCACGGAAGTTAGTCAGGTAGTAGCGTGCAATGCGCTCGTGCTGCTCCTTCGGAGGCGTGTAATATCGATTGTCCTGCCAGTTGCCCCTTTCCTGGTATTCTTTCGTGGTCAAAAACTCCGCCATTGAGCGGTGGTAGAGACGATAGCTCGATCTCCTCTCGTCATCGGGGTCACGCTCGGTGAGCTGGTGCACCTCGTCTAACAAGGGCCACACTATTCCCTCACGCAGCCGCAGCCAACCGGGCAGAACATCCCGGGGAGCAGCGGGTATGGCGACACTGAGGCTACCCAATAGCGGCTGAAGTTGTCGGGTCCACTTTGGGCTGTTTTTGTTTTGATTCACAGCAGGCAGCAAGCTATCAAGGTACTGGCGGTACAATCCGAAAAGTCCGATGGGGAGGCCAACCATGTTCGCCAGCGAGCGTTTGCCAGCAATGACTTCGTCAAGGAAAAACTGAGCATACAGAAAATTGCCAACGGCATGTTTGACTAGATGATCCTCAACCTCCTCTTGTGATCCAATCGCGGCCACATGTTCTTTCATGTCTTCTGACATGCGCTGTCGCACGTATTGACGGATGTCCTTATCCGTACTCTGGATATGTTCAAGAGCAGAGAGATTGAGGTGATGCCTCGAATTGAACTGATCAATTATTCTGTCATCATTGCGACAGGTGAGAATGAAGCGCACGCCGGAAGGCAGGTCATTTGTCCTGGCAAGCAGAGAAGCGATATTTACCTTTCCCTGATAAGCGAGAGCCTCATCTAGGGCATCGACCAGGATAACTACCTGTGCTTGATCTGCAGCGAAGAGAAACTGAAGAGGCTCCCTCACCACACGGTTGAAGACGTCTTCTGGTAAAATACCACTCACGTTGAGCTTCTTGATCAGAATGCCAATCACCTGACCCGTGTTGTGATCTATGACCTGCTCTACCCCGATCTGAATCCGTTGGTCGCTGCTCTTTTTTACAAGAGCCTGAGCAAATGCCGGATAGCGGGCTGACAGTTGAAGCGACAGAGACTCGGCAAACGCCTGGGGGTTGATCGAGCCACCGCTGTGGATAGAGCAGAAGTGATAGGCGCTCAGGAAGCCAGTGGTGAAGCAGGTGAGCCCTAAGGGAGAAGGGGAACCTTGCGCAAACTGGTATAGCCGAGCAGCAATAGCTGTTTTACCGCTGCCTGGCTCTCCTGAAAGCAGAAAAAAGCGTGTTCCATCGGCTTTTGTTAGCCATTTACGAAGATCATCAAAAACCCATGAGCGATCACTAAAACCACGCGTGCGATCAGCAATAAATTGGGTAAAGCCGACTTCCGGGCCTGTGACGTTCTGTGCCATTCCACACCTCGCACAAAGGATTTCTTCTTCAACACACAACAGTGACGTAATACGCTCAGCCCATGTGAGAGTGTATCCGAGAAATGGAGTAAACACAATACCTATATTACTTATCTATACAGCAATCAATTTGTCAGGCATCTAGCAATGCTTCAATATATTCTGGCTCGGCCTCTAACCTTAAAGGCATCTTGAGATCGCCCTTGCATATGAGGCGGATGAGATCAGGTAATAGCTGACCTTCTGTGTTGCTGCGATGTTGCCTTGCTCGGCTGCCTCCCAGGCCAGGTAGAGCAGCAAGATCGCCTCCCATCTCCCACGAGCCTTCGGCGCTACCCCATAGTGCGCTGCCCGTTGCAGGGCCGGTTCGAAGTTGCCTGCACGGACGGCATCGAAGATCGCCTGGGCGATACTGTGGCTATGTTTGCTGGAACGGTAGATACCTGCAAAGGCCAGCGCCTTCATTAGATCGTTGCTTCTCAGAGCAACCACCAGAGCTGCCCGCAGGTCGGACAACGTGGTCTGGAGATTGCCCAGCTTCTCACGTTGGGCGCGCTGAAAATCCGGATCGAGGACAACTGCATAGAGGTCTTCGGCAAGCCTCCTTCGTTCAGCAGCCCTCTGTTCCAAATTCAGGCGGGCCCCCATATGACTGACGAGTTGACGTAGCCCATAGAAGTCGCACTCTTGCCACTGGCCACGAAAGTTGGTCACATAGTAGCGGATAATACGCTCGTGCTGCTCATCAGGTGGCGTGAAGTACCGATTTCGTCGAAGCCCACCATCTTCCTGATACTCTCCGAGAGCCAGAAATTCGGCCATCGAGCGGTGGTAAAGCCGATCTCCGCCGCCATCACTTGGGTCGTACTCGGTGACCTGGTTTACATCGTCCAACAGGGACCAAACCTGTCCCCTAGGCCGCTCAATCCAGCCGGGTAGGACAGCGCGGGGAGCGGCTGGCGTGGCGACACTCAGGCTACCCAGAAGCGGCTGATATTCCCCGATCCATCTCGGGCTGGCGTTGGACTGCAACATTTCTGGGAGGATGTTATCAAGATACTGGCGGTACAACCCAAACAGTCCACGGGAGAGGTCGGCTATGTTCGCTAGCGAGCGTTTGCCCTCGACGACTTCGTCCAGCAGAAACTCGGTGTAGAGGAAATTGCCAGCGGCATGTTCGATGAGGTGGTCCTCTACCCCGGCGAGCCATCCGATAGCTGTCATGTGCTCTTTGAGGGTACCTCCTGCCATGCGATGCCGCACATATGCGCGGATATCGGCGTCGTTGTTAGGGTCGTACTTCTGGCTCGAGAGGTCGAGGCTGCGTTTCTTCTGGAACTGGTCGGTCACTCTAGAGTCATTGCGGCTGGTGAGCAGGAAGCGCACACCGGTCGGCAGGTCATCGGACCCGGCCAGCAGCGTAACTATGTTGGTAGTGCCGTACGACAGCGCTTCGTCAAGGGCATCCGCCAGGATGAACACTCGCAGGTCTGGTTGACGACTAAAGAGCGCTTCAAGTGGCTCACGTATGAAGCGGTTGTATACACCCTTGGCATCGGCATTGACAATGAGTGTTCCAATTTGCGCGCCGATCACTCTCCCCCAGTTCTCGCGGACTTCCAGGTGGATGTTGATTTCCGGATTGATGCGCTGGAGAACGGCCTCGGCGTAGTCGTCGTACTGGTCGGAGAGCTGGTGTGCCAGTGACTGGGCGAAACGCGTTGGGTCCAGGGTACCGGTCTGACCTCTTCCCACACAGAAGTGGGCAGCTGCCCACTGATCGCGTACCCGCTCCAGCTTGGAGTTGGCATCTTTATCTAATGGTCTCGGACCACTCCCGGCCAACCAGGCGGCCAAGGCTGTCTTTCCGGAACCGGGCTCACCAGTTATGAGCAAGAACCGCTCGTTCCCGTGATCCACCCAGTCGATTACTTTATTCAGTACCCACAGACGACCGACAAAGTCCTGCGCTCGCTTGGCGATGTCTGGAGGGATGGTGAGAGACATGTCAACCTCCTGTATCACTACTCATAGTGCCCTCACTCCCACACTCAGTGTAGGGCTGCTCGACTATTGCGAGTCGTGGCGCTGCGTTCATATTACAATGAGAACGTTCAAAAACCGACTTTTTGGGATATAGATTTGACAGTAAGTAATTGAGAACGCGCACGCGATCACTAAGGCAATCAGTGCGGCTGTGATCCCTCGATAGCGATCAAAGAAATCCAACAAAGTCGCGGGACATCTTGTCTGTGTTCCCATGCTTTTTCACTTGTAGCCCGATCGCCCGGCTTTTGCCCTGCCGCTCATCAAATAGAGGTATCTTTTTTTAAGGTGTTTCTTCATCTGCCTTTATCAGTTTGGTTTCACTATCATATACAAAAGACTTCTCTAACAGGTCTTTTTCGGTGATTCCTCGCTCTTTCAATGAGAGAAGCCAGTTTCTAATCTGGAACGATGTAAGCTCCCAATCATCGTCGTCTCCTCGGGGAAGTGCTATTATCACCTCATATTTAAAGGCATCTCCATAGATAAGAGCATGAAAATCTTTTCGACTTGCGTATCCTTTTTCGGGATACACTTCTCCAAAGAAATCTGCGAGAATAGACTCTGCCAATTGCCCTGGACCACTTCCGTTATAGCCCCATTCAAAGAGACGATTCTGTTCGGGATCACGTTTAAAGGGGCCAAAATATCGTAAGGGACGGCCATTGACCGTGACATAGGGAAATCGTATCACTATCCCTTTTCCCTCACGTTTGTAGGGTCGCCATCCTCGATACAGTTTAAAGTCGTCCTTTGAGGAGTGTAAGGGTTCAACATCAGGATCGGACATCAATTCTCCAATAAGCTCGACGGGTGTGGCAAGGGTCACTTCTTTGCCAGAACCAGCCTCAGGATCGGGTACCAGGGCTTGAGCTGATGAAGAAGAAGCTTCTTCATTTTGTATAGGCTGCATTTGCTGAAAATCCTGTTCATGAAAGCCAAACATCTTTATGAGTTCTAACTGCGTATCATAGCGTGGTAGCACTCCCTTAAGTTCCCATCGAAGAACGGTTTCTGACGTTACTCCAAGTTTTTCGCCAAGAGACTCTCGTGACCAGTGGCGCTTTTCGCGTGCTTCTCTAATCCGCATTCCCAGTGTTTTTTCTACCATAGCATATTCTCAAGAATGACAACTTTTCCTATCAGTGTGTGGTGCAGAGCGCTGTGGTCATTGTACACAATGAGAGTGGTGAGAGCAAGTGTGGTCAAGTATACTAACATTTTCCCCAAGGCAGTAAATGATACTAACATGTGGTGGAGTCCTTCTGGTGAATAGTTCATACTTGCTCATGTGAGTGTTAGAGTTGTTCAAACAGATTTCTGTGAACGCGTTTTGTAAAGACTTATGGACACAAGATATGAGGACAGGATATGCAAAACCTCATCAACAAGGAAGCTGCTCCGCGTGTGAGATACTGTTTCACACTTCCGGCGCATTATATTCCTGAAGCGGTCCTTGAAGAAGACACAGAGTTGCGACGGGTAGCCCGGAAGATCGATCAATGCTTTGCGTATATTGAGCGCCAGCCTAGCTGGAACGTCTATCAGATCCGTATAGCGGCGACGCCACACCGTTTGCATAACGATGAGCAGTCGTATGTTATACACGTTCCCTCTACGGCTCTGCCCGTTCAGATGCATGGTACCACTCTCGCGGCAGAGGCTATTCCAGGCGAACTCCTGCTTGAAGATAAGGAGCTGCAATCGGTTGTTCAGCGAGATGGAACGTGTTGGGCGCTTGTTGAACGCCAGGTCGATTGGGATTGTTACCGTGTGCGTATCGCTGCAAGGCAGAGTTACTTGCACGATAAGGAGCGATCCCATTTGATCTTCGTCTCTGCAACGCAGCTTTGGGGCCAGGAAGGTGACTACCAGCAAACCCAATGTCATACAGAAAAGGGCGTGCCGAGTTGTGCAGAGACGCAGCCTGCAAAGGAGCGCCAGGAGGAAATGAAAACGCATGCGGTCTGCGTCTCCGAAGCAGAACTTTGCTCTGCAATGGGAACGATGGAGCCTCTGGAAGGAAGCCCTCTTACTGAAAAGAGCCGGTCAGGCTTGGGACTGAAGTTTAGTATCCAACGGTGGATAGACCTCCTGCTGTTTCGCGCTGCGCTCATCGCGCTGAAATGCCAGGAGGAACTCCAAAAAACGATCCGTCGGGTTCTCGTATCACGACGGCAGCTTGGTGGAAGGCTCATTGGCGTCAAGGAAATGTATGAGGAAGATCATCACCTATATTGGGTAGTGAATGTAAAAGCACCTTTCGACTGGACGTCTTGACATAGGTATGTCCTTGTAGGAACAAACTTTATTAAAATGCATCTTCTCGCTATGAGAGAAAGCAAGAGGGAAATCTATGGCGCAAACGTTGAGCGCTTCGGCGACAACGCTAAAAAAAAGTCAGCTTTCGCCTGATATTATTCGTCTTCTGGATGTCTTTGTACAAATTGAGCGGCGGCGTCAGGCCAAATTACAGTCTTTACAGAAAAAAGAGGCCTAACGCCTCGAAACGGTATTGTTCATGCTTGCGATGGCGGACAATCGTTCTGTTTTGGCAATTTGATGCGTGTAAACGGTCTGATAGAAATCGGTACGGTACAGTGCGAGACTTTGGAAAGGTTGGTCGTTGCCAGGTACGGTACTCTGCCGTACCTGGTATAGAAGAGGAGAGAATATATGCTCAATTCCTATGATATTGGCTTCGATCCTGGAAATAGCGAAACCTGTGTAGTGGTGACCTCTTCAGCCGGAGAGCAAACCGCTCTGGCGTTTCCCAGTTTTGTGAGCCGAGGCTCGTTCAGTGAACTCAATCGGTATCGCTCTATGGCCGGGCAAGGCCGTGAAATGCCTCTATCAGAGGTTCTCCAAACGGGGGAGTATATTCTGTCCTCTCTCGATGGTGAGGCAACAGAGTACTTCGTTGGTGCTCTCGCCATCAGCCAGGGGCGTCTCGCTACATCCGGTAGGGGAGATCCTCATCGTTACTGGAGCCCTCGCACGCTGCAACTGCTGCTAACCGCAACGGGAGCACTCATCTCTGATGGCGAGTTCGGACTCCATGTAGTCACGGGAATACCTATTGAGACCTATAGTGAGCAGAATCGTCGCAAAGTTCGCGAGGTATTGGAGGGAGAGCATCGCTTCAACTTGAATGGGCAGGAACGCTTCGCCTCCGTGCGGGTAGAGAAGGTGATTATGGAAGGTGCTGGCGCGATGATCGCCTTCGGAGATAGCCGTATCATCCGCCAGGCGGTCATGGACATTGGGGGGAGGACAACCGATCTCTACGCAGCCGATGGGCAGGCTCCCCTCATTCCGCTGTGTCGAGGCGTCGCGCTCGGTGTCGAGCTGGCAGCCGATTTCCTGAATCAGAGAGTGCATGCTCAATACGGTCGTGTCCTTGCGCCAAAGGAGACGCGGGCGATTTTACGTGCTACCGTTGGGAGCGGTCAACTGCCACCGATCTATGTCAACGGCCAGGAATTGAGTCCAAACGCTCTTCGCCAGTGGACCGAGGAAGCACTGCTGAGTGTTGGTCGTGATATTGTGACCTTTATCAGCCAGACCTGGACGAACAGTGAGCTTGGCATGGTGGCAACGGATATGGCAAAAGTGTTGCTGGTGGGTGGTGGCGCGTACTACTTTCTCCGCGACATTGCCACCATTATTCCCCATGTCACGGTGCCGACACAGCCGGAGCTGGCCAACGCTCTTGGATACAGTGAGCTGGCTCGCCAGGTACGACTACGACGGGAGAATGGATGATGCCACGCAATATAGAGGAGAACGTCTATATCACGGTTGGCTTCCACCGTCATTCGGCCACTCTGTTACGACTGCAACGCGAGGCGGATGATCTGGACATCTCCGTTCCCCATTTGATCAAGCTGCTGCTCGCCGACAGAGCAGCAGTTCTTGAAGGTCACGGGAAAGATCTCTGGTTCCCACGTGAGAAGTATAGTGTTCAGGTTCCTCGGGCGGCATTACCTCCAGTGCAACAATCCGCCGGGGAAGACGAC
>WNGD01002986.1_pt1 | contig 17858 bp, 18 predicted proteins | sample 5400671 | NCBI WGS metagenome assembly WNGD01 (sample SAMN13153369, study PRJNA577476) | soil metagenome | isolation source: 40 cm soil or saprolite under grassland replicate 2 | place: USA:California | collected 2016-06-15
GAACGCCTGGTTTGAGCGCTTGATCCATGAGCTGCTGAAGGGCAGTCCAGCCGTTCTCGCCTTGGTGGCCGCCAATCCGTTTCCGGATCGTCCGCCGAAGTACGTCCGCGCGCTGCTCTACGACTATCGCTTTGCCGACCCCGACTCTTACGCGCGGACCGGGCGGTGGTGGGCGCGTCGGTTGGAGGGGCTGTACTTCCCCCAAGTTACCCTGGCCGACTTCCCGCGATCCGTGCCGCCCGAAACTGGCCGCTTCCGGCGATCGGCGGAAGAAGTTACAGGGGTCTCTGACAGCCCGGCGGCAGTTGCGCGCCGCTTCGCAGGGGTTCGAGGCGGCATGCTCAACCGGCACCGGTCGTGGGATGCAGGTCCGAGCTGTGCCGCGAAATGTCCCATCTCAATGAAGACCCGTTGGTGTCCCTCGCAGTGCACTGATTTTTCGCGCGCAGATCCTGGGTAAATCCCCGTCCTGACGAGCGAAATTCAATAGGAAGGTCCGATATCCTGCGGGGGCTAGTCGTGTCCGAGAGTTTGTCCCCAGACACCTGTCCGGACCGGCAAGGTCGCCTGTCTTCATGTCGCTTCGGACCGGCCCGATGCCGGAGGAACCGGCCCCGGCTCGAAGCGCGAAGTGGGAGCGCCGCACGACGATTGGAAAGTCGAGCCTTGTCATTTGCGCTCCACAGCCAACGGGACACATGCGCCGGCTCCTTGGTCATGAGTGATGTGCTGCGGCTGGCCCGAGACTTGACATGCGCCCACTCGCAAAATTTGCAGTTAACTGCATTTTCTATCACCAGTTTTGGGCCCGCCCCCCGGCGTTTGCGGACGATGCGGACGCCGCGGACGGCACCACAGCCCTCACCGGCATGGTTGATTGGGTCCGTTTGTGAGGTTAGCTGGATTGATTCGAAGAATTGTCGTTGTCGTAGACCTCCTGCTCCTCAACCAATTCCGCCGACTGATTTGTTTCCTCACTGGTGGCTTTTTCTCCACCGACGCCAGGTTCATGCGGGCGCGGGGATGATGGGGCGGACCGCCTGTTTTCCGTTGTTTCTGCATCAGTGATGTAAATCATCCGCGTGCGTTCATGGCCTTCCCGCTGGCGGATGATTTCCATGCCTCGCTTGCGCAGAAAGGGCTCCGCGCGGCGAAGCCGATCCGAGAGTGCATGGGGTCCTTTAGGCCAGCCGGCGCCCCTGTAACCCGTTTCGCCCTTTACGGTCTCAAGGTCTCGGAAAAGATCGGTGGCGGTCCCAGCCCACACACTTCCGTCAACAGGATCCTGCGAAACCTTCGTCCGCAGCGTCCGCACTGTCCGCAATCGCGCCACCAAGGCGCGCACGGCCGCGGCCACGGGATCGGCGTCCATTCCCGCTTCCACGGCCTCATCGCGATTGTCCGAGTACGCCTTCTCGAAGGTGCCGGGTGACCACAGAGCCGTCTCGCAAGCCATGGCCATTCTGGCGAAGCCAGCCATCCGGGGCAGCCTGTCGGCTTGGACGTCAGAGAGGTTGCCGAGCCCTTCAACCGCCGCGTCGAGCAGAGCCCCCAGGATACGCGGCAGCTGGCCTTCGAACTTCGCCCACAGATCTTCCTGGGGCACGCGCCGCTCGTCCGGGATGTGCTCCAGCGTGATGAAGATGCAGCGGTCCGCGAGATCCTGGCGAGTGACGACATGCCCGATGCCGTTGAGGATCACCGGGCACACGGCTTTGAACAGTTCCTCCTGCCGATCAGAGTAGAGCCGGCGGGCCGTGGAGCCGCCGCCCGTCGCCAACCGGCATAGGGCATCCGACATCCAATCCGGCAGGTTAGAAACGTTGTCGAATGCCAGCACGTGACCATTCACGGCGCTGATCAGGAGCTCGTGCTCGTTGCGCGGCAGCGCCCGAAGGGGCAGCACGTTGGGGTCCAACAGCGCCCGCAGGAGCTGCGAAGTTCCTGATTTTGCTGACCCCTGTTCTCCTTGGAGTACTAGGACCGGATAAGACGGCCAGGGGAGGAGACTATTGATCAGCCAGTGGGCAATCAGGACGGCATCTGACCTTCTCACGTTGAGGAACGGCAGCAACTCCTCTATGCCGGCACCGGGCTCGGGTTCCGTCAACGGCAGCATGCCTCTTGCGCGACGAAAGCGAACCGGCGGGTTATTGATGATTTTCCACCTCGATGGTCCGATTTCTATTGCCCTCCAGTCGCGATCCGCAAGGTCCACGTACACAAGGCCATCATCCGAAGCCACGCGGAGATGTACATCGCGCTCAGGTCCCTCGAATCGCGCCCTGGCCTCGAGTTGCCTGATTACAGACTTTCGAACCTCGGCGCTGGGAACACCGTCCATTTCTTGGAAGGAGCGATGATCCAGCCAATCGTTGAAGCCTTGGCTCGAGATCTCCCAGGTCTCACGATGCCCGTCGACGTATATGTCGGCGTAGGCTGTCTTATCGGGCGCGTGGAACAGCTCCGCCTCACCCGCTAGTTCAATCAGGATTTGCGCTTGGGTGGGGCCGCGTCGACGAACATGGCCGTTCAGCTCCGCGATCGCCTTGTCGAGCTTCGCGACGGGGACGCCTACCTTCTTCAGCTCGCCCCGTAATTGATGGAACTGAGCGGTATCGTTCTTTTCCAGATCGGCAAGACAGGCGACCACGTCCGGCTTGAACACCACCCCGAGGTCCGTCTTGGCCTTCTCGATCAGGTTTTCGAGTGGGTCGACCACCACTTCGGCCTGCTCGATCGTCTCAATGATTTTCTTCTCGTTCTCAGCACTCATCTCACCCCTGCCCTTCAAGGTCCAGCAGCACATCGTTGAAATCCATTCCGGCCGGCGGCCGTGCGATCCGCACGAGCCGACCTTCTCGCCTCCACCGCAGCCCAGCTGTTCTCGCCGCGGATTCTCCCGAGTCGTCGCCGTCGGCGAGCACGATGACCTCCCGGACTACAGGCGGGAGATCGAGGACCCGCAGGCCCGACGTCGACAGCGCCGCCCAGGCCGACAGGCCGGTCGCCTGGATTGCCGAAAGTGCGGTTTCGATGCCCTCGGCGATCATCAATCGGTCGCTGACAGGACCAAGCCGGACAGCACCACCGCGGCAGGGGCCGAGCATCATCTTCTGCGGCGTGACCGGCGCCTTGGCCCCGCTATGTCGCGATAAGAACGTGCGGTGGATCCCAATCGGTTCACCATCGGTGCCGCGCGTTACCAGAGCGACCATGGCGGGCCAGACTCCACCGGATGGATGCCTAAGACCCAGGTGGAAATTCAAACTGTTCGAGAGCGGAATCGTAATGCCGCGGATCCGGAGATATTTTCCGACTGGCGTCCCGGCCGCGGGACGCTGCGTCTCGGCCCAGATCCGGAGGGCCATTTCTGTCCGTTGTCGATCGGACGCCTCGTCAGCTTTGGTATCGTGCTGTTGCTTAGCCGAACCAATCGGTGCGGCTCCTAGTCGGCCCCGACCCCAAAGACCACGCCTTCGAAGCGCGGTGATCACCTCGGTTTGCGAGCAGCCGGTATGACAGTGGAACAGAACCTTTCCGACCGCGTCCGTTACCGACAGCGAAGGAACCCCGTCTCGATGAGCAGGGCAGCGCGCGGTGCCATTGGTAGCGTGCCATTGGCCGCCCAGAGCGCGTATGATCTGCTCCGCAGGCGTGTTTCTGGACAGGCGCATTAAACTGCTTCCGACGTGTTATGCCGTTTCATTGTCCGGATCGGAACCTTTGGGAACGTATCTGACACGCACCTCTTCTGTCCGACCCAGGGTCCCTATGCGACGCCGGGGCGGATGTACCGTTCAATAGAGGCCACGGTGATCTTGCGGGACGGACTACCCTTCAAGCTCTCAAGCTGATGCAACCTTAGGGTTGGGAGATTTTCGCAGCTCGCAGGGCTGTTCGCGCCGCCATAGAAGGTACGTAACGATGTCCGGCGTCAGCAGCTTCGTGCGCTTGCCATCCTTCGTCGCCCGCAAGTGTCCGGCTTTGATCTCGCTGTAAACTTTCGTGAGGCCGCCTACGGCGGCTTCGACTTCCGGATCTTCGAGCCCATAGGCCGGCTTAGTCAGTGCCCAGCTGCGCGGGTCGTCCAGCTCCAGCATCGCTGCATCCTCGTGTAATCGGATGCACGCACATATAGCTGAGGTCAGATTGTAGAGTCCCGTTCCCGAACCACAGTTAAGGCGGCCTTTTGGGCCTCCTTAGCTGCCACGTCGCCAATATTCAACCGTTCGAATCGGGATCGACTTCTTCAAATCAAATGCGACAGTTGCGATTTTCCCAACCACTTTATTAAAGGGGTGCCCGGACGCCCCCTCCACTATCGCGCTGAGGTACACCACGTAGGCTCGCACCTTCGGTTGAACCTTCCGGTTGACTACTAGGCTGGGGATCCGGTCAGAAACCGCAGTGCTCGCAAACCCCTCGCACGCCTTGGCCGCTTCGCGAAGAACCCGCTTTTGCGGTTCCCGCTGTACCAACCCTACGAGAAGACGCAATTGTTGGGCCGTCTTGCGAAACTGAGCCGCTGTCTCCTCCAGCTCCCTGCGGGTAACAACCGTCAATCTGCCGTCGCAGCAGCCGACGGCGCAGGCGACAACCATCCAAAACAGGACCGTAACGTCCTTGTCGTGGCGAGCTTCAGCCAACGTCCTCCAAACACCCGCTAAGCGCTTGTCCGCGCCGAGCCGATAGGTCAGGTTGGCGGGCATCGTCCCCGGCTGTAGGTTGGCGTAGACGCAGTTGGCTGCCTTCGCTACCTCGGGAATCCACTCCGGCGCCCTCATGACACCGCCCGGATCGGCGCGACGTTCGCGGCCTCATTCGCAATTCCAAGCTCGCCGAAAGCCGCGCGTACCGTCTCCGCGACATAGCTCGGCGCAAGATGGCCGTAGTGTCTCTCGACCATATTGATGGTCGCGTGACCAAGCTGGGCTGCGACCACTGAGAGCGGAACGCCTTTCATAACGAGCCGAGAAGCGTACGTATGCCGCAGTGCATGGAAGTTGGCGCCAGCAATCTGCGCAGCCTTACAGGCAGCTTTCATCGGCCGCTGCTGTTCAGTCCTTTGCCATGGGTTGCGGTTAGTGCGAGTAAGCAATAAAGAGGCTGTATCCTTTCCGAGACATTGGTGAGCAAAGAATTCTTGGCCCTCGGCGGTTAGTACCACATGGCGAGGCTTGCCCGACTTGCTGATACGAACGTGCAGGGTACCAGCATCAGGGTGGAAGTCTTCCACCGTGAGCCGTGTAAGCTCGCCATACCGGCAGCCGGTCAATAATGCTGCCGTGACCAGGGCACGGAAGTCCGTGGGACAGGCATTGATGAGCCGACGCGATTCGTCATTCGAGAGGTATCGCGCCCTGGCTGCATAGACATTCCGATATGCCTGTACTCTCTGCCACGCATCCGCGACGGGTACCCTTCCTTCCTTATGGGCAAAGTTCAGCGCAGCCTTGAGCGTTGCCAATACACGGTTGCACGTGGATCGGCGCCGGCGAATATCCTCGGGCGTCCTGTCGTGCTCTCGGAACCGCTGCTGCCCACCTTTCTTTGAACGTAGGCGGCCGGGACGACTAGCCATGGCTTCTTGCCATCGCACAATGCGATCCTTCGTAAGCTTCTCGACCGCGATATTCCCGAGTTCGGGAATGATTAGGGCGTCAGCTGACTTACGGTCGTGCGAGACGGCCTTATGGCCACGGCGCTCACGATCCGCGAAATATTCCCGCAGAGCGTCGGCCACGGTATAGACGCCATCCATCGGGGCAAAGTTGCCCGCAGCCTCACGGGCCATCCGCTTGAAGAAATCGCGCGCCTTTTCTTGCGCTTGGCGGTAGGAGAGACCCAGCCCATCCATGACATCATCTGCAGGACCGATCGCCTCATAGCGTCGCTCGCCGCTGTCGGCGCGATATTTGGCAATCCAAGTCCCTGGCCCGCGGCGATAGCCTAGAGTGCAGCCGCGGGCAATGGATGCCCAATAGGGCTCTCGTCGCGGCGCCAGCCTTAACCGAGCGGATCGACTGTCGAGCTTCGAATTCCGTATTGTGCGGGCCACAGCTGTCCCCCCTACTCCTGCGGCAACACGCCGGTACGGCAGACGTACGGCAAAGATGTAGGAGAATGCTTGCGAATGGTCAAGGACAGTACTGCCAGAAATGACCACCAATTGCGGGTTTTTCACCATTCGTCTGCATTCGCACAAGCGGCCGTTTTCGCATGACTCATGTGGCAACCCTGATCTCGAACCCCGGCACGCCGGCGCTCGACGATGCCATCCTCGCCGGCGTGCGCGGCAAATTGCGCGGCGCCACGCTGTTCTGGCTCGCGCCGGGCGTCGCGGCGGATGTTTGCTTCACCCCCGATGCGCCGGTCGACGACCGAATGCTGGCCGGGCAACTGCGATCCGCGCTCGCCGCGCACCCGATCGACGTGGTGGTGCAGCCATCGGCGCATCGGCGCAAGCGGCTTCTGGTAGCCGACATGGATTCCACCATGATCGGCCAGGAATGTCTCGACGAGCTCGCCGACCAGGTCGGGCTGAAATCCCGCATCGCAGCCATCACCGAGCGCGCCATGAACGGCGACATCGCGTTCGAGCCGGCGCTACGCGAGCGCGTCGCTCTGCTACGGGGGCTGCCGCTCAAAATCATCGATGAAGTGTTTGCCGAGCGCATTCGCGTCAGTCCCGGAGCCCTGGCGCTGGTGCATACCATGCGCGCGCACGGCGCCTATACCTGCCTCGTGTCCGGCGGCTTCACTTTGTTCACCGACCGCGTCGCGGCGATGATCGGCTTTCACGAGAACCGCGCCAATCGTCTCGTCATCGAGGCCGGCCGCATCGAGGGGGTCGAGGAGCCGATCCTCGGACGCGACGGAAAGCTCGCCGCGCTGCTCGACCTCACCGACAAGCTCGGACTTGCGCGCGAGCCCACGCTTGCGGTCGGCGATGGGGCGAACGATCTTGCGATGCTGAAAGCCGCCGGGCTCGGCGTCGCCTATCGGGCCAAGCCCAAGGTTGCCGCGAGCGCGCACGCCCGCATCGATCACGGCGATCTCACCGCGCTGCTGTACATCCAGGGCTACAGCCGCGAGGAGTTCGTGGCGGGGTGATGTCACGCTGTCATTCCGGGGCGCGCCCCCGGATCAGGTCCGGGGCAGGCTCCGGCGCGAGCCATGCCCCCGCGAAGGCGGGGGCCGGAACCTATGAACGCGATTCAGGCCGAGCTTGCCGGTGGCCATGGATTCCGGGTTCGGTCCTTTAGGCCGGCCCGGAATGACGAACCCTAAGAGTCCCGTTATTGCAGCGCCAGCGCCACGAACCGCACCTCGCCTTCGGCATTGGCGATCAACAGCAGCGCCGACTTGCGGCCGTCCTTCTTGAACTGGTCGATCTTCTTCTGCACGTCGGCGGCGTTCGATACCGGCTCCTGCCCCAATTCGACGATGACGTCGCCCGGCGCGAGGCGCTTGTCGGCCGCCGCCGAGCCGTCTTCGACCGCGGTAATGACCACGCCCTTGACGCTGTCCTTGATCTTGTAGCGCTTGCGCAGGTCGTCGGTCAGGTTCGAGAGGTCGAGCCCGAGCGTTTTCTTGACCACCGATTTCTCTTCCGGAGTCCCTTCGTTCTTGGCGAGCGCGGCCTTCTTCTCGCCGTCCTCGAGCCGGCCGAGCCTCACGGTCTTGGTGTCTTCCTTGCCCTTGCGGACGATGCTGACCTGCACGTCCTTGCCGACCGGGGTGTCGGCGACGACCCGCGGTAGATCGCGCATTTCCTTGATCTCGTGGCCGTCGAATTTGACGATCACGTCACCGGGCTCGATGCCGGCGGGCTTGGCCGGTCCCTTGTCGTCGACACCGGCGACCAGCGCTCCGCGCGCCTGTTTCATGCCCAGGCTCTCGGCGATCTCGTCGGTGACCTGCTGAATGCGCACGCCGAGCCAGCCCCGCCGCGTCTCGCCGAATTGGCGCAGCTGCTCGATCACCGGCATCGCGGTCTTGGACGGCACGGCAAAGCCGATGCCGATCGACCCGCCCGAAGGCGAAATGATCGCGGTGTTGACGCCGATCACCTCGCCCTCCAGGTTGAACAGCGGACCGCCGGAATTTCCGCGGTTGATGGCCGCATCGGTCTGAATGTAATTGTCGTATGGCCCGGAGTTGATGTCGCGGTTGCGCGCCGAGACGATACCGGCCGTCACCGTGCCGCCGAGGCTGAACGGGTTGCCGATCGCGATCACCCATTCGCCGAGCCGCAGCTTTTCCGAATCGCCGAATTTCACCGCCTTGAGCGGCTTGTCGGGCTTCACCCGGAGCAGCGCGATGTCGGTCTTCTGATCCCGACCGATGATCTCGGCCTTGAGCTTGGTTCCGTCGTTGAGGATGACGTTGATCTCGTCGGCATCGGAGATGACGTGATTGTTGGTCACCACGATGCCGGACGCATCGAGGATGAACCCGGAGCCGAGCGAGTTGACGCGGCGCGGGGTGTGCTCGCGGTTGGGATTGTCGCCCTGGCCGCGTCGATTCTTGAAGAATTCGTCGAAAAATTCCTCGAACGGCGAGCCGGGCGGCAACTGCGGCATCGGCCCGACCTTGGAATCGATGGTCTGCGACGTGGAAATGTTCACCACCGCGTCGATCACCGTTTCGGCGACCTCGGCGATCGCGTCGGGCCCGCGCGCCAGCGCCGGAGCCGAGAACGCGGAGACTGCCAGCGCCGTCGCGGTCAGCGCGGCGAATGCCGGACGGCGGAGATTTCGAGCGAGATCGCGAGCATAGCCGGCCATGGGGTGTCGTTCTCCAAGCGCAAGATGCAAGATTGGCCGGGACACTGACTCGATCCGCACCGGGACGCAAGGACGGCCTCCTGCAGGGAACGCTTTTAGCGACGGGAATTTGGCGGAAAAGCGACTCCGGCGAGGTTCACAGTGCGGGTAACGCGCATGTGCGCGCGCACTTCGGGCCGGCGGACATCGCAGAGGACGGAAAAGGCGGGCTCTGTTGCAGCCGTCCACGATCCGTCGTTCGTTCTCCGGATCACCCCCGTACCAGCCAGATCATCACCACGCCGAGCGCCGCACAGGCGATTCCGACGATGCGGAGCAGATGCTCGGGCGTTTCCAGCACGCTCAGCATCGCCCGTTTCGCGGCGCCCGGAAATGCCGCGAACACCAGTCCCTCGATGACGAAGACCAGACCGATCGCGATCAAAAAATCGGACATGGCCGGGCCGGGCCGCGGTGCTATTTCGTGGCGCCGCTATTTCGTCGCGCTGCCGGCTCGCGCGTTGTCGCTCTTGGCGCCCTCGATGCTCTTGCCGCTCGGATCGACGAAATACCGGAAGAAATCGGTGTCGGGGTTGAGCAGCATGCGCGTGTCGTTGTGGCGCAGCCCGGTCTCATAGGCCTGCATCGAGCGGTAGAAGCCGAAGAAGTCGCGGTCCCTGCCGTAGGCGTCGGCGAAGATGCGGTTGCGCTGGGCATCGCCCTCGCCGCGGATCTGCTCGGACCGGGAGGTTGCATCCGCGATCAGCACGGTGACGTCGCGGTCGGCCTTGGAGCGGATTTCCTGCGAGCGCTGGCTGCCCTGGGCGCGGAACTCCGCCGCCTCGCGCTGGCGCTCGGTCTGCATGCGCTGATAGACCGCCTGGCTGTTCTGCTCGGGCAGATCGGCCCGGCGGATGCGCACGTCGACGACCGCGATGCCGAACGCACCGGCTTCGTGGTCGAGCTGCTCGCGCATGCGCTGGGTGAGCTGCGGGCGCTCGTCGCGCACCAACTGGATGAACGAGGCTTCGCCGAGCACCCGGCGCAACGCCGAGATCAGCAAGGTGGAGAGCCGCGAGTTGGCCGCCTCGATCGAGCCGACCGTCTGATAGAATTTCAGCGGATCTTGGACCCGATAGCGGGCGAAGGAGTCGACCACCAGGCGCTTCTGGTCGGACGCGATCACCTCCTGGGAAGGCGCTTCGAGATCGAGGATGCGCTTGTCGATGCCGATGACGCTGTCGATCAGCGGCGCCTTGTAGTTCAGGCCCGGCTCGGTGATCACCCAGATTGGTTTGCCCAAGCGGACCACCAGCGCCTGCTGGGTCTGATAGACCGTGAACAGCGAACCATAGGCGACGATCAGGGCGACGGCCCCGAGGACGATGATGACGCCGCTGGTGAGACTGAGCTTCATTTGCTGCCTCCCGTTTGCGGCGTCTGCGTCTGCGGGCGGAGCTCGTTCAAGGGAAGGTACGGCACCACGCCCGTTCCGCCGGCCTTCGAGGAGTCCACGATGATCTTGTCGGTGCCGCCGAACAGCCGCTCCATGGTCTCCAGATACATGCGCTGGCGCGTCACCTCCGGGGCGTTCTTGTACTGGTCGTAGATCTTCAGGAACCGCGACGCCTGGCCGGTGGCCTCGGCCACCGTCTGCTCCCGATAGGCTTCGGCCGCCTGGGTGATCTGCGCCACCCGCCCCCGTGCTTCCGGCACCACGCGATTGGCGTAGGTCTGCGCCTCGTTCTGGGCGCGCTCGGCGTCGATGCGGGCCGCCTGCACGTCGCGGAACGCATCGATGACCTGCGCGGGCGGATCGACCTTCTGCAGCTGCACCTGGGTGATCTGAACGCCGGCCCCGTAATGGTCGAGAGTGCGCTGCATCAGATCCTGAACCCCGCCTTCGATCGTCTGCCGGGCGCCGGTCAGGATCGGCTGGATCTGCGAGCGGCCGATCACCTCGCGCATGGCGCTCTCGGCCACCGCCTTCACCGTGCCTTCCGGATTCTGGATGTTGAACAAATAATCGCTGACCCCGCCCGGCTTGACCAGCCAGAACACCGAGAAATCGACGTCGACGATGTTCTCGTCCCCGGTGAGCATCAGGCTTTCTTCGGGGACGTCGCGCATGGTGGTGCCGCGGCGGATATCTTCGACCAGCCGCATGCCGACGTCGATCTTGTTCACGCGCAGGGCCTTGGGGGTGAGCGCCGACTCGATCGGATACGGCAGGTGATAATTGAGTCCCGGCTGCACATCGCGGACGTATTTGCCGAACCGGAGCACGACGCCGAGTTCGTCGGGCTCGACGCGGAAGAAGCCGGAAAATCCCCATAGCGCCAGCACGGCGAGCGCGATCAGCGCAAAGCCGCGCCCGCCAAAACTCCCGCCCGGCAGCACGGTCCTGAGCTTGTCCTGGCTGCGGCGCAGCAGCTCCTCGAGGTCCGGCGGGGTGGGACCGGAGGACTGCGGTCCGGAGCCCCAGGGCCCCTTCCCGGAACCCCAGGGTCCGCCGCCCTGATTGCTCCACGGCATGAATGGCTCCAAATCGCCGGTCGAGCCGGCAGTGCGTCTCCCGTGCAGGGGTTATAGGGGACGCATTCGTCGGTTACAACGCGGCTAATCTGTGCCCAAACCCTGCTCCCGCCTAGCACGGGCAGACTTGGTTAAGCGCGGCTTTCCGTCGCGTGCCCGATTCGACGCCTGCGGTAACTGACAAACGCAAACGCCGCCTCATCATCCGGACCGCGCGCGAGCTCGATGCGTTCCGTCTCTTCCCACACCTCGCGGTCGATCGGCGGAAACATCGTCTCGCCCTGCGGCCGGATATGCACCAGGGTGAGCGCGATGCGTTCCGCCAGCCCCAAGGTCTGCGCATAGATCTCGGCCCCGCCGACCACGGCGATTTCGCCGACGCGTCGCCGCAGCGCGTCGCCGCGACCGATGGCGAGGGCATTCTCGAGGTTCGGCGTGACGAGCACACCCGGCGCGGAAAAACTTCGGTCTCGCGTGATCACGATGTTGGTGCGTCCCGGCAACGGCCGCCGCAGCGTCAGATAGGTTTTGCGACCCATGATCACCGGCTTGCCCCAGGTGAGCGAGCGGAAGTGTTTCATGTCGGATTTGAGCCGCCACGGCAGGCCGCCGTCCCGCCCGATCACGCCGTTCTCGCCGACCGCCGCGACGATGACGATCGCGGCCGACGGCTGCACCGAATCCGCGGCGCCATCGCGCCGCGATGCATCGCTCACACCGCCACCTCGGCCCTGATGGCCGGATGCGGATCGTAGCCTTCGAGGCGAAAATCCTCGTAACGGAACGCGAACAGATCCTTGACGGCCGGGTTGATGCGCATCTTCGGCAGCGCGCGCGGCGCGCGCGAAAGCTGCAGGCGGGCCTGCTCGAGATGATTGAGATAGAGATGGGCGTCGCCCAGCGTGTGGATGAACTCGCCGGGCTGCAGATCGGTCACCTGGGCGACCATCAGCGTGAGCAGCGCGTAGGAGGCGATGTTGAACGGGACGCCGAGAAACACGTCGGCGGAGCGCTGGTAGAGCTGACAGGACAGCCGCCCGCCGGCGACATAGAACTGGAACAGGCAATGGCACGGCGGCAGCGCCATCTTCTCGACCTCGGCCGGATTCCAGGCGGTGACGATGAGACGCCGGGAATCCGGGTTCTTGCGAATGGATTCCACGACGTGGCCGATCTGGTCGATGGTGCGCCCGTCGGCCGCGGGCCACGAGCGCCACTGCTGGCCGTAAACCGGTCCGAGCTCGCCGCGCTCGTCCGCCCATTCGTCCCAGATCGAGACGCCGTGCTGCTTGAGGTACTGGATGTTGGTGTCGCCGCGCAGGAACCAGAGCAGCTCGTAGACGATGGATTTCAGGTGGACTTTCTTGGTGGTGAGCAGCGGGAAGCCCGCAGCAAGATCGAACCGCATCTGATGCCCGAACACCGAAAGCGTGCCCACCCCGGTGCGGTCGCGCTTCTCGGCGCCGTCGGCCAGAATGCGCTCCATCAGCTCATGATATTGACGCATGGCTCAAGCCTCGAGGCCCGCTGTATCTCGGCCAATCCATTATACCGGATCGCGAGATTCGCACGCGTTCTGCCGGCACACGTCCGCGCCGCCGGCCGAACCGCCTGCCTAGACGAGGCCGGCCAGGCCCAGCAAGCCCGCGCCGGCGAACATCCACAGCGGATGGATGCGGGTCGCATAGGCGAGCGCCGCGGTCGCGACCGTGACGAGCACGGCCACCCAATTGTGGTCGGCGGCGCGCGCCAGCACCATGGCGGCGGCCGCGATCAGGCCGATCGAGACCGGGACCAGGCCGGCCTGGACCAATATGCGCCAGCGCGCGTGCCGGAACCGGTTCCAGACCCGCCCGGCGAAATAGACGAACAGGCAGGGCGGCCCGCACATGGCGGCCGTGGTGACTAGCGCCCCGGCGACGCCGGCGACCTGGTAGCCGACCAGGGTGACGATGAGGATGTTGGGGCCGGGAGAGGCTTGCGAGATGGCGAACAGGTCGGCGAACTGCTGGTCGGTCATCCAGTGCGAGATCGCGACCGCGTCGCGGTGGATCTCGGGAATGACCGCATTGGCGCCCCCGAACGCCAGCATGGAGAGCACCAGGAAATGGGTTGCCAGCGTCGCCAGGATTCCGGGCTTCATCGCCGCTCCCACCAGGCCAGCGCAATGCTGAGCGGCGCAAGCCCCAGCAGCACCCACGGCAGCGGCCAGCCGATGAGGCCGATCGCCAAAAATGCGGCGAGCACGATCCCCCAGCCCCAGAAGGCACGGCTGCGGACGAGCGGCTCGGCCAGTTTGGCGGCCGTGGCGGCGATCAGCCCGCACGCCGCCGCGGCCATGCCCGCGAGGACGCGCCCGAGCGCTTCGACGTCAGCGAACCGCGCATAGAGCGCGCCGAGCAGGAGCACGATGCCGAACGGCGGGCCGACCAATCCGAAAAAACACACCAGCGCCCCGCGTATTCCACGCATGCGGGAGCCGAACACCACGGAGAAATTCACCACATTGGCCCCGGGCAGGAACTGGCAGAGCGAGAAAACTTCGCTGAACTCCGCGGCGCTCATCCAGCGCCGCTTCTCGACCACCATGCGGTAGGCCCACGGCAAGGTCCCGCCGAAGCCGGACAGCGATATCGCCAGGAATGCCAGGAAGAGTTGGGAAAGCGTCGGCGCGTCGGGTGGGGAATCGGGGACGTGCTCGGCCATCGGCGAGACATACCCCCGCCCGCGAAGCAGCAAAAGCCGAGCCTCGAGCCGTTGGGAGCTGGTGACGGCCTGGTCTAGCCGGGCTTTCCCCGCAGTTCGTATGCGCTTATATTGGGAACGTCGGCGCAAGCCGGCTATGGCGATAAATGGCCGTCGCAATAAACCCTTCGGACCCGGGGGCGGTACCCGGCGCCTCCACCCAAGCCCGGCGCGGCCGGGTTTGGGCGGGGGCGAAACAGGATCGACGAGGGCGTAAAGGGCGCGCTTTTGCTCGGCATGGTTCCGCCGTTATCGGGCCACGGCAATAGTTGCAAACGACAACTATGCTCCGGTTGCTCAGGCCGCGTAACGCGGTTTGAAAGACCGATCGAAGCCCTGACGTCTTAGCAGCGTCAGGCGGGGTCCGGGGGCACCTGGCAACAGAAGCCCCCACTCTTGCCTCGGGCAAGCTTGCGGACCGGCGCGGTCCGCTTCACTCTAGGATTCGAGCGACCCCGATTCCGCCCCCGGCGCGGAAACGAGCCTTTCATGCCGACCGACCACATCCGCTACGACCTTCTCGCGCAGGAAGCGCTGCGCGGCGTGCTGCGCCGCGTGCTCGCCGACGTGGCCAGGAACGGGCTGCCCGGCGAGCACCATTTCTATGTCACTTTCGACACCCGCGCGCCCGGCCTGAAGATCTCGGAACGGCTCAGGACCGAGCATCCGGAGGAGATGACGATCGTTCTGCAGCACCAATTCTGGGATCTGACGGTCACCGACCAGGCGTTCGAGATCGGGTTGTCGTTCAAGGGCATCCCGGAGCGACTTTCGATCCCGTTCGAGGCGGTCAAGGGCTTCTTCGATCCTTCGGTGCAGTTCGGTTTACAGTTCGCGACCCTGGCGGCGAGCGAACCGGCGGCGGCGCCCGCCGAGGCCGAGGATACGAAGCGGCGGGAGTCCAAACCGGTGATCGCTCCGGCGGCCGAACCGAAGCTGGCGCTGCCGGCCCAGGCGCCCGCGGATGCCGGCGAGCCCGAGCCCCGTCCGCCTGGCCCGGGCGGCGAGGTGGTGCGGCTCGATCGCTTCCGCAAGAAGTGAGTGCGATGCGGGCTTCCGACCGCCGGCGGGATCGGCGCGCTGCGAGCGCCTCGCCTGGACCAGGCGCGAAGAGCCGCACCGAGACCGACAGCTTCGGCCCGATCGCCGTCCCGGCCGATCGATACTGGGGCGCGCAGACCCAGCGTTCTCTCGAGAATTTCCCCATCGGCACCGAGCCGATGCCGCGGCCGCTGATCCATGCGTTCGGCATCATCAAGCGCGTGGCCGCCGAAGTGAACCACGAGCTCGGCCTGCTCGATGCCCGCCGCGCCCGCGCCATCGCCAAAGCTGCCCGCGAGGTGAGCGAGGGCAAGCTCGACGATCATTTCCCGCTCGTGGTCTGGCAGACCGGCTCCGGCACCCAGACCAACATGAACGTCAACGAGGTCATCGCCAATCGCGCCAACGAGCTGTTGGGCGGCGAGCTGGGCGCGAAGCGCCCGGTCCATCCCAACGATCACGTCAACATGAGCCAGTCCTCGAACGACTGCTTTCCCACCGCGATGCATATCGCGGCGGCGCAGGAGATCAGCCACCGTCTGATCCCGGCTCTCGCCCATCTTCATGCCGCGCTCGATCAGAAAGCCCAAGCGTTTGCCGAGATCGTCAAGATCGGCCGGACCCATCTGCAGGATGCCACGCCGCTCACGCTCGGCCAGGAATTTTCCGGGTACGCGGCGCAGCTGCATTCGGGGCTCGAGCGGGTGAAGCGATCGCTCGCCGAGCTCTACCCGCTGGCCCAGGGCGGGACGGCGGTCGGTACCGGACTCAATGCCAAACCGAGATTTGCGCGATTGTTCGCCGCGAAAGTGGCCGCTTTGACCAAGCTGCCGTTCGTGAGCGCGCCCAACAAGTTCGAGGCGTTGGCATCGCACGATGCCTATGCGGCCGTGCATGGCGCGATCAATTCGGTCGCGACCGGCCTGTTCAAGATCGCCAACGATATCCGCCTGCTCGCCTCCGGACCTCGCTCCGGCATCGGCGAGCTGATCCTGCCGGAGAACGAGCCCGGCTCCTCGATCATGCCTGGAAAAGTCAACCCGACCCAGTGCGAGGCATTGACCATGGTGTGCTGCCAGGTGTTCGGCAACAATGCGCTGGTCACGGTGGCGGCGAGCCAGGGGCATTTGGAGCTCAACGTATTCAAGCCGGTGCTCGCCCACGCCATGCTGCAATCGGTGCGATTGCTGAGCGATGCCGCAAGGTCGTTCACGGACCGTTGCGTGGTCGGCATCCGGGCCAGCGAGCCGCGCATCCGCGAGCAGCTCGAGCGCTCCCTGATGCTGGTCACCGCGCTGACGCCGAAGATTGGTTACGACAAGGCGGCGCGGATCGCCAAAGCCGCGCACGCCAATGGAACCACGCTGCGCGAGGAGGCGATTCGGCTAGGGTTCGTGACACCCGAGGAGTTCGACAAAGCGATCGATCCTAAAAAAATGGTGCGGCCCGGATGATGCGTTCAGGCTTCGGACAATGCCCCACGCAGCAACGGCCGCGCTCGGGGCTGGCTGACTGCGACGTTTCTGCATTTGAGCGCCCGTCGCGTCTCCCCTAAAATAATACTCTGCGGATATCGTCCGGTTATGAGACATAAATAAGCGTGTCCCGAATAGCCCCTCTGCAAGGGACCCATTGCGTTCCGGGAACCCCGAGGTGGCCTCCTTTGCAGAAATTTTTTTGCTGGGGAGGGAGTCCGGTTCGATCGGGCGGGCGTTGATACCTACGCCGAGCGACCAGTGTCGATCCCTTGAGCGGTGAGCGAGAACATGGGCGAGGTCGTCAGGTTGGGATTCAATCGCAAGCAGGCGGCGCGGCGTGCCAAGCAAGTACGCGCCGCGGCCAATCGCCTCGCGTTCGGACGCTCGAAGGCCGAACGCAAGCTCGTCGACGCCCGCGCCGACAAGGCCAGGCGCGAGCTCGACGCCTGCCGGATCGAAACAGGAGAGGATCAATGAAATCCCCGGTCGTCAAACGATCGATCGTGATCGCCGGGCACAAGACGAGCGTCAGCCTCGAGGACGCGTTCTGGAAGGGACTGAAAGAGATCGCGGCGGAACGGAACGTGACATTGTCCGATCTCGTCGCCACGATCGATGGAGGTCGCCGCCAGGGCAATCTGTCCTCGGCGATTCGGCTCTTCGTGCTCGACTATTATCGATCGCAGTGCGGCGGCGATCACTCCCGCTCGGAGCTGGCCACGAACGGAGCACTGCCGCAGCCATCTCCCTCAGTTGTGGGTTCCAAATAGCCGATCCAAGATCGAGCGCTTTTGCGGCGCGGGCAAAGCCGTCCCATCGCGCGCGAGGGGACGCGCGGGCGCCGGCGCGCTCTCCTTCGGCCGCGTGGCTCGACTGGAGGCGGGGGGGGCCGGGGCCGGGCGCCGGCCGGATTTCGACCGGCGGCGGCAGGCTGGGCGCCTGCTCGGCGGGCGCGGCGGCTGTTTCCGGTCGGCGCGGCTTCCCGGGCAATCGAGAGGGACTGGCTCCTTGCGAGGGGCCGGCTTGAACCGCGGGCTCCGGCTCAGTGCGGCCCGGGACGCTCGGCCCTTCGGCCGGAGCCGCCGCCGGGTCATGCTTGTCGGCCTCGACCGCTTCCATCCGCCGGGTCTCGCGATCGAGCGAACGCAACATCAGCCAGTCCACGAAGGCGGAGACGTCGACGTTGCGTTGCGGCGCTGCCGCCGGCCCCTGCAACACCACGAACAGGTCGGGACGCGCCGTTCCGGGCGCCCCGCCGTCCGCCGGGCCCGACAACGTGAGGCGTGCA
>WNGD01002853.1_pt1 | contig 17850 bp, 20 predicted proteins | sample 5400671 | NCBI WGS metagenome assembly WNGD01 (sample SAMN13153369, study PRJNA577476) | soil metagenome | isolation source: 40 cm soil or saprolite under grassland replicate 2 | place: USA:California | collected 2016-06-15
CGCTGGTGCTGGCCGAGTACCGCGCGCCGTTCCGCGGGCGGTCCACGCCGGTGAACGCGTGGTGGGGCTCCTTCGACCTGGCGGTGAGCCTGTTCTCGGGCCGGGCGGCCGACCCCCCATCGAGGGATTTCATCATGCGCAACTCGATGGACGCGCAGGACGTGGCCGTCGGCTGGTGGCCGGGCGACGCCCGCTACGGCAAGGCGGCGTTCTACTCCTATGCGCACCCGGCGCCGGAAGGCTTCGAGAACGCGACCCTCTCCCCTCGGGCCGCCCGCTGGGACGATTCGCAGCGGCTGTTCGTGCTGGACTGGGACGAGGTCATCGCCGCCCCGGACCCGCATGCGGCGGCGCTGGAGTTCGCCCGCTCGGCGTTCCGCCACGCGTGCGCCGTGTGCGCATGGGACCCGGAACTCGCCGCGACCGCCGACAGCAGACCACCGCCCGTGGTGTGAGAACGGCGTCAGTCCTTGCGGCCGGTCAGAGCCAGGCCGGCGCCGATGCCGATCATGACCAGGCCACCAGCCCCGCCCACCAGCTCCAGCCGCCGCGGCGAGCGGGCAAGCCACGCCCGGGCCGTCCCGGCCGCCAGCGCCCAGGTGCTGTCGCACAGCACCGCGATGGCGGCGAACACGGTTCCGAGCAGCAGCATCTGCAGCGGGACGTGACCCGCGGACGGGTTGACGAACTGCGGCAGCACGGCGGCGAAGAAAACGATCGCCTTCGGATTGCTCACCCCGACCACGAAGCCGTCCCGCAGCATCGCGCCGATGCTCTTCTGGCCCGCTGCGGAGCCGAGCGCTGTGCCCAGCGAACGGCGGTGCCGGATCGCCTGCACGCCCAGGAAGACGAGGTAGACGGCGCCAGCCAGCTTGATGACGGTGAACACGGCGACCGAGCGCTCCACGACCGCCCCGACGCCCAGCGCCACCGCCGCGACCTGTGTGTAGACCCCGATCTGGCCGCCCAGGGCGGAGGCTACCCCGGCCGCCCGGCCCAGCATCAGGGAGCGGCTGATCACGAAGAGCACGTTCGGCCCGGGAACCACGATCAGCACGAAAGACATCAGCGCGAAGGCGAGCAGATGGCCGGTGGGAAGCATGCCCGCAGCCTATCCGGGGCCGGCCGGGCGGCCTCCGCCGGTGGGTGTGCCGTACTGCCCGGGCAGCATGGACTGGCAGGAATACAGCCAGCCACGCTGGCGGGCGCCACGAAGCAAAGCGATCAGTTCGCCCCGTTGTGCCTGCTCGACCCCATAAAGGTCGAGTAAAGTACGGAGCGTCCTGGTCTGGGGCCTCACCCGGGCGTGCTCTATCCGGCAAAGGGTGGCCACGTTGATCCCGGCTCGCTCGACGATCTCGTCCCGTGTCAACCCGGACGACGCGCACAAGGACCGGAGCTCCGCCGCCAGACGGCGGAGCCGGACGGTTGGTGTCTGGCGGTCGCCTGGCATCGCTTTGCTTCCCAAGTTAGCTGCCGATGCGAATGCGTCATTGCATGTTCGTGCTAACACGGGCACTGTTGGCTGAGACACCGTTGCGCACGGCCCTTCCCGGAGGCGCCGGACTTGGCCGGCCGGCCGGCTGCGGACCAGCCCCGCGGCGTTGGACGAGGAGGACGCGCCACTGATGGCGACGGGAGAAGGACTCGGCACTTCCGCCGCGTATGCCCTCGACCCAGAGCGGACGCCGCACACATACCTCGAACTGGGGGCGCTGCCGACCGCCGTGCCCTGCGCGCGCCTGCACGTGAAGCACGTGCTGCGGGAGTGGGAGATGCCAGCGCTCGCCGACACCGTGGAACTGGTCGTGGCTGAGCTGGTCACCAACGCGATGCAGGCATCGGCCGGCCTGACCAGCAGCCAGTTCGCCGGGCGCTGGGCCCCCGGGCTCCCGCCGGTGCGGCTATGGCTCGCCTCCGACGGCCGGCACGCCGTGGTCCAGGTCTGGGATGCCAATGACAGGCTCCCGGTCCACGAGACCGTTCCGCTCGACGCCGAGACCGGGCGGGGCCTGCTGCTCGTCGAGTCCCTTGCCGATGAGTGGGGGTCATACACGCCGGAAGCCTCCAGCGGCAAGGTGGTCTGGGCAGTGATCAGCGAACGGCACCTGAATCCAGTGTGACCTGCCTGAACCGGCGCGCACCCGCCCTGTAACCGATCCCGCTGCCAGGCCGCAACCGGTCCGCTAACCGGAATGGCGGTTGAGGAACGCCAGCGTCCGGCCGTTGAACTCGGCAACGTCCTCGTAGATCGGGGCGTGTGCGCAGCTGTCGAAGATGGTGACCTCCGAGCCCCGTATCCCTTCGGCAAGCGGTTCGGCGAAGCGGGTCGAGCAAACGGCGTCGTGGCGGCCGAACGTGATGAGGGTCGGCGCCTGGATCAGCCCCAGAACGCCGTGGGCGTCATGGGCCAGCACCGCCTCCGACTGACGCAGGAAGGCGTCCACCGGCGGCATCGGGCGGCCGCGCACGAAATCAGCCAGTGAGTCGATGTACTCGGGCCGCTCCGCGTAGAGCTCCGGGGTGAAGCACCACGGGAAGATCCCCTTGATCACCATGTCGGTGACGCTGTCCAGCGCCTGCGCCATGATCCGCCAGCCTTCGACTATCACGCGCAGGAAGGGGTCGGTGCCGGGCCAGCCGCTGTGCAACGACAGCGACTTCACCCGGTCCGGATGCTTGGCGGCCAGCCACATGCCGGTCGCCGCGCCGAGGGACAGGCCGGCGACGTGCGCACGGTCCAGGTTGACCGCCTGCATGAACGCGGCGATGTCGTCGGCGAGCAGTTCGGTGGTGTAGGCGCCCTCCGGCTTGCTGCAGAGGCCGGCCCCGCGCAGGTCCACGGTGAAACAGGTGAAGTGCTTCGCGTACTCCGCCACCTGGAACGCGTAGCACGCCTGGTCGGCCGCGAGGTACGGGATCAGCACCAGGGGCTCGCCGTCGCCCTGTACTTCGTAGTAGATGTCGATGCCGTTCGCCTGGACGGTTGGCACGGGGACCCCTCCGCTCGAACTCGGTTGCCGCCGGTAAGCCAGCGATCCGATGGTGCCACTATTCGCCCGGTCGACGGCCATGGCCAGAGCGGACCGATTACTGTGGCCGGGCGCGGCATCCGGAGCCAGCGGCGCGGCGGCCCGGGCTAGTGGCTGTCCGTCCAATGCGGCCCGGTCACCGCCCAGCGGGCATCCCACGCGGCGAGCCTCCGCCGGTCCAGCACCCATCGCACGAGGAACCCGAGCACGGCGAGCACGACAGCGACGGCGCCGGCGGCCAGCGATGCCGCCAGAACTATCCCGTCGACCACGTCGCTCCGCTGCACCGGGGAAGGAACCGGCCGCCCCGAGCGGTCGATCCATACCGGCACCGTGCTGCCCGCGACGGCGTTCGCGGGCGCGTGGACCTCGCCGGTTCGCGATGTCCCGTCCGGCGCGGTCCACCGCGCTGGCACCAGAGGCTGCAGCGCTACCTCGAACATGGGATTGACCGACGACGGCGCCTTCCGGAGCAGGACCGCGGTCACGCGGTGCCAGCCCGCCTGGGCGTGCTGGGCACGAAGGCCGCTCGCGGCGGCCGCCTGGCCGGCCGTGAGCGCCGCCAGTGGGGCGCCGGTCAGGAAGGTGGCGATCAGGAGGACCATAACGGCGGCTTCCACCCGGTCAGCGGTACGCCGGAGCGGATTGCTGTCCGGGCGCCACCTGCGCGCCAGCACGCGCAGCCGTCCGCCCCTTGTTCTCCATCGCCGCATTCGCGGTGTCCTCCCAGCTGTGAGGCTCAACAGGTCCCCAGGCCCTCGGGTTCCCGCTGCTGCCGCACGCTCCCCATGTAAGCTCCCCCGGTGCGGGCAGTCTACGAGGTGGGCGGGACTGGGAAGCACAGGCAGTCCGCCATGGGGGAAGGAGACGCACGATGAGCGGGTCGAAGCAGCAGCAGGTCAGCGAGCTCTTGCACGAGGCCGGGGAAACCCACCACCGCGTGTACCGGATCGTGGACGGTGCGGACGACGACTGGGCGACCTGGTACACAGACTGGCTCGTCAACCTCTCCGAACTGCCGGCGCTGCTGGGCGCCAAGCCTGCCCGCAGCGAGCTGACCTACCTGCTTGTGGGGCTGGACAAGCAATACACGGCGGAGGCTCCCGGCGAGCCGTGGGAGGCCTACTACGCCCGGCGGATCATCGAGCAGCTGGCGCGCTGACCCGCGCTGCCGCCGCTGTCCGTTCCCGGGGGGCCGCCAGGACCGGACGGGAACGTCCAAAACATACCTGACGGCCCTGGCGCCACACCGGCCACTCCAGCATGCTGGTACGCATGCATACCCAGGAGCCTTCGCTTCAGTCGCCTTCTGCCGCGATGATGACCAGGTCGTGGCAGGCGAGCCTGTTCGTGGGGATCGTGACGCTGATACTCGGGATCATCGTCGCCGCCCACCCAACGGGCTCGCTCAACGTCATCGCCGTCCTGCTCGGCATCCTCTTGATCATCTCTGGCATCTTCCACCTGATCCGGGTGTTCGACACCAGCGAGCCGCACCGGGTCTGGCTCGGCATCGCCGGCCTGCTGTTCATCGTGGCAGGGGTGATCTTGATCAGGCACCTGCACCTGACCAGGGCGATCATTGGCTTGCTCATCGGGATCACGTGGATCATCCAGGGCGTGGTCGCCCTGATCGCGGGCATATCGGGGGGTTCCCGTGAGGGGCGCGGCTGGTGGATCGCCTTCGGCGTGATCAGCATCATCGCGGGCATCGTGGTCACCGCCACCCCGGCCTCCTCGCTCAGCGTCCTGGCCGTCCTGTTTGGGATCTGGTTCATCGTGATGGGCATCTTCGAGATCATCGGGGCGTTCATGATCCGCCGCGCGCTCCGCACGGAAGGCCCGCCGCCCGGGTGATCACGGTGCGGGCCGGCTCAGCGGCGGTTCAGCCGCTGCCCGGGACCCGCCGTGACCGGGTGCTTGAATGGGAGCGGTGACGGCGCCCGACGGCCATTTCGGGGATGACCCCCTCCGGCTGATCTTCGCCGTCTGCCATCCGGCGCTGCCGGCCGGGGACAGGGCCGTGCTCATGCTTCGCCAGCTGGGCGGGCTGACCACCGCCGAGATCGCCCAGGGCCTTCGCGTCCCCGAGCGGGCCGTGGCGAGCCGGGCCGGGCACGCGGAGCGGGTACTTAGCGAGGCGAGGGTCCCGTCCGGCGTGCCGGTGGGAGCCGAGCGGGCTGCCCGGCTGTCCTCCGTCCTGGAGGCCATCTACCTCATCTTCAACGCGGGGCGCACCGGTGCCACGGCCGGTGGCCCGGCCCGCCCCAACCTGTGCGGGGAGGCCCTGCGGTTCGCCCGCCTGCTCGGCGGGCTCGCGCCGGGCGAGCCGGAGGCCCTCGGCCTCGTCGCGCTGATACACCTCCAGGCCGCCCGGTTGCCGGCCCTGACCGGCCCCGGCGGGGAGCCGGTCCCGCTCCTCGACCAGGACCGGAGTCGCTGGAGCAGGCCGCTCATACGCCGCGGCCTGGCGGCGCTCCGCCGGGCGGAGGCGCTGGGAGGGACGCCGGGGCCGTACGCGCTGCTGGGGGCCATCGCCGCCTGCCACGTGAGAGCAGCCTCCGCCGCGGATGCCGACTGGGTGCGGATCGTAACGCTGTATGAGGCGCTGTCCACGCTGACCCCGTCACCGCTTGTCGAGCTGAACCGGGCCGTCGCGCTCGCCATGGCGTACGGCCCGGCGGCCGGGCTCGCGCTGGCCGATGCCCTGGCGGCCGAGCCGGCGCTCCACGACGACCATCTGCTGCCCAGCCTCCGGGGGGACCTGCTGGCCAAGCTCGGCGAGCTCGACGCGGCCCGCCGGGAGTTCGAGCGGGCCGCCGCGCTGGCCCGCGACCGCCGGCAACGGGCCGTGCTGCTGAGCCGGGCCAGCGCCTGCGGCCGGTCCCCGGGGTGACCGGGCGGCATGGCGCCGTTCCGCGGTGGCACCGGTCAGCGCGGCCCGGTGCCGCCGCCCAGCGCCTCACGCAGCTGGCCGGCGATCCGCGGCACGGCCTCCCCGATCGGGTCGCGGACGACCTCGGCCGCGATCGCGTCGTAGGGCGTGGGGTCACGGTTGACGATCACCAGAGCCGCGCCCGCCCCGACGGCAAGGCCGCACAGCGATGCGGCAGGCTCGACGGTCAGCGTGCTGCCAACCGCGAGGAACACATCGCACGCCGTCGCCGCCTGCCCGGCGCGCGCGAACACGTCCGGGTCCAGTGGCTGGCCGAACATGACGGTCGCGGACTTCAGGATCCCCCCGCACCTGGGGCATCCCGGGTCCTCGTCCCCGGCCTCGACCCGGGCCAGGGCGCCGGCCATCGGGGACCGGTCACCGCAGGACACGCACACCACGCTGAACATGGTCCCGTGCAGCTCGATCACCCTGTCCTGGGGCGTGCCCGCTTTCTGGTGCAGGCCGTCGATGTTCTGCGTGATCACCGAGGTGACGAGCCCGGATCTGGCGAGATCCGCCAGTGCCGTGTGAGCGCGGTTGGGCTCGGCGTGCCAGGCCGGGTTGTCGCGCCGCGCCAGCCAGGACCGGCGGCGCACCGCCGGGTCGCTGACGTAGGTCTGGTACGTGGACAGTTTCTCGGCGCCCGGGTTCTTGGTCCAGATGCCCTGCGGCCCGCGGAAGTCCGGGATACCCGAGTCGGTGGAGATCCCCGCCCCCGTCAGCACCGCGACCGCCCGTGCGCCCCGCGCCCACGGCGGCACCCCGGCGGCGCTGGCGGCATGCTCGGCACGGCCCATCTTGCGATCCTCGGCGAGCCGGCACGCTTGATGCAAACCGGCGCCGGGGCGGCAACCGGGCGATGCTCTCCGGTTTCCGCCGACCCGGGGATCGGCGGGCCGGTTACCGCACTGGGTCGCGGCTGAAGAGCTTTCTCGCCCAGAGGTAACCGAACAGCGCGATGCCGGCACACCAGGCGACGGCCATGATCGCGTTGTTCTCGACCGGGGTCCCCAGCAGCAGGCCCCGCAGGGTTTCGGTAATCGGCGTGAAGGGCTGGTACTCGGCGAACCAGCGCACGCCGGCCGGCATCGAGTCGGTGGGGACGAAGCCGCTGCCGAGGAACGGCAGCAGCAGCAGGAACATCGGGAGGTTGCTGGCGGTCTCGACGCTCTTGCTGACCAGGCCAAGGGCGGCCGACAGCCAGATGAGCGCGAAGCTCATCATCGCGAGGACGCCAACGGCGGCGATCCATGCGGCCAAGCTCGCGGTGGGCCGGAACCCGACGAGCGCCGCGATGCCGATGACGACGGCGACGCCGAGCATGCTCTGAATCATGCTGCCGAGGACGTGGCCGGTCAGCACCGAGGCGCGGGAGATGGCCATGGTGCGGAACCGCGCGACGATGCCTTCGGTCGTGTCCATGGCGACCGATATCGCCGTTGCCTGTGCCGCGGCGGCCACGGTCAGCAGGATGATGCCGGGGGTGACGTAGTTGACATAGACGGCCCGGCCGCCTGCCACGCCGCCGAGCCCGGCGCCGAGCGTGCCGCCGAAGACGTAGACGAACAGCAGCAGGAAGATGACCGGCATGCTGAGGATCAGCAGTGTCATGGACGGATAGCGCTGCATGTGCCGGAGATTGCGGCGCAGCATCGTTGCCGAGTCGGTGACGGCATGGGAGAGGGTGCTCATCGCTGGGCCTCTTTCTCGATGCTGGGGTGGCCGGTGAGGGCGAAGAAGACGTCGTCGAGGTCGGGGGTGTGGATCGACAGGCTGCCGGCCTCGATCGCCGAGTGGTCGAGCCGGTCGAGCAGAGTTCGCAGCGACCGCAGGCTGCCGTCGCCGGGCACCTGCAGGGTGAGCGCCTCGTCGTCCCGCGAGGCGTTGCCGAGGGCGTGGGCTGCCGATTCCAGCTCGCGTGGGTCGGCGAACTGCAGCCGGATGTGCCCGCCGGGGATGCGGTGCTTGAGCGACTCGGGGCTGCCCTCGGCGACGATCCGGCCGTTGTCGAGGACCGCGATCCGGTCGGCGAGCTGATCGGCCTCGTCCAGGTACTGCGTGGTGAGGAAGATCGTGATGCCGTCGGCGGCGAGGCCGCGGATGATCTGCCACACGGCGCGTCGGCCACGCGGGTCGAGCCCCGTGGTCGGCTCGTCGAGGAAGATCAGGCGTGGGTCGCCGACCAGGGTCATCGCCAGGTCGAGCCGGCGCCGCATGCCCCCCGAGTAGGTCGCCGCTGGCTTTTTCGCCACATCGGCCAGGTCAAAACGGTCCAGCAGGGCGGCGGCGCGCCGCCGCCCTTCGTCACGGCGCAGGTGGTGCAGGTCCGCCATCAGCAGCAGGTTCTCCTGGCCGGTGAGGAGGTTGTCGACCGCCGAGAACTGGCCGGTGACGCCGATCGCGGCGCGGACCGCGTCGGGATCGTTCGCCAGGTCGTGGCCGGCGACCCATATCTCGCCGCCATCGGCGGTGATCAGGGTGGACAGGATGTGCACCATGGTGGTCTTCCCGGCGCCATTGGGGCCGAGCAGTGAGAAGATCGCCCCTTCGGCGACGGTGAGGTCGATCCCGTCGAGCACCACGTTGTCGCCGAACGACTTCCGCAGCCCGGTGACCGAAATCGCGGTCCGGGTGGCGGTCATTGTTGTCATCACTCTTCCTTCCAAACGTCCGGTCCAGGTTCAGGAGCGGTGGATCACGACGTCGCCGTAACTGGTGCGGGCGCGCACCTCGACGGTCTGGTCGGACGGCCCGGGGCCTTCGGAGGCATCCATCTGGTTGCGGATGTGGCCGAACTCCGTGTGAACGTCAAGCCGGGCGGCGCTGCCGGCCTGAATGCCGACCTCGATCTCGCCAAAACTGGTCTTGAGCGAGGCCGAGCCGCGCCGGACCCCGCCGACCCGGACGTCACCGTTGGCGGTGCTGGCGTTGACGTCGGCGTTCGCGTGGTCGACGGAGATGTTGCCGTTGGCCGCGTTCACCCGCAGGTCGCCGGCGACCTCGCCGACCCAGCTGTCGCCGTTGGAGTTCTTGATCACCGCGGTGCCGTCGATCTCGCGCAGGCGCACCCTGCCGGACCCGGTGCTGACCTCGGCCGGGCCCGCCACCCGGTCCACCGAGATGGCGCCGGCGCCGGTGTTCAGGTCGAGCGGGCCGGTTTCCTCGAGCTGGATGTCGCCGGCCGCGGTCTTGACCCGGCACTCACCGAGGCGGCCTGCGCCGTGGAACGCCGCGACCGAGGCGTCGCCGTGCACGTGCGAGCCAGCCGGCAGGTCGATCGTCACGTCGATCGAGCCGGGCTTGCCGAAGATGCTGAGGCTCCGCTGTCTCGGCGCCCGGACGAGCAGCCTGCCGGCGGCGTACTCGACCCGGGTCTGCTCTGCGGCCCGCACGTCCTGGTCGTGCGAAGCGTCGCTCGGGCGTATCTCCACGACCGTGTCGCCGCGGTCGCTCGCGGTGATGCGGGCGTCGCCGACGACCAGGTCAATTACGGCCGAAATCGGCTCGCGGGTGTCGAAGGTGGGCATGGTGATTCCTCCTGATGGGTTAGCTCGGGGGTCTGCCGCTGGCGGAAACCGGCGGCGGGTCGTGGCGGGCCGCATGGTGTTACCGCACCCAGCCTGTGTAGCGCTGCCCGGCCCGCGGCGCGCGCCGGCCGGAGCGGCTGCCACGGTCGTCGGCCTCCAGCGCGGCCACGGCCGCGCGGACGAGCCAGGCGTTGACTGAGAGCCCTGCCTGGGCGGCTGCCTCTTCGATTCGGCCCTTGAGGTATTCGGCGAGGCGGAAGCTGATCCGCGCCGTCGCCCCTTCGTCGCCCTCCGGTGAAACCGGCGGCGGGACGTCCGCGGCGGACGGGCCAGGCTCCTCGAACGAGTGATCGGCCGGCGGGGGCGTCACCACGAAACTGGGCTCACGCCCACGGAGACGGAGGTCCACCGAGCCCGGGGCGAGGTCCCGCGTGATCTCTGCCGCGGCCGCCGACAGTGCGTCCAGCAGGACGAGCCGCACCGCCGAATCCAGCGGCGCGGTGAGCCGCTCGGCGAGCGCGCGGGCGTCATCCCCCCCGGCTTCGGCGGCCACCGCAAGCTCATGGCGGAGGTTGTCGACATAAGACGTCAGATCCATGACGCCATTATGACAGCATCATGACGTCATTACAAGCCAACTTGCGTCAGCCTGACGTCAATCTGGTGCCAACGGCGGCGGCGGCCGGTCACCACCGCGGCCGGACGGGCCCGGCTGGCCTCCGGTATCGGTTCGGCCACGAATCATGACGGGGCTTGCCTGCCGGCCTGACCTGGCCTTGAATTGAGGTTCACAAAGTGGCTAGCTCGGCAGCGTGAGCAGGGCAAGTGCGATGAATGATGGTTCATCGACGGGGATGGCTCTCCCCCCGCCCGGCCGGCGTCCGGACGTGCTGGAGGTCCGCGGTGTCACGGTCCGTTTTGGCGGCCTCACCGCGCTGGACGATGTCACGCTCGCCGCTGCCCCGCGCCAGGTCACCGGGATCATCGGCCCGAACGGGGCGGGCAAGACCACGCTGCTGAACGTGCTGTGCGGCTTCGTCCGGCCGCAGTCCGGGGAGGTGAGCCTCGGCGGAACCTCCCTGACGGGGCTGGCACCGCACCGTCTCGCCTCCCTGGGGATCGCCCGCACGCTCCAGGGCGTCGGCCTGTTCCGGCGGCTCACCGTCCTGGAGAACGTGATGACCGGGGCCACCTGCCACGCCCGGGCCGGGTTCTGGCCCGCGCTGCTCGGCCTGGTCCGTTCCGACCGGGACGAGCGCGCGCTGCGGCAGCGGTCGGTGGCGGCGCTCGACCGGGTGGGCATGGCCGACGAGGCCGAGCGCCTGCCCGACCAGCTCGCCTACGGCCTGCGCAAGCGGGTCGCGCTCGCGCGGGCGCTTGTCGCCGGGCCCCGGGTGCTGCTGCTCGACGAGCCGGCCAGCGGGCTGTCGGAGGCCGAACTCCCCGAGGTGGGGGACCTGATCGCTCAGCTCGCGGCGGACGCCTCGGTCGTCGTGGTCGAGCACCGGATGGACTTGATGATGTCGGTCTGCCGGGCGATCGCCGTCCTTGACTTCGGCAAGCTCATCGCGCACGGGACCCCGGAGGCGGTGCAGGCCGACCCGGCGGTCACCGCCGCCTACCTGGGCGCCGAAGGCATCGGCGAAGGGAACGGTGAGCCGGCCGATGGCTGACCAGTCAGCGCTCGCGGTGGAGGACGTCGTCGCCGGTTACGGCGGCGTGCTCGCGCTGCGGGGCGTCTCCCTGTCCGTGCGGCCCGCCACGATCACGGCGGTGCTCGGCGCGAACGGTGCGGGCAAGACCACCCTGCTGACCACCATCAGCGGGTTCGTCCGGCCCCGGCAGGGCCGGATCACCCTGGATGGCGCCGACCTGACCCGCCGCCGCCCCGAGGAGATTGCTCGTGCCGGGCTGGCGCATGTCCCCGAAGGGCAGGGAGTGATCACCGAGCTGACGGTGGAGGAGAACCTGCGGCTCGGCGCGCTCTGGCGGCACGGGCGCAGCGACCGGGCGTCCGCGCTGGCGGACACCTACCGGCGGTTCCCCCTGCTGGCGGCGGCGCGCGGCCGCAGTGCCAGCACCCTGTCCGGCGGGGAGCGGCAGATCCTGGTCATCGCCCGCGCCCTGATGGCCCGGCCCCGGGTGCTGCTGCTCGACGAGCCGTCGCTCGGGCTGGCGCCGAAGATCGTCGCCCAGGTCATGAGCCTGATCCGGCGGCTGCGCGATGAGGCCGGGCTGACCGTTCTGCTGGTCGAGCAGAACGCCCGCAGCGCGCTCGCCATCGCCAACCGGGGGGTCGTGCTCAACCTCGGCCGGGTGGTCGCCGCCGAGGACGCGGCGGTGCTCGCCGCCGATGTCGGGCTCCGCAAGCACTATCTCGGGTTCTAGCGCAGCTCAGGGAGGTTGCCAACGGTGCGGGAATTCGTCCAGTTCACCCTCGGCGGCATCAGTTTCGGCATGGTCTACTCGGCGATCGCGCTCTCCCTGGTGCTGATCTGGCGTGGCACCCGCATACTCAACTACGCGCAGGGCGCCATGGCGATGCTCACCACCTTTATCGCCTTCACCGTCATCGGCCACACCGGCTCCTACTGGGCCGGGTTCGCCGCCGCGCTGGCCGCCGGCCTGGTGCTCGGCGCGGTGATCGAGCGGACCGTCATCCGCCCGGTGGAGAACAAGCCGCCGCTCAACGCGGTCGTGGTGACGATCGGGCTGCTCGTGTTCCTGGAAGGGCTGGCTGGCATCATCTACGGCGGCCAGTACCGCTCCTTTCCGGCCGCCTTCTCCATCACCGGCCTGCGCGCGGGGTCGGTCCCCCTCGGAATCTCCCGCAACGATGTCTTCGTGGCCGGTGCCGTGCTCGCCGCCGCGCTCGCCCTCGCCGCGCTGTTCCGCTACACCTCCGCCGGGCTGCGGCTGCGGGCGGCCGCCTTCAACGCCTACGCGGCGCGGCTGCTCGGGGTCCGGGTGGGGCGGGTGCTCACCCTGGGCTGGGCGCTCGCGGGGCTGATCGGCGCCCTGGCCGGGGTGCTGGTCTCGCCCGCCACATTCCTCTACCCCGCCAGCATGGACTCCATCTTCGTGCTCGGCTTCACCGCGGCGGTGATCGGCGGACTCGACAGCCCGGTCGGCGCCGTGGTCGGCGGGCTCATCCTGGGCGTTGCGCTCAACTACGTGGGCGGCTATCTCGGCTCCAACCTGGTGCCGCTGTTCGGGCTCGCCGCGCTGATCGTGGTCCTGATGATCCGCCCCTCGGGCCTGTTCTCCGCCAGCACCGGCCGGGAGGTGTGACCATGACGCTGGCGCGCCACGTCGGGGCCGCTCTCGTCGCGGCGGTGGCGGTCTGGGCACTGTCGGTCTCGCTGAGCGCTTTCCGCGACTACCAGATCGCCGACATCGCCGTCTACGTGGTCGCCATCGCCGGGCTCACCGTGCTGATCGGGCTGAGCGGCCAGATCTCGCTCGGCAACGGCGCGTTCATGGCGGTCGGCGCCTATGCCACGGCGCTGCTGCAGATGCACCTGAACTGGCCACTGTGGGCGCTGTTCCCGGCCAGCGCGGCGATCGCGGCGGTGACCGGGGCGGCCGTCGGCGTGGCCGCCGCCCGGCTGCGCGGGCCCTACCTGGCGGGTGCCACGCTCATGCTGGCGGTCGCCCTGCCCTCGCTCGCGACCCAGTTCCCCGGCGTGTTCGGCGGCGACCAGGGGCTGCCCGTCACCGTCATCCCCCCGGCCGCGCTCGGCGCGGCCTTCCCGCTTACCCGGTGGCTGGCCTGGGTCAACGCCGGCACCGCGCTGATCGTGCTGGTGCTGCTGGCCAACCTCGCCCGCAGCAGGATCGGCCGCTCGTGGCAGGCCATCCGGGACAACGAGACGGCCGCCGCCCTGGCCGGCCTCAACGTGGCCGGGCTGCGGATCCTCGCCTTCGTCGTGAGCGCGGCCTGCGCGGGCCTGGCCGGCGCCATGCTCGCCGCCTACTCCTCCCAGGTCTCCCCCGGCTCGTTCACCGTCACCCTGTCGATCGCGCTGCTGACCGGGGCGGTGATCGGCGGGCTCGGCAGCCTGGCCGGGGCGCTGTGGGGGAGCCTCGTGGTCGTCTTGGTGCCGACCTACGTCACCAACGTGGCCACCAGCCACGGCCTGTCCAGCGCCGTCGCCGCCAACATCCCGGTCGCCGCGTACGGGGTGGTCCTCATCGTCGTGATTCTCGTCTTCCCCGACGGCATCCAGGGAGGGCTGCGCCGGCTTTTCGGGCTCCCTCCGCCGACCGCCGCGGTCCCGCTTGCCCGGCTCAATTCCTTCCGCCGGCGTCCGCCGGCCAGCGAACACCAGGAAGAAGGCACTACATGAACAGATCACACCGGCTGCGCACACCCGCCATCGCCGCCGCTGCGGTGGCCGCCGCGATGATAGCCGCCGGCTGCGGCAGTTCGTCGTCGTCCCCGTCCTCCGGTGCGGCCACCGCGTCGGCGCCGGGCATCACCGCGACCCAGATCCTCATCGGCAGCCACCAGCCACTCACCGGCCCGGCCGCACCCGGCTACAGCGAGATCGCGCCCGCGTCCAACGCCTACTTCCAGTACGTCAACGCCCACGGCGGTGTGAACGGCCGCAAGATCAAGTACACCTATCTCGACGACGGCTACGACCCGGCCAAGACCGTGAGCGATGTCCACCAGCTGGTCCTGCAGAACAACGTGTACGCGATCTTCGACGGCCTGGGCACCCCCACCCACCTGGCGGCGGTCAGCTTCCTCAACTCTCAGAAAGTGCCCGACGTCTTCGTCGCGTCCGGCTGCGACTGCTGGAACAACCCGTCCAAGTACCCGCAGACGTTTGGCTGGCAGCTTGACTACATCCGCGAGGGGAAGATCCTCGGCGCTTACGTCAAGCAGCACTTCGCCGGCAAGAAGATCGGCTACTTCTTCCAGAACGACGAGTTCGGGCAGGACGGCGTGAAGGGGCTCGACTACGAGATCCCGCATTCGCAGGTCGTGAGCAGGCAGAGCTACGTGCCGACCAACGTCAACGTCGGGCCGCAGGTCGCCGCGCTAAAGGCGTCCGGCGCCCAGGTCGTGGTGTCGTTCGCGATCCCGGCGTTCAACGCCCTGCTCAAGCTGGCCAGCCTCAAGCTCGGCTTCAGCCCCACAATGGTGGCCAGCAACGTGGGCACCGACCCTATGACGCTCGGCGGGCTGCTGGAGGCCTTCGCCAAGAAGGGCGGCGCGACGGTCTCGGGTAACGCGCTCACGCAAGGGATCATCACCGACGGTTACCTGCCCACCCTCGGCGACAGCAGCAACAGCTGGATCGCGCTGTTCAAGAAGGTCCACGACCAGTACGACGCGAAGGCGCCGTTCGATGGCAACGTGCTCTATGGCGAGGCGGTTGCCTACGCGTTCGTCCAGGCCATGATGAAGGCGGGCAAGAACCCGACCCGGGCGGACCTGGTCAGCGCGATCAACGGCGGGCTCCCCCAGGGGCCGGCGATCGCGCCCTACGCCTACTCCGCCAGCAACCACAGCGGGATCACCGGGGCCTACATCGGTGTGATCAAGAAGGGCGCGCTCGTCAAGCAGGGCCCCGTCTACGTCACCGACACCACCCCGACCGGGGCGGTCACCGCGTTCACCGGGTCCCAGCAGGCGGCGCCCGCCACCGGGATGCCGTAATCCAAACCCCCCTCGTCACGGTCACGATGATGCGAACCAGCCAGGAACCGGCAGCTCCCCGGCCGGTTCCTGGCTGGCGCGGTGCCCAGCACGCGCGCCGAACGGAGCTGGCATGCACACGGCGGTATCGGTGAGCGTGGCAGCGAACCGGCGAGGCGCGCGCGCCGCCGTGAGCCAGGATCTGCCGCCTGCGCAGCGGCTGCTGCGGGCGGCCGAGGAACTGTTCGGGGAGAGAAGCTACCGGCGGGCGACCGTGGCGGGGATCTGCGCCCGGGCCGGCATCGCCACCGGCAGCTTCTACGCCCATTTCCGCTCCAAGGCGGAGATCTTCGCCGCAGTGGTCCGCCAGATCAACGCCGACCTGCGGCAGACGATGAGGTCCGCGATCGAGCAGGCCGGCGACGGCCAGCGGGAACGGGAGCGGGCCGCCTTCCGCGCCTTCTTCGACATGCTGTCGGAGCGGCCGTGGATGGACCGGATCGTGCGGGAGTCGGAGTTCGTCGACCCCGGGCTGTTCCGCGAGTACTACGAGCACCTGGCCCGCGGCTACGCGCGCGGGGTGCGCCGGGCCCAACTCGCCCGCGAGGTGGACGCCCGGTATGACCCGGAGGTGATCGCCTACATCTACACCGGGATCGGCAACTTCATCGGCATGCGCTGGGCCGACTGGACCGCGGGCGGCCGTGTTCCCGAGGACGTACTCGATGACCTGCTGGAGGTCCTGCGGCGTGGTCTCCCGCCCGCCGGCGCCCGGGACACGACGGCCTAGCGATGCGTGCGCCCGCGGCCAGCTGGGCCGGGGCGTGCTGCCGGATCGCAGGCCCGGCACGCGGGCCGTATCGTCATAGCCATGTCTGACGGGACCCCGCCTTACCGGACGATCCCTGAGGTGATTTCCGGCGCGGCCGGCCGTTACGGGGACGCCATCTGGATCCGCAGCGACGAGGGCAGCATGAGCTTCGGTGCGGCACTGGCGCAGACGGCGGCCTGTGCGCGGGCGCTGCGCGAGTCGGGCGTGCGCCGCGGTGACCTGGTCCTGGTCACGCTCCGGACCACACCGCCCTACCTGCTCTGCTGGCTGGCCCTCGCCTCGATCGGTGCGATCACCGTCTCCGCCAACCCGCGCAGTTCCCCGGCCGAGCTGGCCGGGCTCGCGCAGCAGACCAGACCCCGTGCCATCATCAGCGATGCCGGCCTGTCCCCGCTGATCACGGAGTCGGACATCGCCGGGCTCGCCGGGCTCGGCGTTCTGGACGCTGATGAGCTGACCCACGGCTGGGCGGGCGCCCGGGCCGCCGGTGCCGGGGACACGGTGCTCCCGCCCCCGGGCACCAGCGTCAGCCATGACGACGTCGCGGTCATCATCCCGACCTCGGGCACCACCGGAAGGTCGAAACTGGTCACGCAGAGCCACCGGGCCTATGCGATGGCGGGTGAGGGCTTTCCGTACTGGATGGGGCTGACCGCCGCCGACCGGCTCATGACCTCGCTGCCCCTGTTCCACATCAACGCCCCCGCCTACTCCGTCATGGGCTCCCTGACCTGCGGCGCCGGCCTGGTGCTGCTGCCAAGGTTCTCCGCCAGCACGTTCCTGGACTCCGCCCGCAGGCACGGCGCGACCGAGTTCAATGCGATCGGGGCGATGCTGGAGATCCTCATGCGCCAGCCGGCCCGCGCCGACGACGCGGACACACCGCTGCGCTTGTGCTACACCGGGCCGGCCCCGGCGCGGGAACGGCAGGAGGAGATGGAGCGCCGGTTCGGCCTGCGCATCGTGGTGGGCTACGCGATGTCCGAGAGCCCATACGGGCTCATCTGGCCGCACGGATCCCGTCCCTACGAGACGCTCGGCAGCCTGCGCCAGCATCCGCGACTGGGCGTGGTCAACGAGGGGCGGGTGGTCGGCGACGGCGGGAAGGATCTGCCCGCGGGCCAGACCGGTGAGCTGCTGCTCCGCAACCCGGTGATCACCCCGGGCTACTGGGGCATGCCGGAGGAGACGGCCGAGGCGATCACCAGCGATGGCTGGCTGCACACCGGTGATCTGGTCACCGTCGATGAGACCGGCACGTACACGTTCGTGGCGAGGAGGAAGGAGGTGCTGCGGCGCCGGGGGGAGAACCTGTCCCCCGCCGAGGTCGAAGAGGCGCTCGCCAGCCATCCCGCGGTGCTGGAGTGCGCCGTGGTCGGGGTCGCATCGGAGCTGTCCGAGGAGGACGTAAAGGCGTTCGTGGTCCCCGCGCCGGGCGTTCAGCTTGACTTCGCGCAGCTGCGCGCGTACGTGGCGGGACTGCTCGCGGCGTACAAGGTCCCGCGCTACTGGCAGGCGGTCGACGATCTGCCCCGGACCCCGACCTCCCGGGTGGCCAAGCACCGGCTCCCGTCCGGCCATCCGCCGGGCGAATATGACGCCGAGGCGGTCTCCTGATCCCTGGCCGCGGCCGGCCTGCGATCAGGGCGCATGCGCAGCGCCCCGGCCGGCCGGGCGGCGGGCATGAACGGGCTTCGGCCGACGCCGCCCGGCGGCCAGAGGGGATAACACCCTAGATCCGGTAGAACAGGTTCAGGAAGCGCTCGGCCAGTGCCTGGTCGCCACGCGCATTGCCGCCGTTGATCCGGCCGAACGCGGTGAGCACGAGACCGCCGGCGTCGAAGTCGATTACGGCCGGCAGGTCATCGACC
>WNGD01006804.1_pt1 | contig 17845 bp, 15 predicted proteins | sample 5400671 | NCBI WGS metagenome assembly WNGD01 (sample SAMN13153369, study PRJNA577476) | soil metagenome | isolation source: 40 cm soil or saprolite under grassland replicate 2 | place: USA:California | collected 2016-06-15
CCTCGACTGCGAGCCGCGTCTTGCCCGAGCCGCCCGGGCCCGAAAGGGTGACTAAACGAGCACCGTTCCCGAGCAGGCCGACGAGCTCATCCCGCTCCCGCTGCCTGCCGACGAAGGAGGAGGTGGGACTCGGCAGGTTCGTATTCGAGATCGTCTTCAGCGGCGGGAAGTGGTCGCTCCCGAGCTGGAACAGCGCCACCGGCTCGGCGAAGTCCTTGAGCCGATGCTCGCCGAGCTCGGTCAACTCGCCGTCGACGAGCGCCTTCGTCGCCGCTGAGAGCACAACCTGACCACCGTGGCCCGAAGCGGCGATCCGCGCCGCCCGGTGCAGCTCTCGGCCGGCGTAACCCTCTTCGGTGACACGCGGCTCCCCCGTATGCGCCCCCATCCGCACCCTCACCGGCCCTAAGGCGAGCGCGTCCTGCCCTAGAGCCGCTGCGGCCAGCGCCTCACGGGGATCAGAGAAGACGTAGAGGAATGCGTCCCCCTGCGTGTCGACCTCGACGCCGCCGTGCTCGGAAAAAGAGGCCCGCAGGAGCCGGCGGTGCTCGGCCAGCGCCTGCACATAACCTTCCTCCCCCAACTCTTCGATCAGCCGCGTCGAGCCCTCGATGTCTGTGAACAGCAGGGTGACGGTGCCGGCCGGAAGATCCACACGCACGGGTCCAGATCATCCGCCGCGAAAGATCGTGCGTCCAGCCCTCCGGACGTTCCGACGTCGGGCCACTCGGCTGGGCGAGCGTCCTCTCACTCGACGCCTGATTGCTCAGGCTCAACCAGCCCCAGCAGGCGCCCGACCTGGCGGAGGACAGCGATGTCCATCACTCGCGGCGGCAGGCCCTGCTCGATCGCCGTGCGCTCCGCCCACGCCGCCGCCAGCTCCCGAACCTCGTCCTGCGTCACGCCCGGCTTCTCCGGAACCTCCCGATTGAGAACGACCCGATACGACGTTGAGGGTAAACGCGATAGAACGTTGGTAGGAGAGTCTGGTGCAGACCTCGGCGAGGTCAGAACCGCGACGAGCGCCTCTATGCCGTGGAGAACGCCATCCTCCGAGGGGCGTTTGCAGCGGATTCGCCTGAGCACGAGCCGCCGTCAGGGTTGAAGTCGACGGACGAGCTCTCGCAGCTCGTCGAGCGCCTCGGAAAGATCGTGCGCGGACAGCGTCGAGGCGCCCGACAGCGGTTCGAATCCGCTCGGCGCCTTCGCCGGCTGGCATCAGGGCCAAGGCGGAGCGAGAGCGCCTCCAGCGGACGCTCTCGCTCTAGTAGGAGAGAGGAGCTACCAGGCTCGCCAGGCCTGGCGCGAGATGAAGAGCCCGTGGCCGTTCCGGTTGCGGCAGGTGATCCCGGTGCGGCGTGACGAGCAGGTGAACGCGCCGCGGTGAAAGCTCTTGCCGTAAGCGAGGATCCTGTTGCTCGGGCGCTGCTTGCCCATGTCGTAGGGAGCGTTGCTCGTGCAGTAGACCGTCCCCTTCGCGGCTGGGCCGAGCTCGAATCCGTGCCAGTCGAGGTCGCAACGGGCCTGCAACCTGCCGCCGTAGGCGGAGTGCTGGATCGAGCAATACAGCTTGTCGACGACGAAGCACCTGATGTTCCCCGACGGAGTGCGGAAGCCGGGCAGCACGGTCCGGCCGGCCGCCGCCGAGGACGCGGCCACCGCTGCGAGAACTACTGCGGCGGCGAGAGAGATGAGGAGCGATGACTTCATTTGTTGCCCTCCAGTTCGATGACGCGACCCATCCTCTGCCCGCCTTGCAACAGTCCCGTGACGAGTCGGTAACCGTTCTGCGACGGGATCAGTCAGACTCAGGTCCGATGGCCGATCCGGTTTCCTGGCTGATGATCGAGACGGGCTGGAAGGTGGTCGCCTCCGACGGCAGCGAGGTCGGCCAGGTCGACGAGATCGCCGGCGACAGCAACATGGACATCTTCGACGGGCTCGCGATCGCGACGACCGCCTTCGGCAAGCCGCGCTACGTACCGGCCGAGCAGGTGGCGGAGATCACGGAGGGCACTGTCCGCCTGAAGCTGACGGAGGACCAGGTCGACCAGCTCGGGGAGTACCTCGAGCCGGCGACGAGCGCCGAGATCGAGGGAGACAACAGGGCCGGGCTCGGCGAATCGCTCGGTGCCGAGGCGCGCGAGCTCGAAGGCAAGGTCTTCGCGCCGACGCAGAAGCGCGAGCACTCGATGAACGTCTGGCGCCGGATTGCCTTCTTCGTCCGGCGGCTGTTCCGCCGCTAGCCGAAGACGTCCATGAGCATGTGCACCTCGCCGACCCGCTCGAAGCCGAGCCGCTCGAGGATCGGCCTGGACATCGAGCCACCTTGGGTGATCAGCGCCGGGGTGCCGCGGGCAACCGCGTCGTCCCAGCGCGCACGGTTGAGCGCCCTGTAGGCGCCGCGCCCGCGGGCGCGCTTGGCCGTGGCGCCGCCGTAGAGCAGGAAGCCGTGCTCAGTCGGCGCTGAGGTTCCCGCGCAGACGATCTCGCCGTCGAGCCAGACGGCGTGCATGACGTTCACCGTCTCGCGGTAGCGACGCGGGAGGAGCTCGCGGGCCTCGGCGATGTCCTCGGCCGACGACTCGAAGGCCTCCCACTGGACTGCGTTTGCGGCCGCGTACTCCTCGAAGGTCTCGACCCGTCGCGCCGTGAACATTGGCGCGATAGCGGGCGGTTCGCTGGTCAGGACGAGGGCGACCGCGTACGGCTCCTTGTCGTGCACGATCCCGCGCTCGAGCAGCGCGTCGACGAGTCCCGGTGCGGCCGAGGTGCCGACCTCCCACTGAGTCTGAGTCCGGCCGCGCTCGCGGAGGGTCGCGCGAACCTCGGAAATCACGTCGTCGACCTCCTCGAGCGGGAAGCGCTGCCGCTGGACGGTGTTCCACTTCTTCCCGGTTCCGATCCAGAGCGTGTAGCGCCCGGTGTCGATCCGCTCGTCGTGCGGGGCGAGCGGGCCGAAGGAGTTGGGGTACTCGGCGACCTCCCGCAGCACGGGGGGAACCTACCGCCGGTTAGCTACCGGTGACCGGTTCATTAGCACGCGGGCGGACGATGGCTCCCGAAAGACACACCGGAAGGAGCCAACCATGAACGCCCGAAGACACCGCGTTCGACTCGGCGCCGCATTTCTCTCCTGCCTCGGGCTCGCGCTCGCGCTCGGTGCCGTGACGCACTCGGCTCACAAGCCTCGCCAAACCGAGCCGATCCGGCACGGCCATGGCGACGACAACAGGTCGATGCTCGTTGCCCGCAAGGCCGACCGCGTGACGCCGCACTCGGCGGTCGCTGGGAGCCTGTCGTTCGCTCCGGCGAAGAGCTACGCGCTCGGAAAGCTCCTGACAAACGGCGTCGTCGTGGATCTCAACCGCGACGGCCGACCCGACATCGCCGCGCCAGAGGAGAGCGGCGTCGAGGTGCTGATCAACCGTGGAGACGGGCGGTTCGAGGCACCCGTCAAGTACCAAGTCGCAGTGCCGGGGCTCGAGACCATCCATGCGGTCGACCTGAACGGCGACGCCGCCCCCGACCTCGTCGTAGGCGCGTTCTCTGTCCTGCTCAATCGCGGCGACGGGACGTTCGAGCCCACGGATGGCTATCGGGGGGACGGATCTGGCGTCGAGGTTCAAGACCTGAACGGGGACGGCAAGCCGGACATCACGATCTCGAACAGGACCTCTAGTGAGATCTCGGTCTTCACAAACTCGGGCGACGGCCACTTTCGGGCGAGGCGCGACTTCGCGACCCCACAGGAGCCGGAGTTGATCGCAGCCGCAGACCTGAACGGAGACGGGCGTCCTGACCTCGTCACGGCCAATTGGCCGGATAGCGGCCCGTACACCGTCTCGGTCTTTCTCGGCCGGTCCGACGGCGGCTACGACCGCTCGGATTACGAGGCTCAGCACTACGAGGGCCGCGTCGCGGTGGCAGACCTGAACGGCGACGACAGGCCGGACCTGATCACCGGCTACAACGAGAAATCGATCTTCGTCTACCCGAACGACGGCAACGGCGGCTTCCCGACCGGACGCAGCTTCACCGCCGGTCATGGGCCGTACGACCTCCTGGACGTCGAAGACATGAACGGCGACAGCAAGCCGGATCTGATCACCGAGAGCGTCGGAAGGGTGAAGCCCGGCATCTGGATCGGTCTCAACCGAGGTGACGGCAGGTTCGGCCGCCGGCACCGCTACGAGACGGGCGCCGGCTATCTCGCTGACGTCAACGGGGACGGCAGGCCGGACTTCGTCAGTGGTTACGTCGCCGACGGCATCGAGGGTCTGGGACCGCTTTCCATCCTCCTGAACCGGGGTGACGGTCGGCTCGAGCCGAGCCTCGTCTATATGGCCCGACGCTCCTACTCGCAGGCAATCGCCGACCTCAACGGCGACAACGAGCGCGATCTCGTGACGTTCGGATTTTCGGGGATCTCGGTGCTGGTGAACGATCGCGCCTTCTGCGACGTGCAGGCGGTGTCACGGCAGTGGTCGTGGAGAGGCGGGTTGTCGCTAGCCGGCGCGAGGAAGCAGCTCGCGCGCGCGGGCTGCCGCATCGGAAGGATCCGCTACGCGCATGACCCGTGGGCCCTGAAGGGGGAGGTGGCCTCACAGAAGCCCGCGCCCGGCGCAGTGCGGCGGCGGGGCGCGAAGGTCAACCTCGTCATCAGCAAGGGCCCAAAGTGATCGCGACGGCCCTGTTGCGGAACCGTTACGAGCGTGTGACCGGCGTGTTGCAACAGCGGCGGAGGATGGCGGCAGCAGGCAAACAGAAGGGAGCCGCCATGAAGCCCATCCTCCGCGCAACGCTCGCCACGCTCGGCTGCCTCGTCGCGGTCTCGGCCGCGGGGGCTTCGGGCGGTGCGAACACCGATCCGTCCTTCGCGCCGGGCCCCTCGCTCCCGGCCGGGACGACGCCGGGCGCCGTGGCGGTCGGCGACTTCGACGCGAACGGCTCGCCCGACCTCGCGATCGCCGACTACGGCTACGAGCAGAACCTCAGGATCCTCCTCAACGACGGCTCCGGGCGCTTTCGGCTCGCTCCCGGTTCCCCGCTCGATGTCGAATCGGGCTCGCTGGCGACCGCCGACTTCAACCATGACGGCATAGCCGATCTGGCCGTCGCGGGCGGCCTGAAGCTGAAGATCCTGCTCGGCGACGGCATCGGTGGGTTCAATCCGGCCCCCGGCTCGCCGATCGCGCTCGAAGGAGGCCCGGTCTCCGCCGGCGACGTCAATCGAGACGGAACTCCGGATCTCGTCCTGGCCATCGCGGAGCAGAGTGGTAAGCACACGTTCAGGGTCCTGCTCAACGACGGCACGGGCCGGTTCACCGTCGTCGGCGCGAGTCCCCCGGTCACGATCAAGGGAGACTTCTTCTCATTCGCCGTCGCCGACCTCAGCGGGGACGGCAACCTCGACCTGGCCGCCGCCGACAGCAAGTCGAAGAAGCTCGCCGTCCTGCTCGGCGACGGCACGGGCGCGTTCGGTGCTGCGACTCGATTCCAATCCGGCGAGATCTTCGGAAAGCTCGTTGTCGGCGACTTCAACGGCGACGGCAAGCCGGATCTGGCGGAGCCCGTGCGCTTCGGAAGCAAGATCGCGGTCCTGCGCGGAATGGGGGCCGGGCGCTTCGGCTCGCCCTTGTTGATCAACGCCGAAGAGGCGTACAACCTCGCCGCGGCAGACTTCGACCAGGACGGCAAATCCGATCTCGCGGCACCCTCGGACGGCGGAGTCGCCGTCTACCTCGGGACCGGCACCGGGAAGCTCCGGGAGGCCAAGCACTCGCCTTTTGACGGAGGCTGGATAAACCTGGTGGCGACCGCTGACTTCGACGGCGACTCGAAGGCAGACATCCTCTCACTGGCCGGGACGGGCGTCTGGTGGCCCGCTCAGCGCTGGAACCTGATTCTGTTCCAGACCCACTCGGGCCCGGTTGTCGAGCAAGGCCGTTCGCTCCCCGCCCGTGTCGACGCGGTCTTCTCCACGCGCAAGCCGATCGAGTCCCTGGCCGCCGACGGACACCAGGCGGCGGCGTGCCTCAACACCTACCGCCACAAAGGGTTCGTCGTCTGGACCGTGCCGGGGAAGAAGTCGCTCAGCATCCCAGCGTCCTGCTACGACGACATCACACTTGAACGCGGGCGGATCGCCTGGGTCGTCGAGTACGCATTGCCCAACGAGCCCGAGCTCAAGCTCCTCGTCTACGAGGAGCGGCTCTCCGATCGCCACCGCGGGGTCATCGGAGGAGTCGAGAACGAGTCGAATCACAACGATCTGCGCGGCCCCTGGTTGGGCCAGCTCATGGGCAGCGGCTCGCTGCTCGCGTGGAACACCTGGTATCTCGACTGTCTGTCTCCCCCGCCGCCGTTGTGCGAGGGGGACTACTGCGAGGAGTGCGACAGCGACAACCCCACCCTTCGAATCTTCGGGCAGGAGCTCGCCGTCGTGCACGGGCGCTCGATTCGAGCTCACCGCGGATCCGCTCTCTACCCGCTACGTGCCGTCGGGGGCGGCCGACTGGCTGCCACGCCCGAGGGGGCCGTCGTCGTTCTCGCGCCGAACGGTTCGCGGGTCGCGACCGTTCCGGCGGTCGAGACGGACCCACCGCGGGAGGTCGCTCTGAGCAGGACGACCCTTGCCGTCGAGCGGACGGGGACGCTCGATTTCTACAACCCGGCCACTGGGGCGGAGTTGAAGTCGATCGCGCTCGGCCCTGCGGCCGCATTGAAGCTCGTTGGGGCTAGCTCGAAGGTGGCGCTGCTTCGGGGGCCTCACGAGCTCGTGCTCGTCCGCCTGGCCGACGGGAAGGTCGTCTCGATGCCGCTTCCCGCGGCCGCAGAGCGGGGCCTCGTCGACGCGAAGCTCACCTCGGCGGGCCTCTTCTATGCCTACGACCTTCCGCGCGGAGCCAAGCGGGGCCGGATCGTCTTCGAGCCGGCCTCGAAGCTCCTCGCCCGCTTCTAGGAGATGAGGACCATGAGGCCCACATTCCTCTTCATGATCGCCGTCGCCGCCCTCACGTTCGGCGTCGCGGACGCCGCCGTGCCGAGCACGGCGCCGTCGTTCTCGGCCGCCAAGGCATACGAGACGGGGGAGGGCCCCGAGTCGGCCGCCCTCGGAGACGTGAACGGCGACGGGAAGTCGGACCTCGTGACCGGCAACTACTACGACGGCACGGTTTCCGTGCTCTTCAACAGCGGCGACGGCACTTTCCTCCCCAAGCACGACTTCGAGGCCGGCATCGGGCCCATCTCCGTCGATGTGGCCGACCTGAACGGCGATGCCAAGCTCGATGTCGTGTCGGCCAACCTCTGGTCAGGCACGATCTCGGTGCTCCTGAACCGCGGCGACGGCTCTTTCGCTGCCCCGGTCGACTACGCGACCGGCGGCCGTCCGCTGGACGTTGCCGTCCGAGACCTAAACGGGGACGCTGCTCCTGACCTTGTGTTCACGGACGACCGGACAAGCGCCGTCTCGGTACTGACGAACGGCGGTGGCGGGACCTTCAGCGACAGGCGCGACTACCAGACAGGAGCGGGGCCCGGCGCGCTCGAGGTTGGCGACCTGAACGGCGACGGGAGGGCCGACATCGCGACCGCGAACGGCGTCGCTTCCACCGTCTCCGTGCTGATCAACACCGGTGGCGGCTTCGAGCACCGGGGCGAGTACGAGGCCGCAGGAGGGTTCCCGTCGCTCGCGTTGGGCGACGTCGACGGAGACGGCCTGCCGGACCTCGTCGCCGGCGGAATCGTCCTCCTCAACCGAGGTGGTGGAACTTTCGCGACGAAGCGGGCGCCCTTCGCGGCTGGCGAGTTCGCGCTCGGCGATCTCAACGGAGACGGCCGGCTGGACTTCGTGACCGGCGGCTCGAGTGTGCTCTCCGTGTCCGTGAACGCGGGCGGCCGCAGGTTCGCGGCCGCGGTGGATTATCCGGGCGGGGGACCGATTGCGATCGGCGACCTGAACGGAGACGGCAGGGCTGACGCGGTGGCCTATGACCCGGATCGCGGGGCCGTCTACGTGCTGCTCAACACGCCCGGACTCTGCAACGTTCAGGGCGTCGGTGGGGACTACGGCGTCTCCAGGCCGCTCGCCCTTGCGAGGCGCATCCTCGCCCGCGGCCATTGCCGGGTCGGAAAGGTCAAGCGTGCCTTCGATTCGTACGTCAAGAAGGGCTTCGTCATCCGCCAGAAGCCTGGGTTCGGCACGGTGCTTCCGGAGGGCGGCAAGGTGAAGCTCGTGATCAGCAAGGGCAAGCGCAAGTGAGAGCCCGTGCCTCAGCCATTTTGCTCGCGTGCATGGCTGTCGCGCTTGTACTCGGTGCCGTCGCGCGCTCCGCGGCCGGCCCGGCGCCGTCGTTCGCCGCGGCGAAGCGGTATGCGACTGGAGCGCGGCCCTTTGTGCTCACGCTCGGCGACCTGAATGACGACGGCAAGCCGGACCTCGTGACCGGGAACCTTTCAAGCGCCGTCTCCGTTCTCCTCAACCGGGGCCACGGCAGCTTCGAGACTTGGCACAGCTACAAAACCGACGACGATCCCGCGTCGCTTGCCATCGCCGATCTGAATGGCGACGGCAAAGCCGACCTGGTATCCGCGAGCGACATGTCAGACAACGTCTCAGTGCTCCTCAACCGCGGCGACGGCAGTTTCGCGGCCAGAAAGGACTACGAGACGGGAAGCTCGCCCGACCAGGTTGCGATTGCCGACTTCAACGGCGACGGCGCGCCCGACTTGACGACCAATGGCCTTCAGTCCGTGTCCGTCCTGCTGAACCGGGGCGACGGTGATTTCGATGCGAAACGCGAGTACGCAACGGGAGGAAGTCCTTCTCTCGCGATCACTGACCTGAACAGCGACGGCAAGCTGGACCTGGTGACGGCGAACGCCTCGTCAAAGACTGTTTCCGTCCTGCTAAATCGAGGCGACGGTGGCTTCGAGGCCAAGCACGATTACGCAACAGGAAAGGTGCCATCAGCACTCGCGGTCGCCGATCTGAACGCTGACGGCAAGTCCGACATCGTCACCGCGAATACCGCGAGCGTGTCCGTGCTCCTCAATCTAGGCGACGGCAGTTTGCGGACACACCGCGAGTACGCAACCTGCGCGCCGTGTTTTCCAGACACGGCGCGCTCCGGCAGTGGCACGTTCGCGGTCGTGGTCGCCGACCTCGACGGAGACGGCGGGCCCGACCTTGTAACCAGGAACATCGACGAGCGCCGCGACGGGAGCTCGGCCGGAACGGTCTCGGTGTTCCTCAACAAGGGCGGAGGAACATTCAAGGGCCAGCACAGCTACCGAACGGGACGTATGTACTGGGTCGACAGTGATGCGGCGTGGTGGCTCGCGGTCAGTGACGTCAACGGCGACCGGAAACCCGACCTGGCGAATACGAACGGTGTGAACGGCATCTCCCTTCTGCTCAATAGGGGCAACGGCACCTTCGATTCGAGGCTCGAGTACCGGACGTGGAGGGACCGTGACGATTCAGCTAGTTCGGCCGCGATCGCCGATCTGAACGACGACGGCAAGCCGGACGTGGTGGCCGCCGACAGCGACGCCAGCAGGCTCTCCCTGTTGGTCAACACGCCGGGCCTCTGCAACGTGCAGTACGTGCGTGGCCTCACTCGCGCGCGTGCGAGAGAGAAGCTCGAGCGCGTGAACTGCCGGCTGGGTCGCCTGCGCCGTGTCCACTCGCGCATGAAGCGTGGGCTCGTGCTCGGCACGAAGCCTCGATTCGGGACCGTGGGGCCGGGTGGAAAGAAGATCGACCTGATCGTCAGCAGCGGGCCGAAACGCTAACGCGACCTTGATGTTTTCGTAACGAGCGCGGCGTAGGTTCGGAGACGGCATGAAGCGTCTGAGCACTGTTCTCCTCGTCGGGCTCGGAGCCGCGTCGCTCGTCGGCGCGGGCTCTGCCGGGAAGGCGCCGCCGACGCCGAAGGGCCTGCTCCTCTGGAACACGCTCGGCAGCACGTACGAGGTGACACACAGCGCCTTCGGGCCGAATCTCGCGCTGTTCAACTGCCACGCGAGGCGGGCGCCGCACTTCGGGCCTCGCTGCTCGATCGACATCCGCGGCAAGCTCGCCTTTGTCGACGGGGCCTCCAGCAAGGCGGCGACGATCGGCGGCGGGCCGTACTTCCCGGAGGCGCGCGTGCACACGGCGCTGCTGCGGAAGTCGGTCGCAAAGCCGGAGCACGGCGCGATCGAGGCCTGGTACTGGCAGAAGAAGGATCCTGTGCCGTTCGTCGACAACCCGCACCGGATCTTCGCGGGCGGCTACAACCTCGGCGGCGCGGGAGACGTGAACCTGCAGGTGCAGGACCGCGTCGACTCCGGCGACCCGCGGCTGCTCTTCTCGATCTTCTTCGGCCGAAACAAGGCAAACCCCACGATCATCTGGGCGCGCTCGACGGTCGACCACCACATCGGCTTTCCGATCTCGAGCTTCACGGGCCAGTGGATCCACGTAGCCGGCGTCTGGGACCGAAACGGCATCGATGGCAGCACTGACACGGTGCGCCTCTACGTGAACGGAAAGGTCGTGGCGGTCTCGCACAAGCGGAACTGGGGGAGGGTCACCTGCGGCATGCGCAAGGTGCGTTGCTGGGACGACGTCGTCGGCTGCAACGACACATGCGCCGGGACCTTCGCGGTCGACGACTTGAAGCTCTGGGACTACGCGAAGACCGACTTTTCGGCCTCGAGGACTTGAGGGGTCGCCGCGTTGCCGTCCTGCTCGCCTGGGCCGGCGCCGCCAGCATGCTCGATCTCGTCGCGCCGGCCGCGGCGGGCCCCGCATTCTCGTTCGCGCCGCGGAACGACTACCGCACTGGTCTCGCCGCCTCGTCGCTGGCCGTCGCGGATCTCGACGCTCGCTCACGGCCGGCGACCTGAACGGGGACGGTAAGCCGGACCTGGCTGTGACCGAGTGGCGGTCGGGCACGGTCTCCGTCTTCCTGAACCGGGGCGGCGCCCTCATGCAACAACCGGTCAACTACCCCGCTGGACCAGGGGCCGGGGGTGTTGCGATCGGCGACCTGAACGGCGACGGGAACCTCGATCTCGCCACGTCGAACTTCGCCGACGGCAGCGTCTCGGTGCTTCTCAACCGCGGGAACGGCACCTTCGAGCCGGAGCGTGCCTACCCGACCGGGACGCGCCCCGAAGCAGTCGCGACCGGCGACCTGAACGGCGACGGGCAGCTCGATCTCGCCACGGTGAATCTCGACGGCAGCGTCTCTGTGCTTCTCAACGGCGGGGACGGCACCTTCGAGCCCAGAATCGACTATGCGACTGGAGAGAGCCCCCAATCGTTCGCCCTCGGCGACGTGAACGGCGACGGGAGGCCTGACGTCGCGACCGGCAACGAGAAGGACCTGTCCGTGCTCCTCAACCGGGGCGACGGGTCCCTCGGAACGAAGCGCAACTATCGGGTCGGCCGCTTTTCCGGCGGTGTCGCGATCGGGGACCTGAACGGCGACGGGCGGCCGGACCTGGCTGTGACCCACCAGGTGAACGCCCTCGCCGAGGTTGCCGTGCTCCTCAACCAGGGCGCCGGCTCATTCCTCCCGAAGCGCGATTACGCCGTCGGCGACGAGCCGGAGGGCGTGGTTATCGGGAAGTTCGACCGAAATCGACTACGGGATCTCGCGACCGCCAACTCCGAGGCCGGATCCGTGACGGTGCTCCTCAACTCGACCGGGGGCTGCGGCGTCCCGCGGATCGAGCGGAAACCGCTCCCCGCCGCGGAACGGGCGATCGAACGCGATGGGTGCCGCGTCGGCCGCATCCGGTACGTCCACGCAAGGCTCCAGCGCGATCGCGTCATTTCGCAGGCCCCCTGGGCTGGACGGGTGCTTCCGGCAGGTGGGAGCGTCGATCTCGTCGTCAGCCTGGGGCTCGAGCGTTGATCCCCGTCGCCAGTTCGATGCCGTGGCCAGCGAGGTCTTCGACGCCGCCGTCGGCGACATGAAGCACCTCTTCGATCCCGGCCCGCTCCAGTAGCGAAGCCGCCAGCGAGCTGCGGTTGCCGGCCGAGCAGGCGACGGCCAGGGGCTTGCCGGCCTCGCGGATCTCCTTCGGTAGGCCGTCGTGGAGGTCGTGGTACGGGACGTGGAGCGAGCCCTCGACGTGGCCTTCTTCCCACTCGTCGTCCTCTCGGACGTCGACGAGGACGGCCTCGCCGGCCGAGAGCCGTTCGGCCAGGCCCTTGAGGTCGAGGGCGGGCGTCGAGTGGGTCTCGAGGTGCTCCCCGCGCCACGCGCCGATTCCGCCGGCCACGTAGCCGCAGAGCTTCCAGAAGCCAACCGCCTCGAGCAGCCGGCCGAGGCGTTGGGCGTCCCTGTCGCTCGCGGCCAGCAGAACGACCTTGCTCTCCGGGTCGACGACCCACGCGGCCCGCGTGCCGACGCCGGTGTGCGTCATCGTCACGTTGAGGGCATTCGGCGGATGGGCGGCGTCGAACTCGAGCGGATCACGGCCGTCGATCAGCGTCGCGCCGCTCTCGAGGAACTCGAGTGCGCGCCTCGGGGAGAGCGGGTCGAGGGTGACCGCTTCGGTGATGAGCGGGCCGCGGTTGAGCTCGACGATCCGCTCGAAGTTGGGAGGTTGCGGCTCGAGCTGGTTCGTGAGGCGCTGGACGAACTCGTCCTCTTCGAGACCGAGTAGCTCGTTCGCGCGGCGCTCGAAGCCGATCGTCGAGGACGGCTTCTCGCTCATTCCCGAGCCGCCGCAGAGCGACCCGCCGATGTGGCCGGGCCAGAGCTCCGTGACGTCTTCGAGCTCGAGCAGACGGCGCGTGGAATGGAAGAGGCCGTGCGCGCCTTCCTGGGGGTCGACCGCGAGGTCGGGGCGGCCCACATCGCCGACGAAGAGCGAGTCGCCGGTAAGGACCAGCCAAGGCCGCTCAGTGCGGCTTTTGTCCACCACCAGGTAGGCCACGTGCTCGGGCCGGTGGCCTGGAGTCGCGAGCGCGGTGATCCGAGCATCTCCGAGCTCGAACGTGTCGCCGTCGGCGAGCGTCGTGACGGTCGCTCCGGTGGCTTTCACCACGCGCCCGCGTCCGGAGAGGTGGTCGGCGTGGTCGTGCGTCTCGAGCACGTGCGCGATCGCCAGCTCTTGCTCGGCCGCGAGCGCGAGGTAGTCCTCGATCTCCCACTTCGGGTCGACGATCGCCGCCACGCTGCCGTCGGCGATCAGGTACGACGCGCAGCCGAGGTCTTCGTGGAGGACTTGCCTGAACAGCATCGCCCCGCGTCTACCCGTTCGACTGCCGCCGAATCGGGGCTAACGCAGGCCGCCGCGCTCGTGATGGGCTCGGAAGAACTCCGCCGAGCCTGCCGTGGCCATGGCTGCCGACGCCGAGATCTCCAGCGCGAGCGTCGCCGCCGCGACGATCTGGGCGAAGCGGTAGACCTTCCCCGCGCCGGCGCAGCCGAGCACCTCGAGCCAGCGCCGCGCGTAGGGAAGCGTCGTGCCGCCGCCGATCGTCGCCACTTCGAGCCCGGGCAGCCGGAGCGACACCTGCAGGCCCTCATCGACCCGCCGGGCCGCACCGTGGCACATCGAGCTCGTGCCGACCATCCCGAGATCCTGGCCCGTCGCGGCGAACAGGGCCGCGATCGCCGACGCGGGCGTGAACGCGACCGACTGCATCCCCGAGGCCACTGCGCCGTGCGTCCCGGCCCAGGCGAGCTCGAGCAAGTCGTCGACGCCGGTCCGCAGCACTCGCCGGACCGCTTCGTCGGTCAAGGTCGCCTCGGCGAGCACCGTCTTGCCGTGACCACTCTGGAAGTACTCGAAGGACGGCTTCTTGTCACCGCCCATGTTCGCCTCGAGGATCGAGCGCTCCGGCTTGACCGGCGCCCGCTCCATCACATAGCCCATGTTCAGGACGTAGGAGTTGCGCGTCATCATGTTCGCCCCGACGGCGTCACCGGTCGTCCAGCGCCAAAGCACGTGGCACATCGGGCCGACGACGTGGGTCTTGACCCCTCGCAAACGCGCGAACTGCGAGAGGGACGGGTCGTCCTGGGAGGCGATCCAGTCCTGCATCGCGCTCAGCTCGTCCTCGAGCCAGGCTGCCAACTCGATGGCCTCGACCGCCGAGCCGCAGACGAAGCACGAGGCGCGCGTGATCCGATCCGCGAGCACGTAAGTGCGAAAACCGCCTGACTCGGCCACCGCGCGAGCGCCACGGTGCATCGAGGCTGAGAGCCCGCCCTCGGTGTGCGCAAGCGGGACGAAGATCGAGTCTCGCCCGCGGCCGGCCGCGACGACCGCACCGTCCGGTTCGCGGAGCTCGTACTCCCCCAGCTCGATCTCAAGCGGCCCGACCACCGAGACCGGGATCACCGCGGCGCCGGTCAGCATCTCCTGCGCGCGCGCGAACGGCTCGAGGTCGATCCCGGTCACCGTCCCGTCGAGCCCGAGCGCCTCCTGCCGTGCCTTGATCGACTCGGGATCGTTCTTGCGCGGCCATTTCCGCATGTCCACGGCGGTCAGCTTAAGCTGCCGGTATGGCGACCGAGCAGGTCATCGACCAGGACCGGGAAGCGCACGAGGCGTTCGCCGGCGTCCTCCGCTTCTACGAGCTCGCCAAGCGCCAGGAATGGCAGGTCCGCGACTTGCCGTGGGGCGAGATTCCGCCGATCCCCGAAGGCAAGGGCTCGCCGGAGCGCAAGGCCCGACGGAAGGACATGTGGCGCTCGGTACTGACCCAGCAGCTGCAGGCGGACATCCTCGCCTGCGAGATGTCGTCCCAACTGCTCAACATCGCCCCCGAGCCCGAGGCGAAGCTCTACTACTCGACGATGGTGCAGGACGAGTCGCGGCACACCGAGGCGTGGCTGAAGCTGATCGAGGAGGCCGGCGGCACCGCCGAGCGCGATCCGCACCTTGACGAGCTCGCCCACATGACCCTGGAGTCGGACACGCTCGAGGAGAAGGTCTTCCAGATGCAGGTCTTCTATGAGCGGCTGATCATCTCGCGCTTCCGGCTGATCGCCCGCGCGTCACGCGGCACCGTCCTCGAGGATCTCTGCAACCGGCTGACGACCGACGACGGCATCCACCACGGCGCCGGTATGGCGTACGAGAAAGTGCTCCTCCGGAACGCAGACGCGAAAACGAAGCGGAAGCTCGTCGACGCGGCGAACCGCCTCCTGCCGACCTTCGTCGAGCACGCGCTCTGGCGGCCGAAGGAGCGCGCGTTCATCGGCTCGGCGATGCGCTCGCGCGACCTCGAGAACCTGAAGAAGGACCTCGAGATCGGCGTGCGTCTCGCGGAGTCGCTCGGGCTCGACGTCAGCGACGTCGAGCTTCCCATTTCGTAGCTTGGCCGCGACGCCGATGGACGGCGCCGCGCTGGCGGCCAGGATCCGCGCCGATCTGCGCGACGAGGTCGCCGAGCTCGGAAAGATCGGCCTCGCGACGATCCTGGTCGGCGAGGACCCCGCGTCTCAGATCTACATCCGCCTCAAGCACGAGGCGGCGGAGGCAGCCGGGATCCGCGCGGTCGACAGGCGCCTTCCCGAGCAGACGAGCCAGCAGGAGCTCGACGCGCTCGTCGAGGAACTGAATGATGACGACTCGATCGACGGGATCCTCGTGCAGACGCCGTTGCCGTCGCACATCGAGGAGGCGAGCGTGATGCGGGCGATCGACCCGGTGAAGGACGTCGACGGCCTGCACCCGTTCAATGCGGGTCAGCTCTACTTCGGGAGCCCGACCCTCGCTCCGGCGACGCCGCTCGGGATCATGCGCTTGCTCGAGGAGTACCGGGTGCCCGTCGAAGGAGCGCACGCCGTCGTCGTCGGCCGAAGCCTGATCGTCGGCCGGCCGATGGCCTTGCTGCTGCTGCACGAGAACGCGACGGTCACGATCTGCCACTCGCGGACCCAGGATCTCGCGGCGGAGACGGCCATCGCCGACATCCTCGTGGTCGCGGTCGGGCAGGCCGCGGTGATCGCGCCGGACATGGTCAAGGCCGGTTCCGCGGTCGTGGACGTCGGCATGAACCGCACGGAGGCCGGTCTCGTCGGGGACGTCGATCCCGGCGCCGGCGACCGCGCCGCCTACCTGACGCCGGTCCCAGGAGGCGTCGGCCCGATGACGATCGCGATGCTCCTGAGCAATGCCGTACGGGCGGCTCGTTTCCGCCGTAGGCTCCTTGCCTTCCCCGGGCATTCCGTCTAACCTTCGCGCCGCTTCACTAGGTCGGCGGCTCGGTGCCCGGGCCGTCGTTGTTTGTGCAGGAAGGGAGTACCCAGTTGCCCAAGGGCACCGTCAAGTGGTTCTCGAACGAGAAGGGCTACGGCTTCATCGAGCGCGAGGGCGGCGAGGACGTCTTCGTTTCGAGAGACGAGGTGCTGCACGTGGCGCGGCTCGCGCGGCTCGAGCTGGCGGAGGGCGAGCTCGACCGTTTCGCCGAGCAGCTGAACGCCATCCTCGAGGCCGTCGGGAAGGTGGGCGAGCTCGACCTCGAAGGGGTTGAGCCGACCGCGCATCCGCTCGACCTCGTGAACATCTGGGCCGAGGACGAGCCGCAGCCCTGCCTGAGCGCCGACGAGGCGCTGGCGAACGCACCCGACCGCGAGGGCGGCTCGTTCCGGGTTCCGGCGGCGTGAGCCCGATGCGCAGCTCGACGAAGTTGCACTTCCGGCACGCTCTCGTCACAGACGCGTGCGCCGCGCGCGGGTACCGTGTCTGTAGGGGTCCCGGGGGACCCCTGGGGGGCGTTTGGGGCTCAACCGGGGCGCGGAGGGGAGCGTGATCGACACCTTCCGTCTGACCGCCGAAGAAGCTGCGGGCCTGCTCGAGCGCGGCGAGGTTTCCGCCGCCGAGCTCCACCGCGCGTACCTCGACGCGGCTGCCGCCCGCAACGACGAGCTGAACGCCTACCTCTGCACGGTCGAGGACGGCGCCGCCGGCGCGAGCGGCCTGCCGATCGCCTTCAAGGACGTTGTCTCGACCAAAGGCGTCGAGACAACGGCCGGCTCGAAGATCCTCGCCGGCTACCGCCCGGTCTTCGATGCCACGGTCGCCGCGCGCTGCAAGGACGCGGGCCTGTCGCTCCTCGGCAAAACGAACATGGACGAGTTCGCCATGGGCTCGTCGACCGAGAACTCGGCGTACGGCCCCACGCACAACCCATGGGATCCGACCCGTGTTCCGGGCGGCTCGTCCGGCGGTTCCACTGCCGCGGTCGCCGCAGGGCTCGCGCCCTGGGCCCTCGGCTCCGACACCGGCGGCTCGATCAAGCAGCCGGCCGCCCTCTGCGGCGTCGTCGGCCTGCGCCCGACCTACGGCACCGTCTCCCGCTACGGCATCGTTGCCTTCGCCTCCAGCCTCGACCAGATCGGCCCGGTCACGAAGACCGTCCGCGACTGCGCCCGCCTCTACGAGATCATCGCCGGCCGCGACCCCTGTGACACAACCACCGTCGAGCTGCCCGAGCCGGTCGCCGCTCCTGAAGCCGAAGACCTGAAGGGCATCCGCATCGGCGTCCCGAAGGAGCTGAACGAGGCCGAAGGGATCGAGCCTGGTGTCAGCGAGCAGGTCGAGCGCGCGCTCGAGACAGCCCGCGACCTCGGCGCCGAGATCGGCGAATGCCGCCTGCCGCGCTCGGTCGAGTACGGCCTGCCCTGCTACTACCTGATCGCCCCCTCGGAGGCGTCGTCCAACCTGGCCCGCTACGACGGCGTTCGCTACGGCCTCCGTTCGACGCCGAACGGCGACGTCCGCGCGATGTATGACCGCACGCGACACGACGGCTTCGGTGACGAGCCCAAGCGCCGGATCATGCTCGGCACCTACGCGCTCTCGGCCGGCTACTACGAGG
>WNGD01014778.1_pt1 | contig 17845 bp, 13 predicted proteins | sample 5400671 | NCBI WGS metagenome assembly WNGD01 (sample SAMN13153369, study PRJNA577476) | soil metagenome | isolation source: 40 cm soil or saprolite under grassland replicate 2 | place: USA:California | collected 2016-06-15
AAAGCGGTAACCCGCGGAACCTGCGGGAAATCGGACAGCAACTCGGCGTGGCCCATGTGCTGGAAGGGAGCGTTCAACGCACAGCCAACCGCGTGAGAGTGATGGCGCAGCTGATCGACGCCCGCACCGATGCGCATTTGTGGGCGCAAACCTATGACCGAGACCTTGCCGATGTTTTTGCCATTCAAAGCGAAATTGCCAAAACAATCGCCGACCAACTTCAGGCCAGGCTCTCTCCCGCGGAAAAGGCCGCGATTGAGCAACGACCCACTGCTGATCTCGCGGCCTTCGATCTTTACGTTCGCGCGACGGCATTGGTCGACGCCGGTCCCGGCGCCCTGAGTTTCGAAGAGAATCTCCTCCAAGCCGTGAATTTCCTCAACCAAGCCATCGGCCACGATCCCTTGTTCCTGCTGGCCTATTGCAAGTTGGCTGGCGCACACGACCGTCTCTACCTCCTCGGACTCGACCACACCCCTGGCCGTCTCACCTTGGCGGATGCGGCAGTTAAAAACGCCTTGCGGTTGGGACCGGATTTGGGCGATGCGCACCTTGCCTTGGCGCAGCATCTTTACAGCACTCTCGACTATGACGGCGCACGCGCCGAAATTGGTATTGCGCACCGCACTCTGCCGAACAATCCGCGAATCTTTGAGTTGAGCGGGTTCATCGACCGCCGGCAGGGTCGCTGGGAGGAGTCCACGCGCAACTTTGAACGCGCTCTCGATTTGGATCCCCGCAACGTTCCCACGCTCCAGAATCTTGCTCAGAATTATTTTTCGCTGCGGGATTATGCAAAAGGAGGCGCTGTTTTAGATCGCGCGCTCGCGTTCAAACCGGACGACACCGATACTCGATTAGTGCGTGCCGCAGTCGATATGAACTGGAAAGCCGACACCCGACCGTGGCACGCGCTAGTCGAAACGATGCTCAAGGATAATCCTGGATCCGCGGAGAGCATCGCCCCATACTGGCTTTATCTCGCTTTCTACGAGCGCGACTCGGTCGCTGCCGCTCGTGCCCTCGCAGTCTTTGGTAACAAAACTCTCGGACTGGATGCCGTTGTATTTGGCCGAGCCTACCTTGAAGGCTTGCTTGCTCGCATGAAAGGTGACACCGCTACCGCGCACGCCGCTTTTACAGAAGCCCGTGCTGCTCAAGAGCAGATTGTGCAAGCACAGCCCGATTACGGCCCCGCTCTCTGCGTTCTTGGCCTGATAGACGCTGGACTTGGGCGAAAAGAGGATGCCCTGCGCGAGGGTCGCCGGGCGGTTGAGCTTTTGCCGGTGACAAAAGATTCCATCAACGGCGCTCATATGATTGAGCATTTCGCAATCATTGCTGCCTGGGTCGGTGAGAAAGAACTCGCTTGCGAGCAGTTGGCGATCGCGACCCGGCTCCCTGGCTCGCTTAGCTACGGCGATTTGAAACTGTCTCCTTTTTGGGATCCGCTGCGCGGCGATCCGCGCTTCGAGAAAATCGTTGAAGAGGCCAAGAAACCGGTCGCGCTAAAGTAAGTCATTGTAGGGGAACCGCTCCGGTTGCCGAATGGACATGGCGGCGTGCCGCCTCCGTCTAAGTGCAAAGCAGCCGACACGGCTGCCTCTACAGTCGACGCGCTCGGCGGCTCTGCTCGCGAAGTCTTTCGGAGTCGCGCCCTACCGGTTTTGATTTAACCGCGCGAGGACTTCCGGATCGCGCAGACCCGCTGCGGAACCGGCCGAGCAAAGGCGCTAAGATCGACGATTTGGTGCATTGTCATGCCCGGCCGAGCCTGGGAGCTGCCTAGTGTAATCCACGAATTTTTGCGAGATCCCTCACTTCGTTCGCGATGACATGCTTGGTAAATTTGCCAAATTCTTTTGACGCTCAATACTGCAAACTGATGCCCCGCGACTCTTTCGTTCACCTGCATCTGCACACCGAATATTCGCTGCTGGATGGCGCCATCCGGATGAAAGAGCTGATGAAAAAGGCGGCTGAATTCAAAATGCCCGCCGTTGCGATGACGGATCACGGCAATTTGTACGGGGCGATTGAATTTTACCAGGAAGCACTCTGCGCGGGCGTGAAGCCGATCATTGGTTGCGAAGCCTACATTGCCCCTGGATCGCACAAGGATCGGCCGGCCTCGCGGCGCGATGCAGCGTATCACATCACTCTTTTGGCCGAAAACGAGACCGGCTATCGAAATCTCGTCAAGCTGATAACGACAGCGCATCTGGATGGTTTTCATTACGCGCCAAGAATCGATAAAGAGCTGCTCGCAGCGCGGTCGACTGGTTTGATTGGACTGAGCGGTTGTCTTGCGGGGGAAATCAACAGCGCGATTCAGGCAAACAACATCGAAAAGGCAAAACAGAGTGCGGCTGAATATCGGGACATTCTCGGCTCGGAAAACTTCTTCATCGAACTGCATGACCACGGAATGGAGGCGCAGCGCAAGTGCAACAGCGTGCTACCGCAGATCGCGCGAGACCTGGGCGTCGCTTTGGTTGCAGCAAACGATGTGCATTTTCTGCGCCGAAGCGATCACCAGGCGCACGACGTAATGCTTTGCATCGGCACTGGCAAAATGGTGCAGGACGAAACCCGCATGCGCTATGTCCCGGAGTTGTATTTCAAATCGCCAGAGGAAATGCGCGAGGTGTTTCGCGATTTTCCGCAGGCGATTCAGAACACGCTTGAAATTGGCGAGCGTTGTCACCTGGACCTTGAATTTGGGCGCTCCAAGTATCCGGAATATCCGGTCCCGGCGGGAAAAACGCGCCAAGGTTTTTTGCGCGAGCTTTGTTATGACGGCTTGCGGCAGCGCTACGGTGAACGCGCGGCGAGCGATGCCGAGTTGATCCGGCGACTCGATTATGAGCTGGGCGTTCTCGAAAAGACGGGGTTCGTCAGTTATTTGCTCATTGTTTGGGACTTCATTCATTTTGCAAAGGAGAGAGGCATTCCTGTCGGGCCGGGGCGTGGTTCGGCGGCGGGTTCGATAGTCGCCTACGTTCTTGGGATCACCGACATCGATCCGCTCCAGTACGGATTGATTTTCGAGCGGTTCCTGAATCCGGACCGTGTTTCTCCGCCGGATATTGATATCGATTTCTGCGAAGCGCGTCGCGGTGAAGTTCTCGAATATGTTCGGCAAAAGTACGGTGAACGCCGCGTCGCGCAGATCATTACTTTTGGCAAGCTCAAAGCGAAAAGCGTAGTGCGCGACGTGGGGCGAGTGATGGGTTGGAGCTATCGCGATGCCGATCGCATCGCAAAGATGATCCCAAATGAATTGAACATCACCCTGGATGCAGCCGTGGAAAAAAATCCGGAACTGAAACGAGCGGTGGCCACCGAGCCGGCGACCCGGCAGCTTTTCGATCACGCCAAAGTTCTTGAAGGTTTGTCGCGCAATGCGGGAGTACACGCCGCAGGTGTGGTGATCGCGGATCGCGACTTGTCTGATTACATCCCGCTTTGTCGCGACGTTAAAGGCAATGATGTGATCAGCCAGTATCCGATGGGACCGCTGAACGATCTTGGTCTGTTGAAAATGGATTTCCTCGGGTTGAAAACGCTGACCGTGATCAAAGACACGCTGACGCTTGTTCGCAAACAGCAGGCAAACTTTTCACTGAAGAATATTCCACTCGATGATCCTGCTGCGTTCGCCCTCTACAACCGCGGCGAAACGATTGGTCTTTTTCAGATGGAATCCGGCGGGATGACCGGTTTATCGAAGCAGTTCGATGTGAAGAAGCTCGATGACATCATTGCCTTGATCGCGCTTTACCGGCCTGGCCCGATGGAACTCATCCCCGAATACGTGAAAGCGAAAAAGGGGGTCACGCCGATCAAATATCTTCACCCGCTGCTCGAAGAGATCTGCGCCGACACATACGGGGTGATGATTTACCAGGAACAGGTAATGGCTGCTGCGAGCAAACTTGCCGGCTACTCACTCGCGCAGGCCGATCTTCTCCGGCGCGCCATGGGCAAGAAAGACAAGGAGAAGATGGCGAAGGAGAGAGAAAATTTCATCGAAGGCTGCGCGCGCACGAACAAGATCCCGGAGAAAAAAGCCAATGCCATTTTCGATTTGCTTGAAAAATTTGCCGGCTACGGATTCAACAAGAGCCACAGCGCCGCGTATGGCGTGATCAGTTATCAGACGGCCTATCTCAAGGCGCATTACCCGGTGGAATTCATGGCTGGTCTGCTGAGCAACGAAATCAATAACACGGAAAAAATTTCAATTTTCGTCGGCGAATGCAAACGCATGGGCATTTCGATTCTGCCACCCGATATCAACAAAAGCGGCCTGAAATTCACGCCCGAAACTGTAGCCGCGGGCGCTGACCGCGGTAGTATGGAAAAATCAAAGACCGTCGCAGTCAAAGGCAGCGGCTACAAAGCTATTCGTTATGGCCTCGCCGCGATCAAACACGTGGGCGAAACTGCCATGGAAGCCGTAATTCGCGAGCGCGAACACCGAGGCCACTTCCTTTCACTGGAAGATTTCTGCACGCGGCTGGACTCGCGCATTGCCAACCGGAAGATGCTGGAAAGTCTCGTCAAGTCCGGCGCCTTTGATTTTCTTGGCTATGATCGCGCCGAGCTCTTTGGCTGCATTGATGACGCAGTGAGCGCATCGATCACAGCGCAGCGGGACCGGTTGGCTGGCCAAGTTTCGCTGTTTGATGAGGCAACTGCTTCGACAACATCGAGAAAGAGGCTTACTACCCGGTGGAGTGAGCATGAAAAGCTTTCGTACGAGAAAGAGCTTCTCGGTTTTTACGTCAGCGGACATCCCGTTGACGCGTACGTAGATCTGTTTGCAGCGAAAAATTACCGGTCGATTGCCTCGTTAGGCGAGCTTGACGACCGCGCACCCTTCAAGATCGCCGGAGCAATCGTGGAAGTGGAAAAAAAATTTACCAGGAGAGAGGGCAAACCGTTCGCGGTTATTTGGCTCGAAGACCTGACGGAGATGCTAGAGGTGGTAGTGTGGAACGAGGTTTATCTTAAAGTCTCCGATGCGCTCGCCGCGGGACGCGTTGTTGAAGTAAAAGGGACGCTGGATAGACGCGACGACGCTCTTCGCGCCACCGCTCTGGAAATCAGATTGCTTGCGCCCGGAAAAACCAATGGGGCGAACAAAGAATCGACAGATGCACGCCAAGAACCGGCGGTGCTCCTCCAGTTTTCTGCCGCTACGACGAGCGAGGACCTCCGCGCAGTGCGCGAGATTCTGGTCAGCTCACCCGGCCGGCGGCCGGTTCAATTGTTGTTTGACCGGGCAAACGGCAATTCGTTGCGCTTGGATGCGGGTGCGGATTTTCGCGTGAATCTTACCCCGGACCTGGAAGAAAAGCTTTCGCGCTGGCTGGTACGCTGATTCTCAAGCTGCTATCGCCGCTTGTCTTTTCGTTTCGGCCGCGTCGTGTCGCTACCTGTTCCAGACCACGGCGGAGCACCGAGCAGTAGTGGCTTTTCCTCCGGGCTTGCACGCAGGCACAGCGGAAATCTGCGGCTACCGCTGTTCGGGTCTGAAATCCCGAGGAACTGCGGATCGGCGCCTTCGTGCAGGCTGACCGTCCAGCCGGATTGAAAAAGGCCGCCTCGAAACTCGAGTTCCGCGACCGCAGGCGCGAGCGTCAATACGGCCGGCGCAATTTTGATTTTGTTCACGCAATCGATCTGCTGTGACGTTAGATCGAAAATCGGTGTGGCGCCGCTCATTCTGACTTTCACGTCGTTAATATCGTCAAAATCAATTTCGCCACGGAGTGAAACATCCACGTTCTTAGTGGCGACGTTAAGAAACTCCACTGACGCGCGATTTCCTTGAAACGCTATTCGGCTGCTCGCTTCGGTGAAATTGAAAGAAGTCCAGTCGCCTGGCAATTTTCCGTTCACAAGCTGCACGTCGCCAACGATGCGCGGATGTTGGAGCGTTTCGGAAAGAGAAATACTTCCGCTTAGAATGCCGTCCCGGAAAATTTCGGGACGAAAAAGCTGAGGCGCCTTTGCCAGAAACACTGACGGGAAATCAATTGTAAGATTCAGCGGAGATAACTGGAAAGCATTCCAATCTGTTCCAATGCGCAAGGGAAAATTCGCTGCGAAACTAATCGGGCTTGAATCTGGCACCCGGATAACGCCGCGCGCATCCCAGTTGCTGGAGTTGATGGTTGCCTGAACATCTACCGGAATTGGATTTCCGCTTTTCCCGCTTGATCCGCGAAAGCTGGAAAAATAATCGAGTAGATTATCTGCTCGGGCGTCGAGCGTTCCTGAGTAGCTGTGCTCGCGCGACATATCGATTTTGCCTTGTCCGCTGAGCGAATCGTTCTTGCGTTTGATGTCCAACTGTTCAATCTCCAACTCGGCCGCTTTCAGATTCAGCTTTGCTGCCAGACTGTCGATACCGGTCTTGAAGAATGTGAGGGAGGCGCCCTCAACCGCGAGATGTCCGCCAAATTTGCGATCGCGAGTGTCCATTGCTCCCTCGATGGTGAGCTCCCCGGCAAAATCATCCGGGTTTGCACCAAACAGAGCGACGAAATCGCCAAGCTGATTAATCGATGCAGAAATGTTGCCGCGAAAATCCGGGCTCAACCAGCCGGACGAGTTTACGGGGAATGCGGCCTCACCGCTTAAAGTGAACTGGTTACTTTTTTGTCGAATATAGAGCTGTTGAAGCTGAATCTTGCGGTTGTAAACCGCCGCGCCGAGCATGATCGCTTCGGCTGTGCGATTGCGCCAGGTAGGCCCGGTCAATTCACTCCAGAGCGAGGCAGTTACGCGATCCGGCTCAGCGAGGTTTCCACGAAAAGTGAAGTTGGCGGCGTGAAGCAAGCCCTCAACGCGATCAGCGAACCCGAATGCGTCCGAACACCAAAAGCATCAACCTCGAACTGCAACCCCACACGTTGCTTGGCCAGGCGCGAGAAGTCCGCTGTGGCGGATTGAAAGTCGAGACCACGGCTCAAAGTGAGACCGGCGAGCGTCAGACGATTGCCTTCCCAGTGAGTGGCACCGCGCAATTGCGAAAAAGTTTGGCGCAACCACGGCGACGCAATCATGATCTCGGCAGCGCTAAACCTGCCAGCCTCGGTCTCACTCGCGGACAGAATGCCGTGTCGCAACAGAATCAATGTCGGGCCGTTCTCAACGCGCATCTCTGAGTTGGCGATGCTCAGATTTTCTGGCAGCAATCGCTGCAGCGTCGCCCAGCCGCGCCGGGTTATCGCTCGCAGATTTGGATTGCTGCGGTGCAGCTCCACACGCAATTCCCGAATCGAAAGATTGCGAATGATGCGGCCGCGCATGTGCAGAAGGAGATGTTTGAAATTCAGACCAACGCTCGCGTCCGTGGCAGTTAGATCGATGCGAAGCGCGTCATCACGCCTGCTTTTTATATGGAGTTGCCGAATCACAACTGGATGCAGAAACGGCGTATCTATTTTGTCGATGCTGGCGATGAAGCCCTCCTGCCTTGCTGCCCACCAGATCCACAAGCGAATGCCATTGGAAACGGCAAATGGCGTAAGCCCAATCGCCAAAAGCGCGAGGAGCAAAACCAGCACGCTCACGAGAAACAAGCGACTTTTTAACATCGTATCGAAAAACTAAAACTGATCTGTGATCATTAAACTTGTCCGCGGATCACGCTTCGTTCACTGTTCGCGTTTTTCACCGTTCCTGAAGATTAGATGTAATGACTGTGGTGGATGAATTCGTTGGTCGAGTTGTCGCTGCAATGTGCGCTCGGCTTCAGCTGGCAAGCCAGTTTCTACTGCTTTTTTTAAGGCTAGCTGAGGCAGGATCGACAATTCGCTTTGAAGATCCTGCCCCGAAATTCGATTCCACAAACCATTTTCGAACGCGAGGACTTCCATCTGCTCCTGCTCAACACCGAGAATTTGAGCGTGTGGGAGCTGAACAATGATTTCGTCCGGGCGAATGTCGATCGAGAGGGTCTGCTGCAGATCGAAGCCGGCTTTGGCGATGAATGTGCCATGTAGTTTCACGCGCTTCGAGCTGCCCACCCACGTATGGAGCAGTTCGTGTTCGACTTCGATGCGTCTCGAGAGGACAACCAACTCGCTCACTGGTGTGGTTTGTTCCATGTAGACGCGATTGTTGATGGTGATGCGCGGCTGCAGGTGCGCGATGTCGATAAAAGCAGCGCGAAAATCTTTCCCCAGCCTTTCGAGTTCGGCGCTGCTTTGCCGCGCCGTGCGCGCCGGCCATGTCTCCAGGCGCAGGAATATGATCAGAATCACAGCCGCGATGATCAGCGCCACGAGGGTCAATGCAGTCGGCCAGGAGATGAGATGCGATCTTGCTGGCTTCGACATTAGACGCTGGACGTTGGGTGATAAGCGTTCTTTGCTCAGGGCCTTAATCGAGCAAGAGCGAGGGCACGAGCAAGAGCAAGAAGAAAGAACCAGACTTTCGTCACCAAAAAAATTACCGCCCCCCACACCCGATGGGCGTGAAGGGCGGCTGTTCCCCCCAGAACAATCGTGGAAAACTTTGAGGCTACTAAACGAGCTTCCAGCCAATGGCAACAAATTTATGTAAAAAAATTTTCGCAGGCTTCCACCGCTGTTACGGCGCGGCAAAAATAAAAAATCGATCATCGAAGAAAATCAATAAATGAAGTCGGAACAACGGGAGCCTTGGCGAGCGCGAAAAGCGCAAGCGAGAGGGGGTTGCACGAGCGTGCGTCGCGGTTTCTAGTTTTACATGCGTAACTTGGATGACGAAGCATCCTCGCGCGGCCTTGCCGGTTCATTGCTGGTCGCTCATCCCAATATGCTCGATCCGAATTTCCGACGCACCGTGCTTTTCATTTCCGAGCATGACCCAAACGAGGGTGCCCTGGGCGTGATCATCAATCGCCCGCTCGACAGACAGGTGGCCGATCTGGTGACTGACACACCACCGGCGGGGCTCGCGAAGGTGCCGGTGTTCCTCGGCGGTCCGGTTGGAAAAAATCAACTAATGTTTGCGGCGTTCGAATGGAAGAAAGGCGACGGCGTTAAACTCAGTCACAACGTTGCTTTGGAACAAGCCGGTACCGCGGCTGGCGAGAAAAACTTGGTTACAATTTGTGCGTTTGTCGGCTACGCAGGCTGGGGCGCGGGTCAGCTTGAAAGCGAGGTGAAGCAGAAAGCCTGGTTGCTTCAAAAAGCCAATCCTTCACTGCTGAAGCTTGATCGCCTGCCAAACCTCTGGTTCGACATCATGCGCAGCTTGGGACCGTGGTACAAGATGCTCGCCGCGGCGCCCGACGATCCATCACTGAATTGATGCGAGAAGCGAGAGGCGAGACGAGAAGTGATTTAGCTTGATTCTACGTCTCACTTCTCACTAATCACTTCTCGCTCTTTCTATGGTCATTGGTGTCCCAAAAGAAATTAAGGAACAGGAGCAACGCGTCGCCCTGCTGCCATCGGCTGCGAATCAGCTCATCCGGCGTGGTCATTCCGTGCTGGTGGAAAAGAATGCTGGGATCGGATCCGGTTATGCGGACGAAGAATACGCCAAAGCCGGTGCAGAGATCGTGAATCAAGCGAAAGAGGTTTTCGCGCACGCCGATATGATTGTGAAAGTCAAGGAGCCTCTCGAGGCGGAGTTTCCGCTGTTGCGCAAGGGTCAAATCCTTTTCACCTATTTGCATCTGGCTGCGAGTAAGCCTCTCACCGAGGCCTTACTGAAATCGGGGGTTACCGCGGTGGCTTATGAGACGATCCAAGTCAACCACCGTTTACCGCTGCTCGAACCGATGAGCGAGATCGCCGGTCGCATGTCGGTGGTGATGGGCGCGAATTTTCTGGCCAAATACAATGGCGGTAGCGGAGTGTTGCTGGGCGGCGTGCCGGGAGTTTTACCCGGACTCGTCGTTGTGGTCGGAGGCGGGACATCGGGCGTCAACGCAGCCCGCATGGCCACCGGTCTCGGTGCGGACGTAACGATACTCGACGTGGATCTTGAACGTCTGCGCTACCTGGACTTGGCAATGCCAAACGCGAATACGCTTTATTCGAGCGAGGCGAACTTGCACGAGCTGATGGCAGAGTGCGATCTGCTGATTGGCGCTGTGCTCTTGCCTGGTGCGAAGGCGCCGAAGCTGATCACGCGCGCGATGCTGCGGAAGATGAAGCGCGGCAGTGTCCTGGTCGATATCTCCATTGATCAGGGCGGCTGCGCGGAGACATCGCGACCAACGACACATCTCGATCCAGTTTACGTCGAAGAACGGGTTACGCATTATTGCGTGGCAAACATGCCTGCAGCGTACGCGCGCACTGCTACGCAGGCCCTTACTAATGTAACCTATCGCTATGTGGAATTACTCGCCGACTTTGGCCTCGAGGGCGCATGCAAAGAACAACCGGCGCTGATCGGCGGCATCAACACCCGCGATGGGCGGCTCACTTGTCGCGCAGTAGCGGAAGCGCATGGCCTCAAATACGAGGCTCCGTTCTAAACCAACGCTCATCAAACACCTCGCACTGAAAAATAAATTGCAATGCCGCCGAAAAACTGCCTTGCTCCAATTATTCAATTACAGCAATGTGCCGCTTCCAACTAGCACTATGAAAAAATACATCTGCATTCTGGCCAGTGCTGCACTCCTCGCGGCGTGCGAGCAAAAGACCGAGACAACCGAACCGGCGGCAAGTCCAACGCCCACGACTCCGCCGCCCGCAGCGACTGGAGTAAGCAGTCCGGCTACAACCACTGAATCTCCCGCTGGAACAACTGAATCGCCGGCCGAGTCACCACCCAGCCAGTAAAGTCTCGGCAGTCCTTTCTCTGAGAAGTCTTCTCGCGGGCGTCTCCGGGAGAAGACTTCTGTTGTACGCTTGCACCACTTCCGAAATTGCGCTGCCTATCGGGTAGCACCATCGAAAACGACATGGCGCCAGCAGGTTCCTTCTCTTTTCCAAAAGACCGGCGCCTGACGCGGGCCTCAGAATATGAGCGCGCGAAACGAGACGGATTTACGCGACGCGGCAAACTGCTAATGCTCAACGTCGTACCAATCGAGAATTCTGGCCCCTGCCGCGCAGGCTTTGTAACTTCACGTCGCATTGGAGGCGCTGTTGTTCGCAATCGTGTTCGGCGCCGTCTGCGAGAAATTGTGCGCCAGCACCAGCACGAATTGCGAGAGGGTTTTTGGATTGTGCTCGTTGCCAGACGCGATGCCGCGGACGTGAACTATGGCGCGCTGGAACATGAATGGTTGCGTCTCGCGAAGCGCGCTTCTATCCTGCTTTGATGCTCGGACTGGTTCGTTTTTTGATTCGCATTTATCAGTGTACGCTCTCGCCGTTGCTCCGGTTGCTGTGCGGTCCCAATTCCGGCTGCCGATTTATGCCGACTTGTTCGGCATATTTTTTGGAAGCAGTCGAGACCTATGGCATTCTTTATGGAAGCTGGCTCGGTTTGAAGCGCCTCGCCCGATGTCAACCGTGGGGCGGATGTGGGTATGACCCCGTACCTAGCGGCAAAAATCGGACATCTAGGATCGACTCTCTCGAATCGGCAATAACCATCGCGCCGAAGCGCGCTGAATAGGCTGCCAGCGCGATTTACGATTTATGGATCGAACTGCCTGGATTGTCGTTGCCCTTTGCGTGATCGGACTCGTCCTGTGGGAAATCTACTTGGCAAAACAGATGGGCCTGAAACCCAGTCCAGTCGGTGGTGCGCGGGGACAAACTTCTCCTAGGCCAACTCCGGCAATTCTCGCGCCTTCGCCATCGCCGACTCCCGTAGCCGAAGCTGCACCAAGCACTCGTGAGCCAGTTCCGAGCTTTGCGGAGAAGATCGAAACGTTACGCAATTCAGACGTCGAACTGCGCCTGACAAACCGCGGTGGTGGAATTAAGGAAGCGGTCCTGCTCAGGCAAGTAGCTGAGAAAGGACAACCAGTCGTCTTGAATTCAGCGCAGAGTCCGCCAATCGGCGCTATTGTCGAGCAACCATCCACGTCGGCGCTCGCCGAGTTTACTGCATCTACGGAATTGGATTCCGCTGTGCAATTTGAGCACACGACTGCCGAACAAGTCGTTATCCGGAAAAGGTTCTTCTTCGAAAAATCTCCCGAGAACAAAGACAACTACGTGATCGAAATGGATGTTGATCTCGAAAACCGTGGAAACAAGCCATACCAAAGCGGTGGTTATTTTGTAGCGCTCGGTTCCGCGGCCCCGATTCATCCGAGGGATTATCCTTCGTACACGCGTCTGGTTTGGTGCATCGACGGAAGAGCGAAGGGAATTGACGTCGGTTGGTTCGGAAGCAGTGGTGGTTTTCTCGGTCTGGGACAGCGCCCTGCTCGCCCATACTATCAGGAGAGCATCGCTGGCGCGGAATGGGTTGCGGTGAGCAATCAGTTTTTTACTACGCTAATGGCGCCGCTCACTGCCAAGGCAACGGCCGTTTGGGGCCGGCGTTTCGATATCGAATACTCGCCGGACCAAAAGCTGCTGGCCATCGAGGGCGCACTTGGGATGCCGGGATTTCAATTGGAGCCCGGCAAAACATACAGCGCGCGTTTTGAAATCTACGCTGGTCCGAAACTTTATCATCGGCTTGCGCAGCTTCCGCACAATGAAGCCGAGGTCATGGACTTCGGGATGTTCAAGATAGTCTGCCAGTTGCTGCTCAATTTCATGAACCTCCTGCACAGTTGGCTGCACGACTATGGTCTGGCGATTTTAGCCCTCACCACGATCATCAAACTCACGCTTTGGCCAATTCAAAATAAAGCCAACCGCTCCATGCGTCAGATGGCTGCGCTATCGCCAAAAATCCAGGAGCTGCGCGATAAATACAAAGATGATCCAACTCGGATGAACCAGGAGGTGATGAAACTCTACAAGCAATACGGCATTAATCCGGTCGGCGGCTGTTTGCCCATGATGATTCAAATTCCGATCTTCTTCGGTCTTTTCAAAATGCTTGGCCAGGCTGTGGAATTGCGAAATGCAAAGTTTCTTTGGGTAAAAGACCTTTCTCAGCCGGACACCGTAGCGCATCTGCCCTTGCTCGGTTGGCCGATTAATATCATTCCGCTGTGCATGGCTGCGACGCAGATTTGGCTCATGGCGATGACGCCAAAGACAGGCGATCCCACGCAGCGGCGCATCGCGATGTTCATGCCGCTGATCTTTCTATTTATCTGTTACAATTTTGCCGCAGCTCTGGCATTATATTACACTGCACAAAACCTTTTCAGCATCTTGCAATTTTATCAGAACAGACGACAACCCATGCCAACGCTCGAAAAAGTTGCGCCCGCCGCAAAACGAAAACGATGATGACTCCGAAAGATCTGCTCGACACCATGCTCGGTTATCTCGGCTTTGTTGTGCAAATCGAGGAGACGCCTCATCGGACGCAACGGCGAGACGCTCGAAGCCATCCAGTTTTTGCTTAACCGGCTATTGCAAGCGAAAGACAAAGACGCTGAAAAAGTCATCGTTGATTGCGAACACTATCGGTCCATGCGCGAGGATCGCATTGTGCAACGTGTACGTGAATTGGCTGACCGAGTGCGCATCACGGGCCGTGCCCTTCAGCTTGAACCTATGAATTCTTATGAGCGGCGTCTCGTCCACAATGCTTTCAAAGACGATCCCGAAGTTGCGACTTGGAGTCCATCCGACTCGGCGCGGATTAAGCAGATCACTCTAATTAAACGCCAGCCAAAGAGAGAGACAGCCTCCCAAGGAAAGGCGATTTCCTAACCGCTTTTGATTTCGACGTTGGATGTTCGGCGTTGAGCGTTGGGCGTTTGTGGATTAAGCCGTGCTACATCCGTTCCGCTGCCCGCGCGCACTTCCGGTCGCCAGCGGAACTTTTGCAGAATCGGATTCGGTTTTTCCTCGACAGCGTCAGCGATGATTTCGCCAAGCACCGGGGCGAACTTAAACCCATGCCCACAATCGCCCGCAGCAATTATTAATCCTTGGCGCTCCGGATCGCGCGCGATCCAAAAATGCCCATCGTGCGTATCGCAATACATGCAGACGCGCGAGTAAACAATCGGCGCATTGAACAGCGCCGGGAACGTGGATGATAGAAACTCGCGCAAATTCTTTTCGTCTTCGGGAGTAACAGCGCGCTCCGGAGATTCCGGTGACATCTCCCGCCCGTGACCGTGATTTGCGACCTTCACTACGCCATCGCGATCAATTGGAAATCCGTAGTAACCGGTGGTTGTAATGTCCGCGCCGAAAACCGGAAAACGCTCGGGCGCGAATAGCTCAGGTTGCCGGGGCTTCAGGTGAAAGACCGGCTGGCCGCTGGCACGAAAGAATTTTTTTGTAAAAGGCAGCAGATACGGCGTCCACGCACCCACCGCCATTACAACAAAATCACCAGCAATCCGTTTTCCGCCATCCAGTGCGATTTCGCTGACACCATAATCTTCCTCATGCAACTGTGAAAACCTGACGCCCTCACGGAGCTCAATGTCCAGCGATTTGGCGCGCTCAATTAACGTTGCAACGACACGGCCGCTTTCCGCGTAGCCGGCTTCCAGCTCCAGAACCCCATCTCGATAAAGTTCCGGATTCCATGCCGGAAAACGCTTCCAGAGTCGCGCCGAGTTCATGCGTTCGACCTTATGTCCGCGGCGTTTTAATGTTTTGAAGCTTTCATGTTCGAAATCGCCCGGCTTCAGTTCCCGTCGGCGCACGAACATTACGCCCACCTCGTGATAAAACTGCGTGCCGAATTCTTGATTCCATTTGCGCCATAGTTCGATCGAGCGTGTAGCTAGATCGGTGTAGTCCTCGTCTGCGCCGTAGGCCGCGCGAACTGCTTTGCTAATGTCCGTTGACGCTGCAAGTGGATGCGGCAGCGGCCCGGGATCCACCAGCACCACATTGTGACCGCGTTTCTTTAATTCGATCGCCGCGGTAACTCCATTAATGCCCGCGCCAACAACGATGATTCTCGACATGTTAGAACAGCGCACGTTGTAGCGGCGTTTGTGTCAAGCGCCGATGCTGGCTAAACCGCTATTCGCAGCGCGCGTTCCCGTTCGAGTAGGGTCGGATGCGAATAATAAAAGCAGCTGTAAAGCGGATGCGGGTTGAGATTGCTCAGATTTTTTTCGCTCAATTTGCGTAGCGCTTGAATGAGCGACTGCGCCTCTCTCATTGTTGCACGCGCGAATGCATCCGCCTCGTATTCAAAACGGCGCGACAAGATGTGAATGAACGGCGAAAGCCAGAAGCTTATCGTCCCTGCCAGCAGCCCAAACAGCAGCATCGCAACGACCACATTCCCGGCGGCAAAGCCTCCCTGATGCTCGAAACCAAACGCGCGATAGAACCATTCCTGACGCGCCAGCGACGCGATCGCGGCAAACGCCACAAACACGCCAGCGATGGAAAATCCGAGCAACTTCACTACGTGGCGCTTTTTATAATGGCCAATTTCATGCGCGAGCACGGATTCCAGTTCCGGCTCGCTGAGCTGCGCGATGAGTGTGTCGAAGAGGACGATTTTTCGAAAACGTCCGAACCCTGTGAAGAACGCATTGGAGTGGCGCGATCGTTTGCTGCCGTCCATCACGTCGATGCTGCGCGTGGGAAAACCGGTGCGCTGCGCCAGTGCGAAAAGGCGCTGGCGCAATGCTCCTTCCGATAGGGGCGTGAATTTGTTGAAAAGCGGCATGATGATCGCCGGGGCGATGAGTAGTAGCAGCAATTGAAACGCGATGACAACCGCCGCGGCCCAGAGCCACCAGCTCGCGCCGGTCCACTCGATCAGTTTCAATACCAGTGCCAGCAGTGGATACCCGAGCAGTACCGCGAGCAGAAATCCTTTTACACGATCGAGCACCCACGTCTTCATCGTCGTGGTGTTGAAACCGAATCGCTCTTCCAGTTTGAATTGCGCGTACCAGGCGAACGGCAATGCGAGAATGCTCAACCCGATGCCTATAAAGAAGAGGAAACCAGCCATCGCCCAGATCGATGTGGCGAAGGTCACGGTGAACCTTCCAAATGCCCATGGCAACACGCCGCTGAAAAGCACTGCGATGAGCACCACGACATCGAACACGCCGGTGATGTCTGCAAAGTGACTCTTGGCCAGCGTGTAATCAACCGAGCGGCGATACGTCGCCTTATCAATGATTCCGCGAAATGCAGGCGGCAGTTCATTCGCGTGCGCCCGCACGTGGTGTTGGTTCAATCGGCTCAGCCACAGTTCAGCGATCGCGCGCGCGAGAATCAGAACCAAAGCAACGATGGCGAACGGCTGCATGAAAGGATCCTGTTTCTGCGCCCTTTCGTCATCGGTTCGCTAAGAGCTTCCGATAGTATCGATACCAATCGCTCTGAAAGCGTTCAGTCGGATCGTACTTTCTTTTTAGTTCCAGAAACTCTTTGAACTGCGGGTAGCACGCTGTGACTTGGTCTCGTTTCGCGAATTTATGATAGGTTAAGTAATAACTTCCGCCGCGAGCTGTGGCTAAATCAATTAACCCGCGAAATGAACGCGCAGACGCTTCGATGCCGACTGGTGTATGAAGGGTAAGCAAATTGAAGATGATGCATGCGTAAGGTTCTTTGGCCCAAGCCAAGAAGCTCTCATCGTCTTTTTCGATTAGTCGGACGGTACCGTAGATGACGATTGTGCGTTTCGAGCGCAACAGCTCTGCTGCCTGCGCCAGAAAACTGGGGAGATTCCGTCGCGGAACGTAGATTTCGGTAATGATGAGGCTTGATTCTTGTCCTCCGATTTCGTCGCGGATCTTCTGCGCGTAATTTGGCAGGTAGGCACTAAGTTGATTTGTGTCGGACCAGTAAGTCTGTCCGTTTGTTGAGAGATAGTAATCGCTGTAACGCTTGAAAGCCTTTCCGCGGTCAGTGTAAGCAAGCCGCAAGAGATCCAGCCAGTCATCATTGCTTAACTCTTTTTTGGCGACAACCGGCTCGTGTTCGTCTATAGGCTCATAACAGGAAAACACTCCGCGCTGGAGGAAATCCGGTGACTTTTCGTCCACTGAAAATTGAAAATCCCCGTAAAGAAACTTCGCGGCTATCCGTTCTTCAAACCGCTTGGGCAAATCGTCCGCGCGAATTATCTCCACGACACGTCGCAATTTTTGTCGGGGAACAAGTCGAAGCGTTACACTGCTGATTAACCCGAAAAGGCCGTAGCCGCCGATTGCCAGTCGGAACAATTGATTGTTCTCATCGCGTGAACAGTGAATCGATTTCGCATCGACATTGATCAAGTTGAATGATTCGATGTTTGAAATCAGCGGCTTCATTGCCAACCCGCGCCCGTGCACGTTGGACGAGAGGCTTCCGCCGAGCGTGAATGTGTCGGCGCCGGTTTGTTTTTGAGCAATACCCCATTGCTTTCCTCTGTCCCCTTGGGCGTCCAGATAAGTGCGAATCAATTTCGGCCATTGGATGCCTGCTTCCGCTTCGATCAAGCCACGCTCTTGATCGAAAGAAATCACCCGGTCAAGCGAGCGCGTGTCGATGCAAATGCTGTCGGTTGCAAATTGCTGGCCACCCATCGAATGACGGCAGCCCGACACAGAAATGGGCAAGCCTTTTTGCGACGCAGAATGCACAATCTCCGCAAGTTCGTCTCTCGTCCGCGGCTTCAAAAGTTCGCGGACACGAGTGCGATTGAGCTGCGAATGAACATCATTGACCCAAATCTCTCGCTCGCGCGCCGTTAGAATGCGCGGCGCAAGTGCGAAAAGTGCCGCGGTGCGTATGAATTCGCGCCGAGTCAGCATGTGAAACGTTAATCGAACGAGTTAAATCTCAGCCAGGCAAATTACTTCGCC
>WNGD01008272.1_pt1 | contig 17840 bp, 22 predicted proteins | sample 5400671 | NCBI WGS metagenome assembly WNGD01 (sample SAMN13153369, study PRJNA577476) | soil metagenome | isolation source: 40 cm soil or saprolite under grassland replicate 2 | place: USA:California | collected 2016-06-15
CTCGAGACGCTGCCACCCGCCGAACGGGTCGCGTTCGTGCTGCACGACATGTTCGATCTACCATTCGACGAGATCGCGCCGATCGTGGGCCGCTCGCCGACCGCGGCGCGGCAGCTGGCGAGCCGCGCGCGCCGCCGGGTGCAGGGCGCGGCCACCCCCCCGGCTCCCGACGCCGATCGCTCCCGTCAGCGGGCGATCGTCGACGCCTTCCTCGCCGCCTCGCGCGGCGGTGACTTCGCCGCGCTGCTCGCCGTGCTCGATCCGGACGTCGTGCTCCGCGCCGACGCGGCGGCCGTGCGCCTGGGCGCGGCGGCGGAAGTCCGCGGCGCGGCCGCCGTCGCCGAGACCTTCAAGGGACGGGCCCGGGTCGCGCAAGCGGCGCTGGTGAATGGCGCGGTGGGGGCGGTGTGGGCGGCGGGCGGGCGGCCGCGCGTGGTATTTGCGTTCACGATCACGCACGGGAAGATCGTCGCGATCGACCTGCTCGCCGACCCGGAACGGCTCGGCCGGCTGGAGGTGAAAGTGCTCTAGCCGGCGGCGCGCGTCTACGCCCCCACAGCGGCCGGCGCCGGACCCGCATCCACCAGTTGCTTCGTGACGGGGTCCACGCGGAAGTTCAGCCCTTCGAGAGTGCGCGAGCCCAACAACACGAGGTCGCCGGGCTCTCCGAACACGACGTCGTCGGTGGTACGCTTGCCGGCAACGTGGAGGAACGCGGGCCCGGTCCACCGCTCGAGGATCGTCCCGTCGGCTTGGCGGAAGCGCGATTTGTCGTACCGCTCGATGCCGAGGGACTCGAGAACCCGGGCCGGAACCCATGACAATTCCGCCCCAGTGTCCACGAGCACGGACCTGAGCGTTCGCCGCTCGCCCGGCCGGGCGGGGTTCTCAATCTCGACGTCCACGCGGAAGCTTCCCATGTCGTCGGGCATAGTAACTCCTGAGATCTCGCCAGGTAGTATCATATCATTGCGGAGAGTATCAATGTCAGCCGAGCGGACCGAAGCGCTTGAGCGCGCGCTCGTGCGCTTTGCGCCGCTCCTCCTCGCGATTGCGCGGCGGCGCGTTGATCTCCAAGGAGTGAATCAACCGGTGGGCGGCCGCCGTCACTTCGTCCACCGCCCGATCGAACACCGCGGCGTTGGCCTGGGAGGGCCGCGCCGTGCCGCTCAACTTGCGGACGAACTGCAGCGCCGACGCCCGGATCTCGTCGTCGGTCGCGGGGGGTGCAAAGTTGGCGAGGGTCTTTATGTTACGGCACATGCTTGAGGCTCCACCGAGGGGTCTCGAGACAACATAACGAGCTTCACAAGGAGTAGGCCATGAGTGGTGTGCGGGTACTGGTCGGCACGCGCAAGGGAGCGTTCATGCTGACGGCGGACGGCAAGCGTAGCCGCTGGGACGTGAGCGGCCCGCACTTCGCGGGCTGGGAGATCTATCACATGAAGGGATCCCCCGCCGATCCCGATCGCATCTATGCGTCGCAGACCAGCGGATGGTTCGGCCAGGTGATCCAACGCTCGTGCGACGGGGGCAAGATGTGGGAGACGCCCGGCGGCGGCGTGACGACGGCGCCCGGCCAGATGCCCAAAGGCGAGAGCAACAAGTTCGTCTACGACGCTGCGCCGCCGACGGGCAAACCGCTCACCACCCACCAGTGGTACGACGGCACGCAGCACCCCTGGGAGTTCAAGCGCGTCTGGCATCTCGAGCCGTCCCTCACCGATCCGGACACGGTCTACGCCGGCGTGGAAGACGCGGCGTTGTTTCGCTCCAGCGACGGCGGCACGACGTGGCAGGAGCTGGCCGGGCTGCGCGGCCACGGCACCGGGCCCAAGTGGCAGCCGGGGGCGGGCGGCATGTGCCTGCACACGATCCTGCTCGATCCCAAGAACCCCAAGCGCATTTACATCGCCATCTCGGCGGCGGGCGCGTTCCGCACCGACGACGGCGGCACGACGTGGCGGCCGATCAACCGCGGCCTGCACTCCCAGTACATCCCCGAGCCCAGCGCCGAGGTGGGCCACTGCGTGCACCGCATCGCGCTGCACCCGTCGCGCCCCAACGTGCTGTTCATGCAGAAGCACTGGGACGTCATGCGCTCGGACGACGGCGGCGATTCGTGGCGGGAGGTGAGCGGCAATCTGCCCACCGACTTCGGGTTCGTGATCGACGTGCACGCCCACGAGCCGGAGACCGTGTACGTCGTGCCCATCAAGAGCGACGGCGAGCACTACCCGCCGGAGGGCAAGCTGCGCGTGTACCGCAGCCGCAAGGGCGGCAACGAGTGGGAGGCGCTCACCAAAGGGCTGCCGCAGCGCGACTGCTACGTCAACGTGCTGCGCGACGCGATGTGCGTCGACACGCTCGACCCGTGCGGCGTGTACTTCGGCACCACGGGCGGCCAGGTGTACGCCTCGGCCGACGGCGGCGACAGCTGGACGCCGATCGTCCGCGATCTGCCGGCCGTGCTGGCGGTCGAGGTGCAGGCGTTGCCATGATTCGCGTGGTGCTGCCGCCGCACCTGCGGACGCTGGCGAAAGTCGCGGGAGAGGTGACGGTGGAGGTTTCGGATCGCGGGCCGCTCACGCGGGCGGCGGTGCTCGACGCGCTCGAGACTCGCTATCCGATGTTGCGTGGCACGATCCGCGACCACGTCACCGCAGAGCGCCGGCCGTTCCTGCGGTTTTTCGCGTGCGCGCGGGATCTGACGCACGAGCCGCCGGACGCGCCGTTGCCCGACGCGGTGGCGTCGGGCGCGGAGCCGTTTCTGGTGATCGGCGCGATCGCAGGGGGGTAGCCGCACCCCCTGAACCGACGGTCGTCCTTCGTCTCCCCTCTCCCGAAGAGCTTGCCCCGAGCGCAGCAGGCGGTCAGCGCCATCCAAGCTGCACCGCCGAATTCGTAGACTCGAGGCAACACGCTTGCGTCCCACGAGGTGGGGGTGACCTTTATAGGCGAACATGGGACGGTACTCGATCGAGAGCACGGTCTGGACCCTCGCCGTGATGACGCTGGCCGCTGGCTGCGGCGGCAAGGAGCCGTCGGGGCCACCACCGGCGCCCACACAGCTCGCGTTCACGGTCCAGCCAGGCCAGACGCTACGTGATTCGGCCATTGCGCCGGCGGTGCAAGTCGAGGTGCGGGACGCCTCCGGTACGCGCATCGCCGGCGCGACGAACACGGTGACGCTCACCTTGGGAGCGAACCCGGCCGGCGCCACGCTTGCGGGAACGACGACCGTCGCGGCCGTGGATGGAGTGGCCACGTTTGGGGACCTGCGTCTCACCGAACGGGGGCGTGGCTATACGCTCGTCGCCACCTCGGGATCGCTGACGCCTGCCACCGGCTCGGGATTCAACATTGTGCTGCCACTGCCCCTGTATGTGGTTCAGCCGGGAACCAACCACACCTGTGCGGTCGTCGGTTATGGGGTCTATTGCTGGGGACACAACGCGAACGGCGAGCTGGGAGACGGCACGCTGACATCCAACGCGCTCCCCGTTCGCGTACCGTTTGACCCACCCCACGCGAGCTTCGCTCGCCTTGCCCTGGGCGAGAGCCATACCTGCGCGACGACTTCCGTGGCCGACCTGTACTGCTGGGGATCCGATTCTTCCGGGCAGCTCGGGATCAAGAGCCAGAACGATCGGCGTGTTTCGCCGACCCTCGTCACTGGCGGCATTGGGTTTTTCTGGGTGGCCGCGGGCCGCGCCCACACGTGCGCCGTCGGAGTCCCCGTCTCGGACTCCACCTACGTCTATTGCTGGGGGGCGAACGATCACGGCCAAGTCGGCGACAGCACAAACGTGCAGCGGACTGCGCCGGTAGCGGTTGCCGGAGGAATCTCCTTCGCGGTCGTGACGGCAGGGACGAACCATACCTGCGCGATCGCGACCGCTACGGGCAGGACGTATTGCTGGGGTGACAACACGTTCGGACAGGTGGGTGATAGCTCGACGACTGCGCGGAATAGTCCCATGCCGGTCGCGGGAGCGCACACGTTCATCGAGATCAGCGCCGGCGGCAATCACACGTGCGGCGTGACGGGCGCTCTCGAGGTGTATTGCTGGGGCGAGAACGCGGACGGCCAGCTCGGCGATGGCACGACGACACAGCGCACGGCCCCCGTCTTGGTCACGGGCGGCGTGAGCTTCACGCGGATCTTCGTGGGGGGTCAATTCAGTTGCGCGGAAGCGAACAACGAGGCGCTGCATTGCTGGGGGAGAAACCTCGAGGGCGAGCTCGGGATCGGGACGTTCAACAGTGTTCTCACGCCGCAGCCGGCCGGCAGCAACGTTAGTCCGGGCGTCACCGGCGGGGACCGACACGCGTGCGCAACGGCGCTTGGTCAGGTTGCCTACTGCTGGGGTTCGAACACCTTCGGTCAGCTCGGGGACGGCACGACCACCACCCGGCCCAGTCCGGTCGTGATCGTCTATTGAGTTTGGGGCGTGGCGGTTTTCGAAGATCAAGGCTTAGCGGTGCGGGCGCGAGCACTCTAGTTCTCCCGCTACGTCCCCGGGAGGCACGGCGGTTTTCACTCTGCCTCGAGCCGCGGAGGTGACCCGTGTTCGCACGTGCTGCCGGCATCGCCGGCGTTGCCGCGCTGATCCTTGCCTGTGGCGGCCCTGCCACGTCCCCGTTCTTTCTCTGGCGCATGCGGCCCGGCATGCCGCTCGATAGCGTCGAACGGTTGGTCCTTTTCCACGCCGACCTGCGCCAGAGCGCGGAGGTGTGGGAGCGGTGCGAGCCATTGGGCTCCGGCGCGCGGCGGTGCGAGCGCGCGCTCGCCGAGCCCTGGGGCCGACTGCAAGTCGTCGTGACTTCCGACGGGAAAGTGCCGTATCTGGCGTTCGCCCCGGCGACCCCACGGGAGACGAGCGTCGACGATTCTATCCAGGTCATGTCGCGGCAATGGGGCCGGGCGAAGGGGGTGCGGCTGGACCCGCATGATGTCAGCGAGTCGAATCCTTGGGGGGTCATGGAAATGCGGAACGGCCGGTGGCGGGCGTTCTTGACGTTCGACGGCAAGAGGTGCCAGGACTCGGCCCGTTTCTGCACGTCGCTCATTCAACTGGTCGATTGGCGCGCCGGCCGGCAATACGCGGACATGTCCGTGCCGCACTGACCCTGCACCGTCGTCCTTCGTCTCCCCTCTCCCGAAGAGCCTGCCCCGAGCGCAGCGAGGGGGAGAGGGGATCAAGGGGTGAGGACGGCGGCCGGCGCGGGACCCGCGTCCACCAATCGTTTGGTCACAGGCTCGACGCGGAAGTTGAGCCCTTCGAGGCTGCGCGAGCCGAACAACACGAGATCCGCTGGTTCGCCGAAGACCACTTCATCCCCCGCCCGCTTTCCCGCTACGGAGATGACCACCGTACCGGTCCAGCGCTCGAGAATGGTCCCGTCTGCCTGACGAAACCGCCACAGGTTGTTCCGCTTGACCCCCAACGCTTCGAGAACTTCAGCGGGAAACCACGACAACTCCGCGCCGGTGTCCACCAGGACGGACCTGAGCGTTCGCCTCTCGCCCGGCCGGGCGGGGTTCTCGATCTCGACGTCCACGCGGAAGCTTCCCATGTCCTCGGTCATAATCGCTCCTCATGGCTTGCCGAGTAGTACCTTATTGCTGCAGTGGGTGTCAATATACGGCGAGGAGCCATGGCCCAACTTCGTGTTTCCCTGCCTGTCGTGAGCGTGCTCATCCTCACAGCTGCCGGCGTGCTCGCCTGGCGCGTCCGGGCGGTGCGCCGCTCGCCGACCCATTCGCTGGAGCAGCTGGCCAAGGCCGTCCATGCGAAGGACCGGCGTGCCGCGGAGCGGTATATCGACGTGCACCGCGTCGCCGAGTCGGTGGTGGACGACGCCATCGCGGCCGCGGCATCACAGGGAGCAACGGACACCGCGGGGGTGAAGCCATCGCTCGTCACCACCCTCGAACAGACGCTGTGGGAGGCGCTGACCGAATCGCCGGGTGCCGCAGCCGGCGGTCCCTGGGACGCGCGCGCCTGGAGCGAGCGCTATCAGGGCATCGAGGACGTGCAGGAGCGCGGTGACCGGGCCCGGGTGGGCGTGCGTCTGCGGCTCGAGGAGTCGGACGCTGCCGGCGTCGTGCATCTCAGCCTCGAGCGCGTTGATGGATACTGGCGCCTGGTCGCGGTGGAGGACCTCGCCCGGCTCGCGCAGCCCGCGGTCGCGCGGACCAACGAGCGGGCGTCCGAAGCCGCCATGAAGTCCGACCTGCGCAATCTCGTGACGGCCGAGGAGATGTATCGCGCCGACCACGGCACGTACACCACGGCGCTGCAGGCGTTGACGTTCGACGTAAGTACCGGCGGGACGGTCGCAATCACCGCGGCGACGCGCGACGGCTGGAGCGCCGTGGCTCGGCACGAGGGGACAGCGACCGTCTGTCGCATCGCCATCGGGAATGGGATCCTACGAGGAAGCCCGGAAGCGCAGCCACAGTGTTCGCCGTGAGCGACCGGCCTCCGCCGAGGCGTCAGTCGCTCGTCATGATGAATAGCGGCGCGCCGTCGAAGTCGTAGATCGGCCGCAGCCGATCGGTGTTGTAATACTTCGCGACGTCCACGACCTTTTTCTCCGAGGTCACGCTCGCGAGCGGGACACTGTCGTAAAAGCCGCGGTGGATGCTGACCAGGCGGCCGTATTGCTTCTGCCTGATGAGATCGAGCGCGAGATTGCCGAACGCCATCGGCACGATGGAATCGAGCGCGTCCGGATCGCCGGAGCGCACGAGATAGCCGAGCCGCTGGTTCACGACGTCGATACGCCGGCCGTGGTTGTACTTTGCCGACGATTCCTTCAGGGCCGCGCCGATCCGGTCGGCGATCCCGCCTAGCTTGCGGTGGCCGTACATGTCGGTTTCCTCACCCTCGAAGCTCATCCCGTCGTGCGAGGACAGACGCGCCCCTTCCGACGCGAGCACCACGGAATACCGGCTCGGGTTCTTGTTGCGATCGAGGGTCAGCAGCTCCGCCAGCCGCTCGACGTCGACCGGGTGCTCGGGGATCACGCAGCGATCGGCGGCCCCCGCCATCGTCGGCAGCAGCGACGTGAAGCCGGCGTACCGCCCGAACACCTCGATCACAAGGAAGCGCTCGTGCGAGCCCGCCGAGGTGCGGAGCCGGTGTGTCAGCTCGATGGTGCGCGTCACGCAGGTGCTGAAGCCGATGCAGTAGTCCGTGCCGTAGACGTCGTTGTCCATCGTCTTCGGGATCGCGACGACGTTCACCCCCTCGTCGTGCAGGCGCTTGGCGTAGCTGAGGGTGTCGTCCCCGCCGATGGGGATCAACACGTCCACGCCGATGTGCTCGAGGTTCTGGAGCACGTCCTTGGTGATGTCGTTGATCGGCTGGTCGTAGCCCCCCCCGGTCAGGTGCGCCGGCAGCCGCTCGCGCGGCAGATGGCTCGGCCGGACGCGCGACGTGTGGAGGAACGTGCCGCCGGTGCGACCGGCGCGGTTGACGATCGCCTCGGTGAGCGGCAGCACCTGCTCGCTATTGTCCACTTTCGGCTCGCGCACGTAATCGACCAGCCCGCCCCACCCGTGGCGGATGCCGACCACGCTATAGCCGTCGCGCAGCGCACGGATCGTAATCGCCCGGATGGCCGGATTCAGCCCGGGGACGTCCCCGCCGCCGGTGAGAATCGCGATCGTGCCGGTGCCCATGCGTGCGCTCCCCCCCTTTCGAGGCCGCCCTCGCGCCCCCGGCGGCTCGCAGATAAATAGGGGCTATGGGATGCTGGCGGGCAACCGGGCTGCCCGACGCACCCGACTCCCGGGAGGGGTGTCTCATGGAAGTGATCATTCAACGCGACTACGAGCAGATGAGCGAGACCGCGGCGCAGGTCGTCGCCGACGTGCTCAACACCAAGCCCAACGCCGTGCTCGGCATGGCGACCGGGTCCACGCCCCTGGGCCTGTACCAGGAGCTGGTGCGGCTGCACAAGGCGGAGGGGCTCGACTTCTCCCGGGTGACCACGTTCAACCTCGACGAATACGTGGGCCTGCCGGTGAATCACCCGCAGAGCTACCACCACTTCATGCACGAGCACTTCTTCCAGCACGTGAACATCCCGCGGCAGAATATCAACATCCCGTCGGGCACGACGAGCAACTATCCCGCCTTCTGCCAATGGTACGAGGCGCGCATCGCGGAATGCGGCGGCATCGATCTGCAGATCCTGGGCATCGGCGTTGACGGCCACATCGCCTTCAACGAGCCGGGGAGCTCCCTGAGCTCGCGGACGCGGCTCAAGACGCTGTCCAAACAGACCATCGACGACAACGCGCGCTTCTTCGAGCGGCGGGAGCTGGTGCCGATCTACGCGATCACGATGGGCGTCGGGACCATCCTCGACGCCCGCAAGCTCGTGCTGGTGGCGAGCGGGAAGGCCAAGGCGAAGGCGATCGCCCAGACCGTCGAAGGCCCGGTCACGAGCATGGTGACGGCGAGCGCCATCCAGCTGCACCGGGATGCGATCGTGCTCGCCGACGCGGCGGCCGCCGCGGACCTGACGATGCGCGACTACTACGAGTTCATCTACGCGGCCAAGCCCGCCGCGCCGAGGCCCCGCTGACCGATCGTCCGATCATCCGCGTCCAGCACGTCGTCAAGTCGTTCGGGACGGTCACGGCGGTCAACGACGTCTCCTTCGACGTGCGCCCCGGCGAGAGCTTCGCGTTCCTCGGTCCCAACGGCGCCGGCAAGACCACCACCATCAAGATGCTCACGACCCTGCTGCACCCCACGAGCGGCTCCCTCGAGCTCGACGGGCTCGATCCCACCACGCATCGGACGGAGGTGCGGCGGCGCATCGGCGTCGTGTTCCAGGATCCGAGTCTCGACAGCGAGCTGACGGCGTGGGAAAACATGGATATCCACGGCGTGCTGTACCATGTGCCGCGCCAGGCCAGGCGGGAGCGGTGTGAAGTCCTGCTGCGGATGTTCGAGCTGTGGGAGCGGCGGGCGGATCTCGTGAAAACGTTCTCGGGCGGGATGAAGCGGCGCCTCGAGATCGCCCGCGGGCTGCTGCACACGCCGAAGGTCCTGTTTCTGGACGAGCCGACGCTCGGCCTCGATCCGCAGAGCCGCAATCAGATGTGGACCCACGTGCGGAAGCTGAAGGCCACCGAAGGCGTGACCGTGTTCCTCACCACCCACTACATGGACGAAGCGGATCGTGTGGCGGATCGCATCGCGGTGATCGACCACGGGCGGCTCGTCGCGACGGGCTCGGCCGCGGAGCTGAAGCAGCAGACCGGCACCGATTCGCTGGAAGCGGCCTTCCTCGCGCTCACCGGCACGACCATCCGCGACGAGAGCGCCACGGCCGCCGACCAGATGCGCCAGGTCGCCCGCGTGTGGAGGCGATGAGCGCATGACCGTCGTGGGCATTCTCTGGCTGCGGGAAGTGAAGAAGTATCTGCGCTCGCGCGTCCAGATGGTGGCATCGCTCGGCGGCCCGCTCATGTACCTGGGCGTGCTCGGGTTCGGCTTGGGGCCGGTGTTTCAGCGCGCGGGCCAGGGCAGCTACCTCCAGTTCATGGCGCCCGGCGTGATCGGCATGACCGTGCTGTTCACCGCCATGTTCTCGGGGATCGCCATGCTGTGGGACCGCCAGTTCGGGTTCTTGAAGGAGACCCTGGTGTAAGCGTCCTCGCCGTGCCGGTCGCGTTTCTCTTGATCGCGCTGATCGCCGTAGTGTTCGCGGCGCTCGCGACCGCGATCGGATCGACCATCAAGGAGATGCAGGGCTTCCAGATGGTGATGAACTTCCTGGTGATGCCGCTATTCTTTCTCTCCGGGGCCCTCTATCCGCTGGTGGGGCTGCCGTGGGTCCTCGCGGCGCTCACCCGGGTCGATCCGCTCACCTATGGCGTCGACGGGATGCGCGGCCTGCTGATCGGGAGGGGGAGCGCGCACTTCGGCCTCGGGGTCGACGTAGCCGTGCTGCTGGGGGTCGGGGTCGTGTTCGTGGCCGCCGGGGCGTGGCGGTTTTCGAAGATCGAGGCGTAGGGAGCAACCTTTTACGGGGTTCCGTTGTCGAACCGCTAAACAACCGGACCCCACATGCTTCTCGGATTGCCGCTCCTTGCCGCCGTCACGCTCGTCAGCCAGGCTCCTGGTGGCCCACCCCGGCGGCCCGATCCGGCACCGGTCACGCCGAAGGCGGTTACCGCGATACGCGCCGCTCAGTCGCCCACGATCGACGGGCGCGACGACGATGCCGTGTGGCGCGAGGCCACCCCGATCACGGAATTCCTGGAGTGGCGGCCCAGCGAGGGCGGCGCGCCGAAGCTGCCGACCGAAGCGAAGGTCGCCTATGACGCGGGCAATCTCTACGTTTTCGTGCGGTGCTTCGATCCGCACCCCGACAGCATCATCACCCTCCTCGCCCGGCGCGATTACTTCACCCCGTCCGACATGGTGTGGTTGTGGCTCGATTCGTATCACGACCGGCGCAACGGCTTCGAGTTCGGCGTGAACCCCTCGGGGGTGAAGCTCGACGCGCAAATCTACAGTGACGGCAACGAAGACTTCGCGTGGGACGCGGTGTGGGACGTCGCGACGCGCATCGACTCCCTCGGATGGACGGCGGAGTTCCGCATTCCGCTGTCGCAGCTGACGTACCGACGGCAACGCAGCCATACCTTCGGCTTCACGGTCGATCGCGATGTGTACCGCTACGCCCAGCGGGTGAGCTGGCCGCTGTTGCGCCAGTCGCAGGCGGGGTTCGTGTCGCAGTTCGGCGAAATCAATGGGCTGGACGATCTCGAGGCGCCGCGCCGGCTCGAGGCCGCCCCCTATGTCGTGACGAAGAACGTGTCCCAGTTCAACGCCACCGGCATCGGGCGCACCCAGGACGTGACCGTGGGCGGCGATCTGAAATACCGCGTCGCGTCGAACCTGAAGCTCGACGCCACGATCAATCCGGACTTCGGCCAGGTCGAGGCCGACCCCGGGGTGCTCAACCTCACGGCATTCGAGACGTTCTTCCAGGAGCGGCGGCCGTTCTTCGTCCAGGGGGCCGGGACGTTTCAGTTCAACGTCAACTGCACGGCGGTGAACGACTGCAGCACCGGGGAGGGGCTCGTGTACTCCCGGCGCATCGGTCGCGCGCCCGAGCTGGCAAGGGTCTACTCGGATACCACGTCGGCGGCGTTTACGACGATTCTGGGCGCCGCGAAGCTCACCGGGCGGCTGCCCGGAGGCCTGGCGATCGGCGCGCTGGACGCCGTGACCGCGCATGAGATCGGGGTGGGCGGCGTCACGATCGAGCCGACGACCAATTACGGCGTGCTGCGCCTGCGGCAGGACCTGCGGGGCGGCGAGTCGAGCGTGGGCGGCATCATCACCACCGTGAACCGCGGTAATGACGCGTGGAGCACGCCCTTCCTGCACAAGAGCGCGTACGTGGGAGCCCTCGATTTCCGTCACCGGTTCCCGGGCGGCCGCTATGAGCTCTCCGGCTGGTTCGACGTCAGCCGGGTCGCGGGCAGCGCGCAGGCGATCGCCGCGACGCAGCAGGATGCGACGCACTACTACCAGCGGCCCGACGATTTCCGCTTCGACCCGACGCGCACGTCGCTGTCGGGCAACGCGCAGTCCCTGCAGTTCGGCAAGGTGGGCGGCAGCCACCTGCTGTTCCAGTCGAACCTGGAGCGCCGCTCGCCGGGGTTCGAGATCAACGACCTCGGCTACCTGCAGCGTGCCGACCAGATCGCGTGGAGCACGTGGGCCGGCTGGTTCGATCGCCACACGCGCAAGTACTACCAGCGGTTCCAGTGGAACTTCAACTGGTGGCAGTACTGGACGACCGCGGGGCTCCCCGAAGAAAACGCGTTCAATACCAACACGCATACGACCTTCCGCAACACCTGGTCGCTGCACGTTGGCGGGACGATCGGACAGCTGGGGACGACGTATTGCTACGCGTGCGCGCGCGGCGGCCCGGCGGTGCGGCAGGACCCCTATTTCGCCCCGTGGCTCGGCATCAACGGCGACGATCGCAAGCCGATCGTGACGTATCTGTGGTTCAACTGGTTCCGCGGGGACGGCGGGCGGTCGCGCAACTTCAGCTTTTCGCCGCAGGTGGACTTCAAGATCGCGAAGCGCGTGACCGCGGCGCTGTCGCCGAGCTTTTCCCGCCGGCGCAACGACATTCAGTCGCTGGGATCAGCCACGGACACCTTGAGCGTCACGCATTATCTGTTCGCACATCTCGAACAGAGGCAGCTCGCGCTTACGATGCGTATCACCTACCCGTTCAGCCCGAGCATGTCGCTACAGGTGTACGCGCAGCCGTTCATCGCGAAGGGGACGTTCAGCAACGTCCGCGAGCTGTCGGCGAACCCGCGCGCCGCCGACTATGCGAGCCGCTATCAGGCGTACGGCGACACGTCCTACACGAACAATGTCGGGGGATTCAACTTCAAGCAGTTCCGCTCCAACGTCGTGTTCCGGTGGGAGTACCGACCCGGGTCGACGCTGTTCCTCGTCTGGAGTCAGGGTCGCCACGGATTCAACGGCGTCGAGGGCACGCGCAGCTTCGGCGGGGACCTGAACGATCTGTTCGACCTGCGGCCTGACAACAGCTTCCTGGTGAAGTTCTCCTACTGGATCGATCGGTAGGGAGGATTCGGGGGGGGTCACGCCGCCGCGGCGGCAGGTGCACGTCCTGATCCGATTGCGGTGCCGGGTCCCGCGTGGTAAATCACCGCGGCACTCGCACCGAGGCGGCAATGACGACGTTCACGCTGATTCACGTGGTGTTGAGTCTTGTTGGAATCGTCGCGGGACTGGTCGTTGCGGGGGGACTCGTCGCCGGGAGGCGCCTCGACGGCTGGACCGGCACCTTTCTGGTCACCACGGTCGCGACGAACGCCACCGGGTTCGGCTTTCCCTTCGTCACTTTCCTGCCGTCGCACGCCGTCGCCATCATCTCGCTCGTCGTCCTGGCCGTCGTGATCGTCGCGCGCTACGTCAAGCGGCTCGGCGGCGCGTGGCGGGCGATCTACGGCTGGGGCAGCGTGCTGGCGCTGTACCTGAACGTGTTCGTCCTGGTGAACCAGCTGTTCCGGCGGATTCCGGCCCTCGTGGTCGCGGCCCCGAAGCAGATGGAGCCGCCGTTTGTGCTGACGCAGCTCCTCGTCCTCGCTTTGTTCGTGTGGCTGGGGCGGGCGGCGGTCAAGGGGTTCCGCGTCACGCCGGCGTGAGGGCGGGACTGGACGAAGTTCAGGTACACGACGAGGCACGATACGGATGCGTCATCCGACTCCGGCTGCTCGCGCGATCAGCAACAACCCTGCCCCGATGACCACGGCCCCCGTGGCTCGCGCCACACGCTCACCGGCGGGGGCGAGGCGTTCGACGGTGATGGCGGCCGCCACGACGACCATCGCTCGCAGGTCCATGACCCCGAGACCCAAGAGGATCGCCATCAGACCGACATTGCACTTGGCGCAGTGGACGCCGAGGCGCAGGCCGTGCCGCCAGGCCGTGACGGCGTCCGCGGACACTTGGCCGCGCCCGGCCTCCCGGCAGCAGGCGAGGTGGTGCGCCTTCCACGCGCTGAACTGGAGGAAGCCGGCCAGCAGGACGACCACCCCGACCACGATCGGTCCCGCGCGCCCCAGGGCTGGCCCCAGCAGAAAGGCGGCCATTCCGAACACGGTCCAGACGGCGAAGTAACCCACGCCCACGAGCAAGGTCAGCCGGCCGAGGCCGGCCCGGTGGTAGCGCCGCAGCGTCGGGACCAGGGACGGCAGCATCATCGCCACCATCATCACGACCCACATGCCGAGGAACGACGCGGCGGCGCCCAACCATCCGGACATCGGCATGTCGCTCATTTCTTGGCGTACTCATCGTGGCGGCGCCACCAGAAGCCGGTCTCGTTGCGCCCTTTGGGGGCGCGGTCGAGCCACTGGTACATGCTCCAGAGGCCGTCCACACCGCGCGCATAGGCCGAATAGGTGTGGTAGACCACGCCGTCCTCGAGCGCGAACGCGCTCAGGCCCTGCCTCTCGCGAATGAACGTCGGCCAGTCGGTGCCGGTAGTGGCCGCGATCTCGGCGGCCGGCCCCTGCTTGCCGGCCTCCAGCAACGACCTCTGGTCCTCGGGGCGGAAGTTGTATTCCACGACGTTCGACCGCTGCTGCTCCTCAGTCCACGCCGTCTGCAAGTCGTAGCTGAAATCGTTTCCGGAGGACGACGCCCAGGGGAACCTCCACCCCATCCGCCGCTTGTACGCCTGCAGCTTCGCGAGCGGCGCCCGCGAGACCGCCGCAAGCGTGACGTCGTGGTTCGCCAGGTGGACGACCGAGCCGTCGAAGCCATCGGCAATCGCCGAGCAGGACGGACACCCCGCCTTGTAGTCGGGCCCGAACATGAAGTGGTAGATGAGGAGCTGCGAGCGCCCTCGGAAGAGGTCTGCCAGCGAGGCGCTCCCCTCGTCGGTATCGAACTTGTACTGCTTGTCGATCCGGACCCACGGCAGCTCCTGCCGGCGCCGCGCCAGCTCGTCGCTGCGGTGCGTCAGCTCTTTCTCCGCCTCGAGCAGCTCGAGCCGGGCAGCAAGCCACTCTTTACGTGTCCCCGTCTTATGCTTCGTCATCGCTGTTCTCCCCCTCCTGAGTCTTAAGGCGCGTAGCCGCTCTCGCGCAGGACCGCGACCGGATCACGTAACTCGAGCAGCTCCCGTACGGCCGCGCGTTTATCGGCGGCGCGCGCGTAATACGCGGCGGCGATGCGGTAGCCCACCCAGTAACCGATGTCGACAGCGCCGTGGTTCTTGTCCGGCGGCACCATGCCGTTGTACATCCACGTGCCAATTAGCGAGTCACCGGCCATTTCCATTTCGTCCTGGAAATCGATCCAGACGTCGTGCTCATGCGCGCGTCCGTAGATCTGGCGCGGTGTCCTCGCGGCCCACGGTCCCACGGCGAGCTCGGAGAGGAAATCGGCGATGCCTTCGCCGAGCGCGTGGCGCAGCAGCGTGTCGTGCTGGCCCGGGGGCATGGGCTTCTGCTGGGTGTGCACCGCCTCGTGCACAACGAGGCCAACGAGCGATGCGAAATCATGCGTGGGGAACCCCTTCTGCGCCCAGGCGGGGAGCTCGTCGAGCGGCGTATCGGGACCGCTCGCGCTCTGCTCTGTCCCGATGAGCATACCGCTGCGCGCGGTGGTGCCGCCGGTCGAGAGCGTGCCGATCAGGAAGTAGATGTTGGGAAAGCGGGCTGCGGGATACAACTCGGCGAGTTTCGCGAGTCCCCGCTGGATGCCTTGCCTGATGGCCGAGTTGGTATCGACTGCGAGGGTCCGGGCGCGCACGGCCGCGTAATAGCGCGGGTACGCGCGGAGCGCGCGGAGCAGCTCCTCCGCCGCCGACTGCTCGGCGAACGGCGCGACCGCGCGTTCGAGGGAGTCTCGACCGAGGGAGTTTCGACGCAGCGAATCGAGCCGACCAGCCGTCCACCCCGCGGCGATCATTCGGGCTTTCACAGTGTCGCGGTTCATGAGCCGCACGCGCATCCAGTCGCGCAGTCCGGGGGAGCCAGGCTGGAGGTAGATCGTGCGGAAGATGCGCACCTGCTCGGTGTTGTCCTTACCCGCGGCCAGATCGTAGGCGCGCCAGAAATTGGGGATGTCGCGCGTCACGAGCGCGACGGAATCGACAGGTGTCTGTACGGCCAAGAAGGCTGCGAGCAGCAACATTGTCATCGCTCTTCTCCGCTTTTTTGTTCGACGAACGCCCGCAGGCGTTCGGCCGCGTCGTCCCACTGAGCCGCGATGTGGTCGAGGTACCGCTTGGCTGTCTCCAGGCGTTTGCGGTTCAGGTCCCAAACCCGCTCCCGCCCCCGGCGGGCGTGGCGTACGAGCCCCACACGCCCGAGGGCGTGGAGGTGGCGCGTAATCGCCTGACGCGTCACGCCAGTCCCTTCACTGAGACGCGTAATCGACAGCGGCCCGCCGGCGGACAGGCGTCCCAGCAGGCGGAGCCGAGTCGCGTCGCCCAACGCGGCGAACAACGGTACCGCGTCGGGGGGGGGCTGCAGCGCGGCGGCGCCGCGCTTACTCGACATACTTCGCGAGGTTCTTGATCTGCCCGGCCCACCCCTGGTCGTTCATGCGGAACGCCTCGGCGCGACGCGTGAGCGAGATGCGATCGAACCCGGACTCGACGATCGTGACGGCGGTGCCGCCTTCGGTTTCCTCGAGCGTGAATTCGACCAGCGTCGTGGGCTCGGCCGAGTAGTCGACCTTGGGGTCGATCGGGTACGGGTGCCAGCGATACGCGAAGTAGCGCTCCGGCTCGATGCGCTCGACCAGCATGTCCACCGTCAAATGCTCGTAGCCCGGAATGGTGATCTTGCCCCGGACCGCCCTGCCCGCGGTAAACGCGCCGTCGAGTTTTATCCGGAACCAGGTGCCGAACTCGTCGGCGTTCGTGATGGCGCGCCACACCCGCGCGCGTGGGGCGCGGAGCACGACCCGTTTTTCAATCCGATCGGTGCTGCTCGTGTCGGTGGGCGCTGGGGTTTTGACTGCCATGGGGTGATTCCCTCCAAAGCCAGGTAGAAAGGGGCTTCGTTGATATGCAACATTTGCGTTGCGTATCATATCAGCCCTGCCGTTTAAATGCAACCCCGAGGTTGCGCTTTGTTTGGTCGCGCGACGAGAAGCTTTTGAAAGTCAGAGAATTGAGTCTAAGCGACAGGAGAAGCCTGCTAGGACATCTTCGCCGTCGAGTTGTTCCCCCTCACCGATGCTCGTTTCGCTTCCATCGTGGCGGTAAGCGCGGGCGCTGCGGCGTTCAGGATCGATCACCCAGACAAGCCGTGTGCCGCCCCCCAGCCAGTCACCGACTTTGGTGAGGGTCTCACCGGGGCGATCGCCGGGTGAGAGAACTTCCACGACCAAGTCGGGAGCAAGCTCAGGAAACCCTGAGATAGGCTCCGGGAGGCGCTCACGCCGAATAAACGCAATGTCCGCCGCCCGGACGGTATCGGGGGCACGCGACAAGGTGAAGCCGGTCTCGGCCGCGAACAGCTGCCCGGCGGCCGCGCGTTCTACGTGGGTGCCCAGGCGAATCGTCAGGTTCATGGTGACCCGGCCGTGCCGGTCGCCGGCGGGCTCGCGGATCACGAGCACGCCCCGGACTAACTCCGTGCGCTTATCGGAGATGTTGGCGCGGACCAGGTCCTCGGCGGTCATCAGCGTGGCGGGCATGGTGGGAACGTAGGCGGGCTCGGCGGGCACGGCAAGCAAGCTGTACAGAGGGGGCCCCGGCATCCGATTCGGATCCGGGACCCACCGACTCTCGCTACTGGACGACGATACTCCCCCTCATTGCCGCGCCGTGTACCGCGCAATCGTACGGGTAGGTGCCCGGCGCCGCGAACTTAACAGCGTACCTCTGGCCGTTGCCGCTCATGATCGGACTGCTCGCAAACGCGGTCGCGCCCTGGGACTGGATGCTATGGGAGATGCCCTGGTTGTTGGTCCACGTCCACGTCACGGTGTCCCCCACCGCCACCGTGTCGACCGCGGGGTTCGCCGTGCCGTTGTGGGCGCTGATGAACACGATTTGCCCGCTGTTCCCCACGGTCACGGACCCGACCGGCCCGCCACCGCCCCCGCCACCAGCGCCACCCCCGTAGGGGCCGGACGCCGTGTAGCCCGCGCAACCCGCGACCGCTGCGAGCGCGATCATGCCGATGAATGCAGTACGTAAGCGCATTGGATCATCCTCCTCAGCTCGCCGGCTTCTTGGAGCTGGACTTTTCCCAGTTGACGAACAGGAACCCGCCG
>WNGD01002854.1_pt1 | contig 17837 bp, 11 predicted proteins | sample 5400671 | NCBI WGS metagenome assembly WNGD01 (sample SAMN13153369, study PRJNA577476) | soil metagenome | isolation source: 40 cm soil or saprolite under grassland replicate 2 | place: USA:California | collected 2016-06-15
CCTTCTGATATCCTCAGTCGTTACCAACACATCAGCGCTTTCTGCCAAAACTACCAGAAGCAGGTCTCTGCCCTCGTACCCATCTATTTCGTCGACAACGCTATTGAAGTTAATTTTTATGATCGCCAGGGAGGAAACAACAGCTATACAATAACGAAAACGGAGACGCTTCCCTTTGTGAGAATGCCCTTTATTGAAGGCTTACCTCTCGGTAGCTTCGTGAAAATAAACCATAACAATCAAGGCGTCATGATAAATTTATGCGATGCATGGCTCAAGATGATCTATGAGATGGAAAAGGCACATATAGCACATGGCGACCTGGATCTGACTAACATTATCGTTAAGCAAGACACAGCGGGCATTACATTGAAATTGATCGATTATGACAATGCCTGGGTACCTGCCTTGAATGGACACCCACAAACAGAAGTTGGTCATGAACATTTTCAGCTTCCTGCCTTCCAGAACAAACATACTCGAGCTTTTGACGCAAATATGGACCGTTTTTCCGCGCTCACGATATATCTCCCACTCAAAATGATAGCAAAGTATCCGAGCCTCTATACAAATAAAGAATGGGGAGCTGATGATACGCATCATCTTTTATTTACACGCGCGGATTATGTAGCTGAGATGCAAGGTACACCCAATCATATTTCTTTGATACGTGCTGCCGATAATGCTGAACTGAATCCTTTACTTGATGAACTAAGCGGCTCCTTAAGAGAAAAAAGGGTACCACGGAGTTTATCCGAATTAATCACAGGAAAAAGCTACAACTGGGACCCCGGCACATCAGATGACATCAATTCTCCGCCTCCAGATGCATCTGGAAGCAACGAGCAAGAAGAGTTTGAGCAGGCATATTTTGAATGGGACAAAATTCGTCGATTGAGCGAGCAAGGTAATTTGCCTGGGCCTGCGCTCTCTGAGACGATACCCACCAGTCAACCATCACCAGTCAACCCATGGGACCCAACAGAGCCAGCCTCAACCCTTAGTGAGCAGAGACAGACACAGGTGATGTCACCCCTTACTAGAACAACAGCACAGTATCAACAGAACAATACAATGCGCATCATTCTGTTTCTCCTCTTAATAGCAGTAATTATCGCTATTATCGTTGTTGTGCTCTGGTTTACCAACGTTATTCCTCACACACCTGCGCACACAACTGGCATGCCAGGGAGTGTTGTAGCAGCGACACATAGTTTTCTCGCTCATGTCGGAATATGGTAGTTGGAGTATGGTACAATAATGACGGGTTAGTGCCACACTAATTAAAAAGAGGTTTATTATGTTGTTGCGTCGCTTCTTGCCGATTATCTGCGTTCTTTTTACGCTTATTGCTATTAATGTTCACTTAAACAAAGCAAGGGCATCTTCATACATACGTGGACAATATATTCAAATGGGTGGGTTAAATGCCGCTCACTCATATAAAGCATCGGCAGGAGCACAAACACCCGTTTGTCCGAAGATTCCAACACCTCAAAAGCAAGGAACCGCACTCCTTGCTTTTTGCGCTCCCAAATACCTTGGAAACGTCGCAGGCCCTTACGGTTCACATATTGTATTAGTGGGAGAGAACTTGTCGCAGATACCGAGTACCTGGCTCATCGTCCCAAAGAATCGACCAATAACCAATTCCCAAAAATTGGTGAGTTGCGCTACACAGAGCACAGCTTCCTGCCTTCAATTACCAGTTCCCCAGGTAAGCAAACTAGATCAATCAACTCTATTCTCATGGATATGGGGAAAGGACTTCCCCAACAAAGTTGGAGATTATAATATCACTGCGATTATAGGAAGATTACAGGATGCTCACCCGCAAATAGTGTCTACAGCGGTCTCGTTCACGCTCCTGACATCAGAGGCTCCTTGCATCACACTCGACAATACTAATTGTTCTTCAACACAACCTGCGTCAGTTATAGATCTTTCTAAGACCAGGACACTTATACTTTTCGGCTCAAACTGGGCTTTGGGATGGGGAGCAAACGCTATTACGGAAAGCATTGAGATGACCGCAAGCTGTAGTACTCCACAATACTGCGCTAATAGGACGCCGCTTTTCGATATCACCATCCCATCAAGTCAGATTGATGCAGATGGTGGGTTCTCCAGAGAAATATCCTTATCAACAAACATTTCCGGTACCTATCGCCTGACTGCAATTAATCATGTACAAACCGTCATTACCACTGGCAATACAGCTAACGATACCGTTGCAGATGGAACGCTTAGTTTTGGTAATACAGGAGATATCAACTCATTAACCATTAGATTGATTCCTCCACCAGTTCCTCCAACGATTAACGCCGGTATATTAAACATGTTTGCAACCATTGTACTGTTGCTAGCATCGTTGGGAATCCTCTACCACTTCTTTATCAGGCAAAGACAAGCGCCAGCCGTTACACCATCCTATCAAGCTTCTACTGCAGAAAAGCAACAATTTATACAAGCCCCGCCAATACAAATTTCGTCAGGTACCCTCCTATCCTCTTACTCTTCACCTAGTGAGCGTAGGGTAACTGAGGTAACAACAGGAAATGCAAGCAACTTTCAACATAAGCATCTTCTGGTAGCTTTCCCTCCTATAGTTGCGCCTGCACCGAAGGCACTTATCATCTCATCGATTTCTAAGCTCATACGATCTTCTACACCCAATTTTAATAGAAAGATACAACGAGCAATCCAAAAGTGGAGAGCGAGAGGCGACCTCAGTGGTGTTTTTAGTGTGGCATCAGAAGTCCTTAAAGCAGATCCTCTTCATTGGAATACTATCACACGTGAACTAGCGGGACCACTACCACCTAACTTTTCTCCTCATACTATCAATCAACATGCACTGCAAGCAGTACAAACAATAGATAGCAAATCAGCACGTAGCAACCCTCAACAATTGCTTAGACAATGCAGTAGAGCTCTAGTTTACTGTGCTTTAGTATTTCCTCGGACACAAATAGACTCTCAAGAATATGCGGATACTCTATTTGATATGGGTTTTACTTATATCAATTTGGCTGCCATCGCCGAACACACAGTACCATTCCTGCTACAGAACGCCCGTCGTAGCTACGAGGCAGCAATGGACATTTATAAACTTGGTGGAAACGCAGAGGCGTATAACACAACACTTATCGCGCTCGGTGATGCCTGGTATGCTCTATCCGAAGTATCCCAGGCAAATAACGGTGAGAGGGCTGCGGCGAGCAAGAAAGCATCTCTTTGTTATCAAGATGCTCGACCAAAGATCCTACCGCACCAGCAAATAGATATCAACCTACGGATCAGGTACTCCAACGCAAGGTAAACCAAAAGCAGAGCACGAAATATCAGTAAAAAGAGGCCCTGCTAAGAATCAGCAGGGCCTCTTCGCGACAAAGCTGAACAGGCTATGTTGTGCTCCGACTATGAACTACTCCACCGCCTCGCCCCGCATCAACTCTTCGAACTGCCTGCGATCGAGCTGCTCGCGCTCCAGCAGCGTATCGGCCAGGAGCGTGAGCTGGTCGGAGTGCTCGGTCAGCACCTGGCGGGCGATGGCGCGTCCCTCGTTGAGGATGCGCTGCACCTCAGCATCGATGACGGCATTGAGCATGACCCCATTTGTATTCTGGGGAGTTGAGGCAGAGATGGCGAACTGGTAACGCTGTCGCGGTTCGCCATTGGGCACAGGTTGACCGTTGGCATCGAGGGCCAGCATGCGGGCTTGCAGGTCTGAGGGATCGATGCGGCGCATATTCAGCGCATAATCGCCCCCAGCACGATAGTCGGCGAAGACAACGCCAACCTGCTCGCTCATGCCCCAGCGCGTCACCATGCGCCGGGCAAGGTCCGTCACGACCTGGAGATCGTTCTCAGCGCCTGTAGTGACATAATCCGATCCAAAGGTCAACTCTTCGGCCACGCGTCCGCCCAGGCCGACAGCGATGCGCGCCATAAGCATATGACGGCTGTAGTTGTAGCGATCTTCCTCCGCCGTAAAGTGCGTAACGCCCAGGCTCTGACCGCGCGGGAGAATCGTAACGCGATTGACGGTATCAGCCTCGGGCAAATGATGGGCCACCAGCGCGTGACCGCCCTCGTGATAGGCGATGATGCGGCGCTCGCGCTCGCTCATAATCAAAGGACGCAGCGCGCCGAGCTGGATACGGGCCAGCGCTTCCTCGAAGCACTCGTGGTCAACCTTCACCAAATCGCGCCGTGCCGCCGAGAGAGCCGCCTCGTTGATCAGATTCGCCAGATCAGCGCCGCTCATGCCCACCGTCAGGCGGGCCAGGCGCTCCAGATGTACATCCTCATGCAGAGGAGTGTTGCGCGAGTGGACGCGCAGGATGGCCTCGCGCCCGACGCGATCGGGCATCGAGACAGTGATACGGCGATCGAAGCGACCTGGACGCAGCAGGGCCTTGTCGAGAATGTCGACGCGGTTCGTCGCCGCCATCACGACCACGGCCTTACGCGCATCAAAACCATCGAGCTCGACCAGCAACTGATTGAGCGTCTGATCACGTTCGTCGTTGCCAGAGATGCGTATCGAACGCTTGCGACCAACGGCATCGATCTCGTCGATAAAGATGACGCACGGTGCAGCCTGACGTGCCTGGTTGAAGAGATCTCGTACGCGGCTGGCACCCACACCAACGAACATCTCGACGAACTCGGAAGCGCTGATACTGAAGAAAGGCACATCGGCCTCGCCCGCCACGGCCTTCGCCAGTAAGGTCTTACCGGTTCCCGGAGGGCCAACGAGCAAAGCGCCACGTGGGATACGCGCACCCAGGCGATCGAAACGCTCGGGACGACGCAGAAACTGCACGATCTCTTCCAGCTCCGAGCGCACCTCGTCGATGCCTGCGACATCGGCAAACGTCACAGGCGGCTCTAGACTCATGCGCGGAACAGGAGGCTTGACGTTCGTCCCGGTCCTGGACACCATGACCGGTCTCTTCACTTCTGGCGGCTTGTTTGCGACCTCGCCAGGACGCACAAAGCGGCGCGCGCGGCTCTTGCCCATCTGCGACATCCGCTCATCGACGCCCCGATTCGGGCGCTGATTATTGCGAGAGGCCATGAAGATCAGAAAGATCACCACCAGAACGACAAAAGGAGCAAAGCGCAAGAGAAGCGATAGCCACGCGGTCCCCTGGGCCTGTGGCAACGTACTAACGGTCACATGGTTGCTGACCAACAGTCCTGTGAGCGACTCATCGCCTCCAACGGGTATGTGCGTATAAACGATGCGGGCGACATCCAGCGGAGGGCTGCCGGTCGTGCTTGCATAGCCGGCGACCACATAGCGGCTCCACGTAGCATAGTCCGACGCGTAGGGCTGCTCTGACAGATTTACTGGCTTCACGGACACAGCCGTAGAGGTCGTTTTCAGAGGAGTTTGTAACAGGCCGTTAATCTCTGTCCCCCTGATCGTCGTCGCCATCACGTTGCCAGCTTTTACTTGCTGGACGAAGGTACTATAATCTATCGCAGTCACTCCACCAGGCGTATTGTTCGTCGCAGGAGGCTGCAACTGGCTAAAGATACCAAACAGCAGCCCGATTGAGAGAAGAAGCATTGCACACGTGAGTAATGTGTTTTTTTGAGCCTTCAAAAATTTCCTGATATTCTGTCTGTTCATAGCCTGCTTCCGGCGCCGTATAGCGTTTTTCACGCGGCGCCCACCTTTGTCGTCCATCGTTCACCTCGGCTGAAAGAAGGTCACACAGATGAAACCATACCGTTGACCCTGTGTATAACGGTTGCACAGGATAATACACAGCAGGGACTACAAGAGTTTCTTTCGTGTACGACCCATTTCTGCATTTTTATCCTACCCGAACAGTGGCATCCTCTCCAGTGGTAATAGCTCACAGCATGAGTTCTATAAATTGCCTCCCTGAAGTATCGCTATCACCCCTTATAAGCGTGCCGCTGATTATCTATCCCTGTGATAAAAAACAGGAAAAAGACCGTAAAAAATAACATTAGATAAGAAAACAGGCATTGCTCCGATGAACACTAGAGAATAGTGTACAGCTTATTGCGAGGAAGCGCTGCAAACTCGGTACTTTCTTCTCACTGAAACCAATTATACCAGGACCTTTGTACAAAAACCATTATACACGGATGTGCATATTGAAGCAGTGTGATACATCACAATTCTCAAGGGCGAGAGAATTTCCATAGACTCATCTTCTACCACTCTTATTACGTTGGACGTTACGTTCCAGATACATCAATTTACCATCTGTCTGCAAATGGTCATGATACAATCAAGGAACTGACCATAAAACTGAGGAGAAGGGACATGAAAGCTATTCGCATTCACGAAACCGGTGGCCCGGAAGTCATGCGCCTGGAAGAGATCGAGACGCCCACGCCACAAAAAAACGAGGTACTCATTCGCGTCGCCGCCGCCGGCATCAACTATGCCGACCTTGCGCAACGACAGGGGACGTACCTCACACGCACACGCACGCCCACCACACTGGGCTTCGAGGTTGCAGGCACCGTTGCAGGCCACGGCCCCAATGTTAGCGCTCCTCCGCTCGGAACGCGCGTCATCGCCCTGGCAAACGGAGGCTACGCCGAGTATAGTGTCGCACCCGTGAGCGGTGTGATCCCTATTCCAGACACGCTCGACTTCACACATGCAGCCGCCTTCATGGTGCAGGGTCTCACCGCCTATCAGTTGCTGCGCGAATCGGCACGCATCCAGGCAGGCGAGAGCGTCCTGGTTCACGCGGCAGCGGGCGGCGTGGGCACCCTCGCGGTGCAACTCGCGAAACTGATGGAGGCAGGCCAGGTGATCGGCACCGCCAGCAGCGAGGCCAGGCTAGAACTTGCGCGCCATCTCGGTGCCGATGTGGGGATTAACTACAGCCAGCCCGACTGGTTCGAGCAGGTCAAGAGCGCCACCCAGGGACGAGGAGCGGATATCATCCTGGAGATGGTAGGCGGCGAGGTCAGTACGCAGAGCCTGCAATGCCTGGCACCCTATGGCCGCATGGTCATCTATGGAGCGACGAGCGGCCAGATCGCCCAATTCACAGGTATACAGCTCATGTACAAGAACCAATCCATCATCGGCTACTGGCTCACGGCCTGGCTGCAACGCAGCGATCGCATAGCCGCCGCAGCATTAGAGCTCATGCAGTATCTGAACAGTGGTCAGTTGCAGATCATCGTCGGCGCGACATTTCCGTTAGCAGAAGTAGCACAGGCGCACCAGGCTATTGCCAATCGCCAGACCACCGGGAAGGTCGTGCTGCTCGTCTAAAAGTCTACGCATTGAGTACGTTTTTTATACGTATAAATGCGAATTTACAGCGTAGAGTATGATTGATTTGAAGAGATAGCGCACTATCATCCCATGCCTCTTTACCACCAACATCTGTTGCTGTCTCTTCAATCTTCATCACCCACGATGCAGACCAAGACCCTGACGAACCTGCAGAGCGCGAATTATGGCGTCGCGACTCAGCACACCCACAAGACGACCATCCTCTACTACTGGAAGCTGATTGATATCCTGACCGCTCATCAAGGGAAGGACGTCGCGCAGGCTCTGCTGTGGCGTGACCACGTGCAGTTTGTCTATGGAGACCATCGCAAAGCCGACGGGGGTCTTACCCCATTCTTCGCGCGGCACATGGCGAATATCGCTCAGGGTGATCAGGCCACCCAGTTGATCGCCCTGCATCACCAGGGCGGAGCGCAGACCCTGCGGAAGGAAGTAGTCATCGACCAGCTTCTGTAACGAGATGTTGGAGGGCACGGTCATCGGATTGCGGCTCATGACCTGCTCGACGGTCACGCCCTGGAAGGTCGTCTCCAACGTCGACTGGGCGCGGGCCGATTGCGCGGCGCTCAGCAGGAACCACCCGATAAAGCCCAGCCAGATGCCATCCAGCGTATCACCAGCAAAGAACAGCCAGATGCCGATGAAGATGAAGATGTATGCGATCACCATGCCAACGATCGTGGTGACACGGGTGGCCCTGTTCGGATCGCCGGTGACGCGCCAGACGATCGAGCGCAGCACGCGCCCACCGTCGAGGGGGAAGCCAGGGACGAGGTTGAGGATACCCAGCAGGAAATTGGAGATTGCCAGGTACGATAGGACAGCCGCAGTCGCCGAATGGTTGCCTCTAAATGGCAAGAACAGGAGGTAACACAGCAGGCCAAGGAGGATATTCGTCAACGGTCCTACAAAGGCCATCTGAAACTCGACGCCAGGTCCCTTCGGCTCCTGCTCGATGTTTGAGATGCCGCCGAACACGTAGAGGACGATACTTTTCACGGTCAGGCCCCGCGCCCGCGCAACCAGCGAATGAGCCAGCTCATGCAAGAGCACGGAGAGGAGGAAGAGCAGCGCCGCGATCAGCCCCAGCAACAGATAAATACCAAACGAGTAACCGGGATACGTAGCAGGAAACCAGCCGATGGCGGTCGAGACCGTCAACAGGACCAGGATAATCAGCCAGCTATAGTTGACGTAAATGTCAACACCAGCAAGCTTGCCAAGACGAAACGCGCCAGGCATGGTGGATCTCCTTTATCTTTTATCTAGTGCAGGCAAGAATATATTACGAATAGTAGACCAGATGAAATGGCTGCTGCAAGCAGGATCGTTGATCTACGATCTGACCACCCTACATTCTATCACCGAGAAGAACATTATGAGGAATACGCTCCGCTGCATCCTGTTCCGTTCGTATTTGAGACGACGATTTTAGCATCTGTACTGGATAAATGTCCTACCCGTTCGTTCTATTTTTGAAATTTCATCATTTGTACTCTACATTGACTGATAGTAGTGGAAATAGCTTTATCATTTAGTGTTATGCAAAGGGCACTACGGGAGGTGCTACGATGGAACACCGTGTTGGACAGCAACTTGGAAACTACCGCCTCATCCAGTTCCTGGGTCAGGGCGGCTTTGCCCACGTCTACCTGGGAGAGCATATATACCTCAAGACCCGTGCGGCCATCAAAGTTCTTCGGGTCCAGTTGAGCGGTGAGCATGAGCAGGATTTCCTCAGAGAAGCACAGACCCTCGCACATCTGGAACATTCCCACATCGTGCGCGTCCTTGATTTCGGTGTACAGGAGAGAACTCCATTTCTCGTGATGCAGTATGCCCCAAAGGGTAGCCTGCGCAAGGCACATTCCAGAGGAACCATTCTCCCGACCAAAACAGTCCTGCCCTACCTCAAAGAGGTGGCTAGCGGGCTGCACTATGCACACGAGCGAAAAGTGATCCATCGCGATGTCAAGCCAGAAAATATGCTGGTGGGACAGCGCCAGCATATTTTGCTCAAGGCGCGCGAGATCTTCCGCGAATGCAATGCAAGACGGGATCTTCAGCGACTTGAACAGTCGCTTGAAAATTCCTCCGATACTTCTTCCCAAGAGCTAGCTATGAGAAAGTAGTCCTAAACACTTCGCTTCACTCTTACCCGCCGTAGCAGGAAAACCGTGAGGCTTATTGCCAGGGCCACCGCCAGAAAGCCTTCTAGCCACTGCGGCGTATTCATGGGCAGCGCCGGTACCCACGTGGGAAGGTCCTGAGCGCGCGTTCCATCAACTACCGCCATCGGTGCCGTGCCGAAAGGGGCCAGACGAACCACACCCGAGTTCGTGATCCCAAGATCATAGGTTACTTTCTCGCTGGGAGCATCCAGGCTGAGATAGGTGAACCAGCTACCTGGCCGCACCCAGCTCATGTTGCGATCACTGGAGAGGTCTTGATACAGTTGCGCAGGCATCTGCTCCTGAAAGGCGACTTTGAGACCGGTGGCATCGGGAATGTTGCTTCCAACAGCCGACTGGCCGATTTTGGCGTTGAGGCCAGAGACGTTGAGCGGCGTGTCGGTCAGGAAGTAGAGATCGGCCTGGACCTGTTGCCCATCGAGCGCCAGCACTTCAAGCGGAACCCAGGGATGTTCGGTTCTCATGGTAATTAGCAGGGGCACACCATCGCCTTGTAGTTGGTGGCGCTGCGCGGCCAGGCGGGTATCATATTGCGCGGCCATGAAAATCGGGCTGCCTTTCGCATAGGTGAGCAGGTGAGCACGCGTATCCCCATTGAGAAAGAAGCCATTGTGGGTTGCCCAGTTCACTATTTCCATACCACTTCCCTTGATCACCGTGACATTGAGTGCCTCAATTTGCACCTGCTGGAGGACTTGCGCCGAAGATGCGGCGGTGTCGACGCCGCCAAAGAGCAAACGGGGTTCAGGATGACTTTCGATATTCAGGCGCTGGAGCGTCCAGGCTCCCCCGGCTTTGATGCTCTCGGGTACGGCGGGCAGCGGCACGATCCAGCCCACATTCTTCTCCTTCCCCTGATAGGAAAAGCTGGTTAAGTAATGCTCAATGCCATTATGCCAGGCGATGAGCGTCGAAGCTCGTGCCAGCCGTACATCACCATCGGGCGCGATCAGCCCTCCGCACGCAAAAGCCGAGCCAGTCTGAGAGACGAAAAAAGCCAGTGTGAGTACAGCAATGATGAGAAGTCTTTTATGCATCGCAGGTTTCCTCCATTTCGCCAGAGCTTTTGTGGTATCCGTCCACAATGACGTTATGGAGCGCGTAAAAGTTCCCTCTCGCCTACAAATACTTTGTGCAATCTTCCAATCCTGATCCACAAGCAGTTCTCGCCGAGAAGATCATCGCAGGGTGCTAATAACTGATCACAGCAACAAAGCAGAGCACAAACATGATCGTGGTGGCTATTCTCAGCCAGGGATCATGACTACGACCATAGCCGTTAAGACGAGCGCTTCCTCGTGCACAGGCGAAGAGGATCCACAAGGTGGCGGCCAAACCTGCTATCCACAAATCGTAGGCATGTAGACCTGGGGTGTGCCGCTGAAGGGACCAGATGGACCAGAGCAGGAACAACATGAGGAGATCGCCAACAAAGAGCAAGGCACGGAAAGCGCTGTTCGAGTGAAGATGCAGGCGCCTTAGTACACCTGCTGACAGTTCACTGCCTCGTAAAAAAAGAGAGGTCCACGGCATAACAAACTCCTTTGTTCGTTTTGGGCAAACAGATGCAGAAGATATCACTTGTATCTCGTTGTACTTACAATAGCAGAGGGGCGATACAGGTACATCACAGCAGCATCTGTCCGTCTCTCAGGAGTATCACAGACCTCTCACTCATCTCCCCTTGGCAATCAGGATACGGCTATTGCTGGATGCCGCGCATGCTCAATTGTACACGACCACGCTGGTGATCGACCTTGAGCACGCGCACCTGGACAACCTGCCCGACCGCCACAACGCTCAACGGATCTTTGACAAAACGGTCCGCCATCTCTGACACGTGCACCAGGCCGTCCTGCTTGACGCCGATATCGACGAAGGCACCGAAATCGACCACATTACGCACGGTGCCTTGCAGAACCATGCCCGTTTGCAGATCCTCCATTTTCAGGACATCGTGGCGCAGAATGGGCGCGGGCAGCGCGTCGCGGGGGTCCAGGCCGGGCTTCTCCAGATTTTCCAGAATATCGTTAAGTGTAGGCAGGCCAACGCCAACCTTCTTCGCCAGGTCGGTCCACGCCGCCTGTTCGCCATCGCCATCCGCCTGATTTGACCGATTGCGGTTCGCGCCGCGACCGAGGCTGTTCTGTAGCTTGATAAACTGGCGAAACTTCGCGATACGCTCGGCGGGCCGTGTGCGTTTATCCTCGCCATCCGGGAGCATGGTCAGTAGGGTACGCGCCGCGTCGTAGCTCTCCGGGTGAATAAAAGTATTGTCCAGCGGCTCAACGCCTCCGGCGAGCTTGAGGAAACCGGCTGCCTGCACAAAGGTTGCAGGACCAAGGCCCGTCACCTTTTGCAGTTCCGCGCGAGCTTTAAAGGGTCCATGCTCCTCGCGATACTTCACGATCGCGTTGGCGACGCGCGAATTGATGCCCGACACGTGCTTCAACAGGGCGGCGGAGGCAGAATTAAGCTCGACGCCTGCGAAGTTAACGCACGAGACAACGACGCGCTCAAGCATCGCCGCCAGCTCTTTCTGATCCACGTCGTGCTGATAGAGTCCGACGCCGACGGCCTTAGGATCGATCTTCACCAGCTCTGCCAGCGGGTCCTGCAAGCGACGGGCAATCGAGATCGTGCCGCGCTGGGTCGCATCCAGCATCGGAAACTCCTGGCGCGCCGCCTCGGACGCCGAGTAGACCGACGCACCGGCCTCGTTCACGATGACGTAGCCGATACTCCCCTCTGCGCCGCCTTCTTGCTCAAGTTCGCGGATCAGATTTGCTACCAACTGCTCGGCCTCACGCGAGGCGGTGCCGTTGCCGATCGCGATGACACCGATCGCGTACTGCGCCAGGAGCTTGCGGAGCTGCTGTGTCGCCTTATCCGACTGGTGCAGGTACATCGTGTCGGAGACAATAAATTTTCCCGTCTCATCGACGACTGTGAGCTTACAACCCGTGCGGAATCCTGGATCGATGCCCAGGACCTTTTTACCGCGCAGGGGCGGCTGTAGCAGCAGATTGCGCAGATTGGCGGCAAAGATATTGATCGCGTGCTCCTCGGCCTGGCGGGTGAGCTCCACACGCACCTCGCGCTCCATCGCAGGTGCCAGGAGGCGTTTATAGCCGTCCTCCATCGCCTCGGAGAAATACGACGCAAAGGGCGAGGTCGCCTTGATGGGATAGTGCCGCGTGATCTGGGGTTGCGCCTGCTCGTACGGCAACGAGACGTTGACGCGCAGCACTTCTTCGCGCTCGGCGCGGTTGAGCGCCAGGACGCGATGCGGAACGAGTTTCGTCACACTCTCGTTGAAGTCGTAGTAGAGCTGGTAGACGCCGTTGGGATCTTTCTCCGCCAGCTTTTCGGCACTGACCGCCTTCGCGCCCAGCGACGAGCCCTTGAAGAACGCCGTACGCATGCTGCCGCGCACGTTTGCATCCTCAGCGATCACCTCTGCCACGATATCGCAGGCGCCCGCGTACGCCTCCAGGCTGGTATCGACGCCCTTCTCGGCGTTCAGGAACGGCTGCGCATGCTGCTCCAGGATGGCTTCAGCGTCGCCGCGCAATTCGAGTTGCTGTAGGATGATATCAGCCAGGGGAGTCAGTCCCTTCTCGCGGGCCACGCTCGCGCGCGTCTTGCGCTTCTGGCGATAGGGCAGGTAAAGGTCCTCGACCTCCTGCAGCGTCTTCGCGGCGGCGATCGAGGTGGATAGCTCCGGCGTCAGTTTCCCCTGCGTCTCGATCAGGCGCTGCACGTCCTGTTTGCGCTCATGCAGGGCGCGTAGGGCGGCGGCGCGATCGGCGATCGCCTGAATCTGCACCTCGTCCAGGCTGCCGGTCACCTCTTTACGATAGCGAGAAATGAAGGGGACCGTATTGCCCTCATCCAGTAGCGTGATCGTGCGCGCAATCTGCGCGCTGTTCAGGTTCAGTTCCGTGCTGAGCGCCCGCGCAAGGTCCGTGAGAGACAATGGCTCCTGGGAAGGAGTTTCTGTGGATGTATCTGTCTGATTGGTCTGTTCGTGAGTAGTCAAATATGGTGCCTACCTTCTTTAGAAAGTACTCATATCGGATCATATGCAAACTATGGTACCATAGATGGTCAAGGAAATGACCAACCCACCTTTCCGAGAACGCAATCCTGGCCGCTCTGCAAGCCCGTTTGCTTGACATTGATAGACAGCAATGGTACGCTTTCTTTGATCTATTTTCTGAAGAGATCCAGAAAGGATGCAGATGCAGATACTTCAGCAGAAGCGGCATGCTCTCCTGTTGCTCTCATTAGCGCTCATCCTCGCTGATATTTTCCTGGTCGCGCCAGGGGCATGGCTTGCTGTCAATATCCTCCAACCTCACGTCGTCGCCTCACAGAACGACATGCTCATTGCTGCATTTCTCTTACTAAGAAATGCCGTCCTCTACGGCACTGAGTTTTCTTTTGCCTATCTCGTTCTCTGCTCTCGCAGGAGCATTCCATGGCAGGAAATCGGGCTACGATTGCCGGCTGATCGAACGTCAGCGTTCTTTCTTCTGGTGCTCTCTCTCTTTGCAATCCCCGCCATCCTCCTTGTCGAGGCGCTCTGGTCGAAGCTCTTCCTGCTCCTCTTTCATGTCCCCACCGCCAGAGATGACCAGTTTAGGCTGTATGGATTGCCTCTTTCACATGCAGCGCTGGTTGTTCTCCTGCTGATCGCCGCTCCCATCTGTGAGGAGATAATCTTTCGTGGTCTCATTATGAGATGGCTTCTGCGCATGGGGATCGCTCCGTGGATGGCGATCATTGGAACGGCTCTGCTCTTTGCCTGCGGGCATCTGGACCCATCGAATCTGGAGAATTATTTCCTCTCGGGCCTGATCCTGGGATACCTGGCATACCGTACTCGGTCGTTGATACCAGCAATGATCTGGCATGCGCTCTTCAATCTCCTCGCACTCCTCGCGCTCCTGGCGCACTGAAACGCTCTGGAAGAATGGGAAGCGGGAAGAGGAAAGGAATGCCATTCTTTTCTCGGCAAGATAGAGAGTCTGTGGAAAAAATGACTGATGATCTCTTTAGAATCTAGAAAGGAGCACTGAATGGAGATTAGCGGAGCGCTTTCATATAGGTCACTACGGGTACTTCCTCTTCGCCATCCTCGCCTTATTGCGTCGCGAGCCCATAATGCCACCAATCCAGCCCAGGCTGAAGGCGATAACGACTCCAGCGACCAGGATGACAGCTACATTGACAATGGGAAGCTGCTGAGGAAGCAGCTTATAGTTCGGGAAATTCGGCAGCACGGCATGCAAGGCGTTATTCACTGCGTCCGAAGAGCGATGTTGAACCTCCGAGTGCGCCCGCATGTACTGCGAGAGACGGATCAGCAGACCGACGCAGAAGGTAAACCAGAAGATGACCGTACTGGTCACGCCGGCCCAGTAGCCAGCCCAGCCGCCGCGTAGAGAAGAGCCACCCCTCCGCGTCGTCGTAAAGCCCGCGATGACATAAAAGACAAAACCCATGAGGATCGCCAGATCAAAATAGGCGGCCTGGCGCATAGATATCACTAACAGAGCCGCCAGCACACCCTGCAGCAAGCCCCAGAGACAGCCCTGATTGAAGGGATTGGGCAGGGGCCGCACTTTTTGCGGATAAGGCGCCTGCGGCATCATATATCCCTGCTGATTGGGCGGAGCATATCCCGGCGGAGCGTAGCCCGACGGTGGGCGCTGATTGCCGCCTCTGGGTGGCGCATATGTACCGTTAGAGCCATTTCCACCTGACGGATTCTGTGGAGTACTCTGGGCGCCTGCATAGCCGGTGGCATAGGTAGTAGGGCCGGAAGGGGCTGGGAGGACCAGCGATGGCTGGCTCGTCGGCGGACCAACAGCGATCGTCTGATCGGCGTGCGAACTGAAGCTGAAGCCCTGCAGAGCCTGGGAAAAGTCCTGCATGCTTTGATAGCGATCCTGGGAATGGAGCGCCAGCGCCTTGAGCAGCACATGCTCTGCATTGAGTGAGAGCGAGGGATTCAACAGGCGAGGCGCGATCAATTCATCGCGCACGCCGCGTTTTGTGGCAACGGGCGGCATCCTATTGGTAAGGAGCAGGTACATCGTCGCGGCCAGCGCGTAGATATCGGAGGCGGGGCTCGTCTGGCCCATATACTGTTCCAGCGGACTAAATCCCTCCGTCACCGCCCTGGTCATCGTCTGCGTGCTGAGGGCAGGGTCGTACAGCTTCGTGAGGCCGAAGTCGACCAGCACCGCCGTCTGCCGCGGGGTGAGGATGATATTGCCGGGCTTGATGTCACGATGGATCACCGCTGGCCGCCGGCTGTGGAGCTCCTGCAAAATATCCATGATCGGCAGCAGCCAGCTCAGAACCTCCTGCTCGCTGCACGGACCCCTTACCGCCCGCTGCGGCTCCTGCTCCCCGACCAGTCCGCCGGGGACACGAGAGCGCAACAGTTGAAATAGATTCTGTCCCTCGATCAACTGCATAACCAGATAGAAGCGGCCATTGGACTCCAGTGCATCGTACACCTCGGGCAGATGCTTGCTCCTCACCGTAAAGAGAACGCTGGCCTCCATCAACGCCTGGCGACGCGCCGCTGGCGTCACATCATACGTCTCTTTAATGGCACAGAGTCGATTACCCTCGCTGGTATCGATGCCACGATAGACAGCACCAAATCCACCGCTGTTAATCAACGATTGGATGATATAATGATTACCAATGGTTGTGCCGGGGGAGAGCGCTATCGGTAAGCTCATAGTTGAGCCAGGTCCTTTACTACTTACCTGCTTACTGCATAAAAGATTGTACGAAAACAATATCAGGAAGAGATCATCTCTACGTTGCCAATTATATAGACGTGCAAACATATTTACGCTAAAAAGGACTTCACAGTTGCATCGTCAGGTCCTGTTACCAGTATAATTGTCCCTGTATAGCGTCCGTTTCCACGCAATCGGGCGATCATGAAATCTTTGCCCGCAGAAAACGTGGTAAGAGCAGGAATATTTTTCCTACAAGGAGGTGTTAATCTCAGTACACACTATGCCGATAGGATAAACAGGGCATATGTAAATATGCAGTTTAGAAGAATTGACGCTTGCAATAACCCATACGTATGATACAATAAGCCAGGACTATACTGTCTTACGTACATGTTGCAGGAGAAGAGAGCAAGCACTTGGAACGAAATGTGATGTTTGACGCCGAACGTGACCGCGATAAGACGGCAGATACCGAACGCGAAACCATACAGGAGACGGATCTCAGTAGCCTGGCGCAGAGCGACAGTCTACGTCTCTACCTGCGGGAGATCTCACGAATTCCCTTGCTCTCTGCGGCCCGCGAGTCGCGCCTGGCAGAGCTTGCGGAACAGGGAGATAGAGATGCGCGCAATCACCTCATCGAAGCGAATCTGCGACTCGTAGTAAGCATCGCCAAGAAGTACGTCGGGCAGGGGCTCTCCCTGGAAGATTTAATTGGCGAGGGAAACATTGGTCTCATTCGTGCAGTCACGAAGTTTGACTTCAGAAAGGGATTCCGTTTCTCCACCTATGCAACGTGGTGGATTAAGCAGGCGATTACGCGCGCTATTCTGGAGGGGACGCGTGTGGTACGACTTCCTGTGTATATCATGGAAGAGGTGATGCGTGTCAAACGCACCACGCGCCAGTTGTACCAGGAGCTTGGACGCGAACCTACACCGGAGAGCATCGGTGAGCGGCTTGGCATGACGGCAGATCGCGTCAGTGAACTGCTGATCTGGGCCGAAAAAGTCTTCTCGCTGGATGCGCCTCTCTCAGAAGAGGAAGAAAACACTCTAGGCGATATCATAGAGGATATTCGTGAGCGTGGGCCAACTGAGGTGACAGATCAACACCTGCTGCGCGAGGAGATTCGTAAGGTGCTTGGGCAACTTACCGTGCGCGAGCGGCAGGTCATCGAACTGCGCTTCGGCCTGCTCGACGACCATGATCACACGCTAGAGGAAGTGGGCAAGAAGCTGAAGGTCACACGCGAACGCGTACGCCAGATCGAAGAACGGGCCATTCGTAAGTTACGCCATCCACAGGCAAGCCGTATTCTCAAAGACTACCTCGATTAAAATGAGACGAAAGGAGAGGGCGGATAATGTACTATGGTACTATTCGCCCTCTCCTTTCGTCTCGTCATATCCCTCAACTTTATTAGAAGAAAGAAGTACTTTCGGGGAAAATACACAATGTGAGGAAGGCTGGTTCGTTTAATTGATTGAACGTAAGTACGATAAAGGGGTTGCAAAAAGGAGGGACGGCATCTCTTCCATACCGGCATGGTGGAGAGCCATC
>WNGD01007056.1_pt1 | contig 17837 bp, 13 predicted proteins | sample 5400671 | NCBI WGS metagenome assembly WNGD01 (sample SAMN13153369, study PRJNA577476) | soil metagenome | isolation source: 40 cm soil or saprolite under grassland replicate 2 | place: USA:California | collected 2016-06-15
AGTCACGCGCAGAATATTTGAAAGAACTCGAGCCTGATGCCGAACAGCGTGTGAAACGTCGACTTGTGCTTGACGAAGTCATTAAGAAAGAAGAGATCACTGTAACGCCTGAAGAGGTAGAGTCCCTCTTCCGTGCTTACGCTCAGATGGGACAAAATCTGTCTCGAACGGAAGGGCAGATTCGAGCGCTGGCAGAGAGCCTTCTCCATGAAAAGGCCATTACACGCCTGGTAGAACTGGCGACGGGCCCTCATCTCGAAAGTAATGAGGAAGAATCAAGTGTAGGAGACCAATTCATTGCGCCCGCCGAAGCAGGCGAAGAAGAGGTTGCGGGTACCCAGGAGCAAGAGGAAGAGGCCCAAAGCATTGGGCCTGCTGAGGCAGAAGAAACTGGAACAACCAGCACTAATGAATCAGCCGTTGATACAAGTATAGAGGTGCAATAAATCGCGACTGCGGGCGCAAGAGCATTGATATGCGCTCCGCAGAACTACCGCTGAAGCCGTTACAGGGAAAGGTAACAGACGTGGCAAATTCGAAAAACATGCGAACTACTTACCGCTGCTCTTTCTGCGGCAAGAGTCAGGACCAGGTACAGCGACTGATTGCTGGTCCTGGAGGTGTGTACATTTGTGATGAGTGCATCGACCTCTGTCGAGAAATCATCGAAGAGGAGCAAGCGACTATCACGAAGCCACGCCTGCAAACAGGCAAGATACCTCCACCCAAGAAGATTTATGAGCAGCTCAGCCAATATGTAATTGGGCAGGAGCGAGCCAAGAAAACCCTTGCAGTGGCCGTATATAACCATTACAAGCGCATCGGGGTAGGCAATCAAATTGACGATGTAGAGCTGGGCAAGAGTAACATCCTGCTCATCGGCCCTACAGGATGCGGAAAAACCCTCTTGGCACAGACGCTCGCAAAAATATTGGATGTGCCTTTCTGCATCGCTGATGCGACGGCGCTAACAGAAGCAGGCTATGTCGGTGAGGATGTCGAAAACATTCTCCTGCGACTGATCCAGGCGGCAGACTTTGACGTGGCACGAGCAGAGCGAGGTATTGTCTATATCGATGAAATCGACAAAATCGCACGTAAGTCTGACAATCCCTCCATCACCCGCGATGTTTCGGGCGAGGGTGTACAACAGGCTCTGCTCAAGATTATCGAGGGAACGGTCGCCAACGTACCACCTCAGGGCGGGCGTAAGCACCCGCATCAGGACTTCATTCAAATCAACACGACCAACATCCTGTTCATTTGCGGTGGCGCTTTTGAAGGCCTTGACAAGATCGTCGAGCAACGCCTGGGCAGCAACAAGACTTTGGGCTTCAGATCAACCGCTGTTCCTGAGCAGCTTAAAGAGTCTATTTTAACCAACCTTATTCCTGATGACCTGCTCAAATACGGCTTGATTCCTGAGTTTGTAGGACGCTTGCCTGTTGCCGTTGCATTGGACAGCCTGGATAAAGATACGTTGATCCGTATCCTGACTGAACCGAAAAATGCGATTGTCAAGCAATATCAAAAGTTTCTACAGCTTGACCGGGTTGAACTCGTGTTTACCCAGGATGCGCTTGATGCTGCCGCTGAGGGTGCTATGAAACAACGTACAGGGGCCAGAGGTTTGCGCAGTATCATCGAGGATCTACTGCTTGAAGTAATGTACGAAATCCCATCGCGTGCAGATGTGAAGAAAGTTATCATCAACAGCGATGTGATTACGCAGGGTAACAAACCATTGCTAATTACGCGCACAGAGAGAGCAACTGCGTATTCTGAAGATGAGTCTGCTTAATGCAGGCTCATCCGTTTTTAGTGGGCGGGACTACTCGGACCCTAGCAAGGCTGAAATAGGTGAGCGAACAAGAACGCCAGAAAGCAAATATGGATACCCAGGAGATGTATCCTCTAGTGGCGTTAAAAAATATGGTCGTATTTCCCCGCACACGTATAACACTGTCAGTGGCACGCGAAAAGTCGGTAAGTGCAGTTGAAGAGGCGATGATGCAGCCCGAACACCTGCTGGTGGCCGCATCTCAACGCGATCCAGCTATTGATGATCCTCAGCCAAAAGATATTTTTCCCACGGGCACCCTGGTAGAAATTACTACTATGCATCGCCAACAGAGTGGCAGCTTCCAGGTACTGCTAAGCGGTGTACGTCGCGTGCAGATTGAAGAGTACTACGACCTGGAACCTTTTCTACGCGTCAGCGTGACTACTCCACAGGAAATTCAAACTCGAGGCCCCCAGGCTGATGCACTTGTACGTCATGCCACTAATCTCTTCGAGCGCTACGCGCAACTAAACCGCCGCTTTTCAGTCGAAGATATTAACTCGATTGTCGCCCTCAAGACCGCTGCCCGGCTATCAGATATGCTCGCAGCGCACCTTGTTACCGATCCCGAACAGCAACAAGAGCTGCTGGAAGCTCTGGACCCGCTGGCGCGCCTTGAGAAGATCTGCGTGATCATGGGTACGACTATTCGCAGCCGTGTACGTTCGCAGGTAGACCGGACCCAGAAAGAGTTTTACCTGCGCGAGCAGTTGCGTGCGATCCAGGAAGAGCTGGGCATGGAGTTATCCGGCGAGGTGGACGAACTCCGCACCAGGTTAAACGAAAAGTCGCTGCCACCAGATATCGCGGCCAGAGTACGTAAAGAGATCGGCCGCCTGGAGCGCACCCCGCCTCAATCAGCCGAAATTACCGTCTTGCGTTCATATATAGAGTGGATACTCGCACTGCCCTGGAGCGAGCGCACCGACGACGCTTTCAGTATTGAATTTACGCGGCGAGTGCTGGATGAAGATCATTACGGACTGGATGGTATCAAGGAACGCATAATTGAGTTCCTGGCTGTACGCCAGCTGCGCCAGGAACGTGCCTCCCTGGCTGGATTCAACAAGAGTAAAAGCCAGGGACAGATTCTTTGCTTTATTGGTCCTCCAGGAGTTGGTAAAACATCGTTAGGCCGTTCAATAGCCCGTGCTCTTGGTCGCAAATTTGCACGTATTTCACTGGGTGGTGTACATGATGAGGCAGAAATTCGTGGACATCGCCGCACCTATGTGGGCGCTCTTCCTGGCCGTATCATTCAATCAATGAAGACTGTAGGAGTGCGCAATCCTGTTTTCTTACTCGATGAGATTGATAAGCTTTCTGCAGAGTACCGGGGCGATCCTGCTGCAGCGCTCTTAGAAGTGCTCGATCCTGAGCAGAACAGCAGTTTTACCGACCATTACCTGGAAGTGCCTTACGACCTTTCAGAGGTGTTTTTTATCTGTACTGGAAATGTAAAATATCAGATTCCACGTACCTTAGCTGACCGCTTGGATATTATTGATCTTCCGGGCTATATGCTCGAGGAGAAAGTGAATATTGGTTTGCGACATCTTTTGCCTGCTGTAATGGCAGAGCATGGTCTGGCCCCTGAGCAGTTGAAGATTCCACGGCATGTAATGCAACAAATCATTACAGAGTATACGCGTGAAGCTGGCGTACGCAATCTTGAACGGCAACTGGCAACGATTTGCCGTAAAACGGCACGCCGTATCATTGAGAAACCAGAAGCACACTTGCGGCTTACTAGCCATAGCCTCAATCAGTATCTGGGTACGCCCCATTACATTGAAAGCCCTATTGTGCAAAAAACGCAGGTTGGCGTGGCAATAGGCCTGGCTGTGACCGAGATGGGCGGTATATTGTTGCCCGTCGAAGTGGCTACTATGGCCGGAAAAGGGGAGGTGCTCGTTACTGGTCAGTTGGGAGAGATAATGCGCGAGTCTGCGTCTGCAGCACTCTCCTTTATCCGCTCACGCGCCGAAGAGTTGCAGATCGATCCTAATTTCCTGGACACAACTGATCTGCATATCCATATGCCCGAGAATGCCCTTCCCAAGGATGGTCCATCCGCAGGCATTACAATTGCTACGGCCTTGATTTCAGCTTTGACTGAGCGGCCTGTGCGAGCGGCTATGGCTATGACGGGTGAGATAACCCTACGAGGACGTGTATTGGCAGTAGGTGGCCTGAAAGAGAAGGTATTAGCCGCACACCATGCGAACATTTATAACCTGCTCATCCCCTCGGAGAATAAGAAGGACCTGGCTGATATCCCGGCCAAAATTCGCCAGCACATCAACTTTATTCCCGTTGATTCTATGGATCGCGTGATCGAGGCTGCACTTTTAGAAGCACCTGTCAACGAGGAAGATTGGAAGCAAAGCGAGCAGGATGGCCCGCAGGTGCGACCTTTGCACTCAGATGGGCGAGAATTGATCGTTCACGAACCCATCATGCGTCGCCCCTTTACGTCCGATGATCAACAGCGAGAGGATGAAGAAAACGAGCATTCTACATTATTGATTTCTACTGGAGAGCATTTATCAGGCGACCCTTACCCACCTGTATAGGCATAGGATAATTAGCTTGGTAACTATACAAATACAACCCCTCAGCTTATACTACGTAGTAAATAATGTAACTGAGCGATTACGGCCTGGCAGGTAGTTCGTTCATCTGCCATAAAGGATTCATCACTTATTTGTGAGAAAGAAATGAGGTATACTCCATGTCATGGAATCCGAACCAGGGACAGGACCCTAATCAACCTGGACAATATGATCAGCAAGGTGGCCAACAACAAGGTGGTTATCAGCAGGGTGGTTACCAACAACAAGGTGGCTATCAACAAGGCGGCTACCAACAAAACCCTTACCAGCAGGGTGGTTACCAGCAGCCGTATGGACAACCCGGCTATCAACAACCTTATGGAACGCCTGCTATGGGCACAACAGGTGCTTATGGCCCTAGCTCGATGAATATGGACGCCAAGACTGCTGCTGGTTTGAGCTATGTGCTCGGCTGGGTAACTGGATTGATCTTTTTCTTCTTAGAGAAGAGGAATCGCTTTGTTCGCTTTCACGCCATGCAGTCGATCATCTTCTTTGGCGGCTTAAGCATCCTGGGCATCATTTTCAGATATGCCTGGCTGGCTTTCCCATTTCCCTTAGACACGGCTTTCCTCTGCCTTAGTAGCCTGGTGGGCATAGTAGGATTCGTGGGCTGGATTGTCCTGGTGATTAATGGCTTCCAGGGCAAGTACTTTAAGCTGCCCGTGATTGGCGATTACGCTGAAAGGTATGCAAACCAGGGTACATTCTAGAATAGCTCTAATAGAGTATACTCTAGCATGGCGGGTCTTGCGGCTGTCATGCTAGACCCAGGTTGCCCACGATTGAAGCGAAATCAATAGGGCTTATGACAACAACCATAACCCACGAAACTTTCAACACAACCAGCAGCCGCGGACTGCGTCATGACGTTCTGCCAATGCGCCTCTACCATAAGGCCAAGAACCTCGGAGTATGGGACCCGCTAAGCATCGACTTCTCACAGGATATCCTTGACTGGCAGCGCTGCACTGACATGGAGAAGGCAACGCTACTGCACCTAGCCTCGCTCTTTCAGGCGGGTGAAGAGGGTGTGACGCTTGACCTGTTGCCGCTCATCCTGGTGATAGCACAAGAAGGTAGAATCGAAGAAGAGTTGTTCCTGACAACGTTCCTGTGGGAAGAAGCCAAGCATACTGAGTTTTTCCGGCGTTTTCTGGACAAGGTGGCACACGAACAGAGTGACCTGCACCACTACCACCCTGCTAGCTACCGTAAAAATTTTTTATGAAGAGCTACCACAAGCCATGCATGCGCTACTCGCTGACCAGTCACTTCAAGCCTAGGCAAGAGCTTTTTGAGGGTTACGAAGAACTCGATGTTATCCCCTTTGGATTGAAAATGGAAGAGTATCTTAACTACGCAACAATGCAGTTTAGCAAGCGGTTTCAACGTATCCAAAGAGCGCGAGAACAGACTGTAGAGCAGCTTTACCAGATTGACGAAGAAGAGTAAAAATGCAGGGCCTGCCCCGGCCCCGCTCCCACCCAATTCATCGCCCCCAAAATTATGCGCTTTGTGCCTGCGCTCGCAGCTCTTTCAACATTGCCAGGCGTTCGCGGGCAATAGAACCGTCAGGGTTCGCCCTGGCGAGATTCTTATAAACGCGGCTGGCCTGCTCATACTCGCCTACCGATTGGTAGGTCTGACCGAGCATATCGTAGGCCTCGTAGTTGGTACGATCAATGGCGATTAACTGTTGAAGCTCAGCGACGGATTCTTTGACCTGGTTTGTCCTCTTTCACCCGACCTATTCGCCAGCAGTAAGCAACCGCTTCACGCAAGAGATCCATATCGTCGGGTTTAAGCTCGACAGCGCGACGCAAATTCATGAACGCATCTTCCTCATTGCCTATCTCAGCATTGATATTGCCGATACGCCGCAAAGCCTCTGCAGCCTTGTCGAGCTGGTTCTGGCGCAGGTAGATATCCACTACCATACGCATCTCCACAATGCCTTCTTCCAACAAGCCACGACTCACATAGATGTCACCTAACTCAGCATGGGCACGTGGGTCTTGTGGTGTCAGGCGCACCATTTCTTTCAGGACACTCAGGGCATTATCTACCTGGCGCTTATCACGGTAGAATCGTACCAGGTCGGCATACTCTTGTAGAGCACTTTCGAGATCACCCTGGCGGGCAGATATTTCCGCTAGAGCAGAAGAAACCTCTTCTCGATGAGGCGTCATCTGCTTCACCTGACGCAAGATAGCCTGCATCTGCTCCTGTTTTCCGGCATGTCCGTAAGCCTTCGCCAGTAACAGCGAGATCTCCACTTCCGGCGCCTGGTGCTCCTCGCCCTCTTCGCGTGGTCGCGCCGCCCAGACAGCAGGATCGATAGCAGCTCGTGGATCGCTTTGAACGCTGTGCAGCGCCTGTTCGAGCTGTTGAATCGCTGCTTCGGGTTTGCCCTGGACTATCAAACAGTGCGCAGAACTAACACGGGCCATCACCTCATAAGAACTATCCCGTATTGCGAACTGGTAGGCATCAAGGGCCTTGTCAAAGTAACCGGCTTGCTGGTCTATCTGGCCAAGCGCGAAGCGAATATCGAAATTATTTGGATAGGTTTCCGCTGCCTGGTTATACTCTCGCACCACTGCTTCGTAGTTCTTCTGTCCTTCGCCACGTAATTGCCAGCGGATACGGGTTAATACCTCCAGGGTTGTAGCGCGAGCAACACCAATCCCCGTAATCATTGCAATATGCCAGCGCACCAGCGCCGTAATATTACGGGGGTTCACTTGTAGTACCCGTTGATACTCCGCCACTGCTTGCTGAGAACGGCCCAATTTCTGTAAGGCCAGGGCGTAGTTCAAGCGAGTCGTTACACTTGTTGGGCTTTCCTGCAATGCTTGCTCAAGTTCTGTCAGGGCGCGATCCATGTAGCCGAGGCGCAGGTATGACTCTGCCGCCAGGCTTCGCTCACGCAGCAAATCTTCTTTGCTCCCGTGTGTAGCAAGTAAGTTTATAAGGCGTACCCGATAAGTCAGGTTGTTGGGTTCCAATTGCAATATGCGCCGATACGTTGCAATAGCGTCATCTATGCGACCATTAGCCATATACGTATCGATCAGGATAGCATATTTGGTTATGGCCTGATCGATTTTGCCCTGACGAATGTAAATCTCGCACAAAACCTGGTGAATATCGAGGTATTGCGGAGCCAGATCGATGACGCGCAAACACTCTTCAGTAGCAGGTGTCAGCAAGCCATGATCGATATAGTGCTGGATATCTTGCATGGCCTGTATAACCTGCAAGCGAATGTTCTCCGGCAGAGTAGCAGTGCTAGCCAGTACAGACTCACTTACCCGTTGTAATACCCCTTCTTTCCCTGCAGAACCGGCTATCTGGCTCAACAGGTCTTCGGCAGTGGGAGCTGATTCTTTATCAGTTGAAGTCTCGGATAGTGGACCCGTCTCATCTATACCAGCAGGCGTTCCTGGAGTCGTAGATAGTACAGCCGGCTCTCCTGCCGGAGCACCCTGGACTGACGGTACTGGAGCAGACGGTTGCTCTATTGGCGCAGCTTCAGCAGGAGCAACACGCGGTTGTACGGACGCCACTGCTTGCTCATCCTCCGGCAAGTCACGTGTGGTATTGCCAGGCTTCACGCCTTCCGTTAGCCATGACGTCGATGTTGTCAGATTGGACGATACTGGCTGCTCGACAGGCGGTACAGGAGCCGGCGGCGGGACCTGCTTATTCATAATCTGAGTCTTATCTACATCATTTAGAATGCCTGTCAACCAATCTGGCAACTCTCCTAGAGAACTAGATGTCATTGGCGACACTGGCGGCTGCTGTACCTCCATCATTTGCTCAGGCGGCAAAATCCGGGTTGAATTCTCCTTTTGCTGAGGTGCTGGGGCAGGTAGAGGAGTCGACATAGGACGGGGAGGAAGCGGCGTATTCTGTGCCTGCTTGAGCATAAACTCAACCTGGGCAACTTTATCATTCCATCCCCTGCTTCGTAGGAAGCCAAGCAGCGCATTGTAGACCGTCAACGCCTGTTCCTGTTCGCCCAGCAGACGATGCGCTTCAGCCGCTTCCTGGCAGAGCTGCACCAATTGATCGGATTCTTCGATGGTTAAGGCATCCAGATTCACACGATCAACGGCCTCATCGAAATGCATCGTTGCAGTTCGTAAGTCACCTTTGGCCCTATAACACTGCCCTAGCGCATAGTAGCATGAAAGCGCATAATCGGGGTCATTCAACAATGTTTGGAACTGGTGTATCGCCTCATCCCAGCGTCTCTGCTCTTGATAGAGCCAACCCAAAAAGTAGCGGGCATCGGGCCGATCAAAACCGCTTTCAAGGATTTGTTCACAAAGGTCGATAGCATCAGCGAAACGACCCTGAGTTTGAAAGGTTTGAGCCTGCCTCAGTACACCTGTGACCTGGCTGGCTGTTATTCGTTTACGAGGAGCGGATTCCATTCCCCCGCCGCTCATGCCTGTTCCAGCAAGAGCCTGCCCAGGATTGCCCGCTCCGCCAAAATTGCCCGCGGTGCCCATATTACCCATGATGCCAGTATTACCTCCGCTTGTGTTGCTTAAAGAAATCACATCAGCCGCAGCATTCTCTGCCCCAGCTAAAGGGCCAGAAGACAGACTCTCCGTAGTTGAACTATCTGTCCCTATAGTTGCTGGCGAGGAATAAGCCGTATCTGCTCCCTTCGAGAGCGGCCCGGAAAGCCGCATTTGACCTCTCAGCTGGGAGAGCAAATGTTGTGCCTGATCATTAGTGGCATCGATACGCAGCACCTCTTCACACTGCGCAGACGCCGCCGCACTATCATCGCGTAGTAGATACCCCTGAGCCGCGGCCAAACGCTCCTGTACCATCAACGCAAAATCTTTTTTACTAAGATAGTAAGCTGCAAGACGCTCATGAGGCTCAGGATTAGCAGGAGACAACTGTACGGCTTTTTGCCATGCCGCTTCCGCTCGAGCCCCTTGACCAGCTTGCGAATATAATTCCGCAAGGTGCATATAGGCCTTGTATGCATCGTCTCGTCTGTTCAAGATAACGTATAGCTCAGCGGTCTTACTCAAGGCGATTACATTGCTAGGATCTCGCTTGAGTATATGTTCATACTCAGTGAGCGCCTGTTGCCACTGCTTCGTCTGCATGTAGCAAAAACCTAGCCCACCACGTGCAGCCGCGTCATCCGGGAACTCTGCTAATGCTCGTTGGTACTCCTTTGCCGCCTCCGTCCACTGGCTATCCCAACGAAATCTATCTGCTGCATTCATTGCAGTGCTGAATACTTGTCTGTTCCCAGGCATGAAACGTTACTTCCTCAGATTTAGAAACGTGTAGAGACTTCGTTCATAAAACCTATAATAGGGTACTTTAGTTAAAACTAGGTTACTACAATTTTGGGATTTTTGAGATACCGGATTCACATTTTGGTACTAAAGTACTTTATTTCTAGGGACCTGAGGCTGGATTTTCCAGTGATGGAGCGGCCTGTAGGGACCCGATAAATCGGGTCCCTATCTATCCTCTATAATTGATGTACTGCAAGGCCACTGGATAATCCTTTTGTTTGAGTAGCGCAATCACCGCTTGCAATTCATCGCGGCTCTTCGCCATTACCCGTATGGCATCTCCCTGGATTTGCGGCCGAACCTTGGGATAAGGATCGCGAATATGCTTGCTGATCTCCTTTGCCAATTCTTGCGAGAGACCCTGTTGTAACTGGATGACCTGACGAATTCTACCACCAGAAGCGCTCTCTTCTTTGCCCGGCTTAAAGATTTTTAGCGACAAACCGCGACGTACCGCTTTGGTTTCAAGAATGTCACGCACGTTTTTGAGTGTCAGCGAACTATCAGTGACAATCGTTATAGTATCCTTGCTATGAACAATCTCCGTCTTTGTGTCCTTCAAGTCATAGCGGGTCGACACTTCCCGCCTTGTCTGATCGAGAGCATTGACAAGTTCCTGCCCATCAAACTGCGATACTATATCAAATGAACAATCACCAGCCATAAAAATCCTTTCTTTTTGGTGTAGATGGTACCGAAGGGCTATGAATGGGGAACATTATCCCACGCGCCATACACAAAAATTACTACCTGATTCAGAAGGCATTGTAGCGCATTTGCATTGTATTTACCAATCCTGTCCTCTAATCAGTGAAAGAATATGTGATATCATGAGCGCAGAAGAAGGCCTGGAGTTTAGTAGCTATGCCAGCAACCATTTTTGACAGCAAGCCACTCGTCGCACGCATGACTGCCGAATTGCAAAGCGAGGCTGCGCAGTTTCGCAAGCAGCACAATCGTTCTGCTCGCCTGGCTCAAATCATAGTGGGGCACGATCAAGCCGCCGAGGTCTACAGCAGACAACTGGTGCGTGCCTGTCGCACGATCGGTTTGGGCTGTGCGACGCTAGCATACCCCTTCGAAATTGAAGAGGAAGAGCTACGTGCTGAGGTTGCTACATTGAGCAATGATGCGAATACCGATGGCGTCCTACTCCTGCTACCACTCCCATCCCACATACGCCAGCAGGTAGTCACTGAGGTTTTACGCCCTGAGAAGGATGTAGATGGACTTGGGCCCCATAATGCAGGAAACCTGTTGCTTGGCTTTCCTAGCTTCATCCCTTCTACCGCCGATGTCATCCTTACAGTCTTACAAGATGCTGGTATTCCAATCGCCAGCCGCAACGCCGTGGTCGTAGGGCGCAGCAATATTGGAGGTAAGCCCGTTGCTCTTGTGTTGATGCGCCATGATGCAACGGTGACAATCTGTCACTCCTATACCCAGGACCTTACGAGTATTACCAGGAGCGCCGATATCCTCGTTGTGAGTGTAGGGCGACCAGCCGCTATTACCGCCAGCATGGTTAAACCCGGCGCAGTTGTCCTGGACGCAGGAATCAATCCGATTGATGGAAAAGTGGTCGGAGACGTAGATTTCGAAAGCGTTAAAGAGGTGGCTTCATTTCTAACGCCCGTACCAGGAGGACTTGGCCCCCTGACTCACTTAATGCTGATTCGTCATACACTGATAGGACCGCAGTAGGGATACTATCGATACAGGCGATGCAGCTATTTCCCGTAGTATACGTTGGCATGGGGAATAGTCCTGTTAGTGGAAGCACATACTATGGTATACTGCTGATAATCTGAGTAATCTCTATAGAAAAACAACAAACCTGGATGATAGTGCTGCCCATATCTTGTTGTAGAGTATAAACCAAGTAGGAATCAAAAGATGGCTTCACATCGGGATGTACTAGATACCCTGGAAAAGACAAGTCGGACTTTCTTCATTCCGATTAGTCGTTTGCCCTCAGGACTGCAAGAGGCAGTGGCGTCAGGCTATCTCTGCATGCGCGCCATTGACGAAATTGAAGATCATCCTCAATTGGATACACTCAGCAAGGTGAGACACCTGCGAACCATCAGCCAGATAATGCAGGCACAGACATCAGTGGACACCTTCGCGCTTGACGACTTCTCAGCAGCATTTAGAGCACAGCAAAGTGTACTGCCAGCAGTGACAATTCGTATCGGTGAATGGGCTTGCTACGCGCCGCAGTCCATTGCACCGCGCATTTGGGATGCGACCGCTGCCATGGCAGCGCGTATGGCTGACTGGGTTGCCAACGGCTGGAAGATTCAGACAGAAGCTGATCTTGATCGCTATACATTTGGAGTAGCGGGCGCAGTCGGGTTGCTGCTCTGTGATCTCTGGGCCTGGTTCGATGGGGCACAACTGGATCGCACCCGTGCGATCCAGTTTGGCCGGGGCCTGCAAGCCGTCAATATGCTGCGCAATCGTGCCGACGATCTGGCACGAGGCCTGGATTTTTTCCCAGTCGGTTGGACTCAGAAGCAGATGCAGCAATACGCACACCACAATCTCTCTCTCGCCGATGCGTATGCAAGGACGCTCCCGCCTGGTCCTTTCGCGTACCTTATCAAAATCCCGCTTGCTTTGGCCTACGCCACCCTCAATGCTCTTGCTGGTGGCGAAACCAAACTCAGTCGAAGTGCTGTGCTCCAACTTATACAAGATATCCAATAGGACTGAGCAGCGTGGCTATTCTTACCCACCTGCTGTGATGAAGCAAGGCAGTCTTTGGTAACATTTTGAGTTAAGTGAAAGGGTCCGGCTGATATTGTTCAAGGAAGCGGATGACCTCTCGTGTCAACTGGCTGGGTGTCGAGGCTCCAGCAGTAACAGCTACCCGCTTTTTTCCTTTTAGCCACCCGGTATTTAGTTGAGACACGTCCTCGATACGTACAGCCGGAACGCCTGCCAGTTCCTCTGATACCTGCACAAGACGATTCGTGTTATTGCTGCGTGGGTCTCCAACGACCACTGTCAAATCTGCCCCTTTTGCCTGCGCTACCACGGCCTCCTGGCGGCTCTGAGTTGCAGCACAGATATCGATGTGTACTTCCACATGGGGATATTTTGCTTTAATATACTCGATGACTCGTCGGGTGTCCCACTGTGAAAGCGTCGTCTGGGTAGAGACGGCTAATTTTTGCTCCTGCTCTGTCGTTAGCCTCAGTGCATCGACATCGGCTTCATCCTCTATCAGACTAATATAACCTGGCACCTCACCAAGCACGCCTTCGGGTTCAGGATGGCCTTTCTTTCCAATATAGAGGATGTAGTAACCTGCCGCTGCTAAATCACGTACGAGGTTATGCGTGACAGCTACGTCGGGGCAGGTAGCATCTATGCAATTCAAACCGCGTTCTCGCGCTTTGCTTTTTACAAAGGGGGAAACCCCGTGGGCAGTGAAAATAACCGTTCCTTCGGTGACTTGCTCCAGGATACTTGCTCGATCTGGGCCATCGAGTGTGATCGCGCCCAGATTAGTAAGCTCTTCAATCGCATGCCGGTTATGTACGATCTGCCCAATAACATAGATTGGCCGCGGAAGGGTGGGATCTTTCGCTACCTGGCGAACTATTTGTAATGCATCAACCACACCATAGCAGTAGCCACGGGGAGATATTTTAATGACTTCCATAGGGTCAGCAAACTTTCTTGATTATATGACGCCCTATTTTGATAAAAGACGTACAAACCCTCTATATTGTATCATCGCTCTATGAAACTTGCACCTGGCTCCTGGACAAAATCTGCCGCAGGTCTTCTGGAGTATAGAGGCAAACGGTAGGCAATAGACCAACCAGTTCCTCAATCGAGGGGGATTCAGCGAGGTCAAAGATAAGCAGCGGAGTGCGACGCCCAATGCATCCCCTCGCTATAGCTGACGCCGTAATTAATGGAATTGTATATAAAGAACTTGAGGAAGCAGGCAGATTCATAAGTAGCTGCACATGAGGCAATATATCAGATACTTGATAATACGTCTCTTCCTGGTAGATGTACTTCATCCCTGCCTGTTGCAATAGCAACTTGTAGGACTGACATTGCTCCTCAGGCCCGATTAAGAGGGCTGAGCGACCTCGAAGACCGCCAAGGCAAGTCTCAGCGATAGATACTATTTCTGGTGCAAAGGGCTGCATCAATGCTCTCTTTTCCTTCGGGTGATTTCTTGTTTCAAGGTGATATAGCATACTATAGCAAAAAAGATCGTCCATATGACATCAGGTAATCACCCTATTTTCGATAAGAAGGTTCAGTATGGAAGAAGAGATCGAACTTACCTCATCCTCCGCTATGTTATAATCTCCTATGAACACTCGTTCTTAAAATATAGAGAGAAGCATTTTTACCTACCCATCGTCTGGAGTATTCACTATGCCAATACGTCAACTCGCGCCCGATGTCGCCGCCAAGATTGCTGCAGGAGAAGTCGTAGAGCGACCCGCCTCCGTCGTCAAAGAACTGATCGAGAATAGCATCGACGCAGGAGCTACGCAGATTCGCGTCGATCTTATGAATGGCGGACTGCAGCTTATCCGCGTCACCGATAACGGCACCGGCATCCCGGCAGACGAACTCCAATTGGCACTGTCCAGGCACGCTACCAGCAAAGTAGCCACTATCGATGACCTGGAACATATCCGCTCGCTCGGCTTTCGCGGTGAAGCCCTAGCCAGTATTGCCGCAGTCGCTGAAGTCACGCTGCTCAGCCATCATCGCGACACTTCTCAGGGTGCACAGGCTAGCGCTTTCAATGGCCAGATCTCTGAACTTACTACAGCGGCTTCTCCCGAGGGTACTACCCTCACCGTGCGTAACCTGTTCGGCGCAGTACCTGCCCGGTTGAAGTTCCTGAAGAGCCGCCATACCGAGGTGAGCCACTGCCTGCACCTGCTTGAACAGTACGCGCTGGCCTATCCTGAAATCCGCTTCAGCGTCTACAGCGAAGGCCGGCAGATTTTCACGACATCCGGAGATGGGCAACTCTCCAGCGTGCTGATCGAGATCTATGGCTTGCAGGTCGCGGAACAGATGGTAGCTATAAGCAGCCTCGATGGTAATGATGATGATCCTGAAAGGCCTGTTGTTAGCGGCTATATCAGTCGTCCTACCTGTTACAAGAGTAGCCGGCAATATATGTCATTCTTTGTGAATCGCCGCTGGGTACTCAGTCGCATGCTCAGTTATGCCGTTGAAGAGGCATATCACTCGTTGTTACTTGCCGGGCGACATCCCATTGCGGTCGTCAATATTGCAGTTGACCCTACACAGATCGATGTGAACGTGCACCCCGCCAAGACCGAGATTCGTTTCCTCAAAGAGAGGCGTGTGTACGCAGCAATCCTGCGAGCCGTTCGCAGCGCAATCCTGGAGGGAGCAGAGATACCCAACTGGGGAAATGAGAGTGTAGGGGCCCGATTTATCGCGCCAGTCGCGCCCGGTACACAAGCTAATAACGCTCCTACATCGCTGACTCAGACACCTTCCTCGGATATCGAGGGTGACGAAGATTTCGGCGTGCCGGATCAGGGCGCGATAAATCGCACCCCTACATCAAATGTGGCATCTTACCCCAAATCTATTGATTTAGACATGGAGGAAACCGAAGACGATTCCGTAGGGACCAGACTTATCGCGCCACCCGACAATGAAGAGCCGCCTACATTTCCACAAGATAATCCCTGGCTCACTGTCACCGAAGAAGAAACAGGCACAAAACCATCATTGCTGTCAAGGCTGTGGCAGAGCCATGTGCGCGTGGACGATGGAGCAATAGATGATGCAAACCCTGCACCGCCACCTGCAAATGTAATGGCGCCCCTTGTGGGTGCCAGGGGGGCGGGTGCCAAGCTCCCACCATTGCGCGTCGTGGGTCAACTCTCCCAGAGCTACATTGTCACAGAGGGACCAGGTGGAATGTACTTGATCGACCAGCATGCAGCGCACGAGCGTATATTACTGGAGCGGATGGTGGCGGCGTTGCAGGCGCGTACCCCGCTTTCGCAACTGCTGCTCACACCAATAAAACTTGAACTCTCACCCACCGAGTTGGGAGCGATTGAAGACCACTTGCAACAGTTAGAGCTTATAGGCTTTGCCCTGGAAGTACTCGAAGACAATGCGCTTCAGGTAAGAGCAGTCCCTAACGTACTTGTCAAGCAAATGAATGCCCGTTCATTGCATGATCTGCTGTCAGAGCTGACTGCACCAGAAAATCCTGGACATCCTGAAACGTGGGAAGAGCATGCGCTGGCAAATGTTGCCTGTAAAGCTGCAATCAAAGCCAGCTATTTCCTGACCGTCAGCGAGATGCGCGAGATGATCGAGCAACTGGCGCAAACCAACGCCCCGTATAGCTGCTGTCATGGTCGCCCAACCATGATCCATTTCAGCCTGTCCGCCCTGGAACGCGAGTTTGGGAGGCGCTAGTGCAGGTACTTGCCGATGTGCTAACCGCAGCTAACAGTTGGAACATTGAGCAACCTTTGCTCACATACATAGCCCCACCCGAACTCCAGGCTGAGCTACGCACCGGACAACTGGTCGCTGTCCCCTATAGTGATCGCCTCGTCGAAGGAATTGTATGGAATGTGTGGGTAGAGGATCAGCAAATAGCAGGGCAGTGGGATACAGAGCAGGGGCAGGGGCAAGTCCTGCCCCTACCATACACGGAGGACGAGCACTCATCCGATCATGGTAGGGGCGACCCTCGCGGTCGCCCTGGCAACAGTCGCCCTCCCAACGATAGCCTTGTCAACGCTCACCCTATCGACCTACGCCCCATCTCCACCATCCTTGATCTCGAACCGGCCCTACTGCCTCACCAGCGAGCGCTGGCCGAATGGATGGCTGAATATTATATAACACCCCTGGCGCATGTCGCCTTAATGATGCTGCCCCCCGACCTCATCCAAATATCAAAAGTAACAACAAACAGCGCACGGGACCAGCCGGCGTTAACACGTCCCCATGCTCTCTTCGGCTTACTACTGGCAGAGGGCGAGCTAGACATTGCGCGCTTGAAAGAGATGCTGGGACCGAAGCTGGCAAAAGAAATAATAGAGGAGGCGCTGGCGAGTGGAGTTATCGAGCGTGAAGCTACACTGCATGCAGCGCGTACTCACACCCGCCACAAGCGTATTGTGCGACTAATTGCTCAGAAAGGTACCTTGGAGGCGTGGCAACAGCAAATGAAAGCCCAATTGCAGCAATACCTGCCCGAGCCAGGGAGCATACCGGTGGCCGCTGATAATGTGAGACGGCGCCCACAGAAAAATCTGCCTGATCCCTGGGCTATTCCTGGCTCCTCTGATGCCTTCACGCTCACGCCCCAGAATCGCCGTGGATTATTAGCGCAGCGTCGCCTGGCCGCAATCGACCTGCTACAACATGAGAGGGCTGGGTCCAGCACAGGTTCATACTGGACAACGGGGACGCTCTGCAAGGCCAGCGGATTATCCCCTACGCAGCTGAAGAAGTTGGTACACGAAAACATTATTGCCATCGAAGAGATCGAAGTACAGCGCGACCCCCTATTGGGTCGCGTTATTCCAGCCACTACACCTCTGCCATTAACACCCGATCAGCAGAAAGCGTTGGCAGCGATATTAAGGGGATATGAGCATGCAGTGCAGGGGCAAGCCTCGTCCCCATCGGATCATGGTAGGGGCGACCCTCGCGGTCGCCCTGTCAACCGTCCCCCTATCAACCGCCGCCCTGATATCGGCATCCCTCATCCAGACGACGGTGAACACAAGATTCCCATCCTTCTCCACGGCATCACGGGCAGTGGCAAAACCGAGGTCTACCTCCAGGCGCTGGCAGCGATCATCGCACAGGGCAAACGTGGCATCGTGCTTGTACCGGAGATTGCCCTTACTGCACAGGCTATCTATCGTTTCGCCGGACGTTTTCCAAAGCGGGTTGCCATTATCCACAGCGCTCTCACCGATGGTGAACGTTATGACGAGTGGCGTCGTATTCGTGCAGGGGAAGTCG
>WNGD01004641.1_pt1 | contig 17820 bp, 17 predicted proteins | sample 5400671 | NCBI WGS metagenome assembly WNGD01 (sample SAMN13153369, study PRJNA577476) | soil metagenome | isolation source: 40 cm soil or saprolite under grassland replicate 2 | place: USA:California | collected 2016-06-15
CCGGAGCCGTCCATCACCCCCGGCCTGCTGCCGGCGCCGGTGCGGCCACCACACCCGCCCGCCGGCCGCCCCGGCGACGGGCCGCTGGTCGCGTTCGCCCGCACCGGGCTGACCGTGCCGTGGGACCCGGCCTTCGGCAGCCTGCTGGAGCTGGCCGAGGCCTGCGACGTGCCGGCCCAATGGTCCTGCCGCACCGGCGTCTGCCACACCTGCGAGACCCGTCTGATCTCCGGGGCCGTCGGCTACCACCCCGACCCGGTGGAGCTGCCGGCGGACGGGAACGCGCTGGTCTGCTGCTCACAGCCACGAGTCGATCTGGTGCTCGACCTCTAAGCCGCGCCGGCTCTGAGCCTTGTCACTCCCCCACGCCGCGCCGTAACGTCGATATGTGGCGATGGCGATTTCAGTCGTCGCGCTCGTGCTGGTCATGGCCATGGCGACGGCCATGCTCCCGACCGGGGTGTTATGGCTGCTGACCCACGGCGAGGAGATCGGCGAGCGCGCGCGGGCCATCGGGCGCCGGTGTCGCCTGCTGCGGCCGGCGCCGGTCGTCACCCACGACCCACCGATCGAGCGGATCGCCGCCGACCTGCGCCGGCTGTCCCGGCAGCGGCGGCAGCAGCACAGCGGCACGTCGGCGGCCCGGCGGCGCGGCCTGCAGATGGCCTACGACGGGACGCTGGTGGCCGCCTGCCGCGCCCTGGACGTGCCGCACTTGCTGGACGAGCTGGCCGAGGGTATGGACCGGGACTTCGAGCGGGTACGGATCGAGTCGGCGCTGGAGGCCGCCGGGCTGCGGTTCCGGTCCGCGATCCGCTGACCATCCACTGACCAAGGCAGGCGCGGCGGCGACGAGGTGTCGGGCGGGCGGTGGTTGACCGGCGGGTCGATCCGGCCGGTCACCCGATCCCGCGGAGCCGCCCCGGCCTTGCACACTCATGCCACGGCCCCACCGGGGGGTCCGGAGCGAGCAGAGATGTTGGGCGCTGGCGCAGCAGCACGACGCGGCGCCCGCGTCCGCCCGAGGCCCGGTGAGCCTCGGCGCGGTGGTGCCGGCGGCCAGCAGCAAGCCGGTCAAGGACGACCCGCCGCACGCGTTCACCATGAGTGGCGCCGTCACCGGCCTGGTGCCCGGTCGGACAGTCACCCTCCCGGTCCTGGTCAGCAGCCCGAACAGCCAGTCGATCAAGATACTGACGATCACGGTGGCGGCCGGCAACGCCTCCCCGGCCTGCCCGGCGGCGGGCAACCTGTCGGTGCCTGACTATGACTCCGGCCGGTCGGGCGCGGCCTCCTACGTGGTACCTGCCCGTGGCTCGGCCACCGTGCCGCTGTCGATCCAGCTCGTGGACGCACCGAGCCGGAACCAGAACGCCTGCAAGAGAGTCACCTTCCCACTGTCCTATTCGGGCACTGCCATGCAGTGGGACAGCTGATGACCGGTCGGCGCCGGCTGCGCATGCTGCTGGCCGGTGGCGCGGGCGCGGCCGTGGTGGTCTACGCCGGCGCGGCCTCCGCCTACTGGTCGGCCGGCGGCTCGGGCACCGGGGCGGCAAGCACCGACACGCTCCCCGCCGGCGGCACCCCGACCGCGACCGTCGCCGGCGGCACCACCGTCACGGTGAGCTTCGGCCGGGCGGTCACGCCCGCCGGGCACGACGTCACGAGCTACGCGGTGCGTCGGTACGCCGCCCCGACGGGCGGCACCGCGACCGCCGCGTTCACCTGCTCCTGGCCCTCGGCCGGCGCGCCGAGCTGCGTGGAGACCGGCGTGCCCGCCGGTGTCTGGTACTACACCGACACCCCGCTGGCCGGCAGCAGCTGGGTCGGGACCGAGAGCGCACGCAGCAACGGCGCGGCCACCGACAGCACCGCGCCGACCATCGCGGTCACCTCGATCACCCCGCCGCCGAACGGGAACGGCTACCACGACTCCAGCCCGGTCACGGTCAACCTCGCCGCCACCGACAACGCCGGCGGCGCCGGCGTCGCGTCGATCACCTACTGGGTCGACGCGGGGACGCACACCACGGTGATCGCCACGACCGCCGCGGTGTCGGTGGCTGGGGACGGCGCGCACTCCGTGTCCTACTTCGCCACCGACAACGCCGGCAACGCGTCGGCGACCTCGACACAGACGGTCCGCATCGACACGGTGGCCCCCGGAGTGGCGACGGTCGGCAGCTACCCGAACCCGGTGAACCTGGCCAACCGCGCCAGCGTCGCGGTCAGCGGCAGCGCCGAGGCGGCCGCCACCGTCACGCTCACCATCGCCGACGCCGGCGGCGCGCACACGGTGACCGCGACCACCACCGCGAACGGCTTCGGCGCCTGGTCGGTCGCCGGTATCGACGTGACCGCGCTGAACGACGGAACCGTCACCTACCGGGCCACCGCCACCGACGCCGCCGGCAACAGCGGTCCGGTCGGCACGGCGACCGACAGCAAGGACACCGTGGCTCCGACCGTCGCGATCGGCGCGGTCACCGACCCGATCAGCACGGGCAACGCCGCCGCCGCGGGGGCGTCCGGCACCGTCGAGTCGGGCGCGTCTGTCGCCCTGGCCGTGACCGACGGGACACCCAGCCACACCATCCGGCCGTCGGTGAGCGTCAACGGCGGCAGTTGGACGGTGACCGGCGTCAACCTGTCCACGCTGACCGACGGCACGATCGGCTACACGGCCACCGCTACCGACCCCGCGGGGAACAGCGCGACGGCGTCCCGGACCGCGACCAAGGACACCACGGCCCCGGCCGTGACCGCCCTGGCCGTCGGACCGGCCGCGAACGCCAGCACCGGCCAGATCCGCAAGAGCGGCAGCTACTACGTATACGCGAACGCGACCGACACCGCGCCCGGCACCGTCGCCACCGTGAACACCTCGGGCGCCGCCACCGGGTCGGTGAACGTCGACGGCACCGCGCCGAGCCCGGCCGGCGTCACCCTGGGCAACCACACCGGCGGCCTCGCCGGCAAGCCGGAGACCGGCGACACGATCACGTTCACCTTCTCCGAGGAGATGGACCCGGGCACCCTCTACGCCGGCTGGGGATGGGGCATCACGCCCGACGTCACGAACGCGGTCATCACGTTCAACGACAACACGGGAGGCAACGGCACCAACCAGCCCGACTCCCTGACGGTGACCGGTCCGTCCGGCGTGAGCCTTGGCACCGTGACCAACCTGGAAGGTCATCTGGTCACGGCGAAGCAGCGGTCGTACACCTTCGGCGCGACGGTGCAGTACGCGGTGACCGGCGGGCAGAGCGTCGTCACCGTGACCCTCGGCGGCGTCACCGCGGGCGCGAGTGGCATCGGCACCGCCGGCAGCAGCACGTTCACCTGGGCAGCGGCGAGCACCACCACCGACCTGGCCACGAACCCGATCGGCAGCACGGCCAACACAGTCGACCGGACGGCGACGCCGTTCTGACCCCGCTGCCGGAATGTTGCCTGTGCAACTATCGTTCCTGCACCGGTTGGCGCCACACTGGAGCCGATCGGTGGAGGAGGCCTCGGATGCCCGCTGTGACCGTCCAGAACGTGCTTGCCCTGCCCCGGGTCCCGGAGCCGGACCCGGTGGCCGGCCGGGACCGGCCGGTGGTGTCGGTGACCACCGCGCCGAGCGGGCTGGAGGGAGAGGGCTTCCCGGTCCGCCGCGCGTTCGCCGGCGTGGACCTGCGCGCCCTGGACCCGTTCGTGCACATGGACCAGATGGGCGAGGTCGAGTACGCGCCCGGCGAGCCGAAGGGCACCCCGTGGCACCCGCACCGGGGCTTCGAGACCGTCACGTACATGATCGACGGCCAGATGGCGCACCAGGACTCCAACGGCGGCGGCGGCCTGATCACCAACGGCGACACGCAGTGGATGACCGCCGGCGCCGGGATCCTGCACATCGAGACCCCGCCGGAGCACCTGGTGGCCAGCGGTGGCCTGTTCCACGGCATCCAGCTGTGGGTGAACCTGCCGCGCACGCTGAAGTTCGCCCCGCCGCGCTACCAGGACATCCGCGGCAACCAGGTCGGGCTGCTGTCCTCGCCGGACGGCGGGACGCTGCTGCGGGTGATCGCCGGCGAGCTGGCCGGGCACCCCGGGCCGGGCGTCACGCACACCCCGATCACGCTGGTGCACGCCACGCTGAGCCCGGGCGCGTCCGTGACGCTGCCCTGGCGAGCCGACTTCAACGCGCTGGTCTACGTCCTGGCCGGCGCCGGCACAGTGGGCCGGGCCGGGCAGCCGATCCGGACCGGGCAGCTCGCGGTGTTCGGGGCCGGCGACGCGCTCACGGTGGCAGCCGACCGCCAGCAGGACAGCCGGACGCCCACCCTGGACGTGCTCGTTCTCGGCGGCCGTCCGATCCGGGAGCCGGTGTTCGCCTACGGGCCGTTCGTGATGAACAGCAAGGCCGAGCTGATCCAGGCGTTCGAGGACTACCAGGCCGGCCGGCTCGGCAGCATCCCCGCCGCGCACGCCGACGTGCGGGCCCAGACGCCGACCGACGAGTAGCCGCCGCTGCGGGGGGATCCCGCCCGGTATCTCGGCAGCACCCGAACGGGGCCGGCCGATAGCATCGAGCGGTGTAGCCGTTCGATCACCGGAGGAGAGCCCCGTGTCGCAGCCCAGGCCGCCCGCTGGCCGCGTCGCCGTTCCGGTCGCGGCCGGCACCACGGCCGAGCAGGCGCTGCGCGCGGCCGGGGTGCCGCTGGACGGGCCGTCCGGCGCCGTGGTGGTGCGCGATCTCGGCTCCGGCGAGCTGCGCGACCTGGCCTGGGCTCCGGCGACCGACGCCGAGGTGGAGCCGGTGCCGATGGACTCGGCCGACGGCCGCACGGTGCTGCGGCACTCGACCGCGCACGTCATGGCGCAGGCGGTGCAGGACCTGTTCCCGGGCACCCGGCTGGGCATCGGCCCGCCGATCGAGAATGGCTTCTACTACGACTTCCTGCCCGAACGCTCGTTCCACCCAGACGACCTGGACCGGATCGAGCGGCGGATGCGGGAGATCGTCAAGGCCGGGCAGCGCTTCTCCCGCCGGCCGATCTCGGACGACGACGCCCGGGCCGAGCTGGCGGACGAGCCGTTCAAGCTGGAGCTGATCGGGCTCAAGGGCGCCGCCGCCGACGCCGCCGAGGGTGCCTCGGCGGAGGTCGGCGGCGGGCAGCTGACCATGTACGACAACCTCGACGCCGGCACCGGCGACCGGGTGTGGACCGACCTCTGCCGTGGCCCGCACCTGCCCACCACCCGGCGCATCCCGGCGTTCAAGATCATGCGTTCGGCCGCCGCGTACTGGCGCGGCTCCGAGCAGAACCCGCAGCTACAGCGCATCTACGGCACCGCATGGGAGTCGAAGGACGCGCTCGCCGAGCAGTTGCGGCTGCTGGCCGAGGCGGAGCGGCGGGACCACCGGCGGATCGGCACCGAGCTGGACCTGTTCTCGTTCCCGGCAGAGATCGGCTCCGGCCTGGCCGTCTGGCACCCCAAGGGTGGGGTGGTGCGCCGGGTGCTGGAGGAGTACTCCCGACAGCGGCACGAGCAGGCCGGGTACGAGTTCGTGGTCACCCCGCACCTGACCCGTTCGACCCTGTTCGAGATCTCCGGCCACCTGGACTGGTACGCCGAGGGCATGTACCCGCCCATGCAGCTGGAGGGCGCCGAGTACTACCTGAAGCCGATGAACTGCCCGATGCACATCCTGGTCTACCGGTCCCGCGGCCGGTCCTACCGGGAGCTGCCGCTGCGCCTGTTCGAGCTCGGCACGGTGTACCGGTTCGAGAAGTCCGGGGTGCTGCACGGGCTGACCAGGGCCCGCGGGTTCACCCAGGACGACGCGCACATCTTCTGCACGCCGGACCAGCTCGCCGACGAGCTGGCCTCGCTGCTGCAGTTCGTCATCGACCTGCTGCGCGACTTCGGGCTCACCGAGTTCGAGGCGGAGCTGGCCACCCGCAAGGAAAGCCACATCGGCACCCTGGAGGAGTGGGACCACGCCGAGTCGGCGCTGGAGTCGGCGCTGGTCAAGGCCGGCCTGCCGTACGTCGTCGGCCGGGGTGAGGCGACCTTCTACGCGCCGAAGATCGACGTGCACGTGAAGGACGCGATCGGCCGCCGCTGGCAGATCTCCACCCTGCAGGTCGACCTGCAGCTGCCGATGCGGTTCGGGCTGGAGTACCAGGCGCCGGACGGCTCCCGGCAGCGGCCGTACATGATCCACCGGGCCCTGTTCGGCTCGGTCGAGCGGTTCTTCGGCATCCTCACCGAGCACTACGCCGGTGCGTTCCCGGTCTGGCTGGCCCCCGTGCAGGCGGTCGGCATCCCGGTGACCGACGCGCACGTGCCCTACCTTGCGGTGCTCGCCGATCGGCTGCGCGCCCGCGGCATCCGGGTCGAGGTGGACGACTCGGACGACCGGATGCAGAAGAAGATCCGCACCGCGGCCAAGCGCAAGGTGCCGTTCCAGCTCATCGCCGGGGACGAGGACGAGGCGGGCGGCACGGTGTCCTTCCGGTACCGGGACGGCTCGCAGCGCAACGGCATCCCGCTGCCGCAGGCGATCGAGGAGATCGTGCGGTACGCCGAGCGGCGGGAGAACGCCGACCCGACGGCGACCACTGTGGACAGTCCAGGCGGGACGGGCGGCGCCCCGGCGTGACCGGGGGGCAGCAGGAGCACCGGCAGGACGGGGCCGGCGAGCCGGACGCGTTCGACCGGCTGTGGACGCCGCACCGGATGGCCTACATCCGCGGCGAGGGCAAGCCCAAGGAGGGCGCCGGCTGCCCGTTCTGCCGGATGCCGCAACTGTCCGATGAGGACGGTCTGATCGTGGCAAGGGGCAGCCTGGTCTACGCGGTGCTGAACCTGTACCCGTACAACTCCGGGCACCTCATGGTGGTGCCGTACCGGCACGTCCCGGACTACACCGACCTGCGGCCGGACGAGTCGGTCGAGTTCTCCGCGTTCACCCAGCAGGCGGTCCGCGTGCTGCGCCGGGCCAGCGGGGCGCAGGGCTTCAACATCGGGATGAACCTCGGCGGGGTCGCCGGTGCGGGCATCGCCGAGCACCTGCACCAGCACGTGGTGCCGCGATGGGGCGGGGACACCAACTTCATGCCGGTGGTGGGCCGCACCAAGGTGCTGCCGCAGCTGCTCGCCGACACCCGCAGGCTGCTCGCTGACGCCTGGGACGGCTGACCCGAGGCTGCCGGGCCGGGCGCGGCGTGCCGGGTCAGGCGCTGGCGCGGCGGCGGAGCGCGGCGACCGCGACGGCGCCGGCGAGCAGCAGTCCAAAGCCGAGCCCGGCCACCGGCAGGACCGGGAAGCCGGTGTCCGGCAGCCCGGCGCCGCCGGACTCCGAGCCGCTCTTGGTGCCGGCCGCGGTGCCCGTCGTGCCGCCGCCGGTGCCCGCCGCGCCTCCGGCCGCCGCCACGTCGACGACCAGCCGGTTCGGCCCGGTGAGGGTGAACGCCCGGAAGCCGGCCTTGGTGGCCTGCCCGATGCCGTAGGAGGTGACCGCCTCGAAGTCACCGGCGCCCTTGACCTGGCGGAGCGCCGCGAACCCCGGTGTGATCGTGTTCTGCGGTGCGTGCGTCGAGGTGGACGTGGGCCGCAGCACCAGCTCCAGGAACGCCGAGCCGAGCAGCGAGACCGGCTGCCCGGACGCGTCGGACACCACCTGCGGCACGTACTTCACCGAGTAGCCCGGCACCGGACCGGAGAAGGTGACGACCACCCGGTCGAAGCCGGCGTGCCGGCCCACCGTCACCGATTGCACGACGGTCTGCGTCGTCGACGTCGCGGCGACGCTCACCGGCGCGGTGCCGAACGCCGGCAGCGCCGCCGCGGCCGGTGACGCCATCGCGACGACGGTCGCGGCGGCGAGCGCGCCGAGCATTCCGGCGCGGCGGGACAACCTGGTGGACATGGGAACCCCCTGACTCCGGAACCGCTCCCGGATGCATAGCAGACGCCGGCCGGGGCCGGGGGGTTGACGCGCGTGCCGCGGTTTGCTCAGGACTCCTTTGCCTTGGCCGCGGCCAAGGCCTTCTGCGCCTCGTACTCCGGCATCGGGTCGTGCCGCAGGTAGCTGCGGGTGAACCGGCCGGTGCCGGCGGTCAGCGCACGCAGGTCGGTCGCGTACCGGACCAGCTCGATCTCCGGGACCTCGGCGCTCACCCGGCTGCGCTCGCCGCCGATCGACTCGGTGCCGGTGACCCGGCCGCGGCGCCCGGACAGGTCGCTCATCACCGCGCCGACGTACTCGTCCGGCACCACCACCGTGACCACATGAACCGGCTCCAGCAGGTTGATCTTGGTCGCCTTGGCCGCCTCGCGCAGCGCCAGCGCGCCGGCGGTCTGGAACGCGGCGTCCGAGGAGTCGACGCTGTGCGCCTTGCCGTCGACCAGGGTGACCCGGATGTCCACCAGCGGGAAGCCGGCCGCCACCCCTCGCTCCATCTGGGCCCGCACACCCTTCTCCACCGACGGGATGAACTGGTTCGGGATCGCCCCGCCGACGATCTTGTCGACGAACTCGAACCCGCCACCGCGCTCCAGCGGCTCGACCTCGATGTCGCACACCGCGTACTGCCCGTGCCCGCCGGACTGCTTCACGTGCCGGCCGTGTGCGGTCGCCTTGCCGCCGAACGTCTCCCGCAGCGGCACCACCACCGGCACCGTCTCCAGCTCCACGCCCTGCTCGCGCAGCCGGTCCAGCAGCACGTCGGCATGCGCCTCGCCCATGCACCACAGCACCAGTTGGTGGGTCTCCGGGTTGCGCTCCAGCCGCAGCGTCGGGTCGCCGGCCGTCAGCTTCGCCAGCCCCTTCGCCAGCGCGTCCTCGTCGCTGCGGGTCTTCGCTTGCACGGCGACCGGCAGCAGCGGCTCCGGCATCTCCCACGGGGCCACCAGCAGCGGGCTGTCCTTGGCCGAGATCGTGTCGCCGGTCTCGGCGGAGGACAGCTTCGTCACCGCGCACAGGTCGCCGGCCACGCAGTGGGTGACCGGGCGCAGCGTCCCGCCCAGCGGCGAGAACAGGTGACCCAGCCGCTCGTCCACGTCGTGGTCGTCGTGCCCCCGCTCGGCCAGCCCGTGCCCGGACACGTGGATCGTGGAGTCCGGGCGCAGCGTGCCGGAGAACACCCGGACCATCGACACCCGCCCCACGTACGGGTCGACGGTGGTCTTCACCACCTCGGCGACCAGCGGGCCGTCCGGGTCGCAGCTCAACGGGTCGCGGGGGGAGCCGTCGGTGCCGGTGACCGGCGGCAGCTCGCGCTCCAGCGGCGACGGGAACGCGCTGGTCAGCACCTCGAGCAGCTCGGCGAGGCCGACGCCGGTGGTGGCCGCGGCGGCCAGCGCCGGGTGGAACGACCCGCGGGCCACCGCGGTCTCCAGGTCGTCGACGAGGATGTCCAGGTCGATGTCCTCGCCGCCGAGGTAGCGTTCCATGAGGGTCTCGTCCTCGCTCTCCGCGATGATTCCCTCGATCAGCGCGTTCCGGGGGGTCTCGATCGGCACCACGTGCTCCGGGTCCGGCTCCCGCTCCTTCGGCGGGAACCCCCCGGAGTAGTCGAACACCTTCTTCGACAGCAGCCCGATCAGCCCGGCGACCCCGCCCTCGTCCGCGTGCAGCGGCAGGTACAGCGGCAGCACGTTGTCGCCGAACACCCGCTGGCAGACCGCGACCGACTCGTCGAAGTCGGCCCGCTGGTGGTCCAGCCGGGTGACCACCACGGCGCGGGGCATGCCGACCGCCGCGCATTCCTCCCACAGCGACACCGTGGTCGCGTCCACCCCGTCGACCGCGGACACCACGAACAGCGCGGCGTCCGCGGCCCGCAGGCCGGCCCGCAGCTCGCCGACGAAGTCCGCGTAGCCGGGCGTGTCCAGCAGGTTGACTTTGACCCCGTCGTGCTCGAACGGCGCCAGTGCCAGTGAGACTGAGCGCTGCTGCTTGACCTCGGCCGGGTCGGAGTCGCTGACCGTGTTGCCGTCCGGCACCGAGCCCATCCGCGGAATCGTGGCGGTGGCGTGTAGTAACGCCTCGGCTAGCGTCGTCTTCCCCGAACCGGAGTGGCCGACGAGCGCGACATTGCGCACCTTTTCCGGGCGGTCGACCGCCGCCACTCCGGCGACCGCCCCGCGGTCCGCGCCCTTGCTTGCCCCTTTCGACGACATGGTGAACCTCCCGCGCTCCGCCGCCGTGCGCCGATCCAGCGATTCGACACCCTCCCGGCCGCCACCGACAAGCCTCCCAGGCGGCGGCCGCGGTTCACCGGCCACCCCCCGGACCCACGCGCCGCCCGGGGACCAGCGAAGATCCAGCCTGGCCGGCCACGCACTATCGTGGATGGCACATCCGACCGAACGGACGGCCGATGCTCAACGTCTTCGCCCGCGCGTCGGTGTCGCGGGCGCTCGCACCGCTCGGCACCCGGCTGGCCCGGGCCGGCGTCACCGCCGACGCGATCACCGTGGTCGGCACGGTGGGGGCGGTGGGCGGCGCGCTCGGGTTCTACACCCGCGGCGTGTTCTTCGTCGGCACCCTGGTCATCTGGTTCTTCGTGATGCTCGACATGGTCGACGGAGCGGTGGCGCGGGCCGGCGGCGGGTCCTCCAAGTTCGGCGCGATGCTCGACTCGACCGCCGACCGGGTCGCCGACGCGGCGGTCTTCGGCTCGCTGCTGTGGTGGTTCGCCGGGCCCGGGGGCAGCCGCTCGCTCACCCTGGCCTGCCTGCTCTGCCTGGTGCTCGGCGCGCTCATCTCCTACGTCAAGGCCAGGGCCGAGGGGCTGGGTTTCACCGCCGACGTCGGCCTGGTGGAGCGGCCCGAGCGGCTGATCATCGCGCTGGTCGGCACCGGGCTGGACGGCCTGGGCGTGCCGTACGTGCAGGCCGGAGCGCTGTGGCTGCTGGTGGGCCTGTCCGCGGTCACGGTGGGGCAGCGGGTGGTCGAGGTGCGCCGGCAGTCGGCGGGGCTACCGGCGGCCCGCTCCACCGGGCCGGCGGAGACCCCGACCGGCACCGCGACCCCGCCCGGTCGGCCAGTGTGAGCGGCCTGGCCCGGGTGCGTGGCGGGCTGCTGGACGCCGGGTACGCGGCCGGGTGGGCGGTGGTCAAGGCGCTGCCGCACCGGGTGGCCGCCGCCGCGTTCCGGCTGGTCGCCGACATCGCGGTCCGGCGGGACGGCAGGGGAGTGCGCCGGCTGCGGTCGAACCTGCGCCGGGTGGTCGGCCCCGGCCCGACCGAGGCCGAGCTGGACGCGCTGACCCGGCGGGCGATGCGCTCGTACGCCCGGTACTGGCTGGAGGTCTTCCGGCTGCCGGTGTTGGGCACCGAGGCGGTCGCCGCCGCCTGCCAGAGGCACACCGAGGGCGAGCAGCACCTCGCGGACGCGTTGACGGCCGGCAGGGGGGTGATCATCGCCCTGCCGCACAGCGGCAACTGGGAGACCGCGGCGGTCTGGTTGATCTTCCGGCACGGCCCGTTCACCACGGTGGCCGAGCGGCTGCGCCCGGAGTCGCTGTACCGCCGGTTCCTCGCCTACCGGCAGCGGCTGGGCATGGAGGTGGTGCCGCTCACCGGCGGCGACCGGGCGCCGTCGGAGGTGCTCGCCGAGCGGCTGCGGGCCGGCGGGGCGATCTGCCTGCTCGGCGACCGGGACCTCACCCGCGGCGGGGTCGACGTGACGTTCTTCGGTGGCCCGGCCAGGATGCCCGCCGGCCCGGCGCTGCTCGCGGTGACCACCGGGGCGGCCCTGCTGCCGGTGGGACTGTGGTTCACCGATGACGGGTGGGGGCAGCGCATCCACCCGCCGCTGGTGCCACCGGAGGGCGGCCGGCTGCGGGACCGGGTCAAGGCCACCACCCAGGCGCTGGCCGACGTCTTCGCCGCCGACATCGCCGAGCACCCCGAGGACTGGCACATGCTGCAACGCCTGTGGGTCGACGACCTGCCGGCCGGCCTGCCCGCCAGCGCGCCGGCGGAGCCGGTCCAAGCGGAAGGGTAGCCGATGCACATCGGCCTGGTCTGCCCGTACTCATGGGACATCCCGGGCGGCGTGCAGGCGCATGTGCGCGACCTCGCCGAGACGCTGCTGGCGATGGGGCACCAGGTCTCGGTGCTGGCACCGGCCGACGACGACACCCCGCTGCCCGGCTATGTCGTGGGCGCCGGCCGGGCGGTGCCGGTGCGCTACAACGGCTCGGTCGCTCGGCTCCAGTTCGGCCCGGTCTCCGCGACCCGGGTGCGCCGCTGGCTGCGGGACGGCCGTTTCGACGTGCTGCACGTGCACGAGCCGGTGGCGCCCTCGCTGTCGCTGCTGGCCTGCATGCTGGCCCGGGGCCCGATCGTGGCGACGTTCCACACCGCGACCACCCGGTCCCGGTCGCTGGCCGCCGCGCACTCGGTGCTGCAGCCGTTCATGGAGAAGATACGGGGCCGCATCGCGGTGTCCTCCGCGGCCCGGACGGTGCAGGTCGAGCACCTCGGCGGGGACGCGGTGGAGATCCCGAACGGGGTCGCGGTGGCCCGGTTCGCCGCGGCCACGCCGCTGCCCGGCTACCCGCGGGCCGGTGGCACGGTCGGCTTCGTCGGACGGTACGACGAGCCGCGCAAGGGCATGGCGGTGCTCCTGCAGGCGATGTCCAGGCTGGTCGCCGACCGCTCCGAGCTGCGGTTGCTGGTCGCCGGCCGGGGGGACGCCGCCCAACTCCGCGCCTCGCTGCCGGCCCGGCTGACCGGACATGTACACCTGCTGGGCCAGGTCAGCGAGGAGGACAAGGCGCGCATGCTGCGCTCCGTGGACGTGTACTGCGCGCCGAACGTCGGCGGGGAAAGCTTCGGGATCATCCTGCTGGAGGCGATGGCCGGCCGGGCCCCGATCGTGGCCAGCGACCTCGACGCGTTCCGCCGGGTCCTGACGCTCGTGCCGGGTCCGATCCCGGGGTCGGCCACCGAGCCGGCCGGCGAGCTGGCCGGGGTGCTGGTGCCGACCGGCGATCCGGCGGCGCTGGCCGGTGCGCTCGGCGCGCTGCTGGACGACCCGGCCCGGCGGGCGGCGATGGCCGAGCAGGGGACCCGGGTGGTGGCCGGCTACGACTGGCCGGTGGTGGCCAAGCAGGTGCTCGACGTGTACGAGACGGTGATCGCGGCCGACCCGCACGCGGTCACCGCCGAGTCCCTCGGCGTCGCGAGGGCGACGGGCGAGTGAGCATGCTTCTCCGCGGCACGGCCTACTATCGAGTGGCATGGGCAGCATCGTGGCCGTGGTGGCAGTGGTGATGCTGCTCGCCACCTGGGCGACGTGGACCGCCGCCCGGGTCGACCGGCTACACGGCCGGGTGGACGCGGCCAGGGCTTCGCTGGACGCCCAGCTGGTCCGCCGTGCGGCGGCGCTGCAGGCGCTGGTCGACGCGTCCATGCCGGCGCTCGGGCCGGCGCTCGCGGACCGGCTCCGCACGGTCGCCAGGGCCTGCCTGGACGCCGACCCGACGGTCCGCGAGGCCGCGGAGAACGACCTGAGCCGGGCCCTGCACGAGATCCCGGCCGACCTCGACCCGGACCTGCTCGCCGACCTCGCCGACGCGGCCCGCCGGGTCGCGCTGGCCCGCCGGTTCTACAACGACGCGGTCCGGGACACCGCCGCGCTGCGCCGACGCAGGCTGCCCCGGCTGCTCCGGCTCGGTGGCCGGCGCCCGGTGCCGGCGTTCTTCGAGATCGACGACACGGTGCCGCCGGTTGGCGGCCGCCGGGTGGTCGGCCCGCCGGCGTCCCGGCGCTGAGCCGTCCCGGCCGGGTGGCCTACCCTGACCCGTCCGCGCCGAACCCGGAGGGAGTCACCCGTGCGTGGTAGGTCGAGGTACGCGATCGCGCTGGCCACCGCGCTGGTCGCGACGGTCGCCGGGTGCTCGTCCGGCAAGCCGGCACCGCAGGCGGCGCCCAGCAGCACGGCGCCGACGACCACGGCGACACCGAGCCTGACCCCCGCCAAGCCACCGGCCCGGCCGAAGCCGCCGCGGATGACCCACAACCCGCTCACCGGCCGGCTCGGCGTGCCGGCCGGCCCGGTGATCGCGGTGAAGATCGACAACACCGCGGCGGCCCGCCCCCAGGTCGGTCTCGAGTCGGCCGACGTGGTGTACGTCGAGCAGGTGGAGGGCGGCCTGACCCGGCTCATCGCGGTGTACGCCAGCCGGCGCCCGCACCGGGTCGAGCCGGTGCGCAGCGTGCGCGGCAACGACCCGGAGCTGCTCGGCGCGTACGGCCGGATGGCGCTGGCGTTCTCCGGCGGAGCCGGCAACGAGCTCGCCGCCCTGCACCGCTCCGCGCTGCTAGACGCCTCCCCGGACACGAAGGGGTTCGCCTACCGCCGGGACGGTGGCCGGCGGGCGCCGTACAACCTGTTCGTCGACCTGGGGCGGCTGGCCGCCGGGCTGCCCCGGGTGGCGGCCCGGGTGCGGGACGTCGGCTTCCGGTGGGGCGGGCCGGACCCGCGGTTGGCCAGGGCGCCTCGGGTGAGCTCCCTCTCCGCGGTGATCGGCAGCACCTCGATCTCGTTCCGGTGGGACTGGCGCGGCCACCGCTGGGTGCAGACCGGGCCCGGCCAGGTGATCCGGCGGTCCGCGTCCGGCGCGCCGCTGGGCTCCCCGAACGTGATCGTCCAGTTCTGCCGGGTGACCCCCGACTTCCACGACATCGACCAGGCCGGCTCGCCGGCGGCGTACACGCACAGCGTCGGCACCGGCCGGGCGATCCTGTTCCGGGACGGCCGCGCGGTGGTCGGCAAGTGGGTCCGGCCCACCCGTGGCGCGCCGACCCGGTTCGTCGACAATGCCGGCCGCGACCTGCTGCTCCAGCCGGGCGGCGTATGGGTGCTGTTGGTGCCCACCGGCGGGCGGTGGATGGCCCGGTAGCCCTACCATCGAGGCATGGCTCAGCCTCCGTCGACCACCCCCGACCCGACTACGCCCGACCCGACCTCATCGACCGCTTCCGAGGCCCCGACCGCGGTGGACCAGCCGGTGTTGGGCACAGCCCGGGTCAAGCGCGGCATGGCCGAGATGCTGAAGGGCGGCGTCATCATGGACGTCGTCACCGCCGACCAGGCGAAGATCGCCGAGGACGCCGGCGCGGTTGCGGTGATGGCGCTGGAACGGGTGCCGGCGGACATCCGGGCGCAGGGCGGGGTGGCTCGGATGTCGGACCCGGACATGGTCGAGGCCATCATGTCGGCGGTCTCCATCCCGGTCATGGCCAAGGCCCGGATCGGCCACTTCGTCGAGGCCCAGGTGCTGCAGACCATCGGGGTCGACTACGTCGACGAGTCGGAGGTGCTGACTCCGGCCGATGAGGCGCACCACATCGACAAGTGGGCGTTCACCGTGCCATTCGTCTGCGGAGCCACCAACCTGGGCGAGGCGCTGCGGCGGATCTCCGAGGGCGCGGCCATGATCCGGTCCAAGGGCGAGGCCGGCACCGGCAACGTGGTCGAGGCCACCCGGCACATGCGGGCGATCCGGGCCGACATCCGCCGGCTGTCCACGCTGCCCGAGGACGAGCGGTACGCGGCGGCCAAGGAGCTGCGCGCGCCGCACGCTCTGGTGGCCGAGGTGGCCGCGGCCGGCAAGCTGCCGGTGGTGCTGTTCACCGCCGGCGGGATCGCCACCCCGGCGGACGCGGCGATGATGATGCAGCTCGGCGCGGAGGGGGTGTTCGTCGGCTCGGGCATCTTCAAGTCCGGCGACCCGGCCAGGCGGGCCGAGGCGATCGTGAAGGCCACCACGTTCTACGACGACCCGGGCATCGTCGCGAAGGTGTCCCGGGGGCTGGGCGAGGCGATGGTGGGGCTCAACGTGGCGACGCTGCCGGAGGCCGAGCGGTACGCCGGCCGCGGCTGGTAGCCGCGGCTGGTAGGTCGGGCCGCGGCTCGCCGGCCGGGGCTCGCCGCGCCGCGCAGTGGGCGGCGGCCGACCTAGACTCGGGTGGTGTCTGCCGTCGGCCCGCTGATCGGGGTGCTCGCCCTGCAGGGCGACGTGCGCGAGCAGTTGCGGGCGCTGGCCGACTGCGGTGCGCGGGCGGTGCCGGTGCGCCGGCCGGAGCAGCTCGACCAGGTCGACGGGCTGGTGCTGCCCGGCGGCGAGTCCACCGCGCCGGGATGATCCTGCTGGCGGACCGGATCCTGGACGGGGTGGCCGGGCAGGAGACGATCGGCGGCATCGACATGACCGTGCGGCGCAACGCGTTCGGCCGGCAGGTGCACTCCTTCGAGGAACGGATCCACATCGCCGGCGTGGACCGGGAGCCGTTTCACGCGGTCTTCATCCGGGCGCCGTGGGTGGAGTCGGTCGGCGAGCCGGTCGAGGTGATCGGCTCGGTGGAGGCCGGCCCGGCCGCCGGTAGGATCGTCGCGGTCCGGCAGCGACACCTGCTCGCGACGTCATTCCACCCGGAGCTGACCGGGGACCCGCGCGTGCACGCGCTGTTCGTCCAGATGGTGAGGGAACAATGAGCGAGCGCGAGAGCCCGCGGCGCGAGCGGGTTTTGGGTCCCCGGCGGAGACGCGCAGCGTTTCCGCCGGGCCCAGCGACGGCGGCTGTGCGGCCCGACGCAGGAGGGCCGGGCTACCGGGAGGAGCGGGCACAGTGAGCGGCCACTCCAAGTGGGCGACGACCAAGCACAAGAAGGCTGCGGTCGACGCGAAGCGCGGCAAGCTCTTCGCGAAGCTGATCAAGAACATCGAGGTGGCCGCACGCACCGGCGGGGGCGACCCGGCCGGCAACCCGACCCTGTACGACGCGGTGCAGAAGGCGAAGAAGAGCTCGGTCCCGAACGACAACATCGACCGGGCGATCAAGCGCGGCTCGGGCGCGGAGGGCGGCGGCGCGGAGTACCACACGATCACCTACGAGGGGTACGCGCCGGGTGGGGTGGCGATCCTGGTCGAGTGCCTGACCGACAACCGGAACCGGGCCGCGTCCGAGGTGCGCACCGCGATCACCCGCAACGGCGGGTCGATGGCCGACCCTGGCTCGGTGGCGTACCTGTTCACCCGCAAGGGCGTGGTGATCGTGCCGAAGGCCGGTGGGGTGACCGAGGACGGCGTGCTGACCGCGGTGCTGGACGCCGGCGCCGAGGAGGTCAACGACCTGGGCGAGTCGTTCGAGGTGGTCAGCGAGCCGGGAGACCTGGTCGCGGTCCGCACCGCCCTGCAGAGCGCCGGCATCGACTACGAGTCGGCCGAGGCCTCGTTCGTGCCCAGCGTGCAGGTGCCGCTGGACGAGGACACCGCCCGCCGGGTCTTCCGGCTGATCGAGGCACTGGAGGACAGCGACGACGTCCAGAACGTCTACGCCAACTTCGACGTCTCCGACGAGATCATGGAAACCGTGGGCTAGCCGCCTCGTCGGCGTGTCGTCGCGCGGCGCTGGACGCGCCGCCGGTTAGCGTGTCGAACGGGTGTTCGCCGACGGTGAGGGAGCGCGGGCGGTGCGGGTGCTCGGGGTGGATCCGGGGCTGACCCGGTGCGGCATCGGCATCGTGGAGGGCAGCCCGGGGCGGGTGCTGCGGCTGGTCTCGGTGGCGGTGCTGCCGACGCCGCCGGCGGCCGCCATCGGCGACCGGCTGCGGATGCTGGCCGACCGGCTGGAGGCGGACATCGCCCGGTACCGGCCGGACGTGGTGGCGGTCGAGCGCGTGTTCAGCCAACACAACGTGCGGACCGTGATGGGGACCGCGCAGGCCGCCGCGATGGCGATCCTGGCCGCGGCCCGGGCCGGCGTGCCGGTCGCGCTGCATACCCCGAGCGAGGTCAAGGCC
>WNGD01006927.1_pt1 | contig 17816 bp, 16 predicted proteins | sample 5400671 | NCBI WGS metagenome assembly WNGD01 (sample SAMN13153369, study PRJNA577476) | soil metagenome | isolation source: 40 cm soil or saprolite under grassland replicate 2 | place: USA:California | collected 2016-06-15
GCTCCGCCTGCGCCGAGATCAGCCCGGGAGTCGTGCCAGACGACGGCCAGGTTCCCCGTCGTCGGGTCCAACGAGATCTTTGGCAGGAACTGGCTGGTGAGAGTGGCGTCGTCATTGACGCGGACGCCGCTGCTCCAGGAGGCGCCGTCGTCGTCGGAGGAGCGCACGTAAATGTCCGTGTTGTCGCTCTCGTTCTGCTGCTCCTTCGTGTAGACGACGTAGACCCAGCCGTTGTGTGGGCTGCCGGTGCGATCCCACGCCAGGCCTGATTCGGCATCGACGGACCGGTCGGCCTGCGGCGGGATGAAGTCGAATCCGCCGACGTGGGTCGCCGCGACGAAGACACGATCGCCGAACCCGGCCGGGCCGAGGCCATCCGGGTCGACGTTGACGAAGACTTTGCCGCCGCCCTGCCCCGTCGTGGTGAGCGAGCACGACTGCATGACTTGGCCCGCCGGGCCAATCGCTACGTCGCCGTAGGTGCAGTTGTTGCTGCCCGGGACGACCTCTCCGGAGAAGAACGCGCCCACCTGGCCAGGGCCCGTGACGGGCGCGCCCGTGGCAAACATGGGGCCGGCTGCATTGAAGACGACCCAGACCTCATGCTCGGCAGCGGTAATCGTGGGCTGGTCGACGTAGCGGAACAGTCCCCGGTTGTCGCCGCCGGCCTTCGTCCCGCCAGGCCGGTCGATATTCGCGATCACGTTGAACGTCAGGCCTCCGTCTGTGCTCAGCGCGATCGGGACCGTGTTTTCGACCTGATAGAGGTAGGTCAAGAAGAGGTTTCCGAACTCGTCGAACGAGAGGCTGGGGTCGCAGCAGGCGTCGCCCAAGTTGTCGTTGTCGCCGATCAGGCTTCTTGTCCAGGTCAGGCCGCCGTCGAAGCTCACCCCCTCGAACATCCCGGCGGACAGCCCGGCCTCCCGGTGCCCCACGTTGGTGACCACGACGATGTTGTTCGGGTTGGTCGGGTTCACGGCTATTGCTTCTTCGGACTCGTTCAGGTGTCGTTGGCTGACGTCGACATTGGCCGGCACGCTCCCGGCGCTCGCTCGCGCGCTCGTGGTGCGCCCCGACAGCGCAAGCAGCATTGCCGCTACGCCCACCGTCACCGCGGCCACGCCAACGAAAAGAAGCCTCCGCTGCATGTCTTCCCCCTCGCTCCGAGAGCCCGCAACTCTAATTCATCGCCGTCTGCTGGCCACACTGCTACGGCTGGTCGCGGCCAGTTCGGCGATCACTCTCGGCATCGCAGCCGACCCCTAGACCATGCGATTCCTGATCGCGTAGCCCGCGGCCTCGATGCGGTTGCTGATCTGGAGCTTTGCGAGGATGTTCGAGATGTGATTGCGGACCGTGTGCGGACTGATGAAGAGCTGCTGGCCGATCTCGGCGTTGCGCTTTCCGCCTGCGAGCAGCTTCAGGATCTCAATCTCGCGCTCGGACAAGTCGTCGAACACGCGCCGCTCGGCCGCTGTGCGGCGATCCTCTGCTCGCAGCCGTTCGAACAGCTTCGCCCCGACCGCGGCTGAGATCAGCGACTCGCCCGCGACAGCGGCTCTGATCCCGGCGACCACCGACTGGAGAGACGTTCCCTTGATGAGGTAGCCGCACGCTCCTGCCGCAATCGCATCGAACACACTCTGCTCCTCTGCGTCGATCGTGAGAACGACCACGCGCGTTCGCGGAGCGATCTCGGCGATTCGTCGTGTGGTCTCGACCCCGGACAGGCCGGGCATCTCGAGGTCCATGAGCACGACGTCCGGCGCGCATTGCACGACGATGTCCAGCGCGCTCGCGCCGTCGGCGACCACGCCGGCGATTTTCAAGCCTTCTTGTCCGAGCAACTCAGCGAGACCCGTCCGAAACAGCTCATGGTCGTCGACGATGAGCACGTGAATCGGCTCCCGTTCGGCCGCGAAGCTACCTTCTGATCCGTTCAAAGGTTTCGAGCCGCCGCAGTTCAACCCCTTTGACCCCCCGATTCGTGCCGCTGTTTTCCGCCGCAGGGCGGTAGAGACTGACCGTGGTCGCTTTATGGCTATCTGTCAAGACCACGCTGACCTCCCAACCGTTGGATAGAGGCCGTCCGCTTCAAAAACATGCGGTCTGCCACGCGAGCTGCCCCAGTTCCTCCCTTCGGTTGTCTGGCTAAGACTCCTTCAGGGGCCGCTCAGGGAGCGGGATGGCGGGCTTTGCGCCAGACCCTCCTACTACTGCTAGGGCAAAAGGCCGCGCAGGTGGGTCTGGGCCATCTTCACCGTCCAGAACATCACGAGGAACGCGTACACGATGGCCGGGAACGCGACGCCGAAGATCGCGAGCAGCGTCAGTCCGGGCGATTCGGGCGCGAGCAAGAGCTGGATCCCGGGCGGGACGAGGCTCCCGACGAGGAGCGCGGCCCCGGCATGCAGCATGATCCCCCGGAAATCGCCTGGTGCGAGCCTCGAGAAGCGAGCGTCGATCCAGAGCGCAATTGCTGCGCCACCGACCGCGATCAAGACCACGACGAGCCCAACGCTCACGAGTGCCTCCTCGGTAAAGAACGGACTTCTCAGTCCGCATCGGCCGAGTCGACCGCGGGCTGAAGCATAATCGATCGGCCGGCGCGCCTCGGCGCGACCCGGCGGAACGGCGCGACCGGACGTCCCTACCGAACGCGAGCCGTCACGACGGCCGGCGCGTAGCCCGCCTTCGTTGCCCGATACGTGATCGTTCCGCGCCGAGTCGGGCGAACCGTGAGGACGGCCTTCCCGGTCCGGCCGGTCCGCACGGCGCGTGGCCGCATGCCCGCACCCGATGCCCGGACGGTCGCCCCGCGGAGAGGCGCGCCGGTCGATTCCCTCACCGTGACCGTGATCCTCGTCGAGCGCCTGCGGGCCGGCCGGCCGTTCGCCGTGAGACGCATGCGCTTCGCCGCGCCGATTCGCTGCGCCGGGATGTAGTCACCGACGTTGTTCCCCTCATCGACGCCGGCCACTCGCCAGAAGAGCGCGCTGTGGGCCAGGTACGCAGGCTGCGTGAGAGTCGGCGCGTAGCTCGTGTTGTCGGTCAAGACCTCCTCGACGTTCATCGCAAAGTCGGCGCGGCTCGAGATCTGCACCTTGTATCGCTTGACGCCGGGCTTCGGCTCCCAACTCAGGAGCAGGCGGTTCCGCGAAGCGTCGGCATGCGCGCCGCCCGGCTCTCCGATCGTCCGCGTGAAGGGAAGTGTCGACGAGTACGGTCCGGGGACGGTGCCGAAGCCCGCCTTCGGGAAGTTGGCTCGCACCCTCCAGTGGAAGAGCCCCGTGCCGTACATGAGGATCGGCGTCAAAGCCGCCGTACGCAGGGAGGTGATGTCGCGGTGTGTGCCGTCGGGAAGGTCCGCCGAGACGTCGTAGGAGACGGCGCCGATGATCGAGTCCCACGTCCACGTGGGCACGAAGTCCCCGCGAATCGGATTCGTAGAGTTCGGCACGGGCGCCGGCAAGCGTTTCTGGAAGGTCCCGGTAGCCGACCAGTTCAGCCCGATCAGGTTCTCGTCGTCGGCGCGGACTCGCCAGTACAGGGCCGTGTCGGCCGGGTAGGTCGTGTTGCTCGTGTAGGCAGTGGCGTCCGTGAGGAGGTCGTCGATCGGGTTGCCGAAGCTCGGATCCTGGGCGACCTGGACGCGGTAGCGACGCGCCCCGAGCGCGTTCGTCCAGCGGAAAGTCGGTTGACCGAGCTCGATCGACCCTTGCGGCGGACCAAGCAGAGTCGGCGGGATCGACTGCTTGTCGAACCGCGACGGTGCTCCGAGAAGCGGGTTGCCGACCGCCCCATCCCCATTCGCCTGTACCGCGGGTAGTACGACCCAGTAGTAGGAGGTCGTCTCGTCGGGGTAGGTCGTCGGGTTGTTGCTCGTCCGGGGCGCGTAGGCCGGGACCTGGGTGAAGGCATAGTCGACGATATTCGTAAACGACGGGTCCTTGGCCACGATCACGAAGTAGCTCGCCCGCCCGGCGAGGGGCCGCCAGGTGAGAAGCGGCGTCTGGGTGACCGTGCTACCGGCGGCCGGCAGCACGTAGTCGCCGGAACCGAGATAGCCCGCGTTGCACGAGGGAGTGCACGAACCACCCGCCGGGTAGCCGGTCCACTGGAACGCCCACCCGGTACCGTCCTGGTTGTCGAGCTCCGTGTAGTCCCCGTAGATCTCGTTGTAGGTCGAATCACGGTCGCTGCGCGCTCGCACGCGCACGCAGTAAGGCTGATTGAGAGCGAGGTTGACGAAGTCCTGGGCGACGCTGGACGGATTGCCGAACGGGGGCCTCGCCCTGAGCCCGAAGCCGAGCGGTGACCACGACGTCACCGCAGTCCTCACCTGCCAACGGAGCGTGCTGGACCAGTTGCAGAAGCCGAGCCCGACGTCGAAGGGTGTGACTTCGACCTCATAGCTCGCCGCGCCCGGGACCGGATCCCAGCGTGCGATCGGCACCTCGGTCTGGTAGCCGGGCGCCGACGGGTCGACGTCCGTGCCGGGGTCGCTCAGGTTGTCGCGCATGCGCATGTTCTTGATGCTGGTCCCCTGAACCGGCGGCACCTTGTCGAACGTCTTCATGAACTGCGGCCCCCCGCTCCAGAGGCCGGCGTTCCCCTCCGGATCGAACGCCCTGACACGCCAGTAGTAGGTGTTGTCCCTGAAGACGTTGGTCGGTGAGAGCGAGCTACCGATGGCAAGGGTCGAGCAGCAGACGCGCGAGCCCGGCGCGAAGTCGCGCGACGAGTTGACCTCGACCTCGTAGCGGGCCGCACCCGGCACGGCGTCCCACGAGAACTGTGGATCGACGACCTCTGGTTCCCCAACGAGGTCGGCAAAACGGGGCGTTGTCGCCGAGGGCCACAGCCAGACGAACGACCAAACCTCCGACGAGGATCCTCTGTTCCCCTGGGCGTCGAGGGGGGTAATCCCCCAGTAGTACGTCCCCGGCGCGAGTGCGCCTGCGCGGGTGAAGGACGTCGCGGTCGTCTCGACCGCCCTTCCCCCCACGAGGGAGCCGAGCAGCGGGTCGGTCGCAATCGAGACGAGGTACTTCGCCGCGCCCGGGACCGGCGACCAGCCGAGCTTGAGCGGCGTCAGCGGATAGCTGACCGCCGAGCCGTTCGCGGGGGACTGGAGCGCCGCAGCCGCGGTCCACGCCTTCCGGAACGACGAGCCCTGGGACCAGCGCGAGACGCGGCCGCGCTTATCCACGGCTCGGACGCGCCACCAGTAGGTGCCGTTCGGCACCGTCTTCCTCAGTGTTGCTCGAGTGTTCTTCGTGAAGAAGCGATCCTGCCCGGTGCCGAGCACCGGCGCGTTGAACCCGGCGTCTGCGGCGATCTGGAACTCGTAGCTGTCCGCACCCGGGATGGCGCTCCATGCGAACGCCGGCAGCAGGGCGACCCTGGCGCCGGAGGAGGGCGCCAGCGGAGCGGGCGCCTTCAGCGTCGCCTGGACTCCAGGTGCGAGAGCAAGGACGGTGACCGAGAGTGAGACGAGAAGGAGCGCTCCCCTGGGGATGCGCCGGACGATCGCGGCGCCACCAAGCCGCGGGAAGAGTCGCGGCGTGCGCGCGGCATAGCCGGCGTACTCGGCGAACTCGCCTATCAGCGCGCGCTCCTCCAGCTGCATCCGGGTCGCCTGCGCCACGGCGAACGCAGCGGCCACGCCGGCGTTCCAGCTGGTCGGCGACGCGAGCACGAGACCGGCGCAGGCGCCGAGCTCGCCCAGGTAGACCGGGTGACGGACCAACCGGTACGGCCCCCTCGTGACGAGCCCGCGTACCTCGGGCAGCACGCCGAAACAGCGCCCGAGCGCGAGCACCGAGACGAGGAGCCAGCCGAATGAGACGAGAGTCACCATCTCGCCGGCGAGGACGAGCGCCGTCGCCGCCGAGTCCGACGGACGCTGGAGCACGACCACGGCGGCGATCGCGATCGCGCAGGCCGCGAAAGCGACCGGATCACGGGAGGGCCGGCGCGACGGCTCCCGGACGAGGACGAAGACGCTGAACGCGGCAACCACCGCCGTCTTGAGAAGCAAGTAGCAGGCGACGGCCCAGGAGCGAAGCGAGGGGTCGACGAAGGCCGCGTGGACTTCGCCGAATGCCTGCACACCCGCCGCGAGCGCGAGCAGCGCGAGGAGCCCGGTGAGGAGCAGCCGGCTCACTCAGCCTCCTCCGAAGGAATGCATGAAGGCGTAGACGGCCGGGCCGAGCAGGATCACGAACATCGCCGGGAAGATGAGGAAGACGAGCGGGAAGAGGATCTTGACGGGCGCCTTCTGAGCCTTCTCCTCCGCGGACTGGCGGCGCCGCTTGCGCATTTCGGTCGCCAGGTCGCGCATGATCTTTCCAATCGAGACGCCGAGGGTCTCGCCCTGAAGCACAGAGCGGACGAACGAGCGCATGAGCGGCGTGTCGCAGCGCGCGAGCATGTTGCTGAGGGCCTCGTTGGTCGTCAGGCCCATGCTCTGCTGCTGCATGGTCAGCCGTAGCTCGTCGCCAAGCGGCCCTCGCAGGCGCTCCGATGCGACCTGGAGCGAACCATTGAAGCCCAGGCCCGCCTCGACGGTGACCACGAGCAGGTCGATGAGCTCCGGCAGCTCGTAGTCGATCTTCTCGAACCGGCGCTGTGCCCGCTTCCTGACAATCGTCATCGGCGCCACCCAGCCGACGGGAAGAGCGCAGAGCAGTCCAAGCCCGGTGAGCATGGCTGGGTAGCCCGCGCTCGAGGCCGACCATAGCCAGACGGTGGGCACGCTGACGCCGCAGAGGATGCGGTAGCCGAGGAACTTGCGCGGAGTCGTGCCGTACATCCCCGCAGCCACCAGCTCTGCGCGAAGCTTCGCCTCGCGCAGCCCGCCGAAGCGTTTCGCGATCATCCCGCCGAGTGCGTAGGCCAGGTGGTCGAGCGCCGGCTGCAGGGTGCCCTTGCGTGGGGACTCGACCTTCCGTCCAGCGAAGCCGTAGGCATCGATCTGCCCCAACGTTTCGACGGCGCGCACCCTCGGCATGGCAAGTGCGCGCGTGGCGAGAGTAACGGCGGCGCCCGCGAGGAACAGGCCGACGAGCAGGATAAGGATCACGGTTCGCCCCTCATAGCTTGATGTCCACGATCTTCTTGATGACGAGCGAGCCCGCGACCAGCATGATCGCCGCGATCGCGAGCAGCACACGGCCGAACGTCTCCTTGAACAGCGGCTCCACGTACGTCGGGTTCAGGACCGAGATCGACGCGAGCAGGATGACCGGGAGCAGCGAGACGACCCAACGGGACATTCGCCCCTGGGCGGTCAACGTCTGCACGATGCGGCGGATCTCGAACTTCTCTCGGATCGTCTCGGTGACCCGGTCCAGGACCTCGGCCATGTTGCCGCCCGTCTCGCGCTGGAGCGCCGCGACGAGGCCGACCTGCTGGAGGTCGCGGTTGTCCATCCGGTGAACCACCACGTTGAGGGCGTCTTCGAGCGACACGCCAAGTTGCTCGTCTGCCACCACCCGGCGGAATTCGCTCCGCGACGGCTCGGCTGCGTCCTCCACGACGACCGAGAGGGCGCCCACGAGGCTGTGACCCGCGCGGAGCGCGGAGGCGAGTACCTGGAGGTTGTCGGGCAGTTGCTCGGCGAAATGTGCGCGGCGCCGCTCGACCTTGCGCTTGATCATCGCCCGCACGGCAAACGGCACGCCGAGCCCCAGTAGCCCGAAGAGGAGAGAGCCGCCGAGGATTGCGAGGAACCACATCGCGAAGAACGTGCCGACGAAGGTCCAAAGCAAGAGTTGGACGGCGGGGAACCGGATCTCCGCCAGCTCGAGCGTCTCGACGAAGCGCGCCCACCACTTGGTCGCCTCGAGCGACCGCTCGGCCCCTACGAAAACCCTTTCGGACAACCGAGCGCCGTCGTCCTCCCTGGTGACGCCCCGCAACGAGACGAACTGCGCCATCCGAGCCCGGAGATTGCCCCGGCGGGGGCGTACCATCAACATCACTCCCAGCGCGAACAGGAACGACGCGCCGAGACTGACGACGAACATCGTCAGAGCCGACAGCCAGATCTCCGCCGCGAGGGAACGGTGGTACGGCGCGGGCTTGGCGATCGGGAGCGCTGGGGTGACGTAGCCGCCGATACCTGCTCCGGGGATCCCGTCGACCCGGATCTTGACGCGAATCTTCACGTTCGGTCCCGCCGACGACCGGTAGCGCACGAGGTACTCACCTGCGAGGCGGGCTCCCAGCTGGTTGTAGATGCGGGCCAGGTCGGCCGTCGACGTCGCTTCCGAGTAGTCGCCGCCGGACGCGAGGCCGAGCTTCTTCAGCGGAGCGCCCTGGAAAGACTTCGAGTGGATGCCCACCGAGAAGATCCGTGTGTGGTCTCGCCGCGCGGAGGCGGCGGCGTTTGTCGCGCTCAGCCGGCTGCCCGTGTCAGCGCCGTCCGAGAGCACGACGACCGAGCCCGAGGCAATCTTCGCAGCGCGCAGCAGCGTAAGGGCGGTCGCCACGCCGTCGTAGACGTGTGTCCCCGGGGCGAGCGAAGGCGGACTCGCGAGGGCGTCGTCGATAGTCGCCGCATCAGACGTAAATGGAAGGAGCACGGAGGACTGACGGTTGAACGTGACGACCGCGAGCTGCTGTTTCGAAGTGCGATGAGCCGCGAAGGCCCGCGCCGCCTCCATCGCGTCGGCGATCGCGCCTCCTTGCATGCTGTTGCTGGCGTCGATGACGAGGACGACGCCGAAGTCGCCGGAACTGGCGGAGCCGACCGGAACGACCGAGAGGTTCGAGACCGGCGCGCCGTTCTCGAGCACGTGCACTCGGACCGCTCGGAGCTGCTGCTTCTCAGGCAGCGCCAGGACGAACGCGCGGTCGGGGCAACGCGCGCCCCCCGCCTAGACGATCCGCAGCCTCCCAGCGGTCCCGGCGGCGGCGGACGGAAGAGCCGTGAGCAGCGTGATAGCGCCTAGGAGGATCGCGCTCGCAATGACTCTTCTCGTCACGCCGTCGCCTCGCGCGGTTGTCGTTCCTTGGCGAAGAGGCTTAGAGGCAGGCTCACGCCTCGCTTCTCGAACTTGTAGAGGAAGGTCGGGCGGAGCCCTGTTGGATTGAGCGTGCCGATCACGACGCGTTCGGAGGTCACCTGCGAGACCGCGAACTCGAAGATGTCCTGCAGCGTGATCACGTCCGACTCCATGCGCTGCACCTCCGTAATCGCTGTTACCTTCCGCGACCCGTCCTCGAGGCGCTCGAGGTGCACGATGAGATCGAGGGCAGAGGCGACCTGCTGGCGAATCGCCCGCACGGGCAGGTCGAAGCCGGCCATCAGCACCATCGTCTCGATTCTCGACAGCGCGTCACGAGGCGTGTTCGCGTGCACCGTGCAGAGCGAGCCGTCATGGCCCGTGTTCATCGCCTGAAGCATGTCGAGGGCTTCCGCGCCCCTGACCTCGCCGACGATGATCCGGTCCGGGCGCATGCGCAGGGAGTTGCGCACGAGCTCGCGAATGGGGATCTCGCCCTCGCCCTCGATGTTCTTCGGCCGGGCCTCGAGACGGAGCACGTGGCGCTGGTTCAGCCGTAGCTCGGCGGCGTCCTCGATCGTGATGATTCGGTCTGCGTCGGGGATCGAGGTCGAAAGCGCATTGAGCAACGTCGTCTTCCCCGAGCCGGTGCCACCGGAGATGAGGATGTTGAGCTTGGCGAGGATGCAGCGCTGGAGGAACTCGATCGTCTCCGCGTTCAGCGTTCCCAGCCGGACGAGGTCGTTGAGGTCGAGGCGCCGCTTGCTGAACTTGCGAATTGTGACGAGGGGCCCGCCCAGCGAGAGCGGCGGGATGAGCGCGTTGACGCGGCTTCCGTCGGGGAGGCGAGCGTCGACCATCGGCGAGGACTCGTCGATTCGGCGGCCGATCTGCGCCACCATCTTGTTGATGATCCGCCGCAGGTGCGACTCGTCCGTGAAGCGGACGGTTGTCTCGAACAGCCGCCCCTGACGCTCGACCCAGACGTCGAAGGGGCCGTTGACCATGATCTCAGTGATGCTGTCGTCGGCGAGGAGCCGCTCGAGGGGCCCGTGGCCGAGGATGTCGTCGGCGATCTCCGACGTCAACCGCTCGCGGTCGTCGCGCGAGAGGCGCGTCTCCTGAGCGAGACGAGCCCGGATGTCCGTAGTGACCCGGTCGCGCAGCGCGTTCGGGTCCATATTGACGTTGAAGAGCTGCGGTCCCAGATCGCCGATGACCGCCAGGTGGATCTCGTTCTTGAGTTCCGAGAACGGGTCCTGCCCGAAGGAGGCTGCGACCGGAGGCGCCGTCGAGAGTCGCTCGTGGAGTTCCATCTAGCGTTTCCTCCGTAGGAGGCCGGAGCGCTTGCTTCCGTTCGCCGAGCCCTCCGTGGCGAGATAGAGCTTCGCCAGAGCGTGGAAGGCTTCTGCGGCTTCGGAGTTCGACTTGGCGCTGACGATGGGCAGTCCCTCGTTCAGCATGCGCGGAATGTCCCGGTCGCTGGGGACGAGCACGTCCGGAACCCGGCCGACGATCGCAGAGACCTCGTCCCGAGTGATCCCCACCCGCGAGTCCGCCCGGTTCAGCAGGAGACGTATGCGCTCGGTGTCGTAGCCCATCAGCTCGAGCGTCTCGAGCCCGAGCTTCGTGTTCTTGAGCGACAGCGAGTCGAGCATTCCGACCATGCAGATGTGCGACGAGCTGTCGATCGAGGCGATCACCTCGGGCGTGAAGCCCGGCGCCGTGTCGACGATCACGAAAGCAGCATCGCGTACACCTCACGGAGGAACTCGACCGTCACGGCGGCAGCCTGGTCCGGGCGCGTTGGCCCCATCAGCACACGCAGCCCGCTCGGGTGCACGGCGAGGTAGTCCCCCAGTTTCTCCGCGTCGAGCGACCCCGCGGCCTTGACCAGGTCGTAGATCGTCTTCTCGGGGGTGAGCCCGAGCGAAAGACCGACGTCCCCGAACTGGAGGTCGAGGTCGACGACGACGACCTTATGCCCCGCCTCCGCCAGACTGATTCCGAGGTTGCACGAGGTGAGCGTCTTGCCGGTGCCGCCCTTCGGCCCCAGAACGCAGATCATCGGCGAGAGCGCGACGCCGGTCGCGGCTGCCGCTCCCTGCTTCCGCGCCACCGCCTTCTCGAGGCTGAACAGGACTCGCTCGGGGGACTCGGGGAGCGTGATCAGATCGTCGGCGCCCGCCTCGAACACCCGGCGGACGAAGCCGTTCGGCGAGGTCTCGCAGATGACGACCACGGGCCGCTCTGGGCGCTGCTTGACAGCCCCCTCGATGAAGAAGAGCGTGCGGTCCGAGTACCCCTCGCAGGCAACCACCACGATGTCGGTGGACGTGGCCTGGAGCGCGGTCCAACTCTCTTCGAGCCCATCGACGAGGCCGACGATGTGAATGTCCGACTCGGCCGGAAGCGCCGCGTGGACGGCTTCGCGGTCGACGTCCGAGTCGAGCGCGATCAGGGCTCTGATCGTCTCGCTCATGGTCTCGCCCCCACGAGCCTACGGGCCCTGCCGTACACCGTGACCGGCCTAATGCCCAGGAGCAGATTTTCGGCCGTCTCGACACCCGGCCGCATGACCGGGGCACCGGTGCGCGGCCGCAGCACCAGCCAGAGCTTGCCGTTGTCGGCGGCCCAGGCGACCTCGGTCGCCTCCTGGTAGTCGGTCCTCAGCACGACGTTGACCGTGTTCGAGGCCCCCACGCCCGTGCCCAGCCGGTCCGGAGCGTCGAGCACGAGGATGTTCTGGGCGATGACCTTCATCACCGGCCTGGACATAGCCATTCCCGCGGCGGAGACGTTGAAGCCGGCGAGGATGTCGACTCGGTCGCCCCCGCTGATCCGCCCCATCATCCCGTGCGCTGCGTCCACCGGCACCGAGATCGCACGCTGGTTGTCGGCGATCTGGGTCCCGAGCGCCCCGCTTGCCGAGGCGGCGAAGTCCGCAGTGGTCAGTTGGTGGCCTGGGTAGATGTCGTTGGTCGCGAGCCTGTTCCGCAGGGTCTCTGGGTCGGTGACTGCGCCGTCTGCGAGTTGGCTCTTCGGCACCTCGCTCGTCTGGAACAGGCCTTTCAGGCCGACGAGGTCCCCGGGCGTGCCCTTCTCGATCAAAGACTTGGCGACGAGCACGGTTATCGGCTGCCCCGAGTCGTTGACGCTGTTGCGGTAGTTGTTCAGATAGAGGAGGAGCAGGACCGCGGCCATCAGCGCGGTCAAGCCGCCGGCCGTGACAGTCCCTCCCCTTGTTGAAAGCATTCTGTTGACGACTTGCATCGCTTCCCTCCTTTACTCGGTGAGTACGGCGATGCAACTTCCGAAGCTGTTGAAGTCGCACGCCTGTCCGCCGCCGCCGCCGTCGTTGAGTCCGTAGATGTACTTGATGAAATGGCCGACGATGTTCCCCGCGTCCCCGTTGGGGACCTGATCGTCGCCGTTGCCCTGACACGGGTTCCTGTAGCCGTTGCCCTGCGCGGTCCAGCCGGTGATGTAGAACGTGCCGAACCTCGTCACGGGCACGACCGCGTTACCGGAGCCGCCGAACGCGCCGAACGGCACGATGAAGACGTTGAGGGCTCGCGGGTCGCCCGGAGGCAGGTTGGGAAACATGCTCCAGTGATTCGGCGAGGTGCAGATGCTCGGCTGCTCGTTGCCGAGAATGCGGAGGTTGAGCCCTCTTGGCACCTGGTTCGTGGCGGCCCCCGTCTGGATCGCCGTGCACGGCCACGGTTGCGGCGTGGCCCACAGAGCCGAAGCTGTCGAGGGGCAGACGGTGCCGGTGTTGGGTATGTATTGCGGCCGGCATCCGAACGCCAGCTCCTGCCAGAGATTGCTGTAGTTCGGATCGCAGTCGAGTGACTGATTCTGGCTCCCGCCGACGACTCGGAGCGTGACGATCGGGTCGTTCACGTCGCGAGCGTTCTGCAGGTTGGGGAGGACTCCGATCTTGACGACGAGGTTGTGCGTGCTGCCGGTCTGGAAGGAGTTCGCCCAGAACGAGCCGCCCTCCCACACCTGGGCGAGCTTGATCGGACCGGAGCGGGGGTCGGTCGCACTGAAGGTGCGCTGGACGGTGCCGAACGAGCCTTGGCAGGGGTTGTTGCCGCCGTTCTTACAGGTTTGTCCGCCGACGGTGCCGATCGTCTCTGCCCACGTCAGCTGGACGGGGACCGGACCGACGCCGGAACCGATGGAGAAGAAGTTGTTGCCGGTGGACTGCCACCGCCCGGTGGCGGCGATGTAGGTGAGCGGATGCGTGACGCCACCGACCACGGCACTGACGGTCCCCCCGACAACGGTCGGGCCCAACACGCCGAAGTCGACCACGGCGTTGACGCCGATCGAGCAGGTCGAGCTCGCCGACGAGAAGTACGGATCGGCGCACGAGCCCGGAGTGAGTGTCACGGCGCGCGCCAGCGGCGGGTTCGGCTGCGCGCCGCTCCCGGTGCTCGACCAGCCGCGTACGTACACGATGCCGTTGGAAGAGCCGGAGTCATAGCAGTCGACGAGTGGGTCTCCGCAGGTCGTCGAGGCGCCCCCGCTCAGGCTGATCCGAACTCCGATCTGCGAGGTGCTGACAGGCACCGAGAGAGGTGCAGCGCTGTTGTCCCAGATCGACAGGCCGTTGGCGACACCAGTGTTGTTGAGAGGTGTCGTCGCGAGTACCGCGCCGGTGGCTTCGTTGACGAACGTCGCCCGAGCGTGGGTCGGATCGACGTCGGGGACGGCAATCGGAAGGGATCCGTGGGCGTAGCTGAGTTGCTGGATCGACACCCGCGCGTGCGCGTTGATTGCCGGCACCACGCTGAGCCCTGGAATGAGGCCGAAGAACAGCGGGAGGTTGGCCTCGGTGAGCTTGAGGTCGACCATCTTGGCCGCGCACGGCGGCCCGCCGTCGGAGTAATCGGCGCCCCCCTGGTTCCAGTAGCTCGTCGAGTTGACGAGAACGTGGACGTTCGCCTGGTTCGAAACCTGGAGGTTGTAAGGTGCCAACGCTCCCGGGTCGCCCGAATACCTGCGCGCACCCGCCACAATCGGCGAGTCGTTGCACGGCACGGTGAACATGCCGCCTGCAGCGAGCGCCCCTGCGTCGGCCTGCATCTGGAGATGCCTCTTGTGCACGAACCAGTTTCCGACGTCGGCGACGAGGATCATGAAGCCGAAGAGCACGGGCAGCCACAGGGCGACAAGCACGAGCACGGAGCCGCGTTCCCCTCCGCGCGCGCCAAATAGGGAGTGCATCACGAGCACCCCGCTGCGTAGTTCGTCGGCAGGGCCTCGAGCCGCATATCCGAGGAACCGGAGATCGTCGTCTGCGCGATCCCGATGCGCCCGCCGAGGATCGGCAGCCAGTGATACGTCGCGCTCACCGTGACCAGCACGGGATCGCCGACGTTCGAGGTGCCGTTCGGAAAGCTGATGCACACTTGGGCCGGATTGGGTATGGACGCGGTGCCGCCGTTTCTGAGCTCGGCCGTCGTGGCTTGCTGGCGGATGTACTGCTGGAGAGATCCGCCGCCGGGATTCCTGTTCACGACCGCCCAGCGCGCACCCTCGTTCGCGAGATGCGTCTCGTCGATCCAGTAGTTGAAGGCTTTGCCGAAGTCGAGCATGGCGAACAGAAGGAGCGCGAGGATCGGCAGGATCAGGGCGAACTCGACCAGCGCGGTCCCCTCCTCTCCGCCGAGCCTGGCCAGGCGCCGCATGTGTCTGGCCATCTGCCAATCACCTCCGGCGCTCCTCACAACGAGTCCTGGTGATCGGTCATCGCCGGCTCGATTCAGAGGGCGGTGGCCACAGCCGTCAGGGCACTCGTGACGCTGACACCGATCGTCGTGAGCACGCTGACCGCAGCGAGGGCGACGAGCAGCAGGACGAGCGAGTACTCGACCAGCGCCTGGCCTCCGTCGTTCCGGGCCACTGCCCTGAGTTTTCGAATGCTTCGGAACAACCGTCCTCCTCTTTTGCTCGGGTCCTCCCGGCGCCGCTTTGTGAAGTCACACCGCAGACGGCGCCGGGAATTCCCGTTCGTGCGCTTACAGAGCGTTCGCGACGGCGGTCAGCGTGTTCACGATGTTGCCGCCGAGCGTCGTCAGGATCGCGATCGCGGCGACCGAGACGAGCGCCAGGATCAGCGAGTACTCGACGAGCGCCTGCCCGTCCTCGTTGCGAATCGAGACAAACCATGCGCGCATCCAAATTCACCTCCTCCCACCTAGAATCGAGCGCCCTTTGCAAGGGGCCGTGGCCAGCTCACGTGTGAATCACGAGAACCACGACTCCAGCGACGATAGAACCCGGCTCGAGCCGCCAAACCCTCCGCGGGTCTAGTTCGGCCTCGACTTCCGTGGGGTGCTGGCCGGGCGACCGCCATTCGATAGTTGCTGGAGATCGAGCCGAGAGATCCAGGCACCTACACAGGGCGCGGCCGCGCCGAGCTTCGGGGCGGCGAGCGCCAACGGGCAGGAGAAGCGATGCGCAGTCGAGATCGAAGCCCCCGACAGCTTGTCCGGAAGACGGTCGGTCGCCTGCTCCCGATCAGCCTCGCGTTCGTTGCGCTGTTCTTCGCGGGTGCGTCGTTTTCCGCGAGGGCCGGCAGCGAGGCGGGCGCCCTCACGGGCTCGACCGACGAGACGGGCGAGGTATCGACAGTCGAGACAGCGACGGAACAGGGAACCGTCCCGTACGAGCCTCCAGGATCCGAGGAGGACCCCGCCCTGCGTGTCCACCGACTCCTGCGGGCCTACCGGTCACGTCTGGGGGCGAGTGGCGCAGCGCGCCGCGCGCCCGCGCCTGTCCTTCGGGGAATGCAGCATCGAGTGAACGCAGCGGCCGCTCGGGAGATGAAGAAGCGTTCGGAGCGCCCGCGACCGCAACCACTGTTGAAGCCCCCTCGGAACCGAGCGTCGAGGGCGCTCGATCCCGAGGCGCACGCGCCCAGCGGCGCCGCGACGATCTGGCTGCACCGGTCGCTGCCCGACCCCACGCCTCCGGCAAAGCGTCTCTCGCTCGACTTTGCCGTTCAGCTCGCTCTCGAGGCCAGGAGCGCACAAGTCAGCTGGTCACTCATGCTCGCCGTGCTGCGCGTCGAGGGGCAAACGGGGCCTGCGCCCGCAAGCTCGGGTGAGCTCCGCGCCCTTGCCAGACGGCTCGCGGAGCTGGGAGCGGGGTTGAACGCCACGGACGCGGTTGGCGCGCTGACCGGCTCCGCGAGCTTCGCCGAGAAGGCAGTCGCCCTCGCACATTACAACCGGGCCGTCGGCCTCTACTCGCTCGTGACCGGACTCGAACGGGCGAAGCCGCGGCTCGCTCGGCTCGTGCTGGACGACCCGCGAATCGACATCTATGCGGGCGGGCGGGACGACATCTCGAGCGGGCTCATCGACGTGCGAGTGATCGTTCTGATCCGTTACCTCACTGACGTTTTCGGCCAGGCGAGCGTGTCGAGCCTTCTCTCGGGTCACCGGCTCTACGCGCGGCCGGGAATCGTCTCAGCGCACGTCTACGGCCTGGCGATCGACATCTCCGCCCTCGGGGAGACCTCGATCGCCGGCCACCAGCAGCCCGGCGGGATCACGGAGCGCGCGGTGCAGAGCATCCTGCTCCTGCCGGCCGAGCTGCAACCGCAGCAGGTGATCTCATTGCTCGGCCTCGGCGGCCCGTCCTTCCCACTAAGCGACCATGCCGACCACATCCACGTGGGGTACTAGTGGAGATAGCAGTCGATCACGCTGACGGCCGCGTCGCCTGCGAGCGGTGCCTCGTGGCCGATACTCCGCTCACCCGTCTCAGGGGTTTGCTCGGCCGACGCCCGCTCGACGAAGGAGAGGGTCTTCTTCTGCGCCCGGCGGCGGCGATTCACACGTGGTTCATGCGCGGTGCGATCGACGCCGTCTTTCTCGACCGGAGGCTCGTGGTGGTGGGCGTGGCCCCGAACCTCCGGCCATGGCGCTTCGCGGCCCGCCGCGGCGCCCGCGCGGTCCTCGAGCTCGCCGCCGGAGAGAGCTTGCGGCGGGCAATCGCGCCCGGCTCGTACCTTCGCGTGCGTCAGACGAATGTCCGTTCGGGGGCGCGCTGATGCGGGGGCCCCGCCTCCACCTCGAGAGCGTTGTGCCCTTCCGCTGCCGGGTCGTGCTCGCTGCCCGCGATCGCCGCTTCCTGCGAGTGACGAGCTTCCTTCTCGCCCGTGAGGGCTTCCTCGTCGAGTCGACCCGCAGCCTCGAGGATCTCTTCGGCATGGTCCAACGACACCGCCCGGACGTCGTCATTCTCGACGGCATGGACTCGCTGACGAGGACCGCCCGCGCTCTCGCCGAAATCGAGGCCCTCCCGTACTCGGTCGCAGTCCTCGTCGTAGCGGAGGCCCCAGAGGCATCCTCTCCGAGGAGCGTCCGAATCCTCCACAAGTGGACCTCCTTCGACCGGCTCGTCCAGGAGGTCGAACGGCTCTCAGAGGACGCCCAGGGGAAGGGAGAGATCTCGCATGGACTTGCGTAGCGCGACGGTACGGCTCGGTTCTTCCGACCGGCGAGGGCAGCTCCGGCCGGCCGTCGCGGTCGCGACGTCTGCCCTCGTCATGCTTGCGCTCGCCCGCTTCGGACCGAGCGGGCGGGCGTTCGGGGCTGCGTTCCTCCTCTGTGTCGTGGCCGCGCTGGCGGTGGTGGATCTGGAACAGCGGAGGATCCCGAACCGCATCGTGCTGCCGGCGACCGCCGCCGTCCTCGCCGCACAGATCGTCATCGATCCCGGCCGTACGCCGCTGCTGATCGCGATCTCGCTGGCTGCCGGCCTCTTCTTCTGCCTGCC
>WNGD01002865.1_pt1 | contig 17815 bp, 18 predicted proteins | sample 5400671 | NCBI WGS metagenome assembly WNGD01 (sample SAMN13153369, study PRJNA577476) | soil metagenome | isolation source: 40 cm soil or saprolite under grassland replicate 2 | place: USA:California | collected 2016-06-15
TTGCGCCGGGCGGGACGTCGACGGCATAGCGCTGGCGCGGCAGCAGTCCCGCTCGAAACATGTCGAACGGCGCCGGGTCGAGGTGGAGCCGGTCGCCGGCGGCGTGCATTCGCTCGGCCGACGTGAGCTTCGAGTCGCGCGCCACCGCATCTGCGACATGGCCTCGAACCTCGTTCCCGGCCAGCAGGGCTGAGGCAGCGAGGGCGGCGACGAGCACGGCCGCCGCGACGAACGTCAGCCGAACAGGCGGACGCTCAGAAGGACGCGGATCGCCGTGAAGCCGTCCCTCCATGTGATCTTCTTTCCCTCTGCGTAGGTGCGGCCGTAGTAGGCGATCGGAAGCTCGTACACGCGCAACTTCCGCTTGCAGATCTTGGCCGTGATCTCCGGTTCGATGCCGAAGTCGTCCTGATGGAGATCGAGCGAGCGCAGGATCTCGGTGCGGAACGCCTTGTAGCCGGTTTCCATGTCGGAGACCGTGGTGTTGTAGAGGACGTTTGTCAGCAAGGACAGGAAGCGGTTCCCGACGAGATGCCAGAACAGGTACACACGCTGAGGCTTGCCGCCCGACAGGCGCGACCCGAACACCACGTCCGCGCTGCCGCGCAGGATCGGCTCGATCAGCGCCGGAACGTCGGCCGGGTCGTACTCGAGGTCGGCATCCTGGATGACGCAGATGTCGCCGTCGGCATGGGGAATCGCGGCGCGTACGGCTGCGCCCTTGCCTCGGTTCTCCTGGCGGACGAGGACGACATCGTCGCGTCCTTCCTGCCACTTCTCCACGAGATCACCCGTACCGTCCGTCGAGCCGTCGTCGACGACCACGATCTGTTTCTCGAGCTCGAGGCGGGTGACGCGGTCGAGCAGCTCGACGATGGTCGCCGCTTCGTTGTAGGCGGGGACGAGAAACGAGACGCGCACGGCGGTGGAGCCTACCGCGAAGGAGATGGCGAGATAGAGAAGCCCCTCTGACCGACGTCCCCATCTCGCCGCCCACTAGACGTCCGGGCAACGGGCTTCTTGCGGTGTGCCTCCGCCGGAAGATCCGGCGCGCTTTCGCGCGCCATGATGATCTTCCGGCGTTCGCGACTAGTTCCAGCAGCGGGTAGCCGGGACGGGCAGAGCCCGCCCCAGCGACGAGCGAGGCATCCGCCTGTTGTCGAACCCTGGTCTGGACGAAAGCGGCGTGACCTGTTCTAATCGGCCACGCATCACGAAGGGCCTTACCCAAGGGAGAAGATGATGGATACCTACCGCACAGTCCTCTACCTGCACGTGCTCTCACTGCTGCTCGGGATCGGTGCAGCGGCAGTCGTCGGTGTCTGCTTGTTTCGATTGCGGGCAGCGCAAACTCTCGCCGACGCTCTGCCCTGGGGAATGCTCGCGGGCAAGACGGAACGCGTCTTCCCGGTCGCCATCCTTGGCCTGTTTTCCACCGGCGCCTACATGACGAGCGACGTATGGACGTGGAGCACCGGGTGGATCGTTGTTTCGATCGTGGCTCTCGCCCTCGTCGCACTACAGGGGCCGCTCGTGGCGGGCCTCCGCGCCAAAGCGCTCGAGCGCGCCCTCGGCGAAAATGGCCCAGGACCTCTCGGCAATTCCGCAAGGCGCCTGGCACGCGATCCGGTCCTGTGGATCGTGACGTTTGCGAACCCCGGGATCGTCCTCGGGATCCTCTGGAACATGATCAACAAGCCGAGCAGTGCCGAAGCGATCACCGCTGTGGTCGTCGGCTACCTCGTCGGCGCCGCCGTGGCGTTGCCGTTTACGAGAGAGCAGGCCGTCGAGACGCAGGCGGTAACGGACCCGTCTGTATAGGCGGGCCGAGCATGGCGGCGAACCAAAGCGCCGCGCAGGTTGTGGGATCCGAACGGCCGGTCTTTCATGGGTCAGGCATGCGGTCTGCACTGCAGAGAGAGCAGGGGCGGAGGGACTCGAACCCCCGGCCTACGGTTTTGGAGACCGCCGCTCTACCAACTGAGCTACGCCCCTCGGCTGGAATCCGCCAGTTTATCCGCCAGTAACGCACTCCGGACGCACGGTGACGAGCCGAAGCACACCACGGCTCTAGGTCCGCCAGGATGGCCATCCAACGACTTGCAACCCCGCTGTAAGCGCGTGCGGCGTGCCATTGAAGCGATGAGTCGTCCGATTGCCGCAAGGGCGAGGCAGAGCCTCCTATCGGCGGGGCGAGGAATCATCGCCGACGTGCCAGCATGAGGAGCGAGCGCGAGCCCCCGCGCTTACGGCTCCTCAAAGGCCTCCCATGTATCTCCGCTGCTATTGCTGTTGATCTCTCCGCCGAAAAGAACGGTGCGGTTTCGTGCCGCATCCCACGCCATGCCGTGTCGGCAGCGTGGCGAGGGGCCAATGTCCTGTCGCTGCTGCCAGTGCTCTCCGTCCCATGACCATGTATCCCCAGCAGGCTTTGCCTGATCTTTCCCGGCGAGTCCGCCGAAGAGAAGCACGGCCGTGCCACTCCAGGTCATGCCGTGCGCCTGTCGGGCGGAAGGGCCGATGTCCTCCACCTGCGTCCAGAAAGCCCCGTCCCATTCCCATGTTTCCTGCACACGCGTCGGCCCTCCTCCTGGAGCTCCTCCGAACAGGACGGCGCGCTCTCGAATCGGGTCGAAGGCGAGTCCAGCCTCGCCCCGTTGCGAAGGCCCACTATCGGCCAGCTGAGTCCAGGCCGTTCCATCCCATCCCCAAGTGCCAACGCCCTTCGTCGCGACTGAGCCAGCTTCGAGGACCGTTGCCTTCCTCGCCGCATCGTAGGTCATTGTGCTGAGCCATCCCTGCGTCTGGGGCCCTTTGTCCTCAACCTGCGTCCAACCGGTGCCATCCCACTCCCAGGTGTCGAACTGATGCCCGTCTGTGTTGTATCCACCGAACAGGACCGTGACGTTGCGATCCGAGTCGTAGCTCAACTTCACGCTCGCTCGCGCGTCCGGTCCCGTATCGGCAACCTGCACCCACCCCTCGCCGTCCCACTCCCACGTGTCACCGAAATACCAGGGCGCCACATAGGAAACCCCTCCGAATAGCAACGTCCTTGCCTTAGACGAGATGAATGTCAGGGCCGTCGCGCGCGGCGCGGGCCCTATGTCCTGCCGCTCTTGCCAGAGAAGTCGTCCCATTTGAGGACGAATCGTATTTCAGGGCCGTGCTGTTATACCGACCTGGCCTATCGGCCATTTGGGGACGCCTTAAAGGATGATCCGGGGCTGGTCGGCGAAAGATGGCAGTTACTTCACCGCGCGGCGGGAGGCGGCCGGGCAGCTAGCCCGAGATGCTCAGCAGCGCGAGCACGAACGTAAAGACGTAACCGGCGAGCGCGACGCCGAATGTGCTGCCTGCGCTGATGATCGCGACAACCTCCGTCGAGCTCACGAGAGCGCGGAGTCTGTGAAATGCCTTCGCGCGGCTTGACAGCCAACTCGGCGAACTAAAGGATCCTGGTACAGCGGCTGTTCTGTGGCGGCAGGTGCAAGGTTCAGGAAACGGAGAAATGGATATGCGACGGCTGCTTCTTGTTGCGTTCGTGGCCTTTGCTTCCGCGCTGGCCGCGCAGTCCACGTCGCTCAGCGCTACACGAGGCGCGCCGCTTGTCGGGAGATGGCAACGAACCACAACCTGTCAGGAGTTGGTGAGTGCCCTGACGAAGGCCGGTCTCGGAGCCCTGGCGCCATACGCTTGGCAGGGCCAAACCTCATCCAAGGGACAAGGTAGTTTCAAGCCCGGAAGCCCAAAGCCGACGAAGGCCCACCCCTGTAGCGGCGCCATCACGAGGCTTCACTCGCACTTCTTCAACCGGCAGGGCCAGTTCGGCTCGTTGGACTGGCTAGGCGGACAGGTCGATGACGACCCTTACAAGATCATCAACGACCACACCGTCCACATCGGTAACCCGGGTGCCAACTTCAGGTTTCGCATTCTCAACGGCAACAAGCTCATGCTGACCCCTGTACTCACCAAGGCCATGGTTCGGCAAGCAGTCGCGCACCCGGCGAAGTTCAGCGCAGCGGGCTGGGCAGTCTCGGTGGCCTATGCAGGCCACACCTGGAAGCGCCTTCCCTGCAATGGGTGGTGCTAGAGCTTGATCTGAGTTATCGGCCGTCGTAGGCGGCGAGGGCGCGTGCGGGCCGGCGAACTCGGATCGCTGTCGGCAGCCGGACGGGTCCCTGCCGACCCCGCCCGACTTCACATCAAGCCTCTAGCTGCCCCCTCGGTCGAGTTCGGCTTCCCGCAATCCGTCTACGTCGGCTTTTCTTTAGCGTTTGACCGTGACAGCGAACGTTGCGGTCGCCGTGTTCCCATTCGCGTCGGTCGCGGAGCACGTAACCTCCGTTCGTCCCCGCTTGAAGAGGCTGCCCGAGCGCGGCGTGCATGTGACGGGGACCGCGCGGCTGGCGGCGTCCTTCGCCGTGACGGTGAAGCGGACACGCACGTGCCTCGCCTTCCGCGCCCGCACGGTCATGTCGTGAACTCCGTGCAGCGTAGGGTGGGGTGAGGTCGAAGTCGAGCCCGGGACGGTGAGCGTGCCGACCCAGGTCTCGATCGCTTGGCCCGCTCCGCCAGACTCCTCCGTCAGGTTCACCGTGACCTGCAGATTGCCCGATGCTCCTGCGTAGGTCCCCGAGCCGCCGGTGACCGTGCCCCCGAACGGTCCGGCCACGACAGGCGGCCGCGTCCAGCAGTGCGTTTTCGGATCGGTGAGCGACGCGTCGATCTCGCCCTTCCCCGCCACTTTGACGACGATCGTCGTGAAATTGAAGTGCTGGCAGGACAAACCGTCGGTCAGGTCGTCGATCAACTGCCAGGTCACGGTGGCCTTGCCGAGCCCCGGTACGACGCCATCGCCATCGAACCGAAAACACTCGACTTGCGCGGGGACCGGCGCCCCGGGTGGACAAGACTCCTCGTTTAAGGTGTCCCTGAACGTCGCGCGGAGCTCGAGGGCCGCCAAGGTGCGCGTCGGGGTGCTGCTCGCCCCGGTGGGGATCAACAGCAAGATGCCCGCTGCCAGGGCGAGCGTCGTGAAGGCCGCCAGCCCATACCTCCTCAATCGCCGCATCACGGTCGGGACCGAACGACGAGGCTGACAGCCGCTAACCCAAGGATCTTCCTCCCGCCCCAGGCGGAATGCAAGAGACGCGGCATTCGGCGCAACCCCGTTCGAGGTACGGCGCCCCGAGCACCGCCTGCGGTTTTGGAGACTGCCGCTCTATCAACTGAGCTACGCCCCTGTGTTCGTCGCGCATTCTAGCCCCGCCGAATTGGCCGTCCTGCCGGGCTTTACCCGGTGGGGCTTGCACAGGTGCGCCTCGACTCATCCCGCTTGCAAGTCATCATGGCACCGCCAAGCGGTGCCGGACTTGCAAGCGAGAGTGCGCCCCTGGGCTGAGAGGATTCTAGCCGTGGGCTTTTCGGAATCTCTGTCGCCGTGAAGCAGCGACCTGCTCTGGGTGCCCTGTTCGCGCTGCTCGCAATCGCATTCGCGGGCGTTGCCTTCGCGGCCGGAAACGGGGCGGGAGGGCAAGTTGGGCGCTGGATCATCGCGCTCGCGGCTGCCGTTCTTGCCGTCTGGCTCGCGTCGATGGCCTTCCGCGCGCTCAGGTAGGCCGAAACACCGCGTATCCTCTCCCGCGTGGCCCAGGCCGAAGACACCAAGTCACTCTGGCGCCAATTTTCCACGAACAAGGGCGACAAGGCTCTACGCGACCGGCTGATCCTGACGTACGCGCCGCTCGTCAAGTACGTGGCCGGGCGGCTCGGCTCCGGTCTTCCCGCACACGTCGACGAGGGTGACCTCGTTTCCTACGGCCTGCTGGGCCTGATCGGTGCGATCGAACGCTACGACCCGGACCGCGATGTCAAGTTCGAGACCTACGCGATCGCGCGGATCAAAGGCTCGATCATCGACGAGCTCCGAGCGATGGACTGGGTGCCCCGCTCCGTGCGCGCGCGTGCGCGCGACATCGAGCGTGCGATTGCCGAGCTCGAGCGAAAGCTGCACAGGGCGCCTACAGACGACGAGATCTCGGACAAGCTCGGGATCACGACGGACGAGCTCGAGGAGTCGCTCACCGACATCTCACGCTCCTCGATCGGCGCTCTGGACGAGCTCTGGAGCGTAAACACCGGCGGCGGCGACTCGGTCGCGCTGATCGACACGATCGAGGACACGGATGCGCCAGATCCGCAGGGCTCGCTCTCGCAGACCGAGATGAAGGAGGCGATCGGCGAGGCGATCGCGCGGCTGCCCGAACGCGAGAAGCTCGTCGTCACCCTCTACTACTACGAGGAGCTCACGCTGCGCGAGATCGGCGAGGTCCTGGGCGTGACCGAGTCACGGGTCTCCCAGCTCCACACCAAGGCGATCTTGCGCCTCAAGGCCCGTCTCTCGGGTGCCACCACCCGAGCCTCTCTCGAGCACTAGTGGTGGCCGCGATACGATGCGGCGCGCAAACCGCGTCGCACAGAGGAGTTAGGGAATGCCACTCGAGCCGGGCAAGATCCGCAACGTCGCCGTCGTCGGGCATCGCGGGACGGGGAAGACGTCTCTCGTCGAGGCGCTCCTGTTCCAGGCGGGCGCCACGAATCGGCTGGGGACGGTCGAGTCCGGCTCAACGGTCAGCGACTGGGACGACGACGAGCAGCGCCGCCAGATGTCCCTCTCCGCGTCGATCTGCAATGTCGAGTGGCAGGGCCGCAAGATCAACCTGATCGACACGCCGGGCGACGCCGGCTTCCAGGGTGACGCCATCGCCGCGCTGCGGGTCGTCGAAGGCGCGCTCTTCACAGTCAGCGCCGTGATGGGAGTCGAGGTGCAGACCCTGCGGCACTGGCAGCGCGCGGACGCCGCAGGTCTCTCGCGCGTCGTCTTCGTGAACATGCTCGACCGCGAGCGGGCCGACTTCTACCATGTGCTCGAGTCTCTCCGGTCGCAACTCTCCGACAAGTGCGTCGCGGTGCACATTCCGATCGGCGCCGAGCACGAGCTCAAGGGAATCGTCGACCTGCTGCACATGCAGGCGTACATGGATCCCGAAGGTCAGCGCGAAAGCGGTCCGGTCGACATCCCCGCAGACCTGCAGGCCGAAGTCGAGCAGTACAGGGAGAGGCTCCTCGACGCTGTCGTCGAGACCGACGAGAGCCTGATGGAGCGCTACCTCGACGGTCAGGAGCTATCGCCAGAGGAGGTTGCGAAGGCGCTCAAGGATGCCGTCACGCGTGGCGAGGTCTTTCCGGTCGCGTGCGGTGTCGCGTCGAAGAACCTCGGCACGACGGCGGTCCTGGACCTTCTTGTCGAGGGCGTGCCCTCACCCGCGAAGAAGGGTGCGCCGATCAAGGTCGACGGCGCGGGCACCGCTGCGTTCGTCTTCAAGACGATTGCCGACCCGTTCGCCGGCCGCATCAACGTCTTCCGCGTGCTCAACGGGACGCTCAAGGGCGACTCGACGATCGTGAACTCACGCGCGCACTCGAAGGAGCGCCTCGGCCAGCTGATGCAGCTCGAGGGCAAGGAGCACGTGCAGGTGACGGAGTTCGGGGAGGGCGACATCGGTGCGGTCGCCAAGCTGAAGGAGACACAGACCGGTGATGTGCTGCTCGACGCGGAACGTGAGATCGAAACTCCGCAGATCGGCTTCCCGGAGCCGGTGATGAGCTTCGCCGTCAATCCGAAGTCGAAGGGCGACGAGGAGAAGATGGCGGCAGGGCTCCGTCGTCTGAGCGAAGAGGATCCGACGATCCAGATGAGGCGGGATCCGCAAACGGGCGAACAGTTGCTGAACGGCCTTTCGCAGATTCACGTCGAGGTGGCGGTCGACCGGCTGAAGAGTCGGTTCAACGTCGAGGTCGAGCTCCACCAGCCTCGGGTGCCGTATCTCGAGACGATTCGAAAGGACTCGCGCGCGCAGGGCCGCTACAAGAAGCAAACGGGCGGGCGCGGCCAGTTCGGCGACTGCGTGATCCAGCTCGAGCCGCTCGACGGCCACCAGGGCTACGAGTTCGTCGACAAGATCGTCGGCGGCGTCATTCCGCAGAGCTTTCGCCCCGCCGTCGACAAAGGAATCCAGGAGGCGATGCTGCACGGCGAGCTTGCGGGCGCGCCTGTTCAGGGGCTGCGTGTCCTGCTCGTCGACGGCTCGTACCACACCGTCGACTCTTCGGAGATGGCATTCAAGATTGCCGGCTCGATGGCGTTCAAGTCCGCTTACGAAAAGGCCGACCCGGTGTTGCTCGAGCCGATCATGGAGCTCGAGGTGACCGCGCCGGACGAAGCGGTGGGCGCCGTGAACGGCGACCTCAACTCACGCCGTGGCCGCTTGCAGGGAATGGAACCGCAGGGCGGCATGACGAACATCAAGGCCGAGGTCCCGATGGCGGAGATCCTCACCTACGCGCAGGCGCTCACATCCATGACGGGTGGGCGCGGCGACTACCACATGCACTTCCTCCGTTACGAGGAAGTCCCGACGCACATCGCGCAGAAGATCATCGAAGAGACCAAGAAAGAGAAGGAAGAGGCGAAGGTCTAGCCGCTGCAGCTGTCGGCACGGCGGAAGACCGTTGCCTCGTCCGACCGCAGGGCCTCGACCCAGCACGAATGATCGATCTCGCCTGCGCGTTCAGTGCTCGCGACCAGCCAGGCCGTGTCGACGTCATGCGCGCTGGAGCCGAAGGGAACGAGCTCGACGCGTCGATCGAGGTGCGGACCGAATGCCGGGTAGCCGAAGTCGTTGGCGCCGAGGGCGAGCGCAATCGAGGTCTTGCGGGGAACACTCTCGTCGAGAAAACGAAAGACCGGCGCGATCACAGGGTCGTGCTGCGACTGCGTCTGCCATCTCGCCATCGTCCACACGGAAGCCGACGGAGCGGTGCGGTCGAGCAGCCGTAGGCCAGATGGTTTCTCGACGTAATGGACAAGTGACAGGGCCAAGGTCACTCCTGCGAGCGCGGCTGTCGCCCAGGCGGTCCAGCTCTGGCGTAGCGCAAGTCCCCAGAGCATTGCCGACAGCACGACCGGAAAGACGAAGAAGCGCCCGAGCCACGGGTTGTAGGTGAGCGTCAGCGCCACGAGGGCCAACCATCCGAGCGGTGCCAGGGCAGCCACGAAGGCGAGACGCGGTAGCGCCCCCCGGCGCGCGAGCCGTAAGCCGGCGATGCCGGCGCCGATCGGGAGCAGGAGGCCGAGCGGCCCGTACCAGGAGGCTGTGTCGCTTGCCGTGGTGGGTGAGGACGCGGTCGAGTCGCCGTCGGCGAGATACGCCTGCGGACGACCGAGGGCGTGGTAGAGACGCAGCAACGCAGGATGACCGACGTTCCTGCTGATCACGAGAAGGAGGAGTGGCGTCGTAACGGCTGCGGCCGCCAGCGGGATGCCGATCGTTCTGCGATCGCTGCGGCTGAACATCGCGAGTCCGATCGCGAGCGCAAGCGCCACGACGGGATACAGGAAGATGTCGGCGCCGCGCGCGCCGGAAAGATCGACGACGTCGACGAGGCCACCGACCGCAGTCACGAGGTTCTCCGGAGGGTGCAGCGGCGCCGTGAGTCCCGGGACATTCGACTGGTCTCCAAGGAGGTGCCCGGTCTCGTGGGCATTGACCACGTACCAGTACGAACCGGCGAGGCCGCCGGCGGCCAGTCCGGCGAGGCGTAGGGCTCGACGCCCGGCGGCCGGCACGACGAGAACGAGGACGAGCAGAACTGCGAGACCGTAGGCGGCGGTGAACTTCGTGCCGACGGCGAGAGCAGTCGCGACGGAGCCGAGAGCGATCTCACGCCGTGACGTGCCGAGCAGGAAGAGCGCTGCACCGACGAGGTAGGAGGCGACGACGAGGTCGTTCTTCGCACCGGACGCCTGCAACGCAATCAGCGGCAACGAGAGGAACGCGAGTGCCCCGAAGGCGGCCTCGGAGCGGCGGAGGCCAAGCCGCCTCGCGAAGGCGAAGATTCCGGTCGCAGCTGCGAGTGCCGCGAAGAACTGGACGAGACCGACGAGGCTCTCCTCCCGGGTGACGCCGAGGACGAACGCGAGACCGATCTCTCCGTTGGGCGGGTTGAAGTTGAGCCGCTGGTCGTAGGCATCGGCGATGTAGCCGACACCGCCGGACTGCAGCCAGAAGGCGGCTCGTGCGAGGTGGTAGTTGGTCGGGTCCCAACCGTTCGGCGGCGTCCCGGCGATCAGGGCGACGACATAACCGAGCCCGAGGACGACTGCAGTCGCGAGCACGAAGAGCGCGCCGCGCTCGGGGGCGCCTTTGAACGGATGGCGCGGCACCGGCGTCCAAGTCCTGTCTCGGACGAGCACGTGGACGGCGAGTGCAGCCACAAAGACGGTCACGAGCGCCACGAGCAGCGCAGCGCGTGTCACGGCGTCGAATAGGGATAAGAAGAGGAAGAGGCCGACGACCTCGGCGGACGCGACGATGTAGACCGCGAGCACGAGCTCTCCGACACGCCGGATCCGAAGAGTTGCGGAGACAAGCACGCCCGTCGCCGAAAGGAGCGCGAGGGCCAGGAACCCGAGCAAGGGTCCGCCCACGGCCCGGAAGCTAACGCTCTCGGAGGCGCAGAGCTAGGCCGGAGCGCGAGGAGGCGAAGGACACCCGCCCTCCGCCTCTCGGCTCGCGGAGTTAGACGCTCTGCGGCTCCGGCTGTCCCGGCTGGCCGGGCTGCTCGCCGGCCTGCAGTCGCGTGATCAGGTCGGAGACGTCTGCGAGCTCCTGCTCGAGATCGCGCTGATAGTTCTCGAGCCGTTCGAGGACGTTCTCCCGGTCGTACCACCGCCGGCCGAGGCCGCGGTGATGTCGTCTACGTGCGTGCATGTTTCACCTCCCCTCGTAGCGATCGATGAATGTGTCGATGCGTTCGCGCGAGCCTCGAAGCGCCGTAGCCCATTCGTCGAGGAGACGCCTGCCTTCGAGCGTCAGCTCGTAGGTGCGCTTGGCAGGGCCCGGTTCGCCAGATTCCCAGCGCGAGGTGACGAGATCGTCTTCCTCGAGGGCTCTCAACACGCGGTAGAGGTTCCCCATGTCGACTCGCGCCTCGCCTGTTAGATCGGGAAGCGCCTCCAGCAACTCGTAGCCATGCGTCGGCCGCTCGCGGAGCAGCAGGAGGAGGGCAGGCTCGCTGAAGCGCTCGACGCGTGCGCGGACGCCCCAGTGACCCGGGCGAACCATGCGCCGGCACCGGGCTCCGCGGCCCCCGCGCGGCCTCATTTCCCACCTATATGTAAAACACACATGTAGCGGTGACACTAGCAGTTGCAGCTGGCGACGCCTGGGCTAGGGTCCACGTCATGCCACCGTTGGCTCGAAACTCCGTCAAGCGAAGCTGCGCGGTTTGCGAGCGTTCCCTCCTGACCGGCGAGCGGGCGATCCGTTTCTCCCCGGACGGCGAGGAGTTCGTCGACGTCTGCCCGCTCTGCCAGGAGTTGGCGGCCGACTACGGGTGGGTCAAAGAAGGCAGCCCGACGTCGCCGACCGTCCCGAATCAACGACGCCGCAAGCGTCGAGGGATTGCCTCGCTCTTCGATCCGCGGGGCCAGCCGCCCGACGATCCTGTCGTTGCGGAGCCGATCCTCCGCCGTTTGTCGGCGCCCGAACAGCAGATGGTCGAGGCCGCGGACATCTTCAACTCGAGCGACTACCGACGGACGGTCGGCGGCATCGCGAAGAGCCTCGGCGCGCCGCGTGCGAGCATCGTTCCTCTTTCTGGAGTCAGCGGCGAGCTGATCGTGACCGTCGCCTGGGACATCTCGTGGTACCAGTACCGCGTCAGCCCGGAGGCGGCGCAACCCGTGCGCCTGGCCGAGCGCGGCCACGAGCTGGCCGAGCTCGACGCCGGGTACCAGCGCTGGAACGCCCGCATCGAACAGGACGGCCGGCTCGTTCCCGAGATCGCACCCCTCTAGCGTCGACCCGCATCGCTCTTACAATCAGAGCGTGATCTATTGCGTGATCCCGCCGGAGCTCGAGGAAGAGCTGTTCGAGAAGATGGTCGAGTACTACAAGGACAATCCAAATGTCACTGTGATCATCGACCGGAGGACGGGCCCGGATCGCCGGGCCGGCAAGAAGCCCAGCGACGGCGCTAAAGAACAGAGGAAAGTCCGGGACCGGCGCCGCGCTCGAATCCCCGGCACCTTCCCCGACACGGACGATCCCTCTGAGTAGACTCGCCCCGTGACATTCACGGAGACGAAGACCTTTCAGAACTACATCGGCGGTGAGTGGCGCGACTCCGCGTCGGGTGAGACCTTCGAGAGCGTCAACCCCGCTTCGGGTGAGACGATCGGCACCTTCCCGCGCTCTTCAGCAGAGGACGTCGATCGCGCAGTCGAGGCCGCAAAGGCCGCCTTCGAGGACTGGCGGCTCGTGCCCGCGCCGAGGCGGGGCGAGATCCTCTACCGCTTCGCGAACCTCCTGATGGAGGAGAAGGACGAGTTCACCGACCTGATGAGCCGCGAGATGGGCAAGGTCAAGGCGGAGGCCGGGGGAGACGTCCAGGAGGCGATCGACATGAGCCTCTACATGGCCGGCGAAGGTCGCCGGCTCTTCGGCCAGACGACGCCGTCGGAGCTGCGCGACAAGTTCAACATGAGCGTGCGGATGCCGATCGGAGTCGTCGGCGTGATCACGCCTTGGAACTTCCCGATCGCGATCCCGTCCTGGAAGATCGCGCCCGCGCTGATCTCCGGGAACACGGTCGTCTTCAAGCCGGCGACCGACACGCCGCTGCTGGGCGAGCGGTTCGTCGAGTTGCTGATCGAAGCCGGCCTGCCAGAAGGCGTGATCAACATCGTGCATGGTGGCGGCGGTGCGGTCGGCGACAGGCTCGTTCGTCATCCGGACGTGCCGGTGATCACGCTGACGGGCTCGCGTGAGACCGGTGTCGAGGTGATGCGCAACGCCGCGGAGAATCTGAAGCACGTCCACCTCGAGCTCGGCGGCAAGAACGCGATCATCGTTCTCGACGATGCCGATCTCGAGCTCGCCGCGGACGGGATCATCTGGTCGGCGTTCGGCACGTCGGGTCAGCGCTGCACGGCGGCATCGCGCGTGATCGTCGAGGAGGGTATCTACGAGCAACTGCAGTCGCGGCTCGTGGTTGCTGCGGAGAAACTGCGGCTCGGCGCGGGCTGGGAGGACGACACCGACGTCGGTCCGGTCATCAACAGGAAGTCGCTCGAGAAGATCCACTCGTACACGGAGATCGGCAAAGACGAGGGCGCGAAGCTCCTCACTGGTGGCGAGGTGGCAACCGGGAACGGTTTCGACAAGGGGAACTTCTACCGCCCGACGATCTTCGGCGAGGTCGACCCGCAGATGCGGATCGCCCAGGAGGAGATCTTCGGTCCGACGACGGCATTGATCCGCGTCAAGGACTTCGACGAGGCGATTCGCGTGTCGAACGGGATCAAGTTCGGGCTCTCCTCGTCCATCTTCACGCGTGATGTCAACAAGGCCTTCCGCGCGATGCGCGACCTGCAGGCCGGAATCACCTACATCAACGCGGGAACGATCGGCGCCGAGGTACACCTCCCGTTCGGAGGTACGAAGGACACAGGCAACGGCCACCGCGAAGCGGGTCAGGCCGCCCTCGACGTCTTCACGGAATGGAAGTCCATCTACGTCGACTACAGCGGCAAGCTGCAGAAGGCGCAGATCGACACGGAGACCTGAACCGCAAGCTCGTCGTCTTCGTGCCGCGCGAGGCCCTCGACGCGGTGCGCAATGCCCTCTTCGAGGCGGGCGCCGGCCGCATCGGCGACTACGAGCACTGCTCCTGGTACACGCAGGGCACGGGGACCTTTCGCGGCGGCGAGGGAACCAACCCGACACTCGGCGAGGCCGGTCGCGAGGAGCGTGTTGCCGAGTTGCGACTCGAGACGGTCTTTCCGGAGGAACGGCAAGAGGAAGTCATCGCAGCGTTGCGCGCGGCCCATCCGTACGAGGAACCTGCGTTCGACGTGTACGCACTGCTGTGAAGGCGAAGCTGTTCACGGACGGTGGCAGCCGTGGGAATCCAGGTCCCGCCGCGTACGGGTACGTGATCGAAGCGGAGGACGGGCACGTGCTGGCTGCACACGGCGAGGCAATCGGTCGCGCGACGAACAACGTCGCGGAATACAGCGGCCTCGTCGCCGGCATGGAGAAGGCAGCCGAACTGGGCGTCCGCGAGCTGGAGGTCGTCTCCGACTCGGAGCTGCTCGTCAAGCAGATGGAAGGCGAGTATCGAGTGAAGAACGAAGCGCTGCGCGATCTCTGGGAGGACGCCTCAGATCTGGAGAAGAGGTTTGCCCGAGTGCGCTACACGGCGGTCCGCCGAGCCCATAACGAAGTGGCCGACAGCCTCGTGAACGAGGCGCTAGACGCCGAAAGCTGAGGCTATACTGGCCGACGTTCGCGGATGTAGCTCAGTTGGCTAGAGCGTCTGCTTGCCATGCAGAAGGTCGTGGGTTCGAGTCCCATCATCCGCTCTGAGAAACCCGCCGCAAGGGCGGGTTTTTTTGTTGGCGAGGCTGGCGACAGTAGGGGTCGTCTGCAGGCGCTTTTGCAGGCGTCAGCCGCTAGAACACTGAGCAGTTCCTAGTCGCCGAGTGGGTGAGCGCGACCTGACCGGTAGCCGGCGCGAAAGCGACAGCGGTGGCGGCCGCTGCGGTTCCATGACCTCCGCCACGTCTTCGGTTCGCACGCCATCAACAAGGCGAGCATCCTGCAGGTGCAGACGTGGATGGGACACGCCGACGTGAAGACGACGATGCGCTACCTCCACCACAAGTCGCACGCCTCTGACGCCGACCTCCTCGACGAGGCGGCCACAGCCGCGCCAGCTTGGTGCCCGAGCGGACGAATGCGGTGGGTTCGTAACTCGGATGGTGGAACGGAGGGTCGTATTTCCCGCTACGAGCGCCTTCCGCGAAACGGATCCGGTATTGGAAGACCACTGGGAGTAGTGTGGGTTGCGCGGGCGGATGCTCCGCGGACAGTTGGCCCCCCAGTTGCCGGCGTTCGATGCCCCTCAGGGCTCCGTCCGCATATTGCGGACAGTTCTGAGTTCTCGGGTTGACCCGCTCGGTCTCGCGCCCCTCTGGGGAGTAAGGTTTGGGCAGCGAAGAGGCGTGGTCGGGCTTGCCATTTGGCGTAGGCGATAGGGGGGCTATCGCTCATTGGGTGCGCAGGCGAGGCTGGCCTCTTCGCCACAACCCGATGTCGCGGCACCTACGCCTTTGCGATCACGTGGCGCTGTCTGTTTGCAGGCGTCTTGCAGGCGTTCGCCTTCGCGTAGACGTTTCTTAGTGCAACGGCACCACATCGCGGCCGCGCTGATTTCGCGCAACCACGCAGTTACAGTGCAAACGGCTGCAGGACGATGCAGCCTTCGTCGAGTTGCCATGCAGAAGGTCGTGGGTTCGAGTCCCATCATCCGCTTCTCACGAGCCCGCTGGAAACGGCGGGTTTTCTCTTGCCCAACTGAGTCACGCGTCCCAAGGCGCTCCGTCGGATGGCGCGGAATCACAAAGGCGCGTTGAGAAAGCTCAACGCCACCGCGCTTGACCGCTACGGGTGGCGCGACGCAAGATCTTGGGGCTCGATCTTTCGACAGCCGGCACCGACGCGGCTAGAAGGGGAGGTTCGTCAATGCGTAAGAAATTCACGGCTGGGATCTGCGCGGCCGTCTTTGCGGGCGTAACTGCCGGCGCCGCTTTCGCCGGCGAGGTCAAGGGCCCGCCCGGAACTGGCCCACGAACGCAGGAGGAGGTCAACCTGATCCGCACGGCCGCCCCGGAGCACTCGAACTCGATCTGCTCCTACTCCGGGCTGAACGACATGATCGTCGGCCAGGGGCCGATCGATTTCCACGTGCAGTCTCCCGGACAGAACGTCAGGAATGGCGGAGCGCCTGGGATCCCCGGCGTTGCATGTCACGGCGGAAGCAACCCGGAAAATCCGTAACAGACACCGCACGTTGGCCCGGCGTTGACTGCCGGAGCCAGCCTCTTGCGTTCCTGGTTGGCCCCGGCACCGCGTCGGGGCCAACCTTCAAGGTCCAGGCGCCGCTTTTGATCCTGGCCGGGCTGCTCGCCTTCGCGGGTGCAGTCGCGGCGGCAACGGAGGACAGAGCCGCGCGTCACGTCTCTCTGATCTCGAAGGGACTAGTCGCAAGTGCCACGTAACCGATCTAGCCACTTCCTCGTTGAATGGCTGCAGCTACCGAGGAAGGAGGGAACGTGAGCATTCTCTGGATCATCCTGATCGTCGTGCTCGTGCTCGCGCTGCTTGGCTTCGTCGGGCGCGGCTTCTAAGTAGCGACTGTGACGCAAATAGGCGGCGGCCGAAAAGGCCGCCGCCTTCGTCTTCAGGTTAGGGTTGCTCGGTGCGGGTCTACTTTGCTGGGCCGCTCTTCACGTCGTACGAGCGGTCCTTCATCGACGAGTGCGCTGCGCGTCTGCGCGCCGACGACATCGAGGTTTTCGTCCCGCACGAGAATGCCCTTGCTGCGGGCGATACCTCGGCCGCCACGATCTTTGCGAAGGATTGGCAGGGCCTGTCGGATGCCGACGCAGTAGTCGCCTTGCTCGACGGGCCGATGGTCGACGACGGCACGGCCTGCGAGATCGGGATCTTCTACGCGCTGATGCAGGCCGACTCGACGAAGAAGGGCATCGTCGGTCTGCTCACCGATCTCCGCAGCACGCTGGGACACGAAGGGCACGGCGTGAATCTGTTCGTGCTTGGGTGCATCGAAGCCGCGGGGAAGGTATGCGACTCGATGGACGAGGTCTCGGCCGCGCTCGCCGAGTGGCGCTAGGTCCCTTTCCGTCGATCCTTGCCCGAACGCTGCTCCTGATCTGACCGGCGACTGTCGCCTTCCCGCCGGTCGCCGTCGGCCGGCGGGCCGGCATCGCGCTCGCGGCGGTCCTTTCCAGAACGGCGGTCACTTCCGGTGCGCCGGTCGTCGCCCGAACGTCTCTCATCGGCCATGTGCCTTATTGAAAGACTCCGACCCTGGTCAGTCAAGCCTCGTCTTCGTCCTCGCCCAACGCATCGGCGAGAAGAGCGCAGGCGTAGGCCCGCCAGGCGGTTTCGGGATCGCGCAGCCGCTCGAGTGCCTCGGGGGCGCCGTCTAGGAGTTCGACCGCGGCGGTCAGTGCCGCGCGTCGTTCCACCGAGTCGATGTCGCCCGCCAGCTCGATCACGGCCGGATCGTCTATGGCCGGATCGCGGCTGAGCGCTCCGCCGGCGGCGAAGACGAACAATGCGCGTCGAAGCGCGGCGTTCCGTTCGTCATCGTCAAGCGGGACGTCCTGGCCGGCGACGTAGGCGAGGACGACGAGGTCGACGTCGGTAGCCGTCAGACTGCGTACTCGTCCGCGATCGAGAGTGCCTCGTCGAGGATGCCGATGCCCTCGTCGATCTCGTCGCGCGTGATGGTCAGCGGCGGGCAGACCATGATCACGTTCCAGTGCGTCATGAGGTACAGGCCGCGCTCGAGGGCAGCCTTGGCGACGCGCACGACCGGCGCGAAGTCCTCGCCCGTCGCGTTGAACGGCACCAGCGGCTCTCGCGTCTCGCGATTCTTGACGAGCTCGATGCCCCAGAAGCAGCCGAGCCCGCGGACCTCTCCGATCGATGGGTGCTTCTCCTGCAGGTCGCGGAGCTTCACGCCGAAGACGCCGCCCATCTCCGCGGAGTTCTCGACGATTCTCTCTTCCTTGAAGGCCTCTATCGAGGCCACCGCCGATGCGCAGGCCAGCGGATGACCCGAGTACGTGAGCCCGCCGGCAAAGTACTTGTCA
>WNGD01009036.1_pt1 | contig 17815 bp, 15 predicted proteins | sample 5400671 | NCBI WGS metagenome assembly WNGD01 (sample SAMN13153369, study PRJNA577476) | soil metagenome | isolation source: 40 cm soil or saprolite under grassland replicate 2 | place: USA:California | collected 2016-06-15
CGTGCAAGCCGCGTCCGCTGGTGCGGCGATCGATCGATGGCCGCACGCCGAATGCGCCGGCTCGCTGCGTCTTCGCACGGATTTTCGGTCATTCGCGGCACGATTCTTCGAGCCTTGATCGAACGGTGAGCAAACCTCGACGCCCGTCGCTTTGATTCGCCGCGCTCGGCGGGCCGGGGAAGCCGCCTTCATCGCCTGCTCATCTATGGAGAGCAGGGCCTGCCTCAACCCTCACCGCAGCGCGCGCGGGATTTCGAGCGGGCGGTGAAACCGTTTTGCCGGTTTTGATGAACGCGTGGGCAACGGCGAATGCCGTTGCCCACGCTACAATGCCTCACTTCAAAACCAGGTCGACCTGCAGGATCTCGTTAAAGGCGACGGCGGAGTGGTCGATGCCGCTGCCGGCCGACTGGCCATCGCCGCTGACCGTATAGAGGCGACTGCCGACCGCGCCGACCGCGAGCCCATGGCGCGGATGCGGCATGGACGGCAGCACCTGCCAGCGGTTGAGCGCGGGGTCATAGGCTTCCACCGCCTTGAAGGCGGCGAGGAAGCGCTGGTCCTGGCCTTCGCCGCCGGCGACCAGAATGTTGTTGTTGTAGACGGCAGCGCCGATGGCGCTGCGCGCCGTGGGCATGCGCGCGCGCGGCGTCCACAGATCGCTGGCGGGATCATACATCTCCACCAGATCAACGTTGTTGCTGGCGCTGGAGATGAAGGCCGCGCCGACGCGGCCGCCGATCACATAGATCTTGTCGCCGACGCCGACGGTCGCATGGTGATTGCGCGCGAGGAGGAGCGGGCGCACGGTTTTCCAAGAGTTCGCCGCGGGGTCGTATTCCTCGACCGTCGCCACCACGTTGTGCGGGCGCGCCGGATGGATGCCGTTCTCGTTCACGCCGGGGAGCGAGTTGGCGCCGCCGGTGGCGTAGATCTTGCCGTTGGCGACGCCGGCGGAGGCTGCGCCGCGCTTCGTCGGCATGGGCGCGAGCTCTTTCCATTCATCGGCGGCGGGATCGTATTCCCAGGCACTGTTGACCGGGTTCCAGCCGGGCGGACCGGACTCGGGATAAGTCAAAGCCGCCGAACGCATAGATCTTGTTGTTCAAGGTCGCGAACGCGACGTGGTGGGAGGCAAGCCGCATCGGCCGCTTCTTGGCCCATTGATTGGAGGCCGGGTCGTATTCATAGACCATCGCCTTCGGCTTCCAGCCGGGCGCAAGGCCGGCGAAGACGTAGAGCTTGCCGCCGGCGGTTGCGCCGAGCACTTCCTCCGATGCGTCGGGGAATGGCGCGCCTTGGAACCAAGGATTGGCGGCGCTCGGCGCTGCCGGAGCGGGGGCCTGGGCAAACGCCGCGGGCGCAAGCCAGATGGCCGCGATGAGTGCGCCGCCCAAGTGCCACAGGCGCATTGACGTCATTTTCACCTCCCATGGATCTTGATTGCGAAGCTTAAGCTTCGTGTCGTCGCGCAAAAGGCCGCGCGGGGCAGGGGGGCCAAGCATAGGCGGGCGATTGCTGTCGGCGCAACTCGGCCCATGCGCGCGCATCGCGCCGCCGGCGTCCAGCACGAGGCATCGATCTTCTGGAGCAACAGCGCATGCAACCGAGCTGCCGGGTGGACTTTGTGCGGCGGTGATGGCATGAACGCGCCGCCCATCTCGGTCTTGGGTCACGAGCCGATGAAAACGTTTTTTCTGCGCTTCTTCACCTGGTGGAACGGAGCGACCTTCGGCACGCTGCTGTGGACCTCGCTCTACGGCGAGTTCGTGGGCGAGGATGAGTTCGGCAATCGCTATTACCGCACCAGGGGCGGCAAGATCGATCCGACGCTCGGCTACGAGCGGCGCTGGGTGATCTACAACGGTATCGCCGAAGCCTCGATCGTGCCGCCGTCCTGGCATGGCTGGCTGCACCACACGGTCGACACCCCGCCGACGCAGGAAAAGGTCACGCCGCGGCCGTGGTGGAAGCCGCACCGGCCCAATCTCACCGGCACGCCCGGCGCCCACCGCCCGATCGGCTCGACGCTCGCGCAAGGCCGCAGGCCGAAGGCGACCGGCGACTACAGGCCCTGGACGCCAGGCCGCTAGCCGGGGTCCCGACCCCCCAACGGCCCTTTCCCCGCCGTATTCTCGGTGTTAACCGGCAAGCCTGCCCGCCCGTGTCCGAGCACCGCCCGATGGCCCGATTGCTTCGCATCGCCTGCTTCATCGCCGCGCCGATCACGGCATGGGCGATGCTTGGCGTGCTGCCCGCGGCGGCGCAGTTCTTCAACCCGTTCGAAGCGCTTTTTGGGCCGCCGCCGCGTCCACCCTCGAGCGTGCCCAGCGGCCGCCCGCAGCAGGGCTATCCGCAATATCCCGACCAGCGCTATCCCGACCAACGCTATCCGGACCAACGCTACCCCGAGCAGCCTTATCCGGATCAGCCAAATCCGGGGCAGGCCCGCCAGGCCCCGCCGGGGGGCGTGCAATCGCAGCCATTGCCCCCGCCCGAGGGCGCCGCCGCGGCGGTCGATCCGCCCGGTCAGCGCCAGCCGCGCGGCACGCCGCAGCCCGCCGATACCTCGCCGCAGCCGGGCGATGAGGTCATCGCCGAGCCGCCGTCGCAGAAGATCGCCAACAAGTCCGCCATGTTCTCCGGCCTCGACAAGATCACCGGCCGCATCATCGCCTTCGATGCCACCGTCGGCGAGACCGTGCAGTTCGGTGCGCTGCAGGTGACGCCGCGGGTCTGCTACACCCGCCCGCCGACCGAGACCTCCAACACCGACGCCTTCATCGAGGTCGACGAGGTGACGTTGCAGGGCGACGTCAAGCGCATCTTCACCGGTTGGATGTTCGCGGCGAGCCCGGGCCTGCACGCGGTCGAGCACCCGATCTACGACGTCTGGCTCACGGACTGCAAAAATCCGGTGGTCGCCGCGACCGCGCCGACCGTGCCGGAGCCGCCACCGGCGGCAACGCCGCCGCGGCGTAGCAACCAGCAGGCGGCGCCGCAGCTTGCGACCGAGCCCGCCGCCCCCCGGCGCTGATTTCCTTCACACGCGCGAGGATCGATCCGTCGTCAACTGGGCGAGCGCCTGCGCGCCCGTGACCGGACGCTTGGTGTCGAGCGCGGCGAAGTCGCCCTCGCCCGCGAGCGCCGCTTCCAGCAGTCTGTGATATTGGCGCCGCGGCACCTCGATCGCGCCGAAGATGCGCAGGTGATCGGTCACGAACTGCGTGTCGAGCAGCTTGAATCCGCCGGCCTTGAGGCGGGCGACGAGATGCACGAGCGCGACCTTGGAAGCGTCGCGCGCGCGGTGGAACATGCTTTCGCCGAAGAACGCGCGGCCGAGCGTGACGCCGTAAAGGCCGCCGACAAGGGCTTCGCCCTCGTAGACTTCGAGGCTGTGGCAATGGCGGCGCTCGTAGAGCTTGCGATAGAGCACGCGGATGCGCGTATTGATCCAGGTGCGCGGGCGGCCGGGGCGGGGCTCGGCGCAGCCCTCGAGCACCGCGTCGAAGTCGCGGTTGACGGTGACGGTGAAACGGTCGGAGCGCACGGTGCGGGCGAGGCGGCTCGGCATGTGGAAGCGATCGAGCGGGATGACGCCGCGCATCTCCGGCTCGAGCCAATAGAGCGCCGGATCCTCGGCGCTCTCCGCCATGGGAAAGATGCCGCAGGCATAGGCCTTGAGCAGGACCTCCGGCGTGATCTCGATGAACGTGGTTTCGCGGTTGGCCATGCTTCGCTTCCGGCGGCCGGATGATTCCCGAAGATAAGGTGCGCTAACGTGCCATGGGAGAGGTTCGCGTGCCAACCGCATTCGCCGCGAACCTGGGCCTCGAAATCCTGATCGGCGATGTCGAGAAGGCGACCGTCGCGGACATGGGTCGCGCCGCCGCGCCCGCCGTGCTGCCCGCTATCCCTCCATCCCGCCGCCGGCCAAGAACTCCTCGAGCCAGCGAATGTGGTAGTCGCCGTCGATGACGTCCTTTTCGCGCACCAGCGCGCGGAACAGCGGCAAGGTGGTCTCGATGCCGTCGATGACGAATTCGTCGAGCGCGCGCTTGAGCCGCATCAGGCATTCGCCGCGGGTCTTGCCGTGCACGATGAGCTTGCCGACGAGCGAATCGTAATAGGGCGGGATCGAGTAGCCGTGATAGACGGCGGAATCGACCCGCACGCCCAGTCCGCCCGGCGGGTGATAGTGCACGATCTTGCCCGGCGAAGGCCGGAAGGAGACCGGATTTTCCGCATTGATGCGGCACTCGATGGCGTGGCCGTTGAACTTCACGTCGCGCTGGGAGAATTCGAAATCGCCGCCGGCGGCGACGCGGATCTGTTCGAGCACGAGATCGATGTCGGTGATCATCTCGGTCACGGGATGCTCGACCTGAATGCGCGTGTTCATCTCGATGAAATAAAACTTGCCGTCCTCGTAGAGGAACTCGACCGTGCCAACGCCGAGATATTCGAGCTCGCGCATCGCCTTGGCGACGGTTTCGCCGATGGCGCCGCGCGCGGCCTCGTTGAGCGCGGGGCAGGGGCCCTCCTCCCAGATCTTCTGATAGCGGCGCTGCAGCGAGCAGTCGCGCTCGCCCAGATGGATGGCGCGGCCGTGGCCGTCGCCCAGCACCTGGATTTCGACGTGGCGCGGGTGCGCGAGATATTTCTCGAGATAAAGCGTGTCGTCGCCGAACGCGGCCTTGGCCTCCGCGCGCGCGGTCGCCAGCGTTGCGATGAGCTCTTCCGGCCCATGCGCCACCTTCATGCCGCGCCCGCCGCCGCCGGCCGCGGCCTTGAGGAGAACCGGAAAGCCGAGGGTATGCGCGAGCGATATCGCCTCCTGGTCGGAGGATAGGCCGCCATTCGATCCCGGCACCACCGGCATGCCCAGACGTTCGGCCGTGCGCCGGGCTTCGATCTTGTCGCCCATCAGGCGGATATGGGCGGGCTTGGGACCGATGAAGTGAATGTCGTGCTCGGCGAGGATTTCGGCAAAGCGCGCGTTCTCCGAGAGAAAGCCGTAACCCGGATGTACCGCGTCGGCGCCGGTGATCTCGCAGGCCGACAGCAGCGCCGGAACGTTGAGGTAGCTGTCGCGGGCGGCGGGGGGGCCGATGCATACGCTCTCGTCGGCGAGGCGCACGTGCATGGCGTCCTCGTCCGCGGTCGAGTGCACGGCGACCGAGGGTATCCCCAGCTCCTTGCACGCGCGCAGCACGCGCAACGCGATTTCACCGCGGTTTGCGATCAGGATCTTGTCGAACATTTCGGCATCTTGCAGCGGCGGATGCGGTGCGGCGCGAGCGACACGCCGACCTCACTCGATGATCATCAACGGTTCGCCGAACTCGACCGGCTGGCCGTCCTCGATCAGAATCTGGACTACCGTCCCCGCGCGCGGCGAGGGAATCTGGTTCATGGTCTTCATCGCCTCGACAATGAGGAGCGTGTCGCCGGTCTGCACGCGGCTGCCGACTTCGACGAAGGGCTTCGCGCCCGGCTCGGGCCCGACATAAGCGGTGCCGACCATGGGCGACGTGACCACGCCCGGATGCTTGGCGGGATCGAGCGGCGCGGGCTCGCTGGCGGGCAGCGGCGCGTCGACGCCAGCGGCGGCCGGGCGAGACGGCGCGGGCGGCTGCGCCTGGCGCGCGACCCGCACGCGCTGACCCTCGCGCTCGAACTCGATCTCGCTCAGCCCGGTCTCGTCGAGCAGGCGCGCCAGCTCGCGCACGAGGTCGGGATCGATCGCGGATTTGCCTTTGTCCTTGCTCTTGCGCTCGCCGGTCATGGCTTCGAGCTCTTGCGCCGCGCGCCGATCAGCGCGGCCAACCCGTCGATCGCGAGCGCGTAGCCGCCGACGCCGAAGCCGCACAGGCTCGCCTTGGCCACCGGGGCGATGTGGGAATGATGGCGAAAATTCTCGCGTGCAAAGACGTTGCTGATGTGGACCTCGACCACCGGCACCGCGACCCCCGCGACCGCGTCGCGGATGGCGACCGAGGTGTGGGTATACGCGCCCGCGTTGATGATGATGCCGGCGGCTTTCTTGGCGGCGGCCTCTTGGATCAGGTCCACGATCTCGCCCTCGTGGTTCGACTGGCGGAATTCGACCGCGAGCTTGTGGCGCCCCGCGGCCTCGCGGCAAAGCTTCTCCACGTCCCTGAGCGTCGCGCGGCCATAGGTCTTTGGCTCGCGGGTGCCGAGGAGATTGAGGTTGGGGCCGTTGAGGACATAGACGGTTTTCGCCATGGACGGTCCACCGCCGCGACCAAGGGAGCGTCCCGCTTTATAGGGACCTCGCGCGCAAAGGGGAAGCGCAGGCGCGAGCGCGCCATGCCGTCGGCCTTGCCTGCCTTGCGACCATCGGCAGCGCCGCAACGAGAGTTCACGCGACGTGCGCAGCCGAGGCGGCCAAGCGTCGAAGCCGAAGCAGGATCGTCTCAGCAGGTCGGCTTGCCGCAGCGCGCGTCGTTGACCTTTTCCTTGAGCGTTTTGAGGCCGACGGCGCCGACGAGGACATCGCTGCCCACGACGTAGCTGGGCGTGCCGTTGAGGCCGAGCGCCTCGGCGAGCTTGAAGCTCTCCTCGATGGTGGCTTTGACCTCGTCGCTCGCCATGTCCTTCTCGATCCGCGCGACGTCGAGGCCGATGTCCCTCGCGACCGCGAGTGCGCGCGCCTTGTCCGCCTGGCCGCGGCCGCTGAGCAGCTTCTGATGGAATTCGAGATATTTCTTGCCGCCGGTCTTGTCCTGCATGCGCACCGCCGCCGCAACCTGCGCCGCCTCGATCGAACCCTCGCCCAGCACCGGGAACTCCTTGAGCACGAATTTGAGTTTGCCGTCGTCCTTGATGAGATCGAGCATGTCGCTCATGGCGCGTTTGCAGTAGCTGCAATTGTAATCGAAGAACTCGACCACGGTGACGTCACCCTGCGGATTGCCCAACGTCACCTGGCGCGCCGAGGTGAAAATCTCGGCGCTGTGTTCCTTGACGCTGGCGCGATGCTTTTCCGCCTCGGCGACGGCCTGCCGTTTCTCGAGCTCGTTCATCACGTCCTGCAACAGCTCGGGATGGCTCAGCAGATAGTCCTTGACGATGCGCTCGATCTCGCCGCGCTGCGCGTCGTTGAAGGATTGCGCTTGTGCGGAGGCTGCGGGCAGCGCCAGCAGGACCGCAAACAGCGCGGCAACACATGGGCGCAAATCAAATGTCATCATCGTTCGTCCTTCTGTCATCGGCCCCGCAAAGCGCTTTGCGGGGGTTTGAGGCTGGCGAGGTCGTCGGCTTTGACCCAGCCCGGCGAGCCGACGGGAAAGCGCGTCTTGGCGCGGGTGGCAATCTCGCGCGCGGTCTTGATGTCGCCGCGGATGAATGCCGCCTGCGCGGAGGCGAGATCGGCGCGGGCGAGGTCGTTTTTCTGGCCATAGGCCATCGCCAGTTGCATGTAGGCATCGGGCGATTCCGGCTCACGCACCACCGCCGCCTGCAACAGCGACACCGCCTCGTCAACGCGCCCGCGATCGTGCGTGGCCACGAGCGCCTGCCCCAGCATGATCTGGATCAGTGCCGGGTTGGGCGCGAGCTGGACCGCCTGCCGCAGCGGAGCGATCGCCTCCGCCGCCCGGCCGGCTTCCAACAGCGCCTGTCCCTTGAGTTCGTAGAAGTAGGGATTTTGCGGCTGCGCCTGGATGAGCGCGTCGATCTGCGCCAGCGCGACGCGCGGATCGAAGAAGCGATAGGCCGAGATGGCGCGCGCGTAGCGCGCGGCAAGCGACGTGTCGCTCGGCGGATAGCGGCGCGCGACCCCATCCGGCCGCTCGAGAAAGCCATAAAGCTTGGCACGCATCAGGTCGTGCCGCGCCTGCAGCGCCGGCGAGTCCTTGTGGTCCCAGTAGGGGCTGCTCTTCGCCAGTCCCTCCAGCGCCGCCACGCGATCGCTCGGCAGCGGGTGCGTCTGCAGATAGGGGTTCATATAGCGCACTTGATAGAGAACCTGATCGGCGAGGCGCTTGAACGTCTCGTACATGCCCTTCGCCGACTGGCCGGTTGCGGTGAGGAACTTGACGCCGGCGCGGTCGGCCTGCTCCTCCTGGGCGCGCAGATAACCGAACATCGAATTTTGAATCGCCGCGGTCGGGCCGGCGATGGCGGCGGAGCCGGCTTGGCCCAAATCCTGGCTGCCGCTGCGGCTGGCGGCAACCATCGCGCCGACGCCGAGGATCATCGCGATGATGGATTGCGTCGTCGCCGAAGCCAATGCCTCGCGCATGCGCGCCAAGTGTCCGCCGGCGATGTGGCCGGTCTCGTGCGCGAGCACGCCGATGACCTGATTCGGATTCTCGGCGTCCATCAGCGTGCCGCCGTTGACGAAGATGCGCCGGCCATCGGCGACGAAAGCGTTGAACGAACGGTCGTTGATGATGACGACCTGAACATTCTGCTGCGCGAGACCCGCCGCGCGCAGGATCGGCTGGGTGTACTCCCTCAGCAATTGCTCGATTTCGGCGTCGCGAACGACGGCCGGCCCTTTCTGCGCGCGTGCCGGGGCGCCGGCGGCGATGAGCGCGGTCGCAGTGGCAACGGCAATGAAACGCGCCGCTGGCGTCGTTCGCCGCGGCCTGATAGGTCTCTCGGTTCCGGTCATGTCCGCTTGGCTTCGCACCATTTCCCGCGCAACCTAGTGGTGCGCCGCAGGACGGTCAACGCGATCGCGATCAGGTCTGATTGCGGGACCTTTTCGACGCAAATTGTGCCCGCAAATGCGGCGACAGCGGGGCGGGGTCTGCACGCGGCAGCAAGGGCCTAGAGACGATGTTGGATGCGGCACGGCGGTTGATTGCGCCTTCAGCACGCAGCGATGTTCCCGCCTTCATGGTGATGGACGTGATGGCCGCGGCGGCGTGCATCGAGGCGGCGGGCGGTCGCGTCATTCACCTGGAGGTCGGCCAGCCGGCGGCAGCGGCGCCCGCAACCGCGATCGCGGCCGCGCGCACGGCGCTCGCACCCGGCCGGCTGCGCTATACCGAAACGCTCGGCTTGCCGACGCTGCGCGCGCGCATCGCGCGGCACTATGGTGAAATCTATGATCTGGAGGTCGATCCGGCGCGCGTCGTCGTCACCACCGGATCGTCGGGCGGATTCATTCTGGCGTTCCTCGCGCTGTTCGAGCCTGGCGATCGGGTCGCGTCCGACCGGTACCATGATGACGGGGCAGGCGCTGGCCGATCTCATCACCGCCGCGGAAGGCGAAGGCATCCGATTCATTTCCGATGAAATCTACCACGGTCTCGACTATGCCTTCGCGGCGCAAACCGCCGCGCGGCTGTCCGACAGCGCGCTGATCATCAACTCGTTCTCGAAATATTTCTGCATGACCGGCTGGCGCATCGGCTGGATGGTGGCGCCGGAACCGCTCGTGCGCCCGCTCGAGCGCCTGCAGGGCAATCTCGCCGTCTCGGTCCCGACGCTGTCCCAGATCGCGGCCGAGGCGGCGTTCGACGGACGCGCGGAGATGGAGGCGGTGAAGCACGGCTACGAGGAGAATCGTTGCATTCTGCTCGAGGGCTTGCCGAAAGCCGGCTTCGATAGAATTCTCCCGGTCGATGGCGCCTTCTATCTCTATGCCGACGTGTCGCGCTTCAGCGACGACAGTCTCGAATTCGCCCAGCGCATGCTGGCGCAGACGCACGTGGCGGCGACGCCCGGCGTCGATTTCGATCCGCTCAAGGGCAGACACTTCATCCGCTTCTGCTACGCGGGCGCGGGCGCGGAGATGCACGAAGCGGTGGAGCGGATCACAACGTGGCTCAAATCGTGACGGCGCGCGCGAGGGGGGAGCATGAGCGAGGTTCTCGTTTTACGCCGACCGCGGCCGCCAGCGATCGTTCCGCCGCTCTTAAGCTTCACGGCCGGGTTCATCGACAGCTTCACCTTTCTGGCGCTGTTCGGGCTATTCGTGGCGCAGGTCACCGGCAGCTTCGTGCTCGCGGCCGCGGCCATCGCCACGAACGAGCAGGGCGCGCTCACGCAGCTGCTCGCGATCCCGGTGTTTCTGCTGGCGGGCGTGACCACCACCGCCCTGGCCGTCATGCTCGAGCGCCGCGGGCGCGCCGCGCTGGCATGGCTCTTGGGACTTGAATGCGCGGTGCTGACCGGCCTTCTCCTGACGGCATTGATCGGCGCGCCGCTGTCCAATCCCAACGCCGCGACCGTGGCGGCGGCGAGCCTGCTCGGCCTGTTCGCCATGGGCACGCAGAGCGCAACGGTGCGGCTGTTGATGAAGGACGTGGCGTCGACCAACGTGATGACGACGAACACCACGCAAATTGCCATCGACGCGACCGAGCTGGTGCTGGTCTGGCAGGCGCGCCGCCGCGCGCCGGCCGATGCCGCGGCCGCGGCGGCTTACGCTGCGGCCCGCGCGCGGTTTGCCGCGCTGTTTGCGATCATGCTCGGCTTCCTGGTCGGGACGGCGGTCGGCACCTTGGCGTACGTGGCGACCGGCGCGTGGGGTCTCCTGCTCCCGCTCGCCATCATGTACGCATTGTTCGCCTGGGCGCGCGCGCGGCCGCTCGCGCAGGACTGAGGCGCCAGCCCCTGCAGGCAACGGCGCTGTGCCGCCGCCAAGCTCCTCGCACCGACTTCCCGCGTGGACGGGTCATTCCACCGCGGCATCGGGAAGGTCGCCGGGCAAAGGCCCGAATGTCGCAAGGACGTGCTCTGGGTGTCGTGCGCCTTCCACCACCTCGACCAGCTCGTAGTAGAGGCTCTTGTACGTCAGGAACACGGCGCCCTCGGCTTTCATTCTGGCAATCGCCGCGTCGACGTTGCGCGATGAAGAAAACACGAGCTCTTCCACCACGTAGACTTCGTAGCCAAGATCGAGAAGGCCGAGGCAGGACTGCAGGACACAGACATCGGTTTCGCAACCGGCCACGATGACTTGCTTCTTGTTCAGGCGCGCAATGTAATCAGTAATCGACTTCTCTTTGGTCAAGTCGAAGAAATCTTTTTCGAAAATTTTTGCCGCACTGCTCACATGCGTGCCGATCTCTTTGGGCAAAGAGCCCTTTCGATCGACGGGCCGCTCGAGGGTTACGACCATCGGAATTCTGAAATGGCCGAGCAGGCGAGCGAAGTTCTTTGCGTTCGTCTCGATCTTGCACCGCAGGCGCTCCTCCACCTGCGATAAGAAAAATTCCTGGACGTCGATGATGAGACCCCAGCAATGGTCGACAACGATGCGTTTAGCCATCGTCATGGTGTCGTTGCGCGCGCATGGCCGTCAATCTCGTATTTCGACCGCCAGGCCTCTCTGCACAACCGAGGACATTTCCGAATACGCGCTCCTGAACGGCGAGAAGATCCTGTGAAACCGATTCTTCGCGATCAACATGTCGTGCAAGGCGAGATAATCGATACCCGTGCCCAAAAAACATGCGAGCGCATTGGCGGGCGTTTCCACGATCGGTCCCCCCTTCACGTTGAGCGACGTGTTGAGCAAGACCGGAACGCCGGTGATCGCGTCGAATTCCTCGAGCAACCCATAAAGACGTTCGTTCTGATCTCGGCGAACGGTCTGCACGCGCGCCGTGCCGTCGACGTGAACGATTGCCGGGATTTTGTCCTTCCATTCCGGGCGAACGCGTTTGACCAGCAGCATGAACGGGGATTCCTCATCGCCTTCAAAAATTTCGTTTGCCCGTTCAGCGAGAACCACCGGCGCGAACGGCCGGAACGCTTGCCGATGTTTGACCCGCTTGTTGAGTTTATCTTTCATCTCGGCGTGGCGCGGGTCCGGCAGGATGCTGCGATTGCCGAGCGCGCGCGGCCCGAACTCGGAACGGCCTTGAAACCAAGCAAACACATGGCCTTCGGCCAGCAGTCTTGCCGTGTCGCGGCAGATATTCTTGCTGGGCGTGTTGATGGTTTGCAGACGAACGAGCCATTTGCGGGCGGCCACGCGCGCATCTTCATCCGTATAGGGAGCGCCGAGATAGGCGTGCGTCATGACCGATGAGCGTTGTTTTTTCAGGATCGCCAGATAGCCGTAATAAGCACAACCAATCGCAATGCCATCATCGCCCGCGGCGGGCTGAATCCAGACGTTGTCGAAGCCGGCCTCGCGCACGATCCGCCCGTTGGCCACGCAATTGAGGGCAACGCCGCCGGCCATGCACAGGTTCTTGGCGCCAGTTGCTTCGCGCAGCCAGATCGCGCGCTTGAGGAGCAAGGTCTCCGCGTCGTCTTGAACCCGCCAAGCGACGTCTTTCCAATGCTGCATCGATGGACTCGCTTCCCAGTCGCGCTCGTGCTCGGGCCAGAATGGCTTGTCGAACTCGACGCCCCACTCGGGAACCTCCACCTCGTCGCTCTTGGTCGCGAGCAACGGCTTGACCGCATGGGGGCGGCCGTAAGGCGCCAAGCCCATCACCTCGCCGCACTTGTTCCAGTGCGCAAAAATGTAGATCGAGACCCGGCTGTACAGCGCGCCGAGGCCGGGCATGAAGTAGAACTCGTCGCTGAGAAATCCGCGAACCGGCTCGAGCCAGATCTTCTTCAGCGTTTCGATTCTGGGGCCGTCGAACCTGTAATAGCTCTCGGACTCGCGGGCGAGCGGATTGACGTTGTCAATGAGTTGGCCCGGTTCGCTGACGTCCGAACTGTAATTGCCCACTCCGTCCACCACCATCACGACCCCTTCATCGAAGGGACAGGCGGCAAAGGCGCTGTAGGCGTGCGCCAAATGATGCGAGACCGTGACAACTTTGTTCAACCTCGAAAGGTAGAGCGGATTGGTCTTCGCTTGTTTTCGCTCTTCGTCGTCCATGACTTCAGGAACGTATTGCGACACCAAACGTAGTTCCAAATCCTCCACCGGCAGCACGTAGCAATTGCGCACCACCAGATCGACGTCGTCCAACGAGATGCCTTCCGCCACGAGACAGTAGTCGACCACCTTTTGATAAAAACCGGTGTCGTGCTTCTTGCGCGTGATCCGTTCCTTGTTGATCGCGAACGCAATCTCACCGTCGCGAAGGAGGCACGCGCTGACATCGTGGTCGTACGCATTTATCCCAAGGACATAGATGTGCTTGCTCGACATTCGCGTTCTGCTGAGGGACGCGTCTAGGTTGACATTGCTCGGATCACCGGTAGGCAAGAATGCTCATTTCCGGCTTCGGCAACAAGCCCGCGCGCCCGGCATGATGGCGCAAGCGTCCAACGCGACGCCGGAGCGCGCGCATGCACTCTTCCTCACGCCCCCTTCGTGTGCTGCTCCCCGCACGCATGCAAGCCGCAGACGCGTGTAAGCCTGGTGTAAGCCTCAGACGCATGTATAGGCGAAGCCGCATATCCATGTCGTTAGCGAAGCGGATATTGCCTCTCACTTGAAACCGCGCTTGACCCCGGCTGGCCGCGCGCCTAACTTTGCCGAGCCGAGCAAGAGATGGTGACAACATGACGAAGTCAATTCGCGCTCTCTTGAGTGCTGCCGCCCATAGCGTGGTTCGCGGCTTAGCGGTCGTAGCGCTGGTCGTTGTCTGGTCGGTAGGTCACATTGGAACTTATGCGCTCAGCGTGGTCGGAGTATCGAGTGCCGTATTGACCACGACGGCGACCCCCGCCGATGCGTGGTGGCGCCGCTGGGGTTGGCGCGGGCGTCGCTGGCGGCGCGGGCGTCGCTGGCGGTGGTGAGCGGTTCCCGAGTTCAGCGGCACCATCGCTGAAGAACTCGCTCATCTAGGCGCTTTCCGTCTCTATCTTTAGGGCCCTGGCACCTGCCGGGGCTCTTTAACATTAAGGCATCGTCGCTCCCTCGCGCCGGGCTTCTTACCGCAGCGCAGCAGCGATGTTGCCGCCGTCGACGGTGGTGACGTCGCCGGTGGTTTTCAGTTCCAGCGCCTGATGCAGGAATGCCTGCGCCACGTCGTCGGCGGTCACCTCGCGGCCGAGCAGGTTGCCGCTGAGATAGTCCTTCTCGCTCACGCCGCGCGCCTTGGAGCGCTCGGCGATGAACGTGTCGGTGAGCAGTCCCGACCGGACGCGATCGGCGTTGACCGCGTTGGCGCGGATGCCGTCCGCGCCGTAGTCGACCGCGTATTGCCGCACTAGGAACAGCGTCGCCGCCTTGGGCAATCCATACGGGCCGAAATTCGGTCCCGGATTGACCGCCTGCTTCGAGACGTTGAACAACAGGCAACCGCCGGTGCCCTGCGCCAGCATGATCTTCACCGCCGCCTGCGCCACGCGCTGGTGGCCGTAGAAGTTCAATTCGAAGCTTTTCCGCAGCACGTCTTCGTCGACCTCGCCGATCCTTCCCTGCCAAGCCGCGCCGGCGTTCGACACCACGATATCGACGCCGCCGAAGGCCGCGACCACCCGAGCGAAAGCCTCGCCCACGGAGGCGGCATCGGTGACGTCGCATTTCACCGCCAGTGCGGCCGTGCCGATGGCCTTGGCTGCGTTCGCGGCTGCGCGCTCGTCGCAGTCGAGCAGCGCCACCTCGGCGCCCGCCGCCGCGAACGCCTTCGCGGTCGCCGCCCCGATCGTGCCGCCGCCGCCGGTGATGACGGCGATCTCGCCGGCGAGCGGCTTCTCCGCCGCTGTGCCGAGCTTGGCCTGCTCGAGCGGCCAATATTCCATGTCGAACATCTCGGCTTCCGAGATCGACTCGAAGCGACCGATCGCCTCGGCATCGGTGATGATCTCGACCGCGCATTGCGCGAGATCGGCGGCGATTTTGGCGTCCTCCTTCGAACGTCCGAGGCCGAACAGGCCGAGGCCGGGGACGAGCGCGACGCGCGGCAGCGGGTCGAGTGCACGCTTGATCCCGCCAGCGCGCGCATTGTGGCGCGCGAAATAGGCCTGGTAGCGCTCGCCGAAGTCCGTCACCGCCGCCTGCGCGGCGCGCTTGAAATCATCCATGCGCTCGCGTTCGGGCGCGACGGTCACGAGCGGCCAGTTCTTGGTGCGGATGGTGTGGTCGGGCGTGACCACGCCCGCCTGGCTGTAGCGCGCGAGGTCTGCGCCGTTGACGAAATTGAGGATCGCGGGGCTGGCGCGGAAGTCGAGGATCATGTGGCGCCACGCGCCTTCGATCTTGTCGTCCTTGCGGCTGCAGGCGCCGCGCAGGATCGGCGCCACCGCATCGAGCGGCGCGATCGCCTGCGGCAGCTGCGCGGTCACGAACACCGCTTTGCGGTTCTTCTGCAGCCGCTCCTCGGCCAGCGTGACCAGCGCGATCATGCGCTCATAGGCTTCGCGCGCGCTCTCGCCGAAGGTGAAGATGCCGTGCTTGTGCAAGATCAGGCCCTCGACGTCGGGCTTGGCCTCGTAGATGTCCGCCGCCCTCTTGGCGAGGGCGAATCCGGGCATCACGTAGGGGACGATGCTGACGCGCCCGTCGTAGAGTCCGGCGCAGATGGCCTCGCCGTCCGGCTGGTCGACGATGCTCAGGATCGCGTTGGCGTGGGTATGGTCGATGAATTTGTGCGGCAGGAACGCATGCAACAGGATCTCGACCGATGGATTGGGCGCCGCGGGCTCGAGCAGGCTCGCGCGCTGGATGCGCACCAGTTCCTCGTCGGCCAAGGCCGCGCGCGCGCGCAGCTTGCGCAAACGATCGAGCCGCACGGCGGGAAGTCCCGCCGGCTCGACCGCCGCCATGTCCGAGCCAGAGCCTTTGACGCACAGCACCGCGACCTCCTCGCCGAGAAGGTCCGCCATCGTGGTCTTCACCGAGGTGTTGCCGCCGCCATGCAACACGAGCTTGGGATCGCGGCCGATGAGGCGCGTGGTATAGACGCGCAGCGCAAGGTCGCGGCTGATGCCGTCACGGGCATAGCGGTCGATCGCCGCTTGCGCCTCGCTGTCGACCCAGCCGCTTTTCATCGCTGAGCTCCCTCACGCGAGCGCAAGACGCCGCGGGCGCGCGGCGCCGACGGGGCGACCGCGAATTGAGACAAGCGCGCCGTCAGCTCTTGCCGAGCGCACGCTTGCTCCACCAGCCGGAACGGCGCGGCCGATCGCTATCCTCGCTCTCCGCCGGGCTCGACACCACCGGCTCGATCGAAGGCACGGGCGGCGTGAAGGACGGCGCGGGCGCACTTGCCTCATCGCGCAACGCCTGCGGCGCGGGCTCGCGCACGGTCGAGCGCCGGCGCGGCGGTTCGGCGGTCGTCGGTTCGGGAACAGCTGGGTCGGCGATCTGCGCCGATGGCGCCTCCTGCGGCCGCGCCTCGGGCGGCGGCTGCACATCGTCGTGCGGCTCGGCGATCGGCACGGCCCGCGGTTTGCTCTCGCTGATCGGGGCCGCGGGCGGCTCGGCCGCAGCAGCCGCCGCCGCGGGCCGGTCGAGATCGTGGACGGCGCGCGCGAGTTCCGGCTCCGACGAAATCTCCGGCGCGAAGCTCTCGCCCTCGCGGCCGCGACGGTTGCGCCGGCCGCCCCGCCGTCCGCGGCGCCGGCGCCGGCGCTCGCCCTCGCCCTCGCCCTCGCCATGTGCCTCCGTCGGCCTTTCGGCGCCGCCTCCACCGTCGCCAGCCTCGTGGGCTTGGCCCGATCGAGCGAGATCATGCTCGCCCGGTGCGGGCGCGAAGTCCGCGGCCTCTCCCGGCGGGAACTCGTCGCGCCCGTGCTCGAACGCCTCGCGACCTTCGCCGCCGCGGCGGCCGCGCCGTCGTCGGCGCCGTCTGCGGCCCTGCCCCTGCTCGCCCGCGGCCTGCGCCTCGTCGCCCGCGACCTGCGCGTCCTCCTCCTCATCCCCCTCGGCGGCGTCTTCGGATTCGGGCGCCTCCTCCTCGTCGTCGTCCCCTTCGTCCTCGTCCTCCTCGATCGGGGGGACGGCGGTTGCCGGCTGCAGCGCCAGCGCCTTCGCCTGCTCCAGGCTGTGCACCTGCTCGCCCTTTTCGATCACGAAGGACAATTGCCCGCCAAGGGTGGCATCGGCGTTGACCATGATGGCGATGCGGAAGCGCTCCTCCAGCACGCGCAGATGCGCGCGCTTGTGATTGAGGAGATAGAGCGCAATGTCGGAGCGCGTGCGCACGTTGAGATTGTGCGTCGCCCCTTTGAGCAGCATTTCCTCGAGCGAACGCAAGAGCTGCAGCGCCACCGACGACACCGAGCGCACGTGGCCGGTGCCGCCGCAATGCGAGCACTTCTCGGTCGAGCTCTCGAGCACGCTCGAGCGAATGCGCTGGCGCGACATTTCGAGCAGTCCGAAATGCGAGATGTGTCCGACCTGAATACGCGCGCGATCGTGCCGCAGGCATTCCTTCAACCGGCGCTCGACCGCGCGGTTGTTGCGCTTCTCGTCCATGTCGATGAAGTCGATGACGATCAGGCCGGCGAGATCACGCAAGCGCAGATGCCGGGCGATCTCCTCGGCGGCTTCGAGGTTGGTCTTGAGCGCCGTGTCCTCGATGTGATGCTCGCGCGTGGCGCGCCCGGAATTGACGTCGATGGCGACCAGCGCCTCGGCCTGGTTGAGCACGATGTAACCGCCCGAACGCAGCTGCATCACCGGCGTGAACATGGCGTCGAGCTGACTCTCGATGCCGTGGCGGGTGAAGATCGGCAGCGCTTCGCGGTAGAGTTTCACGTTCTTGGCATGGCTCGGCATGAGCATGCGCATGAACTCTTTGGCTTCCTTGTAGGCGTCCTCCCCCGCAACCACGATTTCGTCGATATCCTTGTTGTAGAGGTCGCGGATCGAGCGCTTGACCAGTGAGCCTTCCTCGTAGACGAGCGTCGGCGCCGTCGACTTGAGCGTGAGATCGCGCACGGTTTCCCACAGCCGCAGCAGGTATTC
>WNGD01002869.1_pt1 | contig 17808 bp, 13 predicted proteins | sample 5400671 | NCBI WGS metagenome assembly WNGD01 (sample SAMN13153369, study PRJNA577476) | soil metagenome | isolation source: 40 cm soil or saprolite under grassland replicate 2 | place: USA:California | collected 2016-06-15
TTCTTTCTGTCTCTCCTTTGGGCCTGCCGGGCCTGCAAGGAAAGCCATTCTCTGCTTTTAAGTGTACCTACAGAGCGTTATAACAAGCGTTAAATGAAGTTCGCTGCTCAACTGCCTGCTTGCTGGCTCGTTTCGACGAACCAGAGCCATTTGTCGATGCCTCGGGCGATCTCGGTGAAGATAGCGGCGGTATCGGCGTCCTTCAGTTCGCTCGCCTGCGCGCTGGTGTAGCGAGCATGTCTGCCGAAGTCGGTGAGCGTCGTCGAAAGCGCATCGATGTGGCCGTTCCCCTCGGCAGTCGAAAGCCAATATCTGTCGAGCGAAGACCGACCGGCGACCGCCTGCACCGTTCCTTCGGCCTTGCCACCAAGCTGCACGATGCGCTCGGCAATCAGGCTCGCGTACTCCTCCACTCCCTGCGCGACCTTGTCGAACAGCTCGCGCAGGGCCATGAAATGCGGCCCTTTGACGTTCCAGTAGGCCTGCCTGCTTTGCAACTGCAGATCGATGGCGTCGGCTAAGCGGCGGTTCAACAGCTCGATCAGTTTGGCTTGCTGCTCCTCGTGCAGGACAGTATTTTTCTTGGGCATGGGAGCACTCCTTTCACTCAAGTCGTGTTTTGTGCGATAATGTACAGATGAATTGTGATAGTTAACTTGAAACTCTCTGACATCCTTTTGTGCCTTTCTGTGGAGTCAGTTCTCATATCTCTATCTTCTCTTCTCACATGATAGCAGTAGAGCGTTATAAGGACCGTTAAATGGGTGACTTATGCTTGACATTACTGGGCCCACCCGAAGTGCGCCATGACGATCAGGTGCTGCTGTTCTCCACGCGCAAGGAACTCGCGCTGCTGATCTATCTGGCGGTGGAAGGCCGCGTCCATTTGCGCAAGACCCTCTCCGAACTGTTCTGGCCAGAAGGGGATGCGAGGCATGGCCGGGCAGCCCTGCGCATTGCCCTGCTTCATCTCCGTCACATGCTGAGTGAGGGCACTGGCGTTGATCCTGTGCCTCACCTGCTCATCACACACGACACCCTCGGCCTGGATCTCACCTGCGCTCTCGAACTCGACCTGCATCCCCTCCACGAAGCCTGGACGTTGGCGCGTGCGTCTTCTGGCACGGCGCTGACCATGCCAGAAGACACTCGTCGCACTCTGCTCGCCCAGCTCCAACGCGCGGCCAGCCTCCCTCGTGGTGAGTTCCTGGAGGGCTTCTCGCTGCGCGATGCCCCGGCCTTCGACGATTGGGTGCGCTTCCAACGCGAATACTGGCACCTGCACACGAGTGAGATCTTCGAGCGGCTCTCCCAGATACAATTCGAAGCAGGAGAGCTTGAGGCCGCCATTGAAACGGTCAGCCGCTGGCTCGTCCTCGACCCTCTGCACGAGGACGCCTACCGGCGTCTGATGCGTTTGCACTTCGCGGCCGGTGACCGGGTCGCGGCCTTGCAGGCCTATGACACGTGCCGGGCTCTGCTGGCCACAGGCATGCAGACTGAGCCAACCCTGGAAACCATGGCCTTGGCCAACCGTATGCGTGCCGTTGCCCCTCCACGACGCAAGGAGGCACCCACGCCCGCGCTCTCCCCGGCAACGTTCCTCGACAGCCCGCTCCTGGGGCGAACGACAGAGTTGAGTACGTTGATCAAGGTCTACCATACCGCCCAACGTGGTCAGACGCAGGTGGTGTTCCTGGAGGGGGAGGTTGGCATTGGCAAGACGCGGCTGGCGACCGAGTTTCTGGCCTGGGCGGAGGTAGAGGGAGCAGACGTGCTGCAGGGACAGGCCTTTGAAACCGGTGGTCAGCTGCCCTATCGGCCCGTGATCGAGGCCTTGCGCCCGCGCATCGAGCGGGAGAATGCCCCAGACGACCTGCTTTCAGACACGTGGCTGGCGGAACTCGCGCGCATGCTCCCCGAATTGTGGGATCGCTATCCCGATCTGCCCGCCCCTGTCGGGGATAAGTCGGTGGCCCGCAATCGGTTGTTCGAAGCAGTGGCACGCCTGGGACAGGCCCTGGCGGCACGGACGCCGCTGGTTGTGTTCATCGATGATGTGCAGTGGGCCGATGCCGCCTCACTCGACGTCTTGCATTACCTTGCGCGACGCTTCGCAGAGAGCCAGACTCCGGCGTTCCTGCTCCTGACGCTGCGCATGGGGGAGAGAGAGATGCCGCCAGGGCTTGCCGAGTGGCGAACTGGTATGGAACGCGCCGTACCGCTGACCCGCCTGCCGCTCGGTCCCCTCGCCATGGAAGACATCGTACGCCTGCTCCAGGCATTAGGAAGGGCAACAGGCAAAGACGGGAGGCGAGCGGCGGGCCTGGAACGCTTTGGACAGTGGCTGTTTGCTGAAACGGAGGGGCAACCGTTCTATTTGATGGAAACGCTCAAGGTTTTGCTCGAGCGTGGCGTGCTCGCCTCTCACCAGAACGAAGATGGAGGATGGATCATTGACTTTACGGTAGCTATGGAGCATGAGACGGTGGTCCGTGGGTTCTTCCCGCCCAGTGTGCGCGAAGTCATCTGCGCCCGGTTGTATCGACTCACGCCGAATGCCTTTGCGCTGCTGGTGGCAGGAACCGTCCTCGGCCAGGGAATCACCTTTGAGCGCCTGTGTCAGGTGGCCGATCTCGCAGAACGTGACGGACTTCCTGCTCTGGACGAGGTGCTGCACAGCGGTCTGCTGCTTGAGTCGGAGCGCCAGGGAGGGCCAGTGACTGAGGGGCGCTACGTGTTCGCGCATGCGAAGATCCGTGCGGTGGTCTATGCGGAGGCGGGTGAGGCGCGGCGCTCCATCTTTCACCGCCGTGCGTTGGAAGCGTTGCAAGCGGCGGCGGCCCCTGCGGCGGAACTGGCCTACCATGCTCTGGCGGCGGGGCTTGCGGAACCGGCCTTCCACTGGAGTCTCGCGGCAGGCGATGAGGCGATGCGGGTGGTAGCCGTGCGCGATGCCATCTCCTTCTACGAGCAAGCACGGCATCTGATGGCCGAGCGCTTGCATGGGCTTGACCTGGGAGCCATACTCCCTGCGCCGGAGATCGAGCATCTCTACACCCACTTGGGGCGAGCATATGAACTGAACGCTGAGTGGGAGAAGGCTCGGGAGGTTTATACGTTGATGCTCGCGTATGCTCAGGATGCTTGCCAGTCGGTGATGGAGAGCACCGCCTTCAACCGCCTGGCAATCCTGGCCACGCAGTAGTCCTTCGACCTGGCAACCGCATAGACGCTGCTCGAGGCGGCGTGACGGCCCGCCGAAGCGAGCGGTGACCCGGTGCTCCTGGCAGAGACTTGCTGCGCGCGCAGCCACCGTTCCTCCAGTTTCGCGTCGATGATCCTCCTCTGTACCTTCTGTTGTAACATTTTTTTAACGCTCTATTTAACGCCGCATGGTTAGTATGCTAGTAGATGGGACAAAGGAGTGCGCTGATCATGTAGGAGAACCATGATCAGTTCACAAAAAACAAACCTCGAAGCACATGTTGAGGTTTAGAAGGAGCGTTGAGAAGATGACCAACGAAATGAGCGAACACAACGCCAGCAGGAACTCAAACCTCTACGAGGAGGACTCGACCTCTTCTCGCTTGCCAGATTTGTCTCGCATCCGGGCCTACTACGACGAAACCTGGATGGATTACCGGATGCTCTGGCTCAATCCGCAGAACCGGGCCATCCACTTCGGCTATTGGGATGAGCACACCCGTAGCCATACGCAATCCCTGTTCGCCTTGAATCGGGTGTTGGCAAGCCACCTCGGTATTCGCTCAGGGCAGCGTATCCTCGATGCCGGTTGTGGTGTGGGTGGGAGTGCCATCTGGCTGGCAAAGACCTACGATGTTGAGATTATCGGCATCACGCCAGTAGCTAGCCAAGTTGCTCGCGCACAGCACTATGCGCAGGAACATGGTGTCGCTGACCACGTGTCCTTCGAGCAGCAGGATTACACCTCCACAAGCTTTCCTGATGCCAGTTTCGATGTGGTCTGGGCTATGGAAAGTCTGTGCCATGCTCCCGATAAACGGCTGGTGTTGGCTGAAGCGCGGCGCCTCTTGCGCCCGGGCGGCCGGTTAGGCATGGTCGAGTATATGCGCACCCGCAGGCCGCATGCTGCGGTCGATGAGGCACTGCTGCACAGTTGGCTCTCGGGCTGGGCTATCCCTGATATTGCAATGGCTCCTGAATGGCTTGAGTGGACACACGAGGTAGGATTTTGTGACGTGCAGTTGGTCGATATGACCCGCAATATCAGACCTTCGCTTCGTCGCCTCTACAGGCTCGCCGTCCTCACTTGGCCCGTGGCATTCATCCTGCATGCTATTGGATTGCGCTCTGAGACACAGCAGGGCAACCTGCGAGGTGCATTCGATCAGTATCATGCGCTTCGACGCGGTCTCTGGTTCTATGCGTTACTGATTGCCACCTCGATGCAAGGCTAAGCGCTGAGTTCATCAAGGGTTGTTTGGGTGTTGCACCTCTCTCTCGAACTGACATCCCGTCTTCGCCTGGGCAAGCGGGAGGGTAAACCAAAAGGTCGAACCCTGTCCCACCTGACTCTCAACGCCCACCTGCCTTATCTCCTTCTGTAACCACATCTTCAGTAGTGACACGGCCGTCTGGGAAAGCGGCCAGAAACGTTTGGTGAGCCTTCTTCCGCGTAGTTGAGTGGGGTCTACTTCCTCAGTCAAGCCAAGCTTGCCGTCCTGGGGTAAAAGCTGAATGGCAAACTTTGCGTGAGATGAGCGTGAAATCGTCCCTTGCGTTCTCTGTGATGAGCGTACGTCATACGAAGTTTGCCATTCAGCGGGTAAAAAAACAAGGGTCAGCAATTTGGTGGCCCCTGTTTGTTACTAGAGAGGCTGTCGTTTAGCCCACACTGCCGGACATCTCCAACTGGATCAGGCGGTTCAGCTCAACTGCGTACTCCATTGGGAGTTCCCTGGTGATCGGCTCAATGAAGCCGTTGACGATCAGCGAGTAAGCCTCGGACTCATCGAGGCCACGGCTCATCAGGTAGAAGAGCTGCTCGTCACCGACCTTCGAGACGGTCGCCTCGTGGCCGACCTCAGTCTGGTTCTCTTCGACGCGAATGGTTGGATAGGTATCGGTGCGAGCATGCTCATCGAGCAAGAGCGCGTCACAGCGGACATGGGACTTGGTGTGGTGCGCACCCCGGTTGATGCGGACCAGGCCACGATACGAGGCTCGACCAGTCCCCTTGGAGACCGACTTCGAGAGAATCTGGGAAGTTGTGTGCGGAGCAAGGTGTGTGACCTTGGCTCCAGCATCCAGCTGCATCCCATCGCTGGCGAAGGCCACTGAGAGGATATCACCACGAGCGCCTGGCTCCATCAGCAGCACCGCTGGATATTTCATCGTCACCTTCGAGCCGAGGTTCCCATCGACCCATTCCATCGTTGCATCTCGGTAGGCTGCTGCACGCTTCGTGACGAGGTTGTAGACGTTCTTGGACCAGTTCTGGATGGTCGTGTAGCGTACGCGGGCACCTTCCATCACCTTGATCTCGACGACGGCGCTGTGCAGGCTGTCGCTTGCATAGGTGGGGGCGGTACACCCCTCCACATAGTGAACATAGGAACCAGGAGCGGCGAGAATCAACGTGCGCTCGAACTGACCCATATTCTGGGCATTGATACGGAAGTAGGCCTGCAAAGGAATTTCAACCCGCACGCCTTCTGGCACATAGACAAAGCTGCCACCACTCCACACCGCGCTGTTGAGTGAGGCGAATTTATTATCGGACGGCGGAATAACGGTGCCGAAGTGCTCTTTGATGATGTCGGGATACAAGCGCAGAGCCGTATCCATGTCGGTGAAGATCACGCCCAGCTTCTCAAGGTCTTCGCGCACCTTATGGTACACCGCTTCGCTCTCGTACTGTGCTGTTACACCTGCCAGGTACTTCTGTTCCGCCTGTGGAATACCCAGTCGATCAAAGGTGTCCTTAATGTCTGATGGGATATCGTCCCAGGTTTTCCCCTGCTGCGCGACTGGCTTGATATAGTAGTAGATAGTGTCGAAGTCAATCCCCGAGAGGTCCGCGCCCCACGTTGGCATGGGGCGTTTCTCGAAGAGTGCTAGGCTCTTGAGGCGGAATTTGCGCATCCAATTGGGCTCGCCCTTCATCTCGGAGATCTGCTCAACGATCTTGGTGCTCAGTCCCCGCTCGGACTTGAACACATAATTTTCGGCCATGTGGAACCCAGCAGAATATGCCTGCTGTTCCGTACTGTCTACTTGGGTACTCATCAGAATTCGCTCCGTCTCATACGATGTTCGTCTAGGAAACCTATCGTTCCTGTTCATCCTTACTTAACCACTCGGATGTACTCATTCGTATGGATGTTGTAAGTCAGGGGCTTTCGTGCGGTCTCTGGAATGGCAGATGACCGTTGTGGTATCCCTGGCTCCTCGTCAAATCGACAGAGGGGATGTTGGGTGGCCTTCGTGGGAGGAAACAGAAGCAGGGAAGGGCCGAAGCTGTTCCTGTTGGAAGAAAGAGACATGGTGCTGCTCTTTCTCTTAACTATATTATATCACAATTATTTCATTAATAGCAAATATTTAAGAAATTATGCTTTTCATGGTTTATAGTGAACTTAAAAGAGATTCCGTGATAAACTCATCAATACAGTCGCTCTCAACACTCTTGTCCTTGTCTCACAAACGGCCATGATATAGTATATCTTCTCCTCGTAGAGAAAAAACCGGTGAGGCAGCTAGCAGCTGCCCCACCGGTTTTTTCTCTACCTTAAGATTATCTTCGAGCCTCGACCAGTTCGCGTTCGCGGCGACCATCGGGAGTGCGGCGGCGATTGAAGCGGTTGAGACCAAGTTCGCCCTTTTCCCAAATGACCAGCAGCATACTGGCATTGAAGATGGACGAGTAGGTACCACTAAAGATACCTACCAGCAGGGCCAGTGTGAAGGTACGGATGGTAACGCCACCAAAGAGCGTCAGCGCACTCAGAGTAAAGAGCACGGTCAGCGAAGTATTGAGTGAACGGGCCATCGTCTGTACCAGACTGGCATTGACCACCTGATCAAACGTTTCAGAGGTACGGCGCTGCAAATTCTCACGGATACGGTCGAACACCACAATGGTATCGTGTACGGAGAAACCGACCACCGTCAGCAAGGCAGTGATGAACAGCGTATCAATCTGGATACCCAGCGTCCAGCCGAGAATAGAGAAGACACCGAGTACTACCAGCACGTCGTGCAAGAGGGCGATGATGGCACAGATACCGTAACGCCAGGGCTTGGCGACCTTACGGAAGGCCAACCAGATGTATGCCAGGATACAGAGAGAGGCCACGATAACCGCCAATACGGCTCTACTGCTAGTTTCGCTCGCCACCGAGGATGAAACCAAGGCGTCAGTCAACGTGTATGAGTACGCGTTCTTTCCCTGCAACAGAGCTGCCTGGATGGCATACAACTTGTCCTGGCTTACCTGGGTGCTGGTCAGGATACTAAGCGTGCCAGTAGTCTGTCCTGTTTGTACAGTGACCACCTTGACCGGAATGTTGGCGGAGTTAGTGCCAGGGGTTGGAGTTGCTGTGGGCGAAGCAACTGGTGTTGGTGTGCCCTTTGCGGTGGTTGAGGTAGCGGTGGCCTTCGCGGTGGGCGAAGCGACAGGCGTACTCTTGCCGGTGCCAGCCGTAGGTGTGACACCCACCACAGGTGAAGAAGCCGGTGTGGAAGTGGCAGCAGGTGCGCCCGGATTGGTTGTGTTGGGCAATTTGCTCAGCAGCGTCTGAATGTCACTCGTGCTGTGAGCTCCCGAAAATTTGGTCATGACAACGACAGTGGCTTTCTTTCCACTCAAAGGAAGATCCTGAAATTGCACCACAAGGCTTTGCCCATACTTGTCTTGCAGCGTTTTCGTAATCGTACTCTTCACATTGTCATCTACCCAGGTATTCAAGCGTACCCAGACGATCGAATCGCCAGATAGGGCTGTGTTGTTGCCGTTGAGTACCTGCAAATTGGCTAAGTTAAGCGGCTTGAGCAGAGTTCTGGCATCAGTGAGGTTGATATTCACACTGGGGCGTAGCTCAACTGTGGCGCCACCGGCGAAGTCGATACCGACGTTCATTCCCTTGATGAGCAGAGAAAGCACACCAGGGACGATGACGATCAGCGATATAATTAAGAACAGGTAGCGTTTTCCTACAAGATTAAACACGGTATCTACTCCTCTAAACTGTGCTGTTGCGTCGCATCAGGGATGTCGTGGGAATGGCGTCAACGGGGAGTCCAAACAGTGCGGGATGGTTGATCACTCCCGTGGGTACGAGTAGGTTCAGGAACGTGCGCGTAACGATGATCGCAGTAAACATACTAACCACGACGCCCAGGAAGAGGTTGGTGGCAAAGCCAACAATCAAGCTGGCACCAAAGTTGCTACCAAAGTAGAAGAGCACAGCGCAGGTGATGAGAGTCGAAATGTTGGAGTCGCGAATAGAAGGCCATGCCCGTTTCCAGCCAATATCGATAGCTGAGGCGAGTAAGCGGCCCGCACGCAATTCCTCTTTGACACGCTCAAAAATCAGCACGTTGGCGTCTACTGCCATACCGATCGAGAGGATGAAACCTGCAATACCTGGTAGCGTCAGTGTGAAGCCAAAGAGCTTGAAGACGGCCACGGTGAACAAGGCATAAAGTACTAGCGCAAGGTCGGCCAGCAGGCCGGGGAGGCGATAGTAGAGCAGCATAAACAGGACAACAATGCTCAGACCAATAATACCGGCGATCGCACTCTTGTAAATGGAGTCCTGACCAAGTGTTGCCCCTACCGTCTCGGAACTATCGATAACGAGAGCCAGAGGCAGTGCGCCATATTGCAGCACCGTTACAATACTTTGGGCCTGAGCCTGGGTGAACCTACCTTGGATGATACCGGGACCACTGATTTGGCTCTGGATGACTGCTGATGAGATCACCTTGCGGTCCAGGGTGATGGTCAAATAATCACCGATATGTTTGCCGGTAAAGTCACCAAAGCGTGAGATAGCATTGCCCTTCATCTCAAAGTTGATGACGATCTGTCCGGTGTCCTGTTGTGTGCCAACGCTAATTTGATTGGGATCGAGGTCAGCACCGGTGAATTGGGGCTTGTTGCCAGGATTGTACTGTGTGTATTGGGTTGGATCGAGGGCAGCACCCTCGGCTGCCGGAGTTGTGCCGGTGTCCCAGAACTCCAGTTTGCCAGGCCTGAGTAGTGTGTTAACTGCATCAGGCTGGTTGAGACCCGGCAGATCAAGGGCGATACTCTGATTGCCCTGGCTATCGCTCAACTTACGGATGACCGGTTCATTGACGCCCAGGCCACCGTTAACACGTCTTTCAATCTGGTTGAGCGTGTTGTCGATGTTGGCGTCAACCTCAGCCTTGGTGTAGTGCTGGGAGGGATCAGGTTTCAGTAGCACACTGACACCGCCCTGCAGGTCAAGGCCTTCCTTAAAGATGAATGGGTTATTGATCCCATACAAAGGCTTGCTTGTGCTGCCAGAATCGACATGGGGCCAGAAGTCTACGTAGGCCGCGCCCACGGCTAATAAGACAATAAATAGGAGGAGTAAAAGTGTTCCTCGACGCATACGGATATTTCCCCTAACTCTATCTAAAGAGACGTTTGGATAGACATTTGTACCTTTCTGTATAGGACACACAATGGTCCATCATGCTTGCATTGCAGTGCAGTATAGCATAGTTATTGCACGTTGCATATAGTATGTTATTTACGATACCAATAAGAAATTAGTAGAGGTTATATAACCTTTCGTAAATAGCATCGTAAGTACGTAGGAGGTATTTCTTTTTGAACGAGGTGTAGCATAATAGTAATGGGTCTCGTGAAGAATAAAGCTTTCTTATAGTCACACATTTGGGTGGTAAATGTACTACTTAACCTTACCCTGATGGGGAGCGTTTTATAGTCTCATTAACAAACCAAATATATAGGATGTTACCTGTATATCAAGAGAAAACAGTTTTATACAAGATTAAGAAGGAGCAAAAGCATGTCTATGGATGAAGCAATCACTGTACAGGGCATTGAGGGAGCGATGCCTGTACCGCAGATGGGCGATAAAGTGGTGATGGATGTACGCAATATTACCAAAAATCTTCCTTTAGGACGAGAAAAGATTGAGATTCTCAAGGGGATCAGTTTCCAGATTAGAAGCGGCGAGTTTATATCCATTGTGGGACCATCGGGTTCAGGAAAAAGTACGTTGTTGGGCATTATTGCCGGGCTGGATAATCCCACCAGTGGGCAGGTTTTGATCGATGGCATTGATATTACGCGTATGAGCGAGGGCAGGCTGGCCGAGGTGCGCAACAACAAGATCGGCATGGTCTTCCAGGCCTTCAACCTGATTCCGACATTGACGGCCCAGGAAAATGTTGAAGTGCCGCTCTACGTAGGTAAGCATAAAGGGGCCCCCTCGACTCGGGCCAAAGAATTGCTAGAACTCGTGGGGCTTTCGCATCGCCTGGGACATAAGCCCAATCAGCTGTCGGGAGGCGAGCAGCAGCGTGTGGCGATTGCGCGTGCCCTGGCCACCGATCCAGCCTTTGTGATTGCCGATGAGCCAACGGGTAATCTGGATGCTAAAAATGGTGAGAATGTACTGAAATTGATCGCCTATCTACGGGCGCAAACCGGCAAGACCTTCATCATTGCCACGCATGATCCGGTGGTGGCCGGCCATGCCGACCGCGCTATCCGTATTGTGGATGGTCTGGTTGCCTCTATTGAGACCATTGGGGGAAGGGCTGTCCGGTCATGAAAGCCTCGATGTACTTCAACTATACCTCGCGTTCGCTGCTGCGCGGAGGGCAACGCACGATCCTGGCGGTCTTCTGCGTGGCCGTTGGGGTTATGGCGATTGTCTCCCTGCAACTGGTCGGGCAGATGATCAACAGTGCCTTCACAAGCAATGTGCGTGATGCCAACGGTGGCGATATCGCCATATCCTCACAGACCATACCGTTCAAGCAGAGCGATCTGGCCTTTTTCAATAAGCTCAAAAGTAATGGTACTATCACTGGCTATACACCGCTTATCAATGGGAATGCTTCAATAGGGGCGGTCTCAGTTACACAATCCTTTAATCTGGAGGCGGTCGATCCACATAGCTTTCCGGTAGTCACACCGCCGACCTTTAAGACGCCAATCGATGGTAAGCTCTCGACACTTTTAACCAACAATCAGGTCGTGGTCGATCAAAACCTGATCGATCAGTACAATAAGAAGGTGGGCGACACCTTTGACGTGCATACCAGCACCAATGGTGGTAGCGGCCTGACACTCCACGTCAAGATCGTTGGTATTGTCAACGATACAGGTGTCTTTGCCCAGTCCAACGATTTTATGCTGATATCGCAGAGCGATTATCAGGCTGCCGACCCGAAGTTATCGTTGCTGTACGATACGATTGATGTAACGACATCTGACAAGGCACATACGGATGCAGCAGCGAAAGCCATTTCAACCCAGTTTCGTCTGGCGAACGTGGTCACGGCAGATCAAGCCTTGAAAAATAACCAGACACAGGTTGATTTTATCAAAAAGTTTCTAGAGATTGCCGGGCTGCTGGCTTTGCTGATCGGTGGAGTTGGTATTGTCAACACAATGCAGGTGTTGTTGTCGCGCCGCAAAACTGAGATCGCCATGCTCAAGACGACGGGCTACCGCAGATATGATCTGTACCTGCTCTTTGGCTTGGAGGCTGGCTTGTTGGGTCTGGTTGGTGGGCTGGTTGGGGCAGTTGCCGCTGTGGGCGTGAGCTTTGCTGTGCGCAATATTATACAGCAAGTTTTTCCCATTGTGATCCCCTTCTTCCTTGATCCGCTGCTCATCGGTGGCGGTGTTCTCATCGGCCTGGTCACTGCGCTGATCTTTGGTTTGATGCCTATTGTACAGGCCGCCAATATTCGCCCATTAAATGTCATTCGCGAATTGCCAGGAAGGAGAGGGATAGGTAGCGTCTTTTTGACGATTGGCCTGTTGATCCTGCTCTCGGTGCTGTTCTGTGTCATGGCAGTGGTCATTTTGAACGATGTGGTACTGGGTGTCAGTGCGGTTTATGGCAGCTTTGCTTTCCTATTGCTGCTGAGTCTCTTCTTTGGTCTGGTGGTCTTTGTGATCAGTGTATTGCCCGTACCGGAACGTTTCAGCATTGGCTACCTGGCACTGCTTATCGGTGGCGTGGTCGTTTCGGCCTTGCTTCTCTATGCTCTGCCCACCTTTGGCGGTCTCTTGTTGCTCGTCTCGCTGATGGGCTTTGTCATCGTCCTGTTGCCTCGCACGTGGAAAGCCAGCACGAAAATGGCTCTGCGCAACATTGGTCGCCAGCGTGGACGAACCACGACCACGCTGCTGGCTCTGTTTGTGGGTGTCTTTACTATCGGCCTGATTCTGGTGTTGGGGCAGGATTTGCGAGATAACATCAATGCAGCCATTGCGAAAAATCTTACCTTCAATATGGTGGCCGTTGCCAAGGGTAACGATGCTGCTGCACTACAGTCCCAGCTAGGAAGCATTCCGGGTCTCTCTACCGCTCACTCACCACATCATACCTATGCGGCAGATGTGCCGGTCGCTATTGACGGCACACCCATTGCTACACTGATACCGCAGAACGCACAGCCGGGGGCAAATAATCTGGGACAGGCTGTACTCGGCGAACTGAATGGTGTAGAAGGCTATGATGTAGCGCATGGGCAGTTACCTGACACTCAAGGGGTAACGTTTGCCGGGCGCAATCTCAATGCAAGCGATGCTGGAACGAATAATGTGCTGCTGAACTGGGATGTAGTCAACGTTGCACCACTCAAAGGGCATATCCATATTGGTAGTACTATTACGCTTGTCAGCCCCGATGGCAAGCTGATGAAGAACGTTACAGTTGTGGGAACGTACCGGTCAAGCGGTTTTAACCTGCACTTTGGCTCAATTCTTACTACTACCGATACGGTAACGGCACTAACCCCTGCTGGTCAGAATACCACCATCTTCTACATGAAAGTAGACTCAGACAAAGTTGGCAAAGCATTACAAAAAATTGGTACGATTGCCCCCAATGCATCTGTGATCAATTTTGCCAACCTGGGTGACTTCATCAACCAGTTCATCGGCAACGTCCTGTTGATTCTGACTACCATTGCTTCGCTCTCACTGCTGGCCGGAGTGATCATCATTGCCAATGCCGTAGCCCTGGCAATGCTGGAGCGCAGACGTGAGCTAGGTATTCTCAAATCTGTAGGCTACACCAGCCGCACTATTCTGGGCGAGGTACTCATTGAGAATGGCGTTGTCGGTGGCACGGGCGCCTTGCTGGCGATGTTACTGGTGACGCTGGCGACGAGCTTGCTGGGCCAGTTCGTCTTCAAAACAGCCTTTGGTGTGAGTGGCTTCATTGTGATTGGTCTGATCGTCGGCATTGCCCTACTAGCAATGGTGACGGCGACACTCGTGGCCTGGGGTGCTGTGCGAGTGCGCCCACTAGAAGTACTGCGATACGAATAAAAGCTTATTCGGAAACCTCTCAGAGAGTGAGAAAATGTAGTGACCCCCCTTGTGGGGGTCAGCCCCACCTCACCTGCTCATCTGCCTTTTCCTTCTATATCGTTCCATACAAACCTCTTCCTACACGATTCTCCCGATTGTTTCCGTTTCAGGGAACGCTCCTCTCTCTTTTACCTTCATCAAGGAACGCCTGGAAGCAACGCTTCAGCAACGGCACATGTACTACACTCCCTTCAGAAAGAACAATAACGCTATCATCCTTGCGGAACACATAGTTGCTCTGCGGGAAAGATGTTAAGAGGGAGTGCAGAGCATGGATCAATTTTACCAACATTCTCGTTCTCATCTGTTTACGGTACGTGTGTGGGAAGAAAAGATAGGGGCTGATCAGACCGAGTGGCGAGGCAAAGTCCAATTGTTCCCCAGTGGGGACATACGTTATTTTCGAGAATGGACAGCACTTGTGCCTCTTCTTCTCACGATGTTGTCGGAGTCTCAGCTAGACATGCCGCAAAGAGAAAAACGATAGCAATATTCTATAGAAAAGTGATGCTCAAAACCTTATAAGTGCTCAATCAGTTTATCGGGATATATACTCGCTTATGTTTCTTGTTCTGGTTTGGGGACAAACGTATTGAGCAAGAGCAAGATTTGATCAAACTTTTTATCCTGCGCCTCAAAGCGACTAGTGATACTCTGCTCTAGAGTTCCAAAGCGGCTGTTAACACTCTGCTCTAGAGTTCCAAGGCGGCCCTCTAGAGCGTCAAAACGACTAGTGACACTCTGTTCAAAAGCACGGAGACTACTCTTTATCTCCCTGATATCCCATCCTTGCTTTGATATAACGCCGGTCAAAATAGTCACATGATGGTTAAGATCATCAATCGCTTCGCTATATTTCGCTTGTGCTTGCTCTAAAGCAGTAAGTCTCTCTTCTGATGTTGGCATAGAAAGTTCACCTTTCCGAATCACACGCACCGTACCTCTGGACGCATTATACCATACCTGAACGGGTGCGGTACCTATTTTGTGGGCCTGATCCCCATAAAGGGTCACTCCATGGTGGAGCCTGTCGGCCTGAAATGTATTGCCCCCTGGGGCCAGACCCACACTAGTACCACACATATCCCAGCCGACGCACCCGTATATAGTAGTGATGGCCCTTGCGGCCATCATGGCGGGGCGCGGCCATCATGGCGGGGCGCGGCCATCATGGCGGGGAACGCGGCCGTCATGGCGGGGCGCGGTCATCATGGCGGGGCGCGGTCATCATGGCGGGGGCCGGTTATCACAGATAGCCCATCTGCTCAGCCAGAGGCACTACTTGTTGGAGAAGAGCGCGAGCCTCTTGTTGCTGTCCGGCATCCCATGCCTGCATTGCCGCTTCAAGAAGCGTACTCAATTGTTCAGGGGGATTATCGAAGGCTAAATTCCGTGTGCTTGCCGTTTTATGTAGCAGGCGTGCTTGCCACACATACTAATGTACTATCTCTATTGACCACCCATATCTTCCCTGCTACCATAACCTATGGTTTTGCTGCTAAAAATCTGATAAAGAAGTATGTCAGTAAATCGTGGAGGGAAGTCCTATGGCACAACCCGTAGATCAGAAACAATCGAGTAGTGAGCAGTATTCTGCGGAGCCGAAAGTCTCACTGGATAATGAACGTTTAGTGCGTCCCTTTAGTGCTGTACTTGCTGAATTACCTCAGAAATATCTAAACGCAGTAACGAAGCCGGCGGTGAGAACATATAGCGAAGTGTGTACTGAGGCGAGTTGGGGGCTTGTGTGGACACAATTGCTTATCTGGGCTGTTCTCGATGCTGCGCTTGGCGTATTGGTCAATCTGATATCCTCGCCAGCTTCTGGCTTTAGCAGCTTCTTTTCGTTGGTCACCTCGGTGGGGCTGGTGGTATTAGTACCGCTCCTGTTTTTCCTGGTGATGGCGGTTACTTATATAATGGCACGGGTCTTTGATGGTCAGGGAACGTTTCTGGAACAGTGTCATGCATCACTATACGTGCAAGTTCCGTTAGGTATAGGGAGCAAGGTGTTGGCCCTCATTCCAATGGTGGGACGGATACTCAACTCAGTTTTGAGCGTGTATGGTATTGTTTTGCAGGTGATCGTGTTCATGACGGTGCATAAGCTAAGCAAAGGCAAGGCTATAGCCGTGGCACTGGTTTCTGGGCTGGTTCTAGGCATACCCGTGGGTGTACTGTATGCCCTTTTCCTGCTCATGACTCATAAATAACCCCCCAAACTCAAAGAGAGCGCGATCTGGTATGGATCGCGCTCTCTTTGAGTTTGGGGAGTTTTATGATCATTCCCCAAAAAAAGCCGTTTATAACGTATAATTAGCGAGGAAGTAGCGAGAATTTCTATCTCTCCCTAATGAGGAAGCTTGTAATGTCTGTTTGCTGTATGCACCAACATATCAATGCGCCTGGCACCATATGGTGTACGCAGTGTGAAAGTTTGGTAGTTGGTGTTCGTTTCGATGATTATACTGTTACCTCTTATCTGGGACAGGGCAGCTTTGGAGCAATCTACCTGGCGCAGCAGCACTCGCTCAATAAGCGCACGGTTGTGATCAAAATGTCACAAGGTTCGTGGCCTCAAGAGGCAGTGGCGACGTTTCGGCATGAGGCGGCTGTTCTGGCTTCATTGTCCCATCCATATATCCTGCCTATCCATGCTTATGGCTTGTTGCACGTACTACAAAAAAGGAATGGTTCGAGCTATTTGCCCTATGTGGTACTGCCCTATGCTGAACAAGGCTCATTGGAGGACAGGCTGGGCCAAGGGCGTGGGGGTACATTGCCTCTTAAGCGTGTGTTAGTCCTGGTCGAAGAAATTGCCGATGCACTAGACTACGCACACTCCAGGGGAGTGTTGCATCGTGATGTCAAGCCGGGCAATATGCTGCTTATGGGATCGCACGTGGTACTCTCTGATTTTGGCGTAGCTGCCTTAATAGATGTCGAAACATCACATGTTCGTACTTCATTGGCCGGTTCACCAGCCTTTATGGCCCCTGAAGTATGGCGATTTTGCCCCGGTCGCTATTCCGATCAGTATGCCCTGGCAGTCACCTGCTTTCGCCTTCTAACTGGCAAGTATCCCTGGGATAACCCTGAAGGACGAGTCAAACAGTGGACACATCTACATAGTTTTGTGCCACCGCGCTCCTTGCATGATTATTGCCCAGAACTGCCGCTAAGTGTCGATCTTGTATTGCAACGAGCCTTGGCAAAGGATCCCCATGAACGCTATCCTTCGGTCGGTGCCTTTGCCTCTGATCTCCGTGCCGCGGAGAGCGATACACGGATATGCTTTATTCCACCTCACGTACAATTCCCTCCGCAACTACAACCTCAATCGGTGCCCCAGGCGCAGCCACCGATAATGGAAGTAGCAGATCAGGCACCACCTGTGGCGGTAGCGAGCCAGCCTGCGCCGATACAGACTCAGAAGCAGATATTGCTAACTGCTGAGCAGGAGACACATACAGATACGATGACAGCCAATGAATCAATGCTGACAAAAGAAGAAGAACAAGAGCATCTCGACGGGGAGACCGAATTATTAGTTACACCACGTAACCTCTGGGTGCCTCTCGCTTTTGCCCTCAATCTCTTCGTTTGCCTGTTGTTTGTTGCGCAAGCTGCATTCATGCGGGAAAACATCAGCACACTGCTTTACCTGTTCCTGGCTCTTTCTCCCAGTTTATGTGTAGGGCCGCTGCTGGCCTTTGGCTTTCGCCGTCTGCCTCATCCAACGCGCACGTGGGGTGTTTTGTGGGGTCTCCTCTTTGGCGTCTGCGATACTCTGCTATCGACTCTGCTCTGCTATGGTGGTACGGCATTGGTTTTGACGTTCCTCCAATGGGGGCATCAATGGCAGCGTTCCGGCGATGGTATAAGCATTTTCCTGCAAAATCTGCACACTTTGGGACCGATAGCCCTGCTGTTAGCGATTGTTGGACTATGGGTAACTGCAGTAGGTGGCGTCTGTATAGGCATGTTTTGCGCACGGGCTGCAAAAACAAAGCCCACAGGCCGCCGGTAATAACAACAGTATCAGGGAGGCGCCGCATGATGACCGCAAGGGTCATCACTACTATACTACGCCTTCACAGGCCGATTCATCCGTGTATAGTAGTGATGACCCTTGCGGTCATCATGCGGTGGGCGGTCATCATGCGGTGGGCGGTCATCATGCGGTGGGCGGTCATCATGCG
>WNGD01002873.1_pt1 | contig 17799 bp, 17 predicted proteins | sample 5400671 | NCBI WGS metagenome assembly WNGD01 (sample SAMN13153369, study PRJNA577476) | soil metagenome | isolation source: 40 cm soil or saprolite under grassland replicate 2 | place: USA:California | collected 2016-06-15
GCGCTCGGGCTGACGCTAATCTACGGCGTCTTGCACATCATCAATTTTGCGCATGGCGCGTTGCTCACCGCCGCAATGTTTGCGGCTTTCTTCGCGCACAGGCTCCTCGGGCTCGATCCCTATCTCGCGGCCGTTGTGCTCACCCCGATGTTCTTCGTGCTGGGCTACTGCTTGCAGCGCTTCGTCATCGGTCCTGCCGCGCACGGAGAGGATCGCAACGTTCTCTTGGTGACGCTCGGGCTCGCGGTGGTGATCGAAAACATGCTGCTCTATGCGTTTGGCGCCGATACCCGCACAATCAACCTCGATTACGCCTTCAGAATCGTCGACCTCGGGATTGCTTTTCTGGCGCTGCCCCGTGTGGTCGGCTTCGGTGTCGTGCTCGCCGTCACCCTTCTCTTGTGGCTCGTGCTAAGCTTGACCGATACCGGAAAGGCAATCCGTGCGGTCGCGAAGGAAAAGCTCGGCGCGCAGCTTTCCGGCATCGACGTGGCACATATCTATGCTGTCACCTTCGCGCTCGGCACCGCCTGCCTTGCCGTCGCCGCCTGCCTGCTAGTTCCGACCTATTACGTCAATCCGCATATCGGAAACGCCTTCGTCCTCGTCGCCTTCACCATCGTCGTGCTCGGCGGCATGGGCTCGGTGACGGGTGCGCTCGTTGCCGGTCTGTTCGTCGGGGTCGTAGAGAGCCTCTGCGGCTTCTATCTTGGGGAATCGCTCGGGCAGATCGGCATTTTTGTCATGTTCATTCTGGTGCTCCTCTTCCGCCCGAGCGGTCTGTTCGGAGAACGGGCATGAAAGGAGCTTCGCTGGCGCACATTGTGCTCGTCATCGCTGCGCTCGCGGCGGTCCCGTTGCTCACCGCGTCCAACGTCGTGCTCAATTTTCTTGTCGTAGCGTTGCTGATCGCGCTGGTCGGCCAGGGTTGGAACGTGCTCGCCGGCTATGGCGGGCAATATTCCTTCGGGCATGCCGCCTTCTTCGGCACCGGCGCGTATGTCACCGCCATCTTGCAAATGCGCTATGGCGTCAACGCCTGGATTGCCTTCACGCTCGGGATCGCTGGCGGTGCGCTGGTCGGCGCCGCGATCGGTGCGCTTGCCTTCCGTTCCGGCTTGAGGGGCTCGTACTTCGCCCTTGTCACGCTTGCGTTTGCCGAGGTGCTGCGCATTCTCGCCAGCGTCGCGCCCGTGACGGGTGCCGGTGTCGGCATCTTGATTGCGCTTGACCTGCGCCCGCAAGCGTTTCAATTCCAGGGCCGTGTGCCGTTCTATTGGATCGTGCTCACGCTCGTTGCCGTGTCGCTCCTCATCGTGCGGCTGATCGAGCAGAGCCGGTTCGGCGCCTGGCTGGTTGCTGTGCGCGAAAACGAGGACGCGGCAAGAGCGGTTGGTGTGAACACCGCGCGGGTCAAGCTCGCCGCGATGACGATTTCCGCAGCCATTACCGCCGCCGGCGGAGGTTTTTACGCGCAATATTTTCTGTTCATCGACTCCGGAATTGCGTACGGGCCCTGGATCTCGATCGCAGCCTTGCTCGCCCCCATCATCGGCGGCATTGGCACCGCGTTCGGGCCGCTGCTCGGCGCCTTGGTTGTTAAGATGCTCGGTGAAATTGCCAAGCTCGTCACCGGCGACGCTCCCGGCCTCGATCTTGTCGTCTACGGTGGTGTCCTTATCCTCGTCGTGGCGTTTACGCCGCAAGGGATTGCGGGATTGCTGACCAGCCTCCGCTTGCGCTTTGCGCGGTTGAGGTCATCGCCACCAGAGCGCGCCCATGGCTGAGCCGTTGCTTTGCCTCCAGCACGTATGCAAACGCTGCGGCGGACTGCTCGCCGTCGACCACGTTTCACTCGCCGTCGAAGTCGGCCGGATCACCGCACTGATCGGCCCAAATGGCGCCGGCAAGACCACGCTGTTCTCCATCATCAGCGGCTTTTTGGCCCCGAGCGAGGGCCGTATTTTTCACCGGGGAACGGACATTACGGGCATGCCGCCGCACCTTCTGGCACGGCGAGGCATCGCGCGCACCTTCCAGATCATGCAGCCGTTCGCTGGCCTCACTGTGCACGAAAATATCGCCATCGGCGCACATCTGTCGCGACGCTCGCGCGCCGAGGCGCTTGACGCAGCCGCGGACGTTGCGAGCAAGGTTGGGCTCGGTCAGGTCCTCGAGCGACCGGCGGCGAGTCTCACAGTCGCAGCGCGCAAGCGGCTCGAACTTGCGCGTGCGGTCGCTACGAACCCGGAGCTCTTGTTGCTCGACGAGGTGCTGGCGGGCCTCAACCCCGGCGAGGTCGCAGCCATGATGCCGATCATCCGTCACCTTGCCGGGCGCGGCATCACGATCGTGATGATCGAGCACGTGATGCAGGCGGTGATCAGCCTGGCTGAACATGTTTTCGTGCTGGCGGAGGGCCGCATCATCACGCAGGGTGCCCCGCAGGAAGTGGTGGGAAATGCGCGCGTGGTCGAAGCTTATCTCGGCCACGGCGCCGCGGCACGGCTTGCGGCCGCAGGAGGCACGCATGTCTGAAGCGCTGCTTTCGGTCAGCGGGCTTACCGCCGGCTATGGCGCGATCGAAGTGCTGCGCGGGATCGAGCTTGAGGTCGCCGCACAAGAGATCGTGGCCGTGCTTGGGTCGAACGGAGCAGGGAAGTCGACGCTCAACCGCACGATCTCCGGCGTGTTGCGCGCAACGCACGGCTCCATCCGTTTCGCTGGCGCCGCCATCGAGCGTGAGAACCCGGCGGCCATCGTCGCGCGCGGATTGATCCATGTTCCCGAGGGACGCTGTGTCTTCCCAAATCTGACTACCAACGAAAATCTCGATCTCGGCAGCTACCGGCGAGGCCGTGCCGGGCGAGATAGGAATCGCGAGCGTGTATTCGAAATCTTTCCGAGGCTCGCCGAGCGGCGGTCACAGCGTGCCGGCACGCTTTCGGGCGGCGAGCAGCAGATGTTGGTGATCGGCCGCGGATTGATGGCCGAGCCTAAATTGCTCATTCTCGACGAGCCGTCGCTTGGCCTCTCGCCGCTGCTCGTCGAGGAACTGTTTGCCCTGATCGGGCGCATCAATAGGGAAGGTATTGCGCTGCTGCTGGTCGAGCAGAACGTGGTGCAGTGCCTTGAGGTAGCGCGCCGCGCCTATATCCTCGAACAGGGCGTGTTCGTGCTACATGGAAAATCGGCCGACATCCGCGACAATCCAGATCTCAAACGGGCCTATCTCGGATTATGACGACAGCTGACGTGGTAACCTTGCGCATCCGCCTCGGGCGAAGGCCGATCGTCGTCGCTCCCGGCATCTACGACGCATTCACCGCGTTGGTCGCGGAGCAGACCGGCTTCACCACGCTTTACGTCTCCGGTGCAGCGATCTCCTACACGCGGCTCGGCCGACCGGACCTCGGGCTCGTGAGCATGAGCGAGGTGCTCGAGACGCTCGCCATGATTCACGATCGCGTTGGCGCCGATCTGATCGTCGACGCGGATACCGGCTACGGCAACGCGCTCAACGTCGGCCGCACCATGCGCCTGTTTGAGCGCGCTGGGGCGAGCGCGATTCAAATTGAGGACCAGGATTTTCCCAAGCGTTGCGGTCACCTCGACGGCAAGCTCCTTATTCCGGCAGCCGAGATGGCTGGCAAGATCAAGGCTGCGGTCGATGCGCGCCGCTCGTGCGAGACGTTGGTGATCGCGCGCACCGATGCGATCGCTGTCGAAGGATTTGAGCGTGCAATCGAACGCGCTGAACTCTACCGCGAGGCGGGCGCCGATGCGCTATTCGTCGAGGCGCCACAGACGCGCGCGGAGCTTGCGTGCATCCCGCCGCGACTCGGCGGTGTGCCGCTCATGGCCAACATGGTCGAGGGGGGCAAGACGCCGCCCATAGCGGCTGGCGAACTCGAAGGCATGGGTTTCGCGCTCGTGATCTTTCCCGGTGGGATTGTGCGGGCACTGGCGCGCACAGCGGACGAATATTATGCCTCGCTCGCCGCGCATGGAACCTCCGAGCCGTTCCGTTCCCGTATGCTCGACTTCACCAGCCTCAATGAATTGATCGGGACGCCGGAAATGCTCGCGCTCGGGAAACGATACGAATCTTCGGCGCTGCCCGTGACCGGCAAGAGAGGCACGCGTCGATGAAGCTGCGCTCTATCCTTGTCGCTAAATTGCTGGTCGGGAGGACTCTAAAAATCCGGAAAGTTTGGATGCTCCTTCTGTCCATACGAAGCTTGGTGGTTCTCGGCACCATCTTTTTATCGGTCTTGGTGGCGACGCATCGTCCTAAGGCAGAAGGCTATCCGTCACGGCCAATCAAGCTGCTGGTTGGCGCGTCGCCAGGCGGCACGACCGATACGGTTGCTCGCGCGCTTGCAGAGCCGATGTCGCGCGCTCTGGGACAGGCTGTCATTGTCGACCATCGACCAGGTGCCGGCGGCAATCTGGCCGCCGATGCGGTCGCCAAATCCACGCCTGACGGCCATACGCTACTTGTGAGTTTCACCAGCCACACCATCAATGCGACGCTCTATCCCAAGCTGCCATTCGATCCAGCGGCCGATTTCACGCCGATCACAATGGTTGCGACCGTGCCAAGTCTGCTGGTCGGCCATCCCACATTGCCAGCGAAAGACCTTAAAGAACTCATCGCCTTTGCCAAGAGTCGGCCTGACACGCTGACGATTGCAATTGGCGGGCTCGGATCCTCACTGCATCTCGCAGGTGAGCAATTCAAGATGATGACTGGCATTCGCCTACTCAACGTTCCTTACAAGGGGACGGCCCCGGCGTTAACAAGTTTGCTGGGCGGACAGGTCGATCTGATGTTCATCAGCTTGGTGACGGGCACTGAACATATTCGCGCCGGAACGCTGCGCGCTTATGGTGTTACCAGTGCGCAAAGGCAGCCCTCGTTTCCCGATCTGGCGGCGATCGGAGAAATCGTACCTGGCTTCGAATCCAAGGCTTGGTTTGGCGTTTTCGCACCGGCCAAACTTCCTGCTGCGATCACCGACAAATTGAACGCGGTGATCGTAGCCGCCCTCAAGGACCTGACGTTGCGGCACCGCCTGGAAAATGAAGGGGCCTCGCCGATCGGCAGCACGTCCGCCGAGTTTGCCGCGTTCGTGCGCGAAGATATCGAGCGGTGGGCACCGGTCGTGAAATGGTCAGGAGCGATGCCAAACTAGGGCTAAAAGACCGCGAATGGAAAAGCCGTTCGACCTTGCGATCAAGAACGCCCGAGTGGTGCGCCCCAACAAGCTGTCGGTGGATCGTCTCGATATCGCGGTGAGGGATGGAAAGGTCGCGTGCCTTGCGCCCGATATCCAAGCTGAACAAGCCAAGGAAGTTTTCGACGCCAAGAATTTACTGGCGTTTCCCGGCTGCGTCGACGCTCATATGCACATCGGCATTTATGCGCCGCTCGCCCAGGATGCAGTTTCGGAGAGCAAGGCCGCAGCGATTGGCGGCGTAACTTCGAGCCTGAACTACATACGCACGGGACACTATTATCTGAACCGGGGCGGTCCATATCGCGATTTCATGCCGGAAGTATTCAAGCAATCCCAGGGCCGATTCTGGGTCGACTATGGTTACCACGTGGCGCCGATTGAGGCCCGGCATATCGAGGAAATGGAAGATCTCGCTCTCGGTCACGGTATCCCGTCGTTCAAGATATTCATGTTTTACGGTGGATATGGCCTGCACGGCCGGTCAACCCATCAGAACGAATTTCTGATGATTGGGCCCGAGGAGCCCTATGACATCGCGCATTTCGAATTCATCATGCGCTCTGCGCAGCGCTTGATGACAAAGTGTCCCGAACTTGCAGCATATATCAGTGTCAGTCTTCATTGCGAGCTTGCGGAAATTCTCAACGCCTATACGAAAATCGTCGAGCGCGAGGGCAAGTTGACGGGACTGCACGCCTACAGTGCGGCCCGTCCTCCGCACTCCGAGGGGCTCGCCATCTGGATAGCATCCTATTTGGCCAACGAAACCAATTGCCTGAACATCAATCTCCTGCATCTGAGTTCGCGCAAGGCAATCGATGCGGCGTGGACCATGCAACAGGTATTTCCGCACATCGCCTTTCGGCGGGAAGTGACCGTGGGCCACCTACTGCTGGATGCGGATTGTGAATGCGCCGTTCAGGCAAAGGTCAATCCGCCGATCCGTCCGCGGGAGGACGTGGAGGCACTATGGCAGGCCGTGGTGGACCGCAAGATTGACTGGATTGTCAGCGACCATGCCTGCTGTTCGGCGGAACAGAAATGGTCAAAGGACGATCCAACAAATATCTGGCTCGCGAAAGCGGGATTCGGCGGCACCGAGTACCTGCTCTCGGGCGTGCTGAGCGAAGGAAGCAAGCGGGGCATGTCATACAATCACATGGCTGAGCTTCTGAGTTGGAACCCGGCGCAGCGGTTTGGCCTGCTCGGCAAGGGCGATATCGCCCCAGGTTACGATGCCGATATCGCGCTCGTTGACCCGCATGAAAGCTTTGTGGTCCGCGCTGCCGAGTCGGAATCCAACCAAGGGTATTCACCCTTTGAGGGGTTGGAGCTCACGGGGCGGGTTAAAGCCACGTTCTTGCGAGGGGTTGCCGTTTTTGATGGCGGGAATGTTATCGGCCCAGCGCGGGGTGGTTACTTGCGGCGGCCGCAGTAATCCGGATGCCACTGGGAAAATTCTCGTTTACCCGCTTTTCCGTGCTTTGATTTCGTTGAATTTGGATAGCGCTCGTTCAAATTTGTTCTCAAACAGCCACATCGCATTGAGAATTTCACGGAAGGTTGCAGATGCTTTCGCCCTGTCAGCTTGTCCAAAGGTGAAGATGCTGTTGTTGCGCAAGTGCCCCATGATCGTGGGATCGGAAATTCTGTAATTGGCCAGGTTGCCTGAGTTGAGAGCGGACTTGGTGGGACTGGGAATGATCTGAATGAGCTCAAACAATTTCATTTGATCGATGGGATTCGGCAAGGCTCTGATGATTGCCGGTATATGCGGGAAAACGTCTGCATGTGCGTTCACGAGGCCGTCCCGCACGGCGGTCCAGTGATTGTATCGATGATCTAAATTGCCCGCCCGCGCCTCTTCTTTGTCGTCGCGCACGCTCAGCGAGGGATCAAAGGCTGCGATCACCCTTTTAATCGCCGCCCATCTCTTCTGGCCATTTTGATCTTCGGAGACGCCGGTTTGGAAACTTCCCTTGTACGTATTCGAGCGCGCATTGCCCATGTTTTGCTTGCCATCCGTCTCGGCAAAGAAGATAGCCAAGCTGATACGACCCGCGACTTCGGCATTCGCTGTATCGAGCCCTTTCGCTCGCGCGATAGCGATCCCGAGGGCGATAACATCCTCGAACGGGGTATTGGAATTTTGGGCATTCGCGGGCGGCGCCTGCATGATGCTGAAGAGATTCACATACTCCTCGAGAAGCGGCTCATTGTCGGCATCGAAGTAAGCTGGAGGAAGCCCGAATTTATTCGGCCTGCCGATTTTCGCCGGAAGCACGTCGGTGAGGTCCTTATAGGCGCTTATCATATTGTTGCGCGCGAGATAGAGCGCTTGTCCCGGCAGGTTCGGCAGCGGTTGTTTTGAATTGATTTGAGCGCGCCGCTCCCTCAGGACCGACTTAAATTGGCTTAGCGCATTGTTGTACGCGTTGATCGCATCCGACGGTGATTTCGTGACTCCGGCCGGCTGAGCGGTTGCGCGGGACATGAAGCTGATGTCGCCCATCTTGGTAGGGACGACAAGCGCGACCGCATGTGTGACCGCGTCGATGGCGTCAAAAGCCGTAGGCGTGAAGAAGAGCCACAGAGCAAGGGCCGGCGCACGCATGGCTGCGCGTGTTCCGGCAGCAATGGCCGATCGGGTCAGTGTGAGTCCTCCGCTTGCTTGGCTGCTTCGATCGAGCCCGTCTCAGGATCGAAAGCGATGGTGCGACGGCCGAGCGGCACCGTTGCAGGCGAAATATCGCATTTGAGGAAGCGGCCTTTGCCGGGTGCGCCAATGAACTCACCCCCCTCGGCAACGGTTTCTCCGCGCATCAGCGTTGTGACCGGCCAGCCTTTGATCGTCTTGCCCTCGTAGGGCGTATAGTCCATCGCATCGTGGAGCGTCGATTGCGTGATGGTGATCTCCTTGTCCGGGTCCCAGATTGCGAGGTCAGCATCGCTACCGACGGCGAGGGTGCCCTTGCGCGGATAAAGTCCGTACAGCTTAGCGGCGTTGGTCGCTGTGAGCGCGACGAATTGTGGAAGCTCGATGCGCCCCTTACCGACGCCTTCCGCGAAAAGAAGCGCAGTTCGTACTTCGAGACCGGGAACACCGTTCGCCACTTTTTTGAACGGCGCATTTCGGCCGTGTTTCATCTTTCCTTCCGGATCATTGTAGCGGTAGCCGGCGTGATCAGACGAGAAGACATCGAATACGCCGCTCACAAGTCCCTGCCAGATCACCTCCTGGTTTGCCTTGTCGCGGGGTGGCGGGCTGCACATATATTTCGCGCCCTCAAAACCGGGCCGGTCGAGATCGTCCGCGGTCAGGAAGAGATATTGCGGGCAGGTTTCGCCGTAAACTTTGAGTCCCCCCGCCTTGGCCAAACGGATCTGCTCCATCGCCTCGCGTGCAGAGACGTGCACGATCAGGATCGGCACATCGACCAGCTCGGCCAACGAAATCGCTCGCGAGGTTGCCTCGCGTTCGGCGATCGGCGCATGCGCCATGCCGTGAAAGCGCGGAGCCGTGTGACCGGCTGCAAGCAATCTTTCACTCAGCCAAGAAATGACGTCGTGATTTTCCGCATGGACCATGACGAGCGCGCGCTCCCGCCTCGCTACCGACAGCACTTCTAGAATCTGCCGATCATCAAGCTTGAGGGCGTCGTAAGTCATGTAGATCTTGAAAGACGTGTAGCCATCCTTGATCAGCGCGGGCAGCTCTTGGCCGGTGACCTGATCGGTCGGATCGGAAATGATGAGGTGGAATGCGTAGTCCACCGAGGCTTTGGCCCCCGCGCAGGCGTGATAGTCCTTGACCACCTGCCGCAGCGACATGCCGCGGTATTGCGCGGCGAAGGGAATGACGGTCGTGGTGCCGCCGCAAGCCGCCGAGCGGGTCGCAGTGAAGAAGTCGTCCGCCGTCATAACGCCCATGGAGGAGCGCTGCTCGATGTGACAATGACTGTCGACACCGCCCGGCGTGACGATGTGACCTTCGGCGTTGATCTCCCGGCGGCCGGCGGAAAGCTTCGCGCCGATTGTCGCGATGCGCCCGGCTAGCACACCGATATCGGCGCGAAAGACGTCAGACGCGGTCGCCAGCGTTCCATTGCGTACGACCAAATCGTACTGGGCCATGACACCTCCGCGTCGGATCAGATCGAACGGATATAGGTCCCATCCGCGCTCTGCAAGGTTCGCGTCACATATGAGGTTGGTAACCGCAAATGCGCCGCAGCCCTCAATTAAGCGACCGCGAGTCGGCGGCCATTGGCGCTTTCTTTCAGCCGTGCCTCGAGGCGGGACTGCAGCCGATCGAGCTCCGCCATGTCGGCGGCATCAAGCTTGAGCCCAGGAGGCCGCAGTGCCGCCGAGGCAATGGCGCCGCGGCGGCGCAAAATCTCCTTGCGCACGGCAAGCCCGAAGCCCGGCTGCTGTTCGTGGCGCACGAGCGGCAAATACACATCGAACAGATCTTCCGCTTCGTCCCTGCGGCCGGCTGCAAACAGCGCGAACACGGAGACCAGCATCTCCGGATGGGCAAAGCCCGTCATGATGCCATCCGCGCCGCGGGCGAGTTCTTGCGGCACATACAGTCCGCCATTCCCGACCAGGATGCTGATGTAACGCCGCGCGGCTCCATCGCAAGCTTTGCGTATTTGAGTAAGCTTCTTCAGGCCGGGGCAGTCCTCGTGCTTGAACATCACTACGCTTGGATGCCTGTCGACGATCTTGAGCAAGCTTTCGGCGCAGATGTGGGATTGCGTCGACTGCGGATAGTCCTGGTACACCACCGGAATTTTCTGGCCCAGTTTCGCGATAACATCATCGAAATAAGTGACGATCTGCATTTCCGTCTTCAGGCCGGTCAGCGGCGCCACCATGACGCCGCAGGCGCCGGCATCCATCGCAATTCTGCTAAGCGCGACGAGGTTTGACGTGCCCGGGTTCGAGACGCCGACAATCACGGGCACCCGACCGTTGACGCGGCGCAGGAAATAACGAGCGAACTCGGCCGCCTCTTTCTCGCTGAGCTTTTGCGCTTCGCCCATCATCCCGAGAATGGTCAACCCCTGCACGCCACATCGCAGATAGAATTCGACTAGACGGTCGACGCTCGGCCAATCGATGTCGCCGGCATCCGTGAATGGTGTGGCCGAGATCGCGTATACGCCTTTTGCCGTCGAATTCAGCAGTTGGCTCATGTTCGCACTCTCTGGAAATCGGCAAATTTTCAGCTTTTCGAGAAATGCCGTGGGACTATACCTCGCATGTAGCGTGCGGCAACCAGCAGCCATCCTGTCGGGTGCTGTCGAGCACGCGTCCCGCATCCTTGCCTGCGCATTCATCTTGTCCGGTATGTTGCGGTTGCTATAGTCCCCACTGATGCACGCTGGGCCGGCTCGAGGGAACTCCATGATCCGATTCGTGCTTTCGACTACCGGTGCACTTCTTCTTGCCACGTCTGTATATGGCCAGGAGCCGCCGCCGCTTCGCACGGCGCTCGATGGCACGTTCGCCCCGCATGCGTTTCCGAATCTGTCTGGCGGTTATCAGGGGTTCAATGTCGATCTCGCCAACGAGATCGGCAAGCGGCTCAAACGCAAGATCGTGCTGGATGCCGCGCAGTTCTCCGGGCTCGTTCCGGCGCTGCAGGCCGGCACCTACGATTTCCTCTCGGCTCCCACGACCGTCACCAAGGAGCGCGCCGAGAGTATGTTGTTTACGGAGGGGTATCTCAACACCGACTTTCAATTCCTGATCAAGAAAGGCGCGCCAAAAGTCGCCAAGCTCGAAGACCTCAAGGGCAAAACGATTTCCGTCAACAAGGGATCGGCCTACGACTCTTGGGCGCGCGATCTCGAGGGCAAGATCGGCTGGACGGTCGAATCCTTCGGTACCCAGACCGACGCCGTACAAGCGGTCCTCGTCGGGCGCGCCGAGGCCAATGTCGCCGGCAACACCGTCATCGCATGGGCGGTCAAGAACAACCCACAACTGGAGCTCTCGTATCTATATTCGACTGGGCTCGTCTGGGCTGCGCCGTTGCGCAAGGATTCCGGCGATCTGCGCAAAGTGCTTGATGTCGCCATCGAATGCATGAAACTCGATGGGACCATCGCGAAAATGCATGAAAGATGGTTCGGCGTAGCGCCTGCCGCAGATTCCGCCGCCGTGACCGTTTTCCCCGGCTACGGCGTTCCCGACAAGCCAGGCTACGATCCCACTGCGCATACGCCCTCCTGCAGCTGATCAGGCTCGTGGGATGTGTTGCCGCGGGCGCTGCGGACGCCGCGAGTGTTGATGACGACCGGCACGCCGCCCATCCTGGAGATCCGCGGTCTCCGCAAAAAATTCCACGACGTCGAGATATTGCGCGGCATTGACCTTCTCGTAGTGCCGCAAGAACTGGTGTTTGTCATCGGACCCTCGGGAGCAGGCAAGAGTACCTTGCTGCGTTGCTGCAACCGTCTGGAGGAGCCATCGGCCGGCTCGGTGCACGTCGGCGGGGTCGATATCACGGCGCGTTCCACCGACATCAACGCGATGCGGCGTCAGATCGGCATGGTGTTTCAGTCGTTCAACCTCTATCCCCATATGACGGCGCTGCGAAACGTCACGCTCGCCCTTGTCAAGGTGCTGCGCAAGCCACGTGCCGAAGCGGAGCGCCTCGGCATGGCGGCCCTCGATCGGGTCGGACTTGCCAACAAGGCACGGTCTTATCCCGGCGAGCTTTCGGGCGGCCAGCAGCAGCGAGTGGCGATCGCTCGCGCGCTCGCGCTGGAACCCAAGGTGATGCTGTTTGACGAGCCCACCTCCGCGCTCGATCCGGAGCTCGTGGGCAGCGTTCTCAACGTCATGCGCGAGCTCAAGCGCGGTGGCATGACCATGCTGGTGGTCAGCCATGAGATGCGCTTTGCGCGCGACGCCGCCGACCGCGTCATCTTCATGGATCATGGGCTTGTTGTGGAGGAGGGGCCGCCACAGCGGATCTTTTCCACGCCCAGCGAGGCGCGCACTCGCGCCTTCATCGCCGAGCTCGGACGTTGAGATCGCCATGGAGGCTTGGTCGCGCTTTCTCGACACGTTCTTCAACTTGGACGTCATTGAGCGCTATTTCCCCGCCATCATGAAGGGCGTGGTGGTGACGATCGAGATCGCAGCGGCAGTCGTGGTCACCGGCACCCTCCTTGGACTTGTGCTCGCGATCGTGCGGACATTCCGGCTAATTCCAATGAATGCCCTCATCGTGGTCTTCGTCGACATGTTCCGGGCGCTGCCGCCGCTGGTGCTGGTCCTTCTGGTCTATTTCGGGTTGCCCAATATTGGGATCAATTTGCCGTCCTTCGCGGTGCTCTGGCTTGTGCTTGCCCTCGTACTGGCCGCCTTCGCCGAGGAGATTTTCTGGGCCGGCATTCTGTCGATCCCGAAGGGTCAATGGGAGGCGGCACGTTCCACGGGCTTAGGCTTTCTCGGCACGCTCGCCTATGTCGTGCTGCCGCAGGCGATCCGCTTGACTGTGCCGCCGCTCACCAACCGCACGATCGCCATCACCAAGAATACCGCGCTTGGCACGGTGATCGGAGTCGGTGAAATCCTCAATCAGGCCACCACCGCGCAATCGTTTTCCGGCAATGCGACGCCGCTCATGATGGGAGCGATCGCGTATGTGATCCTGTTCATCCCGGTCGTCGTGCTCGGGCGCGTGCTCGAGACCCGGTTTGCCTGGCGCAGGGTGTAATGGAAGCGATCATCCAGCAGTTTTTCAATCTGGCCATCATGGAGCGAGCGTTGCCGCTCATCCTCTCTGGCCTCAAGCAGACGATCCTTATCTGTGTCCTCGTCATTCCGCTTGGGTTGGCCGGTGGGCTTGCATGCGCGATCTTGTCGCTTTCGCGCTTGCGCATCGCGCGCTGGGCGGCGGTTGCCGGAATTGATTTCTTTCGTGCCATTCCGCCGCTCGTTCTCCTGATCTTCATCTATGCGGGCCTACCGTTCGCGGGTTTGCGGCCGTCGCCTATGACCGCGGTCGCCATCGCGTTTTTTCTCAACACCTCGAGCTATTACGGCGAAATCTATCGCGCGGGCATCGAAAGCGTGGGGCAGGGTCAATGGGACGCCGCGCGCTCGACGGGCCTCAGAGGCTATCAGACGCCGGCCTATATCGTGCTACCACAGGCAGTGCGCAATGTGCTTCCCGATCTCGTATCAAACACGGTCGAGGTCGTGAAGCTGACCTCGATTGCGAGCGTCGTAGCCCTGCCGGAGCTGCTCTACTCGGCCGATATGGCGCGCTCGGTGACTTTCAATTCGTCTCCGATCGTGCTGGCTGCGGCGATCTATCTTGTTATGCTCTGGCCGATCGTGCGCCTGATTAGCCGGTTGGAGCGGCGGGTCGCCGCGTGAATAGCAGGAGGACTTCGTGAGCCGAGTGCTGCGGATTGGCGGCGCCCAGATGGGGCCGGTACACAGGGCGGACAGCCGGCAGGCGGTTGTGCGGCGAATGCTCGATCTGCTCGATGAAGCAAAGGGCGAAAAATGCGATCTCGTGGTCTATCCGGAACTCGCGCTGACGACGTTCTTCCCACGTTGGTACATGACCGATCAGGCGGAAGTCGACGCCTGGTTTGAGCGCGAGATGCCAAACGCTGCGACACGCCCGTTGTTCGAGCAAGCCGCAGATTATCGCATCGGGTTATCGTTCGGTTATGCCGAGCTCACGCCTGATGGGCATCATTTCAACACGTCGATCCTCGTCGATCGCAATGGAAAAATCGTAGGCAAGTATCGCAAGGTGCATTTGCCCGGGCATTCGGAATACGATCCCCAGCGCGCCTTCCAACACCTGGAAAAGCGCTATTTCGAACCAGGCGACCTCGGGTTTCCGGTCTGGCGCATCATGGGCGGTATCGTCGGTATGTGTATCTGCAACGATCGGCGATGGCCCGAGACCTATCGCGTCATGGGATTGCAAGGCGTGGAGCTGATCGTGCTTGGCTACAACACGCCCTCGGTCAATTCGCAGAAAGCAGACGAGGGACCGCAAAAACGCATGTTCCACAATCGTCTGACGCTTCAGGCCGGCGCCTATCAGAACTCGACTTGGGTCGTCGCGGTCGCTAAGGGCGGCGCGGAGGACGGCCACGCTATGATCGCCGGCAGCATCATCGTCAATCCAGATGGCGAGATTGTCGTCGAGGCGAGAACTGAGGACGACGAGCTGATCGTGGCGGACTGCGACCTAGATGCTACCGTTTTCGGCAAGCAGACGATATTCCACTTCGAGCAACACCGCCGGATTGAGCACTACGGTCGCATCGTCAGCCAGGCGGGCGTCATTCTGCCGCCGGAGAGCTGACGAGGCCGCACCCGGCGCTATCCGTATGCATCGCTCGGCGCCCGCGTGCGCTTTGCAGCAGGCCATCTCTCGGCCGGGTGGCATCGGTGGGGTCAAGCGCGACTGAACTGGACCGCCCCGACTGCCATGGTAACGGCGGCTTGCGTTGGGTCGATTACGGGGATCCCCAGCGCGTCTTCCAGCGGGCCACGATGGCGCGCCATTCCGGCGCAACCCATGACGACTGCTTCGGCTCCGTCCTGATCTCTCAGCTGTCGTCCGACGTCGACCATGCGCCGAAGCGTTTGCTCGCCGCCTGCCGTCTCGGCGACGGATATTTCGAGCGGACGCTCGCCGGCGAGCCGGTCGGTGAGCCCCATCTGACGCAAATAGCGTTTGTGCCTGGCGATCGAGCGCGGGCTGATGGCTATGACGCCAAAACGGTCCGCACGCGCGAGCGCGGTGAGGACACCGCATTCAGCGATGCCGAACACCGGCCGCGTCGTGCTTTCGCGGCACACGTGCAAGCCGGGATCGCTATAGCACGCGATCACGAAGGCATCGGAAGAGTTGTCCGCTTGAACCAGCCGCCGCAACGGCATCACCACGCTTTCGACATCGGCTTGGGTCTCGATGCCGATCGGACCTTCTACAAGGGTGGAACACACAATCTCGGGACCGTTTGCAAACCGTAGCGGCGCCAGGGCGTCGTCGAGACCGCGGGTGACGTTCTCGTTGGAATTCGGATTGACAACGCGGATACGGCGGGCGGATGCGGTCATCGGGAGTTCGCTGACGAGTGTGATATCATTCAAATCGTGTTACAAGGGACCATCAGTTCGAGAGCATTAGCTGACTCAGCAAAAGCCCGCAGGTGCGCACCAAATCGATCAGACGTTCACCTATTAGACTGGAATGCACAGGGCGTTCGGCACGAGAAGATTATCGTAGACGCAACGCCGCTCGGCGAGCTTGAGCGTGCCACCCACGCGACGGAACACGTCGTAATAGACGCCGACCTGATGCAGCGTCGCGTCGGGTCGATCGAGCAGTACCTGAAGGACGACATAGTTCGCCCGCGACTTGACCGTTCCGTTGCTCTCCGCGCTCAGGACGAGCTGGTTGCCGATGATGTGCCGTAAATAGCGCGGCGCAAACATCGAGGTTTCCATGAGCGCGAATGCGCGATCGTGGATCATTCGCTTGCTCTCGCAATAGATCAGGCCAACGGGTAGTCCGCGGTCGAAATTTTCACGCGAGAGAACAACATACAGTGCGTCCTCGGTGAACATGTCGGTCCAATCCGCCAGTCGCTGCTCGTCCAGCACCTGTGCGTATCGGGCATTGAACGACTCGATCTCGTGATGCAGCAGCAGAGCTTGCAGCCGCGAATCCAGCGCAGCCGCGTCGGGCAGGTGATCGCACGTCAGGGCGGCTTTGCCCATGGTTCTAGAGCCCCATCTCCGCTCGCCAATGCCGGTACATAGCCCGGATCGATGCTTCCGAGATCAAGCTGTCGGACGTGCCCGCCGCAACCGCAGGATCAAGCTTCACCAGATGCTGCCGGCCGGGAACGTGCCGCATCCCGTCCTGCACAAACTTGATCGCCTCGTTGTCCTCAAGTCCAAGAAAGCCGGCTGGGCCCATGAGATTACCCTGGCGAAGGCGATGCCGAGTCATTTCGTCGTCGTCACCTTCGAAGCCGAACATGGTCCACTTCATGATGAACTCATGCGGGCCGGTCGGTACGATCTGGCGCACGCCGAGCGTATTCATCTCGCGCTGGATGATTAAATTCGGCCAGATGGTGGCCATGGTCACCGACCAGGGGCTGTCGAACTCCTCGATGAAGTCCATGAACCGCGGCTCTGCGAGCGTCATGCCGTCGCGATAGGCGCGCATTTCCTTTTTGGCGTCGGTGGAAATGCTCTTGCGCTCTGATTTAGCCGAGGCCATCACGCCATGCCGGCCGGTTGCATCCGCAAGCATGAGGGAGCGGTTCCCCGCCACCAGAAGCCCGAACGTCACCAGAAACGTGTGCAGCAGGGTGGCGTGATAAGGGTCCTTGAGATTTTCGTGATACAGCTTCCAATTGCCAGGTAGCGTATGGCGATAGTAGCCGAGAAGCCTCGGCTTGCGCCCGTCAAAGGTCGCCTCGAACTCCTTGAGCACCTCCGGTCCGAGGTAATCCTGCAGCGGCTCCATGTCTTGGACGTAGGAAGCGAACACGACGCCGCGGTGACTCGTGACATTTAGGCGACGCAGTCCGTGTTGGGCGGCATTGAAATCGGCGGGCATGCCGCCCTTCCCATTGACACCGCGCCTGAATGGAATGCCGGCAAGGTTACCATGGAGATCATAGGACCATTGATGGTAGGGGCAGACGAATTCTTTGGTGTTACCGCTGAGCTCGCGACAGAATTCTGCGGCGCGATGCGAACAGCGATTCTCGAACACATTGATAGAGCAGTCGGCCGCGCGCACGACGACCACGGGCGTTGGACCGACATTGGAACGGATGAAGTCTCCGGGATTGGGGACTTCGCATTCCAGGGCCACATAGTTCCAGGTGCGCCCGTGAAAAATCTTTTCGACTTCGCGCTCGTAGATAGTCTGATCCGTGTACACCCAGTCGGGGATGCGTGTGAGTCCCTCCGCAGGCCACACGTACCGTTTCATCAGCGCGAGCTCAGGGTCGGAATTCGTTGCGCTGATCGTCCGAGTATCGGTGACCGGGAAGTTACGCGCGGCTTGGCGATCCGGCATCGGCTTCGGGATGACCTGCGTAAACTCGGCCTGCTGCTCCATATCGATGAGGACCTCGTCGCCATCGAATTTCACGGCGTAGGTGCGCAGATCCTCTGTCGCCGGAGCACACAGCGCCTTGCCCGAACGGATATCGAATTGACCTTGATGTAGCGGGCACTCGATCTTGCCGTCCTCGACGAAGCCATCGCTCAATAGCGCCATGGCGTGGGTACAAATTCCCGCCGTGGCAAAGACCTCGTTCGCCAGCCGATAGAGCGCGACGGGTGAGCCGTCCACATCCACGCCCAAAACGGCATCAACGGCGATTTCGCTGAGGGATGCAACCCTTTGCCATGCCATCGCATGCGCTCTCGAAACAGTCGACAGCTCTCTACTGCGCGGCAGCGGCCCGATTGAGAATCTCGTCTGGGGTTGACGAGACCACTTCGACATATTTCGGTATGAACGTCCCGC
>WNGD01002875.1_pt1 | contig 17797 bp, 13 predicted proteins | sample 5400671 | NCBI WGS metagenome assembly WNGD01 (sample SAMN13153369, study PRJNA577476) | soil metagenome | isolation source: 40 cm soil or saprolite under grassland replicate 2 | place: USA:California | collected 2016-06-15
TTGGCTACGACCTCAGAAGCGCTCACGAGAGCAAATTCTGGATCGTTTTTTCCAGGCGCTCAAAATTAATTGGCTTCGTGAGGTGTTCAGAGAAGCCTGCCTCTCTGGCTTGGTTTATGTCTTGTTCGCTGCCAAAGCCGCTGAGCGCTATTCCAGGCAAATCCTTGTTGAGCCGCACTTCACGCATCAATTCATAACCGCTGCGGTCCGGCAATCCGATGTCGCTAATAAGCAAATCGAAATCCTCACTGCGGATCTTCTCGACTGCCTGTTCAGCGGAATGGGCAACGGTAATTTCGTAGCCGTGGCGCTCCAGCATTCTTTTCATTCCGATGCAAGTGTCATGATGGTCGTCCACCAGCAATACCCGCTGGTGCCTTGAAATCGCCGGTTCTTGCTCCCGATCTACTTGTTGATCTTGCCTTTCGCCATCCCCACCAATCGGAGTAAGCACTGTGTTTAGTTCCACTGAAAAGGTGGCGCCCTTGTCCTTTCCCGCACTTTGCACACGGATTTTTCCGCCCTGCGCGTCGATCAACGCCTTCGAAATAGCAAGCCCAAGCCCCAAACCGCCAAAACGTCGGGTGATCTCGGCTTGTCCCTGTTCGAATGCGTTAAAAATTTTATCGATCTTTTCCTGTTCGATGCCGATGCCGGTGTCGATAATGCGAGCTTCGATTTTATCCGAGGCCGGGTTAAGCGTCTCGATCGTGATTCGGCCTTTTTCCGGGGTAAATTTCACGCTGTTCTTAATCAGATTCCAAAAGACCTGTTGCAAGCGCGCCGGATCGCCCTCCACGTGCGTACGAGCGGCGCGAAGCTGAAATTCCACTTCGAGATTCTTTGCCTGGATTTCTTCCCGACAAATCTCATAAGCGCGCTGCAGGATTTGGTGTATGCAAATCGTCTCAAAGCTTAATTGCAGTTTGCCTTTTGATATCCGAGTAACGTCGAGCAAATCGTCAATTAGCCGCGCTTCCAGCTCGACATTTCGGCGGACCACTTCCAGCGCTTCTTTGACAGGGGGGGAATCCGGCACCTCGGCTTCCAGCTCTCCCACCATGGCAATTACCGGTGCCAGAGGACTACGCAGCTCGTGCGACAAAAGGGCCAGGAATTGGTCCTTGGCAGCGTTTGCGCCAATCAATTCCTGGCGCAACGTGACGTCCCGCGTCTTGTCGTCCACTAGGTAAAGCACGCCTTGGACCGTTTCCTGCGCGCCTTGTAGCCGTAGCAAGCTGATATCCAAAAAGTGCGTGACTCCCGTCTTATCTTTCAACGGGTGCTCGGTCAGTTGAAACGGCGTTCCAAAGGTAAGCACTCTCTGAATCGCTCCGGGAGGCGCAATGTTCACGTCATCGCAGGGGATTTCCGTGATGTCGCGTCCGGCTGGGAGGTCTCCAAAACGTTCAGCCATGCGCGCAAAGGCATCGTTGGCGTGGAGAAAACGACGAGAAGCTGGATCGACAAAAGCGATTCCGCTGGGCATGTTTGCCAAGATTTTCTCGTTGAAGATGACTTCCCGCTCTAGCCGCTGGGTAGATTCCATCTGGCGCTGATAAAACCTGCTACCCAGCCACGCGAACACTGCCGTGAGAGCGACCAGCCACGCTGCCAGGATTGTCATTCGTCCCAGAAGATCATGAACCGGTTTGTATGCGAGACTCTTCGGCTGCTCCACCACTGCTACCCAACCGGGCGGCTCAATCCGACTGAAAGAATAGAGGTTTCCATGCTCCTCGAAATGTCCGATTTTGTTTTGGCGGATCTCATTAATCAACGCACCCCCTTGGGGCGAATTCACACTGGGGTTCGGTTTAAAATCATTCGCGAAAAGCGATGCGCCATTTTGATCGAGCACCTCGAAAAGAAACCGATCGGAAAATTCGATAGTGGACAATCGCTTGCCAATTCTTTCGACGAGGACCGAGTCGCCAATGTAACCAAGAATTGTCCGGTCGGGCCGACGGACTGCGGCCACGATATCGGTTACCAGGCGATTATCCGACAGCCGCGGATGAACTGGCGAGACAGCTGGTTCGTCGGATGCAGCCGCTTGCTCGAGCCAGTGACTGGACCCAAACTCTTTTCCAATCATCTCTGGTGCCGTCGGGATCGATGCGATCAGCGTACCATCGGGTCCAGCCAGGAACATTCCGTCAATGTTTGGATGCGAATAGAAGGCGGAGTTAAGCCATTGCTGGGCGTCAGGGACGGGATTCGGCCCACCAAGAATTTTCGCGACTTCGGGAAGCGTCTGGTAATAGTTGATGACGGCACTGCTGCGGCTGAGGTCGTGACCGACTACGTAACCTAACAGCTGGATCAAGGTTTGCCGGTCGCGCAGGATTCTTGATTCAAGAGTCTCGCGCAGAATTGTGTAGGACACAATCAGCGTCAGGATCGAGGGGATCCATCCCGCGAGAAGAATAGGAAAGATGATCTTGAAACGATCGAAGCGGTCCCACCTTCGTTTCGTTGCTGTATCTCCCAACTGCATGCCTGTCTTTTGTGAAAAAATTGGAATATCACGGTTAACCCGCTGACCGCCTCAAGCAAGGGCGAATGTCGGCGCAGTGTAAGTGTTGCCGAACCCCTCGCGCCCTCATTCGGCAAGCAGTTTCTTTTGAGCAATCAGGAGATTGGCAAACGGTTCGCCACTGCAATTATGAAAATCGATAGGAGACTCTTGTGTATCAACACAATGCGGCGACATTTTCAAAGGCGAACATACGATTTTTGAATTGACGCATATGCTGGAAACGGCATCATGTCGGCCTTACTGCCTCAACGATTGGCAGCCGTAGAAACTCCCATGCAAGGAAGCCTCGGACACATTATCTGGACGTTTTGCTACCTGAGCGTGCTTGTCGGGCTTTCAGCTTATGGTGTCCATCGCTATTTCATCATTTATCTGTACCTGAAAAACCGGAAGCGGGCACCGGTTCCAGCCCGTTATTTTGAACATCTGCCGAAGGTGACGATGCAGTTGCCAATCTTCAACGAGGTGTACGTGGCCGAGCGATTGCTCCGTTCCGTGAGCGAATTGGATTATCCGCAGGAGCTTCTACAAATTCAGGTCCTGGACGATTCAACCGACGAGACTCGCGAGATCACCGCCTCGTGCGCGGAGGAACTGCGTCAGCGCGGCTTTAACGTTCAACTCATTCATCGGGTCGATCGCAGCGGATTCAAAGCCGGAGCGTTGTCCACAGGACTCGGTGCTGCGGAAGGCGAATTCCTTTGTATCCTCGACGCTGATTTCGTTCCGGAAAAGGATCTGCTAAAACGCACAATCCATTTTTTCACCGATCCAAAAGTCGGAATGATCCAGACCCGCTGGGGCCATTTAAATCGTGGGTACTCATTGCTTACCCGGATGCAGGCGATTTTTTTGGATGGGCATCTTTTGCTGGAGCAAACCGCACGCAGCCGCAGCGGGCGGTTTTTCAATTTTAATGGGACCGCCGGTCTCTGGCGACGTTCTTGTATCGAACAGAGTGGAGGCTGGCAAGCCGACACCTTGTGCGAGGACCTCGACCTTAGCTATCGCGCCCAGCTCGTGGGCTGGAAATTTATTTATCTTGCAGATGTTGTCACTCCGGCAGAGCTGCCGGTGGACATGAACGGCTTCAAGTCTCAGCAACATCGCTGGACCAAAGGTTCGGTTCAAACGTGCAAGAAGTTATTACCCACAATCTGGCGCAGCGGGCTTCCGTTTCCGATCAAGCTCGAGGCCACTGGGCATTTAATGTCGAACTTCGCCTACCTGCTCCTTGCCTTTCTGTGTGTTCTTCTTCATCCGTCCACCGGAGCGCCTCAGGCAGGCTGGCTCCGCACATTCCTTGTGGACATTCCGATCTTTCTTGCAGCATCGGCTTCGGTGGCCGTTTTCTACATTTGCGCTCAACGCGAGCTGCATCCACGGACATGGATGCGAGAGATTCTTTTTCTGCCATGTCTGCTCGCCTTGGGAATTGGTTTGTCGCTGAATAACGCGCGAGCGGTGCTCGAAGCGCTGATCAATCACAAATCCGATTTCACGCGGACGCCGAAGTATGGCATTGAACGCAAATCGCAAAAGTGGCGCAGCTGCAAGTACCGGCCACTCAAGTCAACACTTCCGATCCTGGAACTGGCCTTCGCGATCTATTTCAGCTACTTCGTGGTGTTCGCCATTGCGCACGGCCAGTTCCTTTCGGTGCCGTTCCTGCTGATGTTCCAAGGCGGCTTCCTTTACGTTTGCCTCTCTTCTTTCGGCAGTCGCTGGTCAAAAATCAATTTTGAGAACTCGCGCGCGACTACAGCAATTCCCGCGTGACAAACTTGAAATCGTCGAGTAAAAGAGTGCGCATGTTTCGTCCCGTAGCACTAATTTTCAGTCTGATTTCGGCTGCCTCCGCCTTCGCTATCATACCGCTCGATACTTCCAGCCAGCTTATCATCAGCGTCCGAGACCAGAAGCTGATGCTTGTACAAAACGGCGGGAAAGTGGCCACGTATCCGGTGTCCACGTCCATGTTCGGTCTGGGCGACTCTTGGGGACGAATGACAACTCCGCTTGGGTACCTGGCGATCGAGAAAAAAATCGGTGACAACGTCCCCACTGGCGCCGTCTTCCACAATCGGCGATTGACCGGTGAAGTTCTGCAGCCAAATGCGCCTGGTCGCGACCCAGTGATCACACGCATCATCTGGCTGCGCGGACTGGAAGCGCAAAACGCGCATGCTTTTCAGCGGTGTATTTACATTCACGGTACACCGCAGGAAAAAACAATCGGTCGGCCCGCCAGTTACGGCTGCATCCGGATGAAATCGAGCGACATCGCCGAGCTGTATGATCGTGTGCCTCCTGGCGCACTCGTTCAGATCATCCCCGACCGGCTTCCGAAATTAACAAAGCCGAAAGTACCGCGATCGGAAACGAGCAACGGTGTAGTCGCTGCGGCTGCACTACCTCAGAACGAAATGCAGGATCGAGATCGACTGTCGAAAGTGGCAAAGGCGCCACGGGTACTGGCCACGAATAGTGTTGTCGCGGCGAGCGCACTAGCCGCACCACCTCAACATTTAACGCAGCCACAGGCGCAGACCGCAACCCAGAATCAAGATCACGCTGGACCTACCGAGAGTGCCGGCACTCTGACAGCGGAAGAAATGCGAATGGGCGGAGCACTCGCTGCGGAGCGACGAAAAACAAAGCTCGCTTTGGGCAAACGCTTGTAACGGTCGGGACGCGCTGAAGCGCGCGGCGAACGGCAGGCAAGCCGCTCCCAGATGGTCAGCCTCCCCCTGGCATGAATACCGGACTGCGAATTCATTAGCGGTTGACAACCACAAGTCCGCTCGCGAGCGTCCACGTCCAAGATTTTTTAATTAGCAATGGCCAACACGAGATCAGCCGCCAAACGTGCCCGCCAGAGAGTGAAGCGGACGCTTCGCAATCGCAGCGTTGTGACGGGTTTACGGACAATGCAAAAGGGAGCGCGTTCGACGCAACCGCCAAACGCGGATCAAATTCGTTCGCTAATCTCAGCAATCGATAAAGCTGCCAAACGCGGAATCATCCACAGAAATGCAGCCAATCGTCGCAAAGCACGGCTCAACGGGGCACTGACTGCGGCTAAATAGGATGCCGTCATCTTGAACGAAGCGGAGTCGAAGAATCCTGCGAGATTACATTCAGTTAGTGCCACTGGATTCCTCGACTTCGCTCGGAATACGATTCCAAATCCCTTTGCATATCGCAGTGACCGGATAGATTCTGTGGAATGATTCCCGCGCTTCTTCTCGTTTTTTCGGCCGTCGTTTATCGAGTCACTACGGGACTTTTAATTCATTCTGGCGCAAGCTGGCTTTCGAATTTCGCGCCGCTTGCCGCAATCGCGCTTTGCAGCGCAGCGTACTTCCCCAGAAAATATAAGTTCTCGGTGCCGCTCGTGACCCTGTTTATTTCCGACGCGGTAATTAATTTTCGATATGGCGCGCCATTGCTCGATCCGCAAATTCTCGTTCGCTATGCCGCGCTCGCGCTCGTAGGATGCGTTGGAGTTCTTTTGCAGAATCGGGCATCGCTAAAGACACTTTTGCCGGCTTCCATTGTTGGATCGACAATTTTCTACGCAATCACCAATGCGTTTTCCTGGTTGCACGATCCGGGTTACGCCAAAAACTTCGCCGGACTCGTGCAATCGCTTACGGTAGGATTGCCTCAATACAGCGCGACGCCCAGCTGGATGTTTTTCCGGAACTCACTCGTTAGCGATCTTCTGTTCACGTTGGTTTTTGTTGTGTGCATGAACGTGGGGCAAAGCAGGGAGAGATCGGGAGCCCGCACCGCGCGGTTCCGTCCGGCCGCTGCGGGATGACCGCCATGCAGCCGGTGGAGCAGCGCGACGAAGTCGAGATGCTCTCGCTGATGCTGTTGATCCGGCGTTTTGAGGAACGCGCGAGCCAGCAGTATCAAGCGCAGAAGGTCGGCGGTTTTTGCCATCTTTACATTGGCCAGGAAGCAGTCGTGACCGGTGCGGTGGCGGCCGTGCGCGACGATGACTACATCATTACCGCTTACCGGGATCATGCTCATGCGCTTGCGCGTGGCACCAGCGCGAACGCGTGCATGGCGGAGCTCTTCGGAAAAGCGACCGGCTGCTCGCGTGGATTGGGCGGCTCGATGCATTTTTTCGACAAGCAACGCCATATGTACGGTGGCCACGCCATTGTCGCCGCACACGTTCCGCTGGCGGTCGGATTGGCTTTTGCGATCAAGTACCGGGACGAAGATCGCGTGACGCTCTGCTTCTTTGGTGACGGCGCAATCAATCAAGGCGCATTCCACGAAGCGTTAAATCTCGCCGCTCTGTACAAATTGCCGATCGTTTTCATCTGCGAAAACAACCTCTTCGCTATGGGCACTTCAGTGAAAAGATCGACATCCGTGAAGCAAATTGTCGATCGCGCAGAAGGGTACGACATCCCTGGAGAAATTGTCGATGGAATGAACTTTCGCGAGGTGCGCGACGAGGTTGCCGAGATCGTCGATTCTATCCGGAAAGAGCCGCATCCGGCGTTTCTGGAAGTGCGCACGTACCGCTACCGCGGCCACTCGATGTCGGATCCGGCAAGTTACCGAACCAAGCAAGAGTTGGAAAAATATCGGCTCGACGATCCGATCACGCGTTTGCGTGCGCAGCTCACGCGCGAGGGAAAATTGACTAACGAACAATTCGACCAGCTCGATAAGCAGGCGAAGGAAACAGTTATGGCCGCAGTGTAATTTGCTGAGGAGAGCCCCCAGCCGCCGCTCGACAAGCTTTACGATTATACTTACGCGAACGGGGCGATGGAACCGGGCCGTCCCCGGCCCGCGGAACCAGCGCCGGAACGGCGCGAGGGCGCGCCGTCTCCAAATGCGGATAAAGTGTGAGAGAAATCACATATCGCCAGGCGCTAAACGAAGCTCTCGCTGAAGAACTCGAGCGCGACCCGAATGTTTTTCTTATGGGGGAAGAGGTCGCGGAATACCAGGGCGCGTACAAGGTCAGCCACGGGTTGCTTGAGCGGTTTGGCCCGCGGCGAATCATCGACACTCCGATCAGCGAGAACGGATTCGCGGGTTTGGGAGTCGGCGCAGCCATGGTCGGCCTGCGGCCAATCATTGAATTTATGACATTCAGCTTTTCGCTGGTGGCATTCGACCAGGTCGTGAATAACGCGCCGAATATGTTCACGATGTCTGGCGGCCAGTTCAATATTCCGATTACGTTTCGCGGCCCAAACGGACCCGCGCATCAGCTCGGCGCCACGCATTCGCACGCTACCGAAAATTTTTACGCCAGCGTACCCGGCCTGAAAGTTTGCGCGCCGGCGACACCGCGCGACGCAAAAGGGCTGCTCAAGACTGCGGTGCGCGACAATAATCCGGTGCTGGTTCTTGAAGCGGAATTGTTCTACAGCTCAAAAGGAATGGTCGAGCCGCCGGATGAAGAGCTGCTCATCCCGCTTGGCAAAGCGGAAGTGAAGCGTGAAGGCAGCGATGTCTCGGTCATTTGTTACTCACAGACAGTGCCGCTGGCGTTAAGGGTTGCGGCACAACTGGAAGACGAAGATATCTCTGCAGAAGTCGTCGATCTACGTTCGATTAAACCGCTCGATGAGAAGGCGATTTTCGATTCGGTAGCAAAAACGCATCGCGTTGTAGTCGTCGAGCAGGATCATCCGTTCTGTGGAGTCGGTGCGGAAGTTTGCTATCGGATTCAGAAAAACATTTTTGATCAGCTCGACGCGCCGATCATGCGCGTATCACAGGAAGATGTTCCAATGCCCTACAATGAGCGGCTCGAGCACGCCGTACTCCCGAACGCGCAAAAACTCCTCACAGCGGTGAAACAGGTTTGCTACGCGTGAGAAAACTCGCCACTCGTTACTTATCACTGATGACCTTTGCTTATGCCTGAAATCCAAATGCCGAAGCTCAGTGACACGATGACCGAGGGCACTCTGGTCGCGTGGAAGAAAAAGAAGGGAGACCAGATTTCCGCCGGCGAAGTGCTTGCCGAGATCGAAACCGACAAGGCGACGATGGAATGGGAATCGCCTGAAGACGGGACGCTCACGGAAATTTACGTCCAGGAAGGCGGCAAGGTAAACGTCGGCGACAAGATCGCCTTCATCGGTGGAGAAGGCGAGGAAGCGCCAAAGCAAGAGGAACGGCCAAAACAGAAAGAGGAAAAGCCGAAACCCGCAGAAGAAAAAGAGAAACAGCCCCAAGCCGAGACCGAGAAGCCCGCGCCGGCAGAAGCGAAGCAAAAAGAAACGGCGCGACCGCAGCAAAAAGGGAAGCAACAAGAAGTTCAGCCCAAAGAAGAAAAACCAGAAGAAGCGCGTGTGAAAGCGTCGCCCGTGGCACGCCGAATCGCTGCCGAGCTCGGTGTTGATCTGTCCAGCGTGAAAGGCACAGGCCCGGAGGGCCGTGTGACTGAGACCGATGTGCGCGGGGCTGCGAAATCAAAAACTGTCGAGGTGGGCGTGTCGCCCACAGGAAAGCAGCCGACACGGCTGCCACTACAGGCTGGTGAAAGTGCCCGCATTCAACTTTCGGGAATGCGCAAGATCATTGCGCAACGGCTCGTCGAGAGCCTCGGCCCGGTGCCGCATTTTTATTTGCAAATCGACGTGAATGCCGGGCCGCTGATGGAAGCGCGCGAGGAGTTGAAGTCTGCGGGCGAAGGCGCGGATGCTGCGAAAATTACCGTGAACGACTTTGTCTTGAAGGCAGCAGTGCAAGCGGCAGTCAAAGTGCCCCGAGTGAACGCCTCCTTCGATGGCGATGCGATTGTGCAGTATGCGGATGTTGACCTGGGCATTGCAGTCGCAATCGAAGATGGGCTGCTGACGCCCGTCATTCGCGCCGCGCAAAACAAATCACTTCGCGAGATTAGCGAACTCGCCAAGGGTTTGGCGCATCGCGCGCGCAACAAGCGGATGAAGCCGGAGGAGTTTCAGGGCGGCACGTTCACCGTTTCTAACCTCGGCGGTATGGGTATCGACAGTTTCTCCGCTGTCATAAATCCGCCGCAAGGTTTCATTCTCGCTGTTGGCAAGATTACGAAAGTTCCGGTGATCGATGATTGTGACCAAATCGTCGTTGGCCATCGCATGTCGCTCACGATGAGCTGCGATCATCGCGTAATCGACGGGGCGCTAGGCGCCGAGTATTTAAAAGAATTGCGACACTTTCTCGAAAACCCGGCGCTGCTACTGGTCTGAAAACGGAACGTCAGAGAGCAGCTCCGGCGCGTGTGGTTTCCCAAGTCATGAAATCGTCGAGCGTTTGCCGGGTTCTATCTGTAACAAATTCGATTACGGTTGCGTCGTCGACAAAGCCGAGAAATGGGGTCTTGTCCGGAATTAAATCGAACGGGTCGATCAGGTAATTAAGAGCCGCAAGGATCCACAAGAGCGCATCGTTGGGAACCTCTGCGTATTCACCGCGATGATGAGCGCGGACCAAGCGCAGCATGGTCTGAAGGTAGGCCCAGCTCTCTTTGAAAGGTTCCTTCGGAACGGCGGCCGCCTTTGTCGCTGCGTCGTTGAACAGGCGTTGCAGACTTTCGCGATCGTCAAGGCACGATTTTGCATCGGTGAGCGCTCTGGCAAACGCTTCGCTGCGAAGTGCGGGTTTGCTATATGGCATGTGTGCCTCAACGTTTTTTCGAGTCGACTGTGTCTTGGTCTTCGTACCCGATTTCATTTTTACCTCTTTCATCGGCAATATGAAAGCAGATCAGTGCCCGCATGAGAAGCCGATTCGACGCGTACTGCTAATCCGTAACCATCGACAGCTAAGGTTTTGTGGCGAGAATCAGCGGCGACGGCCCGGGCGCTTCCAGCTTGCGCACTTTTTTAAACCCAGCTTCTTCCAGCCAGCTTTTAATTTCGTTGAAGCTGAAAGTGTCGCCCTTTTCCGTATTCACCAGCATTTGCACCGCGAACATGAGCGAGGGCAGCGGTTCGGTGCGCTGGTCGTTCACCAGCCACTCGGCGATCGCGATGGCGCCGCCAGATTTCAGCGCGCGGAAAGTTTTCTTGAGCAACTGCCGGCTGCGTTCCTCCCCTTCGCTATGCAAAATATGGCCGAGTGTCGCGACATCGTACCCGGTCCCGAAGTTTGCCTCTAACAAATCGCCTTCGATGAAATTGAAGCAATCGCGCACGCCGAATTTTTCGGTAATCCGTTTTGTTGTTGGGATCATTCCCGCCCAATCGACTGCACTGACCTGGACACGCGGAGATTTCTGGGCGAGCGCAATTCCCCAAATGCCCGAACCGGCAGCAAGATCGAGTACGCGAATTTCATTTTCCATTTTCGCGATCTTCAAATGATCTGCGAGTTTTTGCGCGGCGGGATAGCTCATTGGGATAATGTTTTCCACGAGCTGACTGAAAAATTCGGTGCCTTCGGTTTCCTGATTCACCGCCACCACCGGACGGTCTTCGCGCACGATGTCAGTCAGGCGCAGCCATCTGGAAATGAGCTGTGGCGCAATCGTGCCAAAAAAACCCGCGTGCGTTCCGGGCTTCTTGCTGATAAGAAACGCAGCGCTTTCTGCTGTTAGGGAATATCGCCCCCGTCGATCTTTCTTCAGGAGATCAAGACCGACAAGTGCGTTCATCAAAATTCTGAGAGCTCGCGGCGACGCACGGATCTCTTTCGCTACTTCCTCCGCAGTTTTGGCGCTATTTTCTAGCGCATCGAAAACCTTGTTGTCCGCTGCGGCGCTGATGATGAGCGGCGGCGCGTAAGCGAAACTGAGCTCCATTAACCGTTCCGGGGTGACCTGTTTCTTTTGACGAGTTTTCTTTGCCATGTTTGCTCTGGATTTGTCCGATTGTAAGATCGACAAGTAGCAAGCCCGCGAGAACTGGCAAATTCCGTTATCGTGTCGAACAATTCAGCCACAGCAGCCTACACTTCAAACGATGGACGAGAGCTGGAAGACGCGTGCGCAAATGGAGGCGGCAGAGCACGCGGCCCTCGCGCCATATGCGCAAAAATCTGGTGACTCGCGCGGGCGGCAACATTCCGAGGCCAGCCACCCTTATCGGACGGAATTTCAGCGCGATCGCGCACGTATCATTCATTCGCGCGCGTTTCGCCGGATGGAATATAAGACCCAGGTTTTTCTGAATGGGACCGGTGACCATTTACGCACCCGTTTGACGCACTCCATCGAGGTTGCATCAATCAGCCGCACTATTGCTCGCGCATTAGGCCTGAACGAAGATCTGGCGGAGGCCATCGCGCTCGCGCACGACCTGGGGCACGCGCCTTTTGGCCACTCCGGCGAGGAGATGTTAGCCGAATGCATGCGCGATCACGGCGGCTTCGATCACAACCGCCAGAGTGTGCGAGTCGTGGAGCTGCTCGAAACTTCGTATCCAAATTTTCCGGGTCTGAATCTGACGTTCGAAGCGCGGGAGGGTTTGCGGAAGCATCAACTCCTTTACGACTTCCCTACGCCAGGAGAAGAAAAGTATCATTGCCCATCTTTAGAGGCGCAGCTCGCCGACCTCGCGGACGAGATTACTTATTATAGTCATGATCTCGATGATGCCGTCGATTTTGAAATTTTGAGCGCCGCGCAATTGGCAGAAAACGAGGTGTGGCACAGGAGCGATCGCGCTGTGCGCGCGCGTTACTCTGGCGCGCTGCAACCTGAGCTGCACAAGTTAATTATTCGCAATATCATCGAAAATGAAGTGCGCGACCTGATTGCGACGACCGCGAAATCGGTCGCCCAGTCGGGCGTGCAAAGCGCCGACCAAGTGCGCCGACAGCCTGCTCGGCTCATTCGTTACAGTGATGAATTAGCCGAAGCGAATCGTGCGCTGCGGAAATTTTTATATCAGAATGTTTATTATCACCCGCGCGTGTCCGAAGTGAACCGGCGCGCGTCCGAAATGCTGCGACGCGTTTTCGAAGAGTACGTTGTCGATCCCGACAGGCTCGGCGACGGGGCGACTAGGCGGATTGAGAGCGAGGGGTTGCATCGCACCGTGTGCGACTACGTCGCGGGAATGACTGACCGATATTTGATGGAAGAACACGAGCGCATTGCAGGACCGTAGCCGCCTCGCTGCGCGAGGCGCGAGATTGTGTGTGACCCCACAACGCTGCGCGTCTCACGGAGACGCGGCTACACCTATGCAGCCGCATTGCCGATTTCGTCGCGCAAATATCTGATCAAGAACCGAAGCCGTTGATTGAGAGAACGTTCTTCGAGAACGCGTTGACGCCGCAACGGATCGTTGACAAATGTCGAGGCCATAAGATCGGCCAGCATTTCCAGATCGCGCAATTCCGCAAGATATCGATCGACTTTCGCCGGGAGCCGGTGGCCGTCGTGTTTGAGGTTCGCGTAAAGCTCGAGCACTTTTGCGCCGAGCGCTTCAGTCTTGACCGTCGTTGCGTCGCGTGACTCAACTATGTCGATCTTCGCGATCGGGAACGGCGCTTCCTGTTCGAAACTGGCCAAGCGCACACGTTGGAGACCTTGCAGGATCAAATTTGATGTGCCGTCGCCGCGCCCGACACATGCGCGAATCAACCCGGCGGTGGCAAAATGAAAGAAATCCTCCGGCGCGTGCCATTCCGGGCAACTCGGCTTGATAAGCGTCACGCAAAACATGCGATGATGCTGAAGTGCGTGTTTCAGCATCTGGCGGTAACGCGGCTCGAAAATGTAGAGCGGCAGCAACGCGTGCGGAAACAGCACTGCTCCCGGCAACGGCATCACTGGCAGTTTCTTTGGCAAAGCTACGGATGAAGACATGATGTTGCGCTCTCTGTACGATATGTGCGCTAGAGAAAGAGCAAGCGGGCCGAGCGTGATTCGTTGAAGCGCGAAAGCGACAATACAATCTCTCACTCCAACCGTATAACGCATTCAACGGTTTAACGTGGCGAAGCCACTCCAAGTGCGCGGACTTGTTCGAGCGAGAGTTGCCCTTCGATATTGCTACGTGCGGCGATAGATGCATAAATCAAAGCCGACCCGGCGCGTGCCAGCAGGACGCGCGAAATTGCCCCGAGCTTGCCAATGCCCATCGCGCATACGGGAAGACCGACATTCTTGTCTGTGATGAAGCTGAGCAGACGCGCGAGTTGCATTGGTGTGTCGATGCGCGTCGCGACCTTGAACATATTTGCGCCGTGCGCTTCGGCAGCGCGCGCTTTCGCCGACAGAATTCGCGGAGGCGCTGTCGATTTGAAGCTGTGGAACGAAATGATGCGCCGCACTTTTTTCCGGTTCGCCAACGTGAGCAATGAATGCAGAGCAAACGCCGAGCGCAGTTCGACATCGACATACTCGGCGTACGGTAAAAATCGAGTCAGCAGATTGCGCCGTTGCCGCAGTGATAATTTGTTCGCGCCTCCCTCGTGTGGATGCCGCGCGGTGATGATGAGCGGCGCGCGTAACCTCGGCAATTCATGCTCCAATTTCCCGATAACGCGCACCAGACAATCCAACCGCACCTCAAACAAATCCGGCGGCCTCCGCATCCGCGTGGCGCGATCGAGATCCGCGCGGGATGCGATCACGCCGACGACACGAGGACGCAGGCGCTTCGCGCTCGGCCTACGCGCAGTCATTTTTTAACCAATCCCGGAAGCATTCTCTCGACGTACTTGGCGAGAATGTCGAACTCGAGATTCATTAAATCACCTGCCTGCGCGCGATCGAGATTGGTGTGCTTCTTCGTATACGGCACAATCCAGGCGACGAAACTCTTGGGAAGAATTTTAGCGACCGTAAGGCTGATTCCGTTGACCGCGATCGAACCCTTTAAAGCGGTGTACTGGGCGAACTTGACCGGCAGTTCTATTTCCAATCGAAAATCTGGGCCGCTCTTCCGGAAGGCGACGACCGGCGACACAAAATCGACGTGCCCTTGCACGAAATGTCCGCCGAACCGCTCCTTCGCGCCCAGAGCGCGCTCAAGATTTACCGAGTCTCCGCGCTGCAGATGTTTTAGATTTGTGCGAGCAATTGTTTCCGCCAACAGATCGAAGCCCAGAGCGTTTCGGTGATGCGAGTTTAGTGTGAGGCAACAACCGTTGACGGCCACACTATCGCCGCGCCGCATTTTCTTCGCGAGATACGGGGCGGCAATTTTCAGTTCAGTACCATCGCTAGCCGCACTAACCGAAATCACGCTGCCGACTTCTTCAATCAGACCGGTAAACATGACGATCCACTTCTTAGATCAATTCAACGACTCTCGGCAAATCAATAGCCAGCGCCGGCGAAATGAAGAAGCACCTCCGCCTTCGCAGCGCTACGGCGAGGCGGGCGCATGACGAATACCGAACGAATGCACCGAAAGCCGAGTAAAGAGCAATGCGTCGAACCCTGTTCATTGATTCGGATTTCGACATTCGGATTTCGTCATTTATGAATTGGTGTCCATTCACGTCTACTCGTGGTTAGAAACCAACCAACGGTGATCAGTAGGTCATATACGAAGCAGGGGTCACGTGCCCGCTCGCACAATCTCCTTACGAGGGCGCGCGTCGCGATTCTCTCGGGTATTTTATTTCTGTCCGGCATTGGCGCGCTGATTTTCGAAACTCTGTGGTTGCGATTGAGCGGGCTGGCATTTGGCAACTCAGTTTGGGCCGCGGCGTTGATTCTCTCCAGTTTCATGGCGGGCCTGGCGCTAGGAAACGCGCTCGCCGCATCCTCAAGAATTCGGCGATGGCGACCGCTTCACTTATACGCTGTGTTGGAGGTCCTCGTCGCGTTCTTTGGTTGCACGATTGTTTTTGCTCTTCCGGTGCTTGGCGACTTGATGCGACCAGTGTGGCAAACGCTGTGGAATTATCAGCCAACTCTGCTTGGACTGCGGTTCATCGTGTCTTTCCTGATCCTGCTCGTGCCGACGACAGCCATGGGTTTGACCTTGCCGGTGTTAATCGAAGACCCAGTTTTGCGACGAGCGAATTTTGGGCGGGCAATCGGTCTTCTTTATGGCTCGAACACATTAGGCGCAGTAGCCGGCGCCGTGCTCGGCGAAGGTTATCTCATTGCAGCGTTTGGGCTTCATGGCACCGCTGTAGCTGCGGGTTTGGCGGTTTGCATTGCTGCAGCGATCGCTCTGTTGATCGCAAGAATCGAGGGCGACACCGGCGCGCTTATTCCAGACCGAGCATTTCCGCTGCGCTTCGATGCAAGTTATCTGCCACCGTGGCGTTTGCTTTTCGTCAGCTTTGGGACGGGCTGCATTTTTCTTGCGCTGGAAGTGATTTGGTTCCGGTTTCTGCGCTTGTATGTCGCTTCGTCTTCGACGGCGTTCGCGATCATGCTCGCTGTGGTGCTGGCGGGTATCGGGCTGGGTGGCATTGTGGCTGGCGCGATCCACCGCCGCTCCGCGCGACTGAATCACTTGCTTCCCGTCCTGTTGCTCTTGGCCGCGATTTTGACCCTTCTCTCGTATCTGTTTTTTCCGGGCGAGTTGATTCAGGCGCGCACCGGCGTGTTTGATCTCAGATGGTGGCAGATTGCGCTGATGTCCATTGCTCTGATGTTGCCCGTCGCCTTGCTCTCGGGGATCTTGTTTCCGTCCATCGTGGCAGATGTTCAGGCAAGGGTGAAAGACCGGATGAACAGCACTGGGATCACGACGTTGTTCAATACTGCGGGAGCGGCGGCCGGCCCGCTTGTTGCAAGCTTCGTCCTGCTGCCAGCCACTGGCTATCAATGGAGTCTCATACTTTGCGCCGCGGGATACGCTTTGCTTAGCGTCCTCGTGACCGACCGCGCAGGTTACTCGTTGCCCCGAAAGCTCGCCACGGGACGACTCCGTGTCGCCGCGGCGACCGGACTTCCGGGAATCGGTTTAGTCGTCGTTGGGCTTTGGGCTGCAGTGATGCTCATTGTGGCAATTTTTCCGTATCGACGCGCTGAAGCACATTTCGCGCATGCGAGCCATCCGTTCGAAGTGGACGACCGGGGAGATGTGCTGGCGCACGTGGTGAAAAGGATTGAAGGGACCTCTGACACATGGCAGCTCGTGCGGCGCGATCTTTTCGGTGAGCCGTATTACTACCGGCTCCTGACCAATGCATTTTCAATGTCGGCCACAAATCCGTACGGCCAGCGTTACATGAGATTGTTTGCTTATCTTCCGTTGGCTTTTCGTCCGGAATCAGAAGACGTGTTGCTAATTTGTTATGGCTGTGGCGTCACAGCGGATGCGCTTCTTCATGGGTCGCACGTTAAACGGATGGATGCGGTGGACATTTCCAAAGAGGTATTCGCACTGGCTGATCTCTATTCCGGTGTCAATTACTCCAATCCACTGCGAGATCCGCGCGTGCACCCAGTGGTGCAAGATGGTCGCTTCTTCCTCCAGGCCAGCCCGCGACAGTACGACATCATTTCGGGAGAACCGCCACCGCCCAAAGTAGCGGGCTCGGTTAATCTTTATACGCAGGAATTTTTCTCGCTCATGAACAGTCGGCTGAAGGAAGGCGGAATCGCCACCTTTTGGCTGCCCATCAATCAGCTGAAAGTCGAGGAAGCGAAAGCAATTCTTCGTGCATTCCATCATGCTTTCCCAAACTCGTCGGTTTGGACCGGGGCCAATCAGGACTGGATCATGATGGGTATCAAAGGACCAGGGCGGGAAGTGAAGGAAGAGAAACTTCGACAGTTATGGAGCGACCCGAAAGCCGGACCAGATTTGAGACAGATCGGCATCGAGGTTCCGCAACAATTGGGTGCGCTTTTCGTGATGGATGGCGAAGAGATCGACCGCATCACACGTGACGTTGCGCCGCTGACGGATAATTATCCGAAGCGGCTAACGGATGAGCCCTGGGACGAGGGAGCCAGTCATCGCTTTGCTATGACGTACATGGAGACGCTTCCGGCGCTCCAACGTTTTCTTCATTCTTCATTAATTGGCGCAATCTGGCCAGAAACGCTGAACAGATCGCTGGAATCATTCTTCGTCGTCCGCGAGTCGCGCTATCTCTCCGAGACGATGGGCAGCAACAAGTTGGCCGAACTGGATCTTTATCTGCGTCATTCCGGCTTGCGAATGCCAGTGTTGGAGGTGCTCGGCAGTAACGGATTCCGACTCGCAATCGCCGACCAAGTGGCGAAGAAAGCGCAAACGCCCCCGCTCGACACAGTGCCCGATTTAATTGCGGGAGCGCTGGCGCGGCGGAACATCAACGGAGCGATTCGCCTACTCGAGAACGAGAAAGATCGCGGCGTATTCAGTCCGA
>WNGD01002876.1_pt1 | contig 17796 bp, 19 predicted proteins | sample 5400671 | NCBI WGS metagenome assembly WNGD01 (sample SAMN13153369, study PRJNA577476) | soil metagenome | isolation source: 40 cm soil or saprolite under grassland replicate 2 | place: USA:California | collected 2016-06-15
TGTTTTGTCCAAAGCAGGCTAATTTGGATCAGTCATCTAGACTGCGTCCGTGTTCACGTTGCTGGCCTTCCTCCAGGTGATCATCGCCGGCGTGCTGATCTTCCTGATCCTCCTGCACTCCGGGAAAGACGCCGGCCTCTCCGGCGCCTTCGGCATCGGCGGCGGGGGCAGCTCCTTCGGCGGCGGCTCGATGGTCGAGCGCAACCTGGACCGCGCCACGGTCTTCTTCGCGATCCTCTTCGTGCTGAATACCATCGTCCTGCTGAAGATCTGACGGCCTCAGGGCCTATCCCGGTAGGGGTGGAACGTCTTGTACTTTTTCGCGGCCAGCCACTGTCGGTAGCCACAGACGCGGCTCGAAAAAGTTAAGTGAACCCCTACCGGGATAGGCCCTATGCGCGAACGCGATCTCTGCTGTGGCCGTTGGCCCGGTCGAGGATCTCGACCGCCTCGCGGCGCAGCTCGGCGTCGAGCAGGGCGTAGTCCTCGTCGGAGAGCTTGCCGGCGACGTGGTCCAGCTCGGCGTCGCGGATCTCGCGGTACTTGGCTTCCTTCAGCGCCTCGAGCTCGCCGTCGGCGGCGAGCGCGCGTCGCGCGCGACGGGCCGGCCAGATCGCGATCAGGGCGCCGGCCAGGGCGATCAGGCCGCCGATCCAGATCCAGGTTACGAGCGGGTCGACGATGACGCGGAAGGTCGCGGGGGCGGCGTCGGTCAGGTAGCTCTTGGCGATCCGCGCGGCGGTCTTCGCCTGGATTCCCCCGATCAGGGCCAGCGCCGCCGGGCGCAGGCTCGGGTTGGCCCGCGCCCGGAGCATCGTCGCCGCGATCGCCCTGCACTGCGGCGGCGTGCCCGGCGAGGCGCGCACGCAGGCAGCGAAGCCCTGGTCCGCAGCCCGCACGCGCCGCCGCACCGCCGAGATGTCCGGCTGCACCGCGGTCCAGAGGTCGCTGCCGGCCCCGGCCTTCAGCCCGACCTCGCTGGTCGATTCGCCGTCGAAGAAGCTGCCGATCGTCCCACCTGGCACGCCGGTCGGGCGGAAGAAGCGCCGGCTGGGGCGCAGGGTGAAGCTCTCCCCGCCGCGCTGCACGTTTAGCACCGCGCCGAAGGTGAACGCCTCCGCGTTGACGCCGACCGTGGGCCGCTCGTAGGTGATCCTGCGCCCGTCGACGACCGCGCTCTCGCCCGGCTTCAGCGTCAGGTCGCGTTTGGTCTGGAAGCTGGAGGAGGCGGCGACGCCGATCAGCAGCACGGCGACGCCGGCGTGCACGACGTAGCCGCCGTAGCGCCGCCGGTTGCGCGAGACGGCGCCGAAGAGCGCCGCCGGCAGCGATCCCCCGGCCAGCGAACGCCGCGACGTGGCGCCCCGCCATAGCTCCTGCGCCAGGCCGGCGAGCGCGAAGGCGGCGAAGGCGAATAGGGCCAGCGCCCAAGGCCTGCTCGCGGCGTCGCTGAAGAGCGCCAGGACGACCCCCGTCGCGACGGCGGCCAGCCCGGGCACGAGGAAGACGCGCTTCGCTGAGGTCCAGCTGACGCGGCGCCAGGCGAGCAGCGGCCCGACCCCCGTGAAGAGGACCAGGAGGATCGCCAGCGGCGTCGTGTAGCGGTCGAACCAGGGCGCCGCCAGCGACGCCTTGTCACCGGTGAACAGCTCCGAGATCAGCGGGAAGAAGGTGCCCCAGAAGATCGCCGCGCAGAGCGCCAGCAGCAGCAGGTTGTTGACGAGGAAGACGGCCTCGCGGGAGGCGAGCGAGTCGATCCGCTTCTCGGAGCGCAGGTCGTCGAGGCGGGAGACGATCAGCGCCGCCGAGCCGATCAGCACCACGGCGATCAGGCCGAGGATGTAGGGCCCTACGGTGCTGTCGCCGAAGGCGTGGATCGACTGGAGCACGCCGGAGCGGACGAGGAAGGTGCCGAGCAGCGCCAGGGAGAAGGCGGCGACGATCAGGCAGGCGTTCCAGACCTTCAGCATGCCGCGCTTCTCCTGGACCATGATCGAGTGCAGGAAGGCGGTGCCGACCAGCCACGGCATCAGGGCCGCGTTCTCGACCGGGTCCCAGGCCCAGTAGCCGCCCCAGCCCAGCTCGGTATAGGACCAGCGGGCGCCGAGCAGCAGGCCGAGGCCGAGGAACGCCCAGGCGATCAGCGCGAAGCGACGGGTGGCGCGGATCCAGGCGGCGTCGAGGTGGCGGGTGATAAGGGCGCCGATCGCGAAGGCGAAGGGGATCGTGAAGGCGACGTACCCCGAGTAGAGCATCGGCGGGTGGATCATCATGCTCGGGTGCTGGAGCAGCGGGTTGAGGCCGATGCCGTCGGCCGGCGCCGGGCTCAGCGTGGCGAAGGGATCGACGCCGCCGGCGAACAGCATCAGGCCGGTGAAGAAGCTCGCCACCCCGGCCATCACCGCGGTCGCGTAGGGGACCAGCTCGCGCAGCCTGCTACGCGTCGAGAAGAGCGCCAGCGAGGCGGCGATCGAGAGCACCCAGGCCCAGAGCAGCAGCGAGCCTTCCTGGCTCGACCACATCGCCGCCAGCTTGTAGAAGGCCGGCGTCTCGATCGAGGAGTGCTGCTGGACGATCTTGAAGGAGAAGTCGTTCGTCGCGAAGGCGATCTCGATCAGGACGACGCAGAGGGTGAGCAGCGTGGAGAGGGCGTAGACGGCGCGGCGGGAGGCGTCGACCCAGCGGCGCTCGCCGTGGCGGCCGGCCAGCGCGGCGGCCACCGCGAAGAGCGCCGCGAGGAAGGCGAGCGTCAGCGCGGCGCTGCCGAGGCTAGCCGTCATTCTGCGTCGTGAACTTCGACGGGCACTTGGTGACCAGGGTGTCCGGCTCCCCGACGAAGGTTCCGTGCTCGACTTCGCCCGTGAGGACGATCTCGCGGCCGCCGCGGAAGGGGTCGGGGACCGTGCCGGAGTAGGTGACCGGGATGCTCTGCCCGCGGCCGTCGCGGTCGGCGACGCGGAAGCGCAGGCCGCCGCCCTCGCGACGGACGGAGCCCGGCACGACCTTGCCGGTCATCTCATAGCTGGCGCCGGGGGCGACGTTAAGCAGCTGCGAGGGCTCCTTCGCCTCGGTCGAGGCGCTGAACGACGTGTAGACGAGCGCCGCGGAGAGCAGCACCGCCACGCTGAGCGCCACCACCAGCCGGATCTTTCTCTTGCGCCGGGGATCCACGGGGGGCGGATTATCGCAAGGCCCGTCGCCTGCCGACCAAGCCACCCCGAGCGCCTGTGTCGGCTTTGTCTCGCTATCCGAGACCAAGTCGACACAGGCCGTCTGGGAGAATCGAGCGCCATGGCGAGTAACCAGAATGACCCGGTGCTGCTGATCACCGGCGCCAGCAGCGGGATCGGCGCGGCGACGGCGCGAGCCGCCGCCGGGACGCACCGGCTGGCGCTGGCGGCGCGGCGAGTCGAGCCGCTGGAGGAGCTGGTCGCCGAGCTGGGCGGCGAGGAGCGCGCGCTGGCGGTCCGCTGCGACGTCGCCGAGTGGGACCAGGTCGAGGCGATGGCCGCGACCGCCCTCGAGCGCTTCGGCGGGATCGACGCCGTCTTCGCCAACGCCGGCTTCGGCGCCACTCGCGGGTTCCTCGAGGAGTCGGTCGAGCACTGGCGCTCGATGGTCCTCACCAACGTCTACGGGGTGGCGCTGACGATCCGCGCCACCCTCCCCCACCTGCTCGAACGCGGCGAGGGCCACTTCCTGATCACCAGCTCGGTGGCCGGCCGGCGGGCGCTGCCGGGATCGCTCTACTCGGCGACCAAGTGGGCGGCGACGGCGATCGGCGAGGCGCTGCGCGCCGAGCTGCGCCAGATGCACGACAACCACGCGATCCGGGTGACGCTGATCGAGCCGGGCATGGTCGACACGCCGTTCTTCGACAACCGCCCCGGCGAGTGGGCTCTGCGCGACTCGGACATCGCCAGGGCGGTGATGTACGCGCTGGAGCAGCGCGAGGGCGTCGACGTCAACGAGATCCTGATCCGCCCGACGACGCAGCCGATCTGAGCGCTACCGCGACTGGCGGTGCTTGTGGTGGCCCTTGCCATGCCGCCCGCACGGCGTGCGCAGCTTCGGGCGCTGGTTGGATTTCTTGCCGTTCTGTGCCCTGAACTTGGCAACCGCGCGAAGTCCTTTCCTTGCGCCGCACACGTTGCGCGAGTTGACGAGCAGCCCTTTCTTGCCGCCCCTGACCGTGAGGATGAACTTGGACACCGGCACGTCGGGTACCGCGTCGAAGGTGTTGCGGATGCGGCCGTTGACGCTGTCGGTGCGCCCGTCCAGGTCGATCTCGACCTGGCCACGCAGGGCCGCGACGAGGTCGGGCAGGGGGTTGTCGGAGGAGCGCAGGTAGACGGGTCCTTTCAGCGGCGCGTCGAGCAGCGGCGTGAAAGCTCTCGCGTAGCCGTAGATCGAGTTCCTCGGGCAGTCGTGGGCGGCGAACTGCACCCGCGTGCAGACCTTCGCGAGGCTCGCCTGGTCGAGGAAGAAGGAGCGCGGCAGCGTCACCGCGGCGCGGCTGATGTTGGCGTCTCCTTTGCGGGCGAGGAGGACAGCCCGAAGTTTCGGGTTCTTCGCCCGGCGCGTCCCGCCGAATATCCGCAGGAATAGCTTCGGCTTGAAGCCGAGGCGATCGCAGTTCTTGACCTGGAAGGGGGCCGAGACCGCGAGCGAGCTGAACGCGGCCGGATCGAGCGGGTTGGCGCCGCCGCCGTGCAGCGTGCCGCGGACCGCCATCGGCGAGCAGTTGGTGGGGTTGAGCGAGAAATGCGGCCGGTCGACGTCGACCTTGACCGAGCGGACGTCGAGCAGCGCGCCGCCGAAGACGTGCGGGATCGTGTCCGAGACGGCGTGGACCTGGGCGGTTTCGGGATCGACGAACAGCGCCACCCTCACCACGACCGAGCCCAGATCGAAGGGCCCGGCCGTGGCGGGGGTGACTACCACCAGGGAGAGAGGGGCCCCGTGGTAGGGGCCTGCGAGGAAGGCCTTGCCGTCGATCTGGATCGGGCCCGAGCCCGTCCCAGCCCTGGTGGTTGCGCTGCCGATCAGGCTCGACGCGGGACAGCTCGATGCCGCCCGCTCCGCCGCGCCGCTGCTGGCCGCCGCCGCGGCGATCGCCGACTCGGGGCAGTAGCGGACGCCGGCCAGCTTCGCCGTGAGACCGGGCGGCAGGTTGACTTCGACGCCCTTCAGCTCCTGGTTGCCGTCTGAGCGGGCGATCTCGGTCGCGAAGGGGCTGAAGGCGCCGCCTTGGGGTTTGGCGACCCTGGCGCCGAAGCTCGGCCCGAAGGGCCGCGCCGCCAGGGTTTTCGCGCAGGCGCCGCCACCCGGCGCATCGGTGAGACTGAATTCGTGCGATGGGGCCGCCGGCGGGTTGGCGTTAGGGCCACCTTCTTCGCCTGGTGGGATCGAGCCTGGGACAGACGACCATGGCGTCATCTGAGTCGTCGTCGCGTGCGGCCCGCATGTCGGCGGGCTGGTGAGCGGCGCTTTCGGCCCGTCGTCGAACTTGAGGCGGAACGAGCTGAACGGCACCTGCGGGTTCTCGGCGAAGGTCGTCGTCAGCTGCCCGGTCTGCGGGTCGGCGCTGGTGTTGCCGATCAGTCGCGCGGAGATCCCATAACGGGCCGACTCGACGTCAACGAAGATGCGGTACTCCTGACCGGACGCCGGATCGCGGCTCAGCTGCTGCCCGAGGTAGACGTTGCCGTTCAGCGCTCCTGCTGGGAGCGGTGGCGTTTCGACGGCGACCGTGCCGATCTTCGAGGCGGCCGGGCATTCGACCGGTTTTTTTGTCCCCTTGCCGAACTGTTTATCGGTGCAGGCTTCCAAGCCGTTCGCCGCCGACGGGTTGAGTCCCATCCCGGCGGGCAGCGTCGCCTTCGCGTCCTTGAGCTGGGAGCTGGCCTGCTTGGTCAGCGGTTCCAGTATTTCCGCCGGGCTCGGTTCTTCAAACGGAAGTTGGACGTTGACACTGGCGCCAGACGGCGAATCGGTCTGGCTGGTGTTTGGCTCAACTTCGATCGAGGGTTCGAAGGGGATCGTGTCGCATTCCTTCGGGAAGGTCGGGGTCGGAAGGGGTTCTGACGGGATCTTCGACTCGAAATACGAGGACCCGTTCGGGAAGTCGGGGTCGGGTTTCGCGTAGGAGTCCGCGCGCAGCAAGGTCGAGTAGACGTGTTCGAAGGGCGCCACGGTGGCCGGTCCCAGGCAGGTGGTCGGCGTCGTGAGGAACGTGCCGTCGCCGGCGCGGCCGTTGAAGACGAGGCGGTTCTTGAGAACCAGCCCTTTGATCAGCGGTTCGAGTTTTACGGCTTCCGGGACGTCGATCGTGAAGCCCTCGTGGTAATCGCCTTCCCAGGCGACGCTGGCACGCAGGTAGACATCGTTGCCGGCGAGTTCGAAGCCGAACCGGGCCGGCTCGCCTTCGACCGGAACGATGTTGTAGACGGTCGGTTCCAGAGGCGGCTGCGGCGCCCCCAGCAAGGAGGCGGTGACGATGCTCTTGCCGACGGCCGATTCCAGCGGGCACGAGGACGGGCTGGCTTCAAAGGTGGCAAGCGGGCACTGTTCGGTCGCCTGCGGATTGACGCTGAAGCCAACGGGGAGGTCGACCCGGACCGTCTTCAGTTCGCCTTCGGGTTTTTCCAGCGAGCCTTCCGTTTCGTGCTTGACGATGATCTGGGTGAAGCCGACCTGAGGATGGCCGGCGGCCTGTTCGAAGAACTGTCCTTCCGTTTCGATGCTGCAGGTCGGCGTGTCTTTGATGCACGTCCCCGCCTGCCAGCCGTCTTTCGCGGTCGGCGGCATGTGCTGTTCTTCGACGATGTCGCCAGTGTCGGCCCGCGCCGCCGGCGCCAGAGCCGCGGCCAAGACCAAGATGGTGGCTGCGACCCGGCCCCTCATCCCTGCTCCACCCTTCCCATCCAGATCTTCCCTCCAAAGATCATCCCAAAGACAGACTACCCGATTTTCATAACTTAGATTAGTATTTTTTGGTATCGAATCGTAATCAAAAGTTGGAGGTCTCCCATGAACTGGCAGCGCCTGGCCCGAGCCAATACCCATCCCCTGCGAATCTCGATCCTCGAAGTGCTCGAAATGGACGGAGGGCGAATCCTCTCCCCCACCGACCTCAGCCACGAGCTGCGGATGCCGCTCAGCAACATCAACTACCACGTCACCGAGCTGGCCAAAACGGAGCTGCTCGACCTGGCCTTCAAGCGGCAGGTGCGCGGCGCGACCGAGCACTTCTACCGCGCTCTCGACGGCTCTCGGCAGAGCGCCCGGCAAAACGGACACGGCGCCAAGGCCAAGGTCCGGCGGCAACGCGAACGCAGCAAAGTCACCTAGCCAAAGCGGACGGGGCGATCCTCGGAGTGCTACAAAAAATGGACTAAGACGCTACAAAAACTGCTTCATAACCCGAGGAGGCCCCGGATGGCCGAGTTCCCCTCACCCGAGGAAGGGATCGCGCTGACCCATTTCATCGTTTCCGCCGACGTCGAGCGCTCACGCCGCTTCTACACCGACGTGCTCGGCGGCGAGACCGTCCGCGCGGGCGAGCCGTCGATCGTGGCGCTCGCCAACAGCTGGATCATCATCAACGTCGGCGGCGGCCCCACCGACGACAAGCCGGCCATCACGCTCGAAACGCCACCCGACCCCGATCGGGTCAGCAGCTTCCTGAACATCCGTGTCGCGGACATCCAAGCCGTCTACGCGGAGTGGAACGCGCGTGGGGCTGAGTTCCTGACGCCTCCGCAGGAGCGTAAGACCGAGTTCCGCTGCTACATCCGGGACCCGGACGGCCACCTGATCGAGGTCGGCCAGGCGATCTGAACTCGAGCCCGACGAGCTGCTCGACACCCGCGAGCGGGGGTCGGGGCGCTCTAGCTCTACTAGGCGGCGGTCAGCGAGCGCAGCGGCTACAGCCAGGCGGGCGGCAGGACGGGGGGTGCGTCGCCAGCGAAGTGGGGGACCGCGCGCCGCGCCAGCCGGCCGGCAGGCCGGCTGGCGATCAGCGGCCGCAGGTCCTGGAGGGTCATCGCCAAGCGCACGCTCGCCCCGATCTGAAAATCGGCGGCGTTCAGCTCCTCGCCGTCGAGCACACCGGCTGCGATCCACTCGTCGACCCGCTGCAGCATGCCGCCGAGCCCGGCGAGGTTGGCCCGGACGACCTCGTCGCTGGCCTCGTTGACGCGCACCCCTGCGGCGACGAATGGAGGGGCGAGGCGCGCGGCGAGCCCGATCGGCATCCCCAGCCTCGAGCCCTCCATGTAGCTGCGGATCGAAGCTCCGTCCGCGTGCGTTGCCCAGAGCACGATCTGCCGTATCGGGTGCTGGAGCTCCTCCTCGCCCCACCGCTCGGCCTCCTCCACCGCGAGGCGCTTTTCGGGGTCGCCGGGGAACAGCGGCGGGTCGGGTTGTACCCGGTCGAGCTCGCGCGAGATCTCGCGCGACCCCTGGACCCTGCGGCCGTCGATCTTGATCGCCGGCACGGTGTTCCTCGTGAAGCCAAGCAGGCGCAGGATGACTTTCGAGAGGAAGGGGATAAGGTCGGTTCGCTTGAAGTCGATGCCCTTGTACCCGAGCATCGCCCGCACCGCCATTGTCGGGTGTGAGCCCGGAAGCGAATAGAGCCGGACCTTCATAAGCGGACGACGGGTCTCGAACCCGCGACCTCGAGCTTGGGAAGCTCGCGCTCTACCAACTGAGCTACGTCCGCGTGCTGAAAATTTCCCATTCCAGAGCCATTTTAGGGGCATCTGGAACGCCCCCCTAGAGCGGGGAGCCAAGTCCCACTCTATCCGCTCGGGCCGGCCGCCGAACGTTGAGAGATTTCCCATTCCCAAGCGGTTTGACGCGGTCATAGAGCGGGAACCCCCACCCTAAACAACTCTACCCTCGGACCCGCGAGCCGCTTGAGGCGCAGATTTCCCATCAACAAGCCATTTATGACGCGATCTTACGCGGCGGTGGCGCCACGTCCCCAACAAAACCCAACAAAACCCAACAGATGGTGTTGGGGGAAGATCGAGAGGCAATCATCCCAGCCTTTACTGGTAGGGTAAAGACATGCCGAGGATCTCCACGAAGCACCAGGTCACCGTTCCCGTTACCACTCTGGAGGAGGCCGGCCTTCGCGCGGGAGACCAGGTGGTGATCGAGGCGCTCGGCGAGGGCGAGGTGCGGATCCGCCGTGGCGCGCTCACGTTCGAGAGCGCCTTCGGTGCGCTCACCGGCACCTACCCGTCCGGCTACCTCGAGCAGCTCGACGCGCAGGACGAACAGCGTTGAAGGTCGTGCTCGACGCCGACATTTTGATCGGCGCGCTCGATGGCTCCGACCTCCACCACTCTCGGTCTCGCCAGCTTTTCAGCGGCTGGCACGAGCAAGACGCCACGCGGCTGATCAGCGTCGTCAATCTGTCCGAGGTCCTGGTCGCGCCGGCCGCCAAAGAGGATCGGCTGCGGGCCGCACGGGAGGCAATAGGCGCCCTTGGCGTCGCGGTTCACCAGCCGGGCGAGGCGATCGGCGTACAGGCCGCGCGGCTCCGCGCTCGTCATCCGATCAGCCTCCCGGACGCCTATTGCCTGGCCACCGCCTCCCGCACCGGCGGCGAGGTGGCCTCTTTCGATCACAAGGTCCTCCGCGTGGCCGAGGCCGAGCGGATCCCGCTGGTGGCGATGTCAGGCGGGTAAACCGTCCAATGAAGAAGAGCGGCGCCCGAGGAGGCCCCCACGTCTCAGGATCGCCCGCGCGACACCTTGGAAGAGTCCGTGAGACCTTGCCTGGCTCACGCGATCTCAAGGCCCTGCCTCTGGTACCCGCCAGCGGGTACACTCATCCCATGGCCACGCAGCGTAAACAGCGCAACGACCGCGTGCAGGTCCCCCGCGACCCGGCCCTGGATCGCGCGATCAGGCGTGGTCGCGCCGCGATGGGCCCCTCGACGCCGACCTCTAAGGTCGTGCGGGAGCTGGCGCTGCGCGGCGCCGAGGCCTTCGAGGGCGACGAGGCCGCCGAGAGGAAAGCCGTGGACTTCGCGCTCAGCGTCGCCGACGGCACTTCCGGTCTTGACCTCGAGCGCTTGCGGAGCGCCCGCGAGCGCGCCTGGGGCCGGTGAGCTGGCCCAAGGGCCCCTGGGTGGCCGACACCTCTGCCTGGGCGCGCGCCGGCGCCGAGGAGGTTGCACCGCGATGGCGCGAGGTGGTGAAAGCAGGTGAGCTAATCGCCTGCGCGCCGGTGACGATGGAGATGATCTTCGACGCGCCAGACCGCGACGCCGTCGAGCGCGTCGCGGTGGCAATGGCTGGCTTTCGCCAGGCGCCGATCAGCCGCTCCGTCACCGACGCCGCGACCTGGGCGATGCGCGAGCTGGCCCAGCGCGGCGCCGCCGGCGCCCACCGGGTCAGGGTTCCCGACGCCCTCATCGCCGCCGCGGCGGCGGAGCGGGGTTTCGGGGTGCTGCATTACGACCGCCACTTCGACAGTCTCGCGACCGTGCTCACCTTCACCAGCCAGTGGGTCGCGCCGGCCGGTTCGATCGACTGATCTTCGCTAATCAGGTCAGCGCAGCTCGTCGAGCGAGGCGACCTCGAGGTCGAAGGGCTCCCCAGCGGAGCGCCGGCGCCGGTACGGGGGAGACGGTCACATGGTGGACTTCACCGCTTCGGACTCCATCAGAACTGGGGTAGATCACAGTCTCCGTCAAACCTGGCCTAGCTCAGTCGGGCGATTGGGGCGAGTTCCGCTGCCTCGACACGGATCACCTCCGACTTCCCGGTGGGCATCTTTGGCGAGGGGCGACCCAGCTCAAAGCCCTGGCCACCCTGGATGATCGCGCCGGGTCGAGCGTCGAATGCTTCCACGCCGCGCAGGAACTCAAGCGTCTCCTCATCCTCGATCCCCTCGGCGATCACGAAGGCTCCTGTCTGGCGCGCGAATGTAGCCATCGCAAGCAGGACCGCGCGCGCATTGGGCTCGATCGCCGCGGCCGCGACGATGGACTGGTCGAGCTTCACGTACTCGGCACCGATCTTGTGCAGCATCTCCAGGCCGGCATTGCCCGTGCCGACATCGTCGAGCGCGAGCTTGAAGCCCCGCTCGCGCAGGCGGTCGAGGCTCACGACGACCGGAATGGTGCGCGCCCCGATCCGCTCGGTCACCTCCACAACTACCCGGTCAGGCGCGAGGCCGGCTCGCTCGACGCCGCTATGCAGCCACTCGCTTCCGTCGGAGTCAAGCTCGAGCGTCTTCGGCGTCAGGTTGACGAACAGCAGGGCCCCGTCAGGCAAGTCTGAGGCGGCGGCCAGCGCATGCGTCGCGCAAAGCTCATCCAGCTCGTGAACGCAGCCGATCTGTTCGGCGATGTCGAAGGCTTCGGCCGGACCTGAGAGCCCGTAGGCGGGGTCTGGCCGGGACAGTGCCTCGATGCCGAGCAGCTCCCCCGAGCCAAAGCTCCAGATTGGCTGAAAGAAGGTCGTCATGCGCTGTTCGGAGACCAAGCTCCGAACCGCCTCTCGCTTGCTCGTCGTCGTGACGGAGACGCGGTCGCGGATCTCCTCGAAGCCGATGAATCCCTTGCCGCCGCGACGCTTTGCCTCATAGAGCGCCGCATCGGCCTCGGCTTGCAGCTCCTCAGCCGAATGCCCTGCGCGCATCGTCGCCACCCCGATGCTCGCCGCTGCGTCGGCCTCGGCGAGCGTTCGATTCAAACGTCGGACCAGGATCTGCGCGCCTTGCCCGTCGGTGTTCGGCATCAGCAGGGCGAACTCGTCGCCGCCGATCCGGTAGGCACGGTCCGCGGCGCGCCCGTCGCGCAGGACCGCGGCGACCCGCCTCAGCAGCACGTCTCCCTGAGGATGCCCGCGGCGATCATTGATCAGCTTGAAGTGATCGAGGTCGAGCAGCGCGAGGGCGAGCGGGTCCTGGTTTCGGCCCGCCGCCGCCGTCGCCTGGGCGAGCTCGTCATCGAAGGCGCGGTGATTGGCGAGGTCGGTCAGCCCGTCGCGGGTGGCGCGCTGTAGGGCAAGGCGGTGGTGTCGAAGCAGCGTGCGGCCGCCGAACAGGTAGAAGAGGGCCGCGACCCCGATCACCGCCAGCACCATCACCAACAGCAGGACGTGGCGCACTCCCGCCAGCTGCGCGTTGAAGGCGTCGTTGTCGTAGCTCATCTCCAAGGTGTAGCGGTCGTTTGGAAAGTTCACGGGCGTGACGAACTCGAAGTTGGCCGAGGGCTGCGAAGGGTCTGCCACGTGGCCGGCGTAGGAGGTCCCCTTGCCTAGCGCCGTGTCGACGCGCGGATCGGAGACCCTCTTCCCGTTCAGGGCTTTGACGCTGGAGGCGCGGACGATGTCGTCGGGGCCGATCAGGAGAGCCTCGATCGTGCCGGGGCGATCTCCGATCGCGTCGAGCAGCTCGTTGAACTCGCGCGCCTCGACCCGCGGTGCCACGAACTTGCGAGCTATGGCTTCAAGGTCCCTGGCGTCACCCTTCTGCGTTCGCGCGTAGCTGTCCAGCTGCTGCTGGTACATGCGGGCTGAGATCAGCTCGTACCCCACTGCGCCGACCAGCGCCAGTGCGACTACAAGAGCCAGGAACAGGCGTGGACCGAACCCCAGCGCATCTACACGGCGGCGCAGGGCGTCCGCTCGCCGGGCGAGCCATTTGAGCATGACTCTCTATCGACCACTGAGGAGATAACCATAAGTATCTAAAGGCCACCGGGGAGCGCGGCTGGCGTCTCACAACGTCGAATCCCAGCTCGCGCAGATGCCCCGCGATTCGCCCGTCGCGACGGAAGAAGCGCTCCACCCTCCGGTTGCTCCTCTCAGCCGGGGAGCAGCTCCCCCAAGGCGGCGTCGATGACCAGTCGCGCGTGACCTCCGCGCTCGGGAAGGTGCGTCGCGTCACCCGCTTTGGACATCACTCGGCCCGTCGGTAGATCAGGTCGAAGTCGGTCTCGAAGTTCGTGCCGTCCTCTGCCAGCTCCCAGCGGCCGACGATCGTGTCGCCGTCGTTCTCGAAGCGGCCGGTGAAGCGTTGCGAGAATGGGTCGCCGTCGCGCCAGAGCTTCCATTCGGCCTCGTCGATGCTCATCTCATAGACGCGGCAGACACCGCGCTCGTCGGAGTAGAGCTGGTAGTAGGTCCCGTTCGCGGCGTCGCAACCGATGATCGAGATCCCGCCGGGCGCCTCGGGCATCTCGACCGTCGAGCGCTCGACCAGGTGGGCGCCAACGCAGAACGCCCACACTCCTGCAAGAGCCAAGGAGGTTCCGGCAACCAGCCGTGAGGAGCAGTCCCGGGCAGCCGCTCGACTCGGCGGCTGCCCGGGCTCGCCTCCATCCTCCGATCCCAACAAAAACCCAACAAGCGGCAGTGAAAACCCAGGCTAACGGAGGCGAACCGAAGCTAAATCGCGACCGCAGACAAAACAGCGAAACCGCTCTGCAAAGCCAAATGCCGATCCGGCGGTTTAGCCTCCGTTCTCCCCCGTTCTCGTTTTCGGGGAGCTTGGGAAGCTCGCGCTCTACCAACTGAGCTACGTCCGCAGAGGGGCCATCTTAGGCGCTGTCCGGGTGCGGAGGTCTAACCTTCGAGGGCTTTGGGCGCCCGCCTCTTCCCCACCCTGCTCGCCTGCGTCGCGGTGCTGGCGGTGGTCGGTCTGCTCGCCTACGGCCTGCTCAGCAAGGGGGCAGCGAAGGTTGCCGTCGGCGACCCCGTCCCCGACAGGGAGCTGCCGAGGCTGCGCGGAGATGGGGAGGGCTCGATCGCCGAGTACCGCGGGCGCTGGGTGCTGGTCAACCTCTGGGCGTCCTGGTGCGTGCCCTGCCGCCGGGAGGCCCCCGTGCTAGAGCGATTCCAGCGCCGCTACCGGCGCCGCGACGTCACCGTGCTCGGCATCGACGTCCAGGACAACAGCGACGACGCGCTCGCCTTTCTGCGCGACCACCCCACCACGTATCCCCAGCTGCGCTCCGTGGGCGACGAGCGCAGCGACGCCTTCGGCTCGACCGGCGTGCCGGAGAACTTCCTCGTCGACCCGCGCGGACGCCTCATGCTGATCTGGCGCGGGCCCGTCGACGACGACTTCCTGCGCGAGCGCGTCGTCCCGGCCATCGAAGGGCGACGATAGGACGTGCTGGGATTAGCGGACCCTATGGATACTCAACCTAACGGCACGTCCGGCAAAGGTCGGGGGGCGACGGTGAGGCACGCCGTGTTGCTGCTCGCGCTCGCTGCGGCCCTGCTGGCGATCCCCGCCGTCGCTGCCGCCGGCGCCACGGTGGCGCCGCGGACGAGCGTCGCCGACCTCGAAGACGAGGTGATGTGCCCGATCTGCGGCACGCTGCTGGAGCTCTCCGACTCCCCGCAGGCGCGCCGCGAGAGGGTCTACATCGCCGGTCTGGTCGCGGCGGGGAAGACCAAGGCGCAGATCAAGGACGCCCTCGTCGTCCAGTACGGGCGCGAGGTGCTGGCGCTGCCGCAGGGATCCGGCTTCGACCTCTCCGCCTACCTGGCGCCGGCGATCGCGTTCGCCGTCGCTGTCGTGGCGCTGGCATTCGGCGTCTGGCGCTGGCGAAGGGCGGCGAAGCGCTCGGCGCCGGAGGCCCCCGGCTCGGCGTCCGCCCCGCAGGGCGAGGACGCCGAGCGCCTCGAGGCCGACATCGCCCGCTACGACCTTTAGGCCCATCCCGGTAGGGGTTCCACTTAACTTTTTCGGTGGAACGTGGTTGGGCTGCCGCCCGAAGCACTCGACGAAAAAGTACAAGACGTTCCACCCCTACCGGGATGGGTCCTCACAGGCTCAATCCCGCAAAGCAAATCCCATGACGGGTACGGGGAATTTCCCTGGGATTTCCGAGCGACTCGCACAAACGAGTGTCCCGTCGGCCTGCGCCGCAGCCGCTGGCAGGGCGGGGTCCTCCAGCGGGGGGCCGTCGAGGACGAGGAGGTCGTAGGCGCTGCGCAGCTTCGCGATTGCGTGCTGGAAGCCCTGCGAAGCGAGCAGCGCCGGGCCGTCGGGGCTCGGCGTCCCGGCGGTCACGCAGACGAGCGGGGCAGCGGCGTGCCCCGAGGCTGGACCGGCGAGCACCAGAGACTGGAGGATCTGCGGCGCCTCCGCCTCCTCGCGCAGGTACTCGTGCAGGCCGGGAGCGGCGGCGAGCCCTAGCCTCGCGGCAAGCGTCGGGCTGGCGAGGTCGCACTCGACCAGCGCGGCCCGCCTGCCCTCCACCGCGGCGGCTGTGGCGAGGCCGAGGGCAAGCGACGACTTCGCCTCCTCGCCGGTCGCCAGCACCGCTCGCGAGTCGCGGACGGCGCTAAGCAGAGCGCCGAACGCCTCGAGCTCCGAGCGACTCAGCGATCCCGGTCGCGCCTCCTCACCCCGCGGACCCGGGATCTCCGCCAGCACGGGGGGGCGCCTGCGCCGGCGGAGCATCACATCCGCTCGGGAGCGGAGATGCCGAGCAGACCCAGCGCGTCGGCGATCGTCCGCTTCGCCAGCAGGCACAGCGCCAGCCGCGATTGCTCGATCCCCTCCCCCTCGGCGCCGACCACCTGGCAGTCGCGGTAGAAGGCGTGGAAGTCGGCGGCGACCGCCGTCGAGTAGGTGCAGATCCGGTGGGGCGCGCGACGGACGGCGGCCTCGCGAACCTCGTCGGGGAACCCGAGCAGGCCCTTGATCAGCTCCCGCTCGGTCGGTTCCAGCCCGACCTCGGGGGTCGGTGCGCTCGTCTCCGCGGCACGCTCGGCGCCCGCTCCGGCCTTTCGCAGGATGCTGGCGATGCGCGCGTGCGCGTACTGGACGTAGTAGACGGGGTTGTCGTTCGACTGGCGGCGAGCGAGGTCGAGGTCGAGGTCGACGGGGGTGTCGTGGCTGCGCCACAGCATGAACCAGCGTGCGGCGTCGACCCCGATGTCGTCGAGCAGCTCGTCAAGGGAGACGAAGTCGCCGCTGCGCTTCGACATCTGCGCCCGCTCACCGCCTTCGACGATGTGGACCAGGCGCATGATCAGCGCCTCGAAGCGGTCGGGGTCGGCGCCGAGGCCGGCGATCGCGGCGCGCAGGCGCGGCACGTAGCCATGGTGGTCGGCGCCGAGCACGTCGATCAGACGCTCGAACCCCCGCTCCAGCTTGTCCCAGTGATATGCCACGTCTGCCGCGAGGTAGGTCGGTTCGCCGTTGGCGCGGATCAGCACGCGATCCTTGTCGTCGCCAAACGTCGTCGTGCGCATCCAGAGCGCCTCTTCGCTCCTGTAGGTGTGCCCGTTCTCCTCGAGCAGGCTCAGCGCCGCGTCGACCTCGCCGCGCTCGTAGAGGTCGCGCTCCGAGAACCAGCTGTCGAAGCGGACGCCGAAGCGCTCCAGGGTCGCCCGCACGTCCTCCAGCACCAGCTCCACCGCTCGCCGTCCGAGCGCCGTCGAATCGGCGGGATCGACCTCCTCCGCGGCAAGGCGCCCGGCCAGCTCGGCGACGTAGGCGCCCTCGTACCCGTCCTCCGGAGCCTCGTCACCGGTCATCTGGGCGGAGAGGGAGGCGGCGAAGCGCTCGACCTGCCCGCCCGCGTCATTGACGTAGAACTCGCGCTGCACTTCGTGCCCCGCCGCCTCGAGCAGCCGCACCAGGGCGTCGCCGTAGGCTGCGTGGCGCCCTCCGCCGACGTGCAGCGGTCCGGTCGGGTTGGCGGAGACGAACTCGACCAGGACGCGCTCGGGCGACTCGGTGGGGGCGGGACCGAGACGCTCGCCCGCGGCTGCGAGGCTCGCCATCGCCCGGCGGTACCAGGCATCGGAGAGGAAGAGGTTGACGAAGCCGGGCCCCGCGACCTCGACTCGGTCGAGGCTGCCGCTGGCGCCGAGCTGTCGCTCCAGCTCGTCGCAGAGGCGCTCGGCGACGGCGCGCGGGTCTTCGCCGAGCGGAGCGGCGAGCAGCATCGCCGCGTTGGAGCTGTAGTCCCCCAGCTCCGGCTTCGGCGGGCGCTCCAGGGTCGGCTCGGGCCCGGTCGGCTCGCCACCGCGCAAGGCAAGGGCGGCCTGGTCGACCGCGGAGCGCAGCTCGGCGATCGGATCGCTGCCAGTCGTCATCGTCGCCATCGTATGGAGCGGCAGGGAGCCGGTGTCGGCACAGTACGCTGGCCGCCGTGCGCGTCGCGGCGATCGCCGACATCCACGCCAACCTGCCCGCGCTGGAAGCCGCCTTCGGGGCGATCGACGCAGCCGGGGTCGAGGAGATCTGGTGCCTGGGCGACGTGGTCGGCTACGGGGCCGAGCCAGACGCCTGCGCCGACTTGGCACGCGAGCGCTGCGACGTCTGCCTGGTTGGCAACCACGACCTGGCGGTGCTGGGCGAGCTGAAGATCTCCTCCTTCTCGAAAGCCGCCGCCGCGGGGGTGGCCTGGACCCGCGAGAACGTCGCCGAGCGCACGCTGGGCTTCCTCGCGGGCCTCGAGCCGGCGGGCCGGCGGGCCGGGATGGCGCTGTTCCACGCCTCCCCGCGCGACCCGATCTGGGAGTACGTGCTCTCGATCGAGCAGGCCGACGCCTGCATCGAGGCCCAGCCGGAGCGGATCGGCCTGATCGGCCACTCCCACGTGTCGCTCTTCTTTGCCCGGCCGGACGGCGAGCCGGGGGACATCCGCGGCGGGCAGATGAGCGACGGGGCGCTGCTCGACCTCGATCGCGGCACCTGGCTGCTCAACCCCGGCAGCGTCGGCCAGCCCCGCGACGGCGACCCGCGCGCCGCCTGGCTGGAGCTCGACACCGAGAAGGAGACCGCGCGCTTCCACCG